>Ga0209591_10000033_pt1 | contig 165008 bp, 150 predicted proteins | sample MAT01_FD_187207 | JGI IMG/M metagenome (GOLD analysis project Ga0209591, IMG submission 187207) | Freshwater microbial communities from Lake Fryxell liftoff mats and glacier meltwater in Antarctica - MAT-01 (SPAdes) (version 2) | ecosystem: Environmental > Aquatic > Freshwater > Ice > Liftoff...
TGCCCGGTCCCGATTTCCCCACGGGCGCGCAAATCCTTGGCAGAACCGGGATTCGTGAGGCATACACCACTGGTCGTGGCTCCATCATCATGCGGGGCGTGGCGCAAATTGAAACGATCGAGCATCGGGGCAGACCCGATCGCGAAGCCATTATCATCACGGAACTGCCGTATCAAACCAACAAAGCCGCGCTGATTGAAAAAATCGCCGAAATGGTGAACGAGCAGCGGCTGGAAGGGATCTCGGATATTCGGGATGAGAGCGATCGGGATGGGATGCGGATCGTCATCGAACTCAAGCGCGATGCCTATCCCCGCGTGGTGGTGAACAATCTCTACAAGCAAACCCCGCTCCAGGCAAACTTTGGTGCCAATATGCTGGCTCTCGTCAACCGCGAACCCCAGCTATTGACGCTGAAGCACTTTCTGGAAGTGTTCCTGGATTTCCGCGTCGAAGCTATCACGCGCCGCACTCGCTATTACCTGCGCAAAGCCGAAGAGCGCGATCACCTCTTGCAAGGTTTGCTGATTGCGTTGGGTAATCTGGACGGCATCATTAACCTGATTCGCCGCGCTGCCGATGCTCCGACGGCAAAGCAAGAGCTGATCGATAGCTACGGGCTGTCGGAACCGCAGGCAGATGCGATTCTGCAAATGCAGCTTCGCCGTCTGACCGCTCTAGAAGCCGAAAAAATTCAGAAAGAACACGAAGATTTGCAAATCCAGATCGCTGATTTGCGCGACATCCTGGAGCGACGCGAACGCATCCTCGAAATCATCACCACCGAGATCACGGAAATCCGCACCAAGCACGCCACACCACGCCGCACGATCATTGAGCAATCGGAAGACGAACTGGGTGACATTGACCTGATTGCGAACGAGAAAGCCGTCATTCTGCTGACAGAGCAGGGCTACCTCAAGCGGATGCCCGTGAACACGTTTGAATCGCAAAGCCGCGCCACACGAGGTAAAGCGGGTGCCCGGATGAAGGAGGACGACGGGGTAGAGCATTTCCTCACCTGCTGCGATCACGATAGCGTGCTGTTTTTCAGCGATCGTGGGGTCGTCTACGCGCTCAAGGCATACCAGATTCCCATTGGTTCGCGCACGTCACGGGGCACGCCGATCGTGCAAATGCTGCCGATTCCCCGTGAGGAAAAAATCACTGCGTTTATTCCCGTCACGGAGTTCAGCGCCGACGAATATCTGGTGATGCTGACCCGTAACGGCTACATCAAAAAAACTGCGCTCACTGCCTTCAGTAATATTCGCGCCAACGGGCTGATTGCTATCTCCCTGGAAGATGGCGACGAACTTCGCTGGGTGCGCCGTGCGCGGGTCGATGACAGCATTATCATCGGCTCCAGTATGGGGCGATCGATCCACTTCCGCGCCAACCATGAACAGTTGCGTCCCCTCGGTCGCGCGACGCGGGGTGTGCGATCGATGTCTCTCCGCGAAGGCGATCGCCTGGTAGGGATGGACATTCTGCCTAGCCAGATTGTGGCGGATCTCGTGCAAGTCCTGGAATCGGCTGTGGAACCGGACGTTGAAGAACTGAACGTCGAAAACGGAGACTTAGTGGAAACCGGGGAGAACGGGGAAACCGAACAACCATCAGTGGTCAACGGTCAGCTTGGTCCGTGGATTTTGGTGGTGACGATGGGCGGCTATGGTAAGCGCGTACCCGTCTCTCAGTTCCGCTTGCAAAATCGTGCGGGGATGGGGTTAGTTGCCACCAAGTTCCGCAAGAAGGGCGATCGTCTGGCTGCACTTCACATCGTCAACGAAGGCGCAGAACTGATGATGGTCACCAATCGAGGCATCATCATTCGTCAATCGGTCGATGCCATTTCGTCACAATCCCGCTCAGCGACAGGGGTTCGCGTGCAGCGCTTGGATGAGGATGACGCGATCGCCGCTGTTGCTCTCGTTCCCCTATCTACTGGCGAAGAGGCTGCCATACTTGATGGTGAAGCCGTACTTGATGCTGAAGCCGTACTTGATGCTGAAGTAAGCGAAGACGCGATTGAGGAATAAACCAGTTGGGATAATGTGATCTTGCTCATGCATCATCCCAACCTGCAAAAAGCGCAGTTTAACCCAGACCCGTGCGTTAACCTCGAACCCGCTCACGCTCCGGTCAAGCCGCAACTGCAAGTATCTCACGCCATGCAATCAAGTTTGCTCGGTAGTTAGCCCCGTGTGAGTCAATAAAGGTCTAATCGGTAACACGATCGTTAGCAACCCTCAGCGCCTGTGGGTTGGTTTACCTGTTACCACAACAGTTACTTTCGTCCAGACAGCACTAGCGATCGTGTCCGGTTGACCAACTGCCCAATGCCCATATCCCGCTTAAAGATGTCGTGTAAGAGGACGTAGAAGCAGGGGATGATAAACAGCGTCAGCATAGTTGCCAGGGTTAGACCAGAAAACACGACCACGCCCAATGGCTGCAAGAACTCTGACCCTTCGCCGATGCCTAACGCCAGCGGGAACAGCCCTAAGACGGTAGTGATTGTGGTCATGAGAATGGGGCGCAGGCGTTGAGGCGCGGCTTTCATAATGGCGGTGGCGCGGTCAAGCTCCTCTTCTTCTCGAAGCTGGTTTGCCGTTTCCACCATGATGATGGCGTTGTTCACCACAATTCCCACCAGCAGTACGGCACCGACGACAACGGTAATGCCGATCGCGGTTTGCGTGACAAACAGCCCCAAAATGCCGCCAGCCAATGCCAGTGGCACCGTGAGAATAATGACCAGCGGATCGATCAGAGAGTTGTACTGTACCGCCATCACCACAAAGACCAAAAAGGCAGCCAGTCCGCCCAGCGTGACCATTGCTCCCTGAAGCTCTTTGTTAGTTTGTCCAGCGTAGCTCGGCAGCACCGTCACACCATCTGGCAAATCCAGTTTGGAGACAATTTGCTGCACTTCCTCTAACGCCGCGCCCAAACTAGCGCCTTTGTTCAAGTTGCCTGCAATCAGAAAAACACCACGCTGGTTAATGCGCTGAATCTCGCCGGGAGCCTGCCCTTCTTCAATTTTGGCAACGTCGCTCAAACGCACTAGGGCATTGCTATCCACAAACAGCGGGAGTTGCGCCAACTGTGAGGGCTGCTTCAGCAGGTCTTGATTCAACTGCACACGTACATCCACCAGACGTTCACTGCGCTGTAATTGAGTGGGCACCGAGCCTTCGATCGCCGTTTGAATAGTGCTGCCAATTTCCTGTGTCGTTAAACCGAGCGCGTTGGCGCGTTCCCAGTCGGGGCGAATTTGCACTTCGGGCTGGCGATCGTCCGCATCAGGACGAAACGCAGATAGTTTCACTTGTTCGTCCAACGCCGACAGCACTTGCCGACCCGCTTGCCGCAGCACGTCTGCATCTTCGCCCTGAAGCACCACATCCACTTCAGCGCCTCGCAAGGGTGAGTTATTTAAGGTTAAGCCGCGCACAGAACCAGCGGAGACGCGCACTCGCACGCCTGCCAGGTTGAGCTTGTTCATGGCTCGCGTCACCCGTTCCGTAAATTCCACTACGTCGGCACCCTCTTTGAGCGTCACGCTGCCCGAACTGCGCGATGGGTTCGCCGAGACGGTATTCCCAAACAGCGACCCGCCTGCGGTTGTGAAGACATAATCTGTCTCTGGCTGTTTCAACAGCACATCGTCAACCGCTGCCATCACGCGTCGATTAGTCTCCAGGGATGTACCGGGCGGAAACTGGGCATTCACATTCGCTTGCCCGGTGCTGATGCGCGGCAAAATTTCTTGCGGAATCTGACCCGCCATCACGACACCACTGCCACCTAAAACGATGAACGCTGTCACAATGACGATCGCCCGACGACGAATGACCTTAGCCAGCGTATTGCCGTACGATCGCGTAAGACCGTCCAACCGCTGGTTAAAAGCACGCAGCAGCCACAGCCGATTTAACCCACTTGACCACTGAATGGTAAAGAGACGTGCCGACAGCATCGGCACGACAGTAAGGGCGACGACCAAGGAGGCAATCACCGCAAAGCAAATCGTGAGAATGAGTTCGTTGAACAACAGCGACACAAAGCCGCCCACGAGTATGAATGGCAAGACCGAGACCAAGTTAGCAGCCGTCGAAGCCACAAGTGACGACTCAACCTCACGGCTACTTTCCTCCACGGCTGTAATCAAGGTGCGTGCGCGATTGTTGTGCTCATTACCATTTCCGTTCCCATTGCCATTCCCCTCGTGATGACCGTTACCATTGCTGTTGAAGTTGTTGTCGAGCTTGAGCGCTTCCACCCGTTTACTGACGTTTTCGAGAATCACAACAGAGGTGTCGATCGCCTGCCCGACGCTAATTGCCAAGCCGCCTAAGCTAAAAATATTGAGCGAAAAGCCGCAGAGCTTCATCACGATCGCCGCCGCTAATGTACACAGCGGAATTGTCAGCGCAATAATAAACGTCTGCCGGAGCGATCCCAAAAAGATGAAGACGGCGATCGCGGCAAGTAGCGCACCTGATAAACCCGAATTGATCACATCCGCCAGCGAGTTACGAATGAACTTCGACTCATCCAACGTGGGCGTAATGATCATGTCTGTTGGAATCACACCCGATCGACGCAACTCCTTCAGCCGTTGCTTGACCGCATCCACCACCGATACCGTATTTGCATCCGGCTGCTTCTGTACGCTGAGCTTGACCGCTTTTTGCCGATTAAGGTTGACCAGTACCCGCTCTTCTTCTGTGCCGTCAATCACTTCTGCAAAATCGCGCAAATACACCCGCTGAGAGGGAGAGGGAGAGTTTTGAGTTGTGAGTGTTGAGTTTTGAGTTGCAGTCGTTTGCTGACCATTACTGGTTGACTGTTGACTGCCCCCTGTTGACTGTTGACTGTTAACTGCCCCCTGTCCCCCCACCGCAAACGACAAATCTCGAATCTCAGCCGCATTCTGGAAGCGCCCCACTGCACGCGTCAACGGCTCCGAATTCTCGCCCAGGATGCGTCCGCCAGAGACATCTTGATTGCGCAGCTCCAACTCATCCAGCACATCCGTTAGCCCAATACCCAGCGCTTGCAGGCGATTCAGGTCAACGTTTACACGCACTTCTTCCGCTACACCACCCGACACATCTGCCGACGCAACGCCTGATACGATACTCAGCTCGCGAGACAGTTCTTCATCGGCAAACACGCGCAGATCGACATCGCGCAATGAGGGCGATGTGAGCGCCATTTCGTAGACGGGAAGCTGCGAGGGGTCTGCCTTGAATAGACGGGGTTCTTCGATCGTGTCCGGTAGCTGATTCCGGTTGCGGTTGAATGCTGCTGTTGTGTCATTGAGCGCCTGATCGATATTGCTGCCAGGGTTGAAGTACAAGTCTAGGTTGACCTGCCCTTCCCGCGTTTGCGAATAAATCTGCACCACTCCATCGGTGGTTGACAGTGCTTCTTCGAGCGGGCGAGTGATTTCGTCGATCGCCACCTCTGGCGAAATGCCTGGTGCCTCCAAACGTACCCCAATGCGGGGATAGGTAATAGACGGCAGCAGATCGACGGGCAGTTGCGTGAGGAAAAAGATTCCGACCACAATGACGGTCAGCGTCAGCATCAAGGTGCCAATGTACTGCCGAATCGAGAGCGTACTCAGGCTGAAGCCAGACGAGGAAGGGGTTTGCATGACAGGTGAATGGGGCGTGGGGAGTAGGGAGTAGGGAGTAGGGAGTAGGGTTGAGCGATACAGGGTCGGGCACTGCCCATCGTCCCATAGCTATTTGTGTCTACGTCAAAGCGCAATCTTGCATGGTGCGGTGACGTGAACAGGTTCTCTAACCGGACTCTATTTTGCTGACAGGATGCTTAAGCGCACGGGGTCGCCATCTTTGAGTGGCTTGCTGGTGCGTGCGACAAAGCGATCGCCCGGATTCAACCCCGACAGAATTTGCACTTTGCCATCTGCCTGTTGCCCCAACGCCACCGATCGTGCCGCTACTTTTGCCTGTTCACCGTCACCTGTTACAACAAACAGCGTCCCCTTTGTCCGTTTAGGCTTGGCGTTACCTTTCGATTGCTCGTTAGGATTGGTGGTGCCTGCATTTGCCTCTGGTTTACGAGGCTGCTGACCTTTAGCGCGATCGTCCTGTAACGCTGCAATTGGCACGACCACGCGATCAATGTTCTGCTGCATGAAGCTTACCCGTGCTAGCAACCCACTGCCCATTCTGCCAGTGGGGTTGGGAATGGTCACTTCCACCGGCACCAGGCGAGATGTAGGGTTAGCCGCAGGCGAAACTCGCGTCACGCTGCCTGCAAACTGTTCGTTAGGAAAGGCATCTAGCCGTACTTTTGCCGCGCCGCCCAATCGCACTTTTGCCAAATCGAGTTCCGAAACCTGGATGATGACCTTTGCCCGACTAAAATCGCCCAACCGCAGCAGTTCATTGCCGACCTGTACCAAATTGCCCTGCTCGGTCGATCGCGTCAGCACTGATCCGCTGATGGGCGATATGAGCACAGCATACGATCGTCGCTCTTGCTGCTGTGCCACCACTGCCTGCTGCGCGACGATGCGACCATTCGCTGCCACGATCGCCTGCTGCTGATTGCGCACTTTTTCCTGGCTCGATCGCAAGATCTGTGCGGCTGTTCTCGCCTGCGTCCGCGATTGTTCTGCCTGTTGCTGCGTGACGGCACCATCTCTGGCGAGACTTTGGTAACGAGCCGCATCCGATTCAGCTTGTTGGAGTTGCAGTCGGGACTGTTCTACCTGCGTCCGGGCATCACTCACTTGAGTTTGAAGCTGACTAATTTCTGTACGTCGGGATGCCAGTTCGGCTTCGGCTTCGGCAGTTGCCGCGTTCAAAATAGAGTCATCAATTTGCGCCAGGGTTTGACCTTGCTGCACGCGATCGCCCACATCCACGTTCAGTTGCTGCAATTGACCTTCCGCCTGGGCGCGGATGGCGACTTCCTGTAGCGGTTGGGTTGTGCCCGTGTATTCTCTAGTGGCTTCGAGCGGTGCCGTCGCCGCGATCGCCACATCGACCGCAGTAGCCCCTTGACCTTGAGCCGCTCCAGACGGTTTGGTCTGGGCATCAGCAGCCTCTTTGGGTAAAAAATTACAGCCTGAAAGCGCGACCACAAAGCCAGTGAGAAGACCCCAACGGAAGACCCCCGCTAGAGTAGCGTTGTGAGCCGTCCGTGGTGACATCGGTAGCAAAGGATTTGGTGAGTGAACGGAAGCATTCATGAGTCTGTAGTGCCGTATGCATCAGGTGAACAAGCGCAAAGCGAGGCGGCTTACACAACTCTGGGATTGTAACGATTCTTTCCAATTGCAAGAATCTCTAAATCGAAGTACCTTCCGTATGCAGGTGCCAAACGATCGCCGCCTTAAACTGATGACGCTCCTTAAAAAGGTAGCCCTCACAGTCAGACTGTATGGATCAGGATTTGGTTCAAAAAAGTTTCGCTTTTGAGGCAGGAGCGCCAGAAGCGAAAAACCAGGACTGCTCTCATGCAGTGGGTTTCACAGAACGCGACCTCACTTTGCTGCTTTCACTTTTTGGGCATAGAACGATGCATCCTGTTCGCCACGACCGCATTCTTGAGCAAACGTGATCAAATGATGCGCCACCAGCCCAATGTGAATCAGGTTTTCAACATTACCCGTTTTGAGTTTTGGTCCTGCCATCCTCCAAAACGTCTTGCGGTAGTGGCTCAGCACCCCGATCCGCAAGATTATGTTTGCCATAATCCACAGACCTTTGAGGATATTTTGCTTCGACAGACGTGCTGGACTCAGCGGCGGCGTGATGCGGTTGCAAAAGGTATGTTCCACGTTGTAGGCAAACCGCTGGTACAGAAAATCTGGGTCGTTGGCAGCCGTGATGCAACGTCGCCACATTTCCACTACCTCGTCATATGGCATGAGAAACTCGACGTTTGACTCCCGGTTCTCGTCAAAGTTGAGCCGTCCTTCTTCCTCTAGTCTGCGCCACAGCGGTGTCCGGGGCAGCGCATGCAGCAGGTTGATGGTCAGCATGGGAATGTTGGACAGGCGAATGAATTCCATAATGCGATCGCCCGTATCTGGCGTATCGGTATCCAAACCGATGATGATGCCCGACACCACTTCCATCCCGTAGCTGTTGAGCGTTTTAATCGCCTCCAGAATGGACATGCCACCCATCAGGTTTTGCTGCTTTGAGATGGATTTGAGCGCGTCGGTTTCAGGCGTTTCAATGCCGCAGAACACGGTGCAAAAGTAAGCCTCACGCATCAGCGCCAGCAGTTCTTTGTTTTGCGCCAGGTTCAGTGTGGCTTCGCAGGCAAATTGGATGGGATAGCCGTTGCGCTTTTGCCAGTCGATCAGGTGGGGCAGCAGTTGCAGGGCAGCGCGACGATCGCCCACAAAGTTGTCATCCACAAAATAGACTGCCCGCAGGTTGCCTGATGCCAGCATGGCATCCAGTTCTGCCACGATCTGCTCTGGAGACTTCAAGCGCGGATTACGTCCATACAGTTCAGGAATATCACAGAACTCGCAGCGATAGGGGCAGCCGCTGGAGTACTGCACGTTGCTAATGAAGTACTGATTCAGGTCAATCAGGTGATAAGCAGGAATAGGGAATTCGTTCAGCGGCAGTCGCTCGGTCGTCTCAAAGCGAATTTGTCGATCGGGGCGCTCTGTATGCTGGTCAAAATACTCGATCATCCGATCGGTCGCGTCGCCCAGTTCGCCCAGATGCAGCAGGTCAAAAGCAGGATAGTATTCTGGACACCCCGACACTGAAGGACCGCCGATCGCCGTGATTTTGCCATACCGGTGCGCCATCGCGTTGATGCGGTTGATTTGCGATCGCTGAATGTGCATCCCACTCACAATCACCACATCTGCCCAACGATAATCCGCAGGCTTGGCAGACCGGATATTTTCATCGATAAACCGAACGTCCCACTCCTGTGGCAAATAGGCAGCAACCACCAGAATTCCCTGCGGCGGCATAAACGCTTTCACGCCACCCAACAGCGGATAGGCGTTGTCAAACGTCCCAAAAGACGGGCTGTACTTTGGAAACACGCAAAGAATGCGGCGCTGGTTCGATGGGCTGTAGCGCGGTTTGCCAGGAGCGCTTTCAGGAACGAGTTGCTCGAAATCCTTGAGTACGGCAGTCATCAGGTATCCTCATGTTTTCACCTTGATGACACTGTAGAAGACCAGGACGAAAAATTTCAAGGGCGATCGAAAGATTGGCGGATCGCTACATCATCCAACCTGCTCCTCCAAGCTGCTACAGCCTCACCCCAAAGTTTGCCCTGATTAAAAAGCTCTACCAAAAAAGAGAGTATAGAGACCCCAGGCAGCGGCGATCGTGCCCAAAATGGTAGACCAAACGGGATGCCCACTGCGGCTTACGCGTCCGCCTGGTGTCCGTATTGTGTCTACATCAATCCAGGGCGTGGCACCATGCCGAAACCAGCCCGTCACCACAACAGCTTGCCCTAGTAAATCTGTGGGGCGCACAGCTTGAGGCAGTAGGTTGCCGATCGGTCCCCAAGTGGACAAGCAGTGGAGCCGAACAATCCCAGTAGTCGTTTGCAGCAGTAGATCTTGGCTGAGAAGATTGCCGATAGCAGCACGTCCCAAAAAGTTGCCTTCTAGCCGCACCGTTTGACCCTCAACAGGTACGACAGCGATCGGCTTCAGCAAGTCCACAAGCGAGTCTGAAGTACCAACCACTTTAGCATTTGAGACGGGCACATCTGGAAACAGCGAATTAATCCGCATGAAGGTGCCAATGCTAAAGCCAACCAGCGGTAGCCCCAGCAGCAGGGCATGGTCGCCGTACATCCACGACAACTGGCTCACATTTGTTCGCCAGCCAACCCAACCTAAGGCGGCCAACAGGTAAGCGATCGCAAAACCAAACGCCAACCCAAAAAACGGTGCTCCTTGCAGCAGTAATTTCCGCTCTTGACGAGTCGGTAGTTTGGACGTGGATGGCTCCCACTCCAACTCAGTGGCTAGCTGCCAATGACGGGCATAGAGGGTTAAGAGGTTTAGCCGATCGCCCGTCGGTGGATGTGAATTATTGCTTGCTAACCAGTGTCGATCCGGATTCGTCCGCTCCCACTCCAGCACAGATTCCAGCCGCGCGTAGGGATAAACACTGCCCAACGTCGTCGCCATGCGTTGCCCTAACGGGGTTAAAAGATCAAAACCTTCTAGCAAATAACTGGTTTGCTTTTGCGCCTGAACGTCTTTGGCAGTGCCGATCGCGATCTTGATTAGCGCACGCGCAAAGCCGTTGGGGTTGCCCGTCAGTTCAGCCGCCACGCGATCGCTATAATACACTCGCTGACGCGACAGCCACAGTCCCATCCAGCGCAACAGGGCGTACACACCGTAACTAATCGCAGCCAGAATGCTTGCCGATACACGTGAAATGGCTGCCTGCTTGCGATTCCCCCAGTTCGATATCAGCCAGTAAACCGTATAAGGAATCTGGATCAACACCGTGATCAGCGACATCAGCGGGACATCCCAACGGGAGATATGACCGATTTCGCTGGCATACACCGTGGCAATTTCATCATCAGCCAGTTGCTCTAGCAAGCCTTGACTGACCACCGTGCGTGTGACGTGGGGTAAGCAGCCGTAGCTAAACGCCACAGGTGCAGCCGTGGGCAAGATTCCCAGCGCTGGCACGGGAATGTGCTGCTGACGGCAGAAGCGCTGAAGCGATTGGGCGGTTTCGGGGCTGTAGGTTGCCAGTTTGCTCAATGACAGCGGTTGTAGCCCATAGGCAACGGTGAGCAGTCCATCCAACAGCCAGCGAGACACCACAAAGAGGATTCCCAGGAAAATCAGGATGGGAACCACAGGCGGATGAAACAACTCACGTGGCAGATTGAGAAAGGGAATTTTGGTGAGCGCGATGCTGTAGTAAAGCGCAGTGTTGTACACGATCGCCTGCACCATCCAGAACAGCGCGACGGCGGTACCGACCTGCAATAACAGCAATCGCAAGAGCTTTACCTTACCCAGTGATTTACCCTGCTTTAGCCTGCCTGCCTGCCGCCAGGTAGCTGAGTAGAGCGGCGGCTCTAAAGCAGTGGGTTGTGTCGTGTTCCGATCTACTGGCTTTCGCACGTGCGATCGCGTATGCTCCAGCGGGATAGCCGCAGAGTTCGGCTTGCGTCCCGTCCAGGTGGTTCCTTCAAGCAAGATTGACGTGTTTTCTGGATGCAGTTTAGGCTCGGCTGGGACGTGGCTTGAGTCCTCTAAGGGAGCAGGCTGATTGGCATTGAGCGGCTCAGCGGCATCGAGATCTTGCTGAAGCGATGCCTCAAGAGCGTGGGAGTGATCGCGATCGACGGCGGCAAAGTCAGGGGGAGCCGCAGGGTCGAAGGGCGTAAAGCCCGTGAGGTCTGCGTCCAATGAGGCAAGATGATCAGGCGAAGATGTAGCAGTCACGTTGTCAGCTTCTGCACCCAGAGCCTCAAACTCGTCTAAAAGCTGTGGATTCCGTGCTTTCAGGCTGATCAGCGTTCGCTTTGCCCAATCGCTGACCTGGGGATTGTCGCTTTGACGAAGCGTTTGGCACAGGGCGGCGGCACGTAAGGGTTGCTCGGTGCGGGCGTAAGCAGTGGCTAAGCCCATTTGCGCTTTTGGTGCAAGGGGATGCGCCAGTGACAGGGAAATGGCTTCTAGTTTGGCGATCGCGGTCTTGTAGTCACCCTGCTTCAGAGCAGCCAGCCCAGACTCCAGCGCTGGGAAGTCTTTGATGATCAATGACGAATCAGGAACTGGAGGCATAGTGCTTCTCCTACTCGGAAGGGGACGGTAGACTGCTGACGTGTAGCGTTTCTAAGATAGCTTCATGAAGCGGTCGGTTCGCTCCCAGAAACTACGGGAGCGATCGCGTTTAGTTGTAACTCCGGATGGTCGGTTTGTACCTGACTCACATTCCATTCGTTACGAAACAGTAAGACAGGACGGTTCCAGCTATCTTTTGCCGTCACCGTGTTGAACAGGCGACCCACCTTTTCTAATGCGTCCCAGCCGCCTTCAACCCAACGAGCCACGCTGTAAGGCAGCAGTTCAAGCTGGGTTTCCACGCCGTACTCATTTTGCATCCGAAATTGCACCACTTCAAACTGAAGTTGCCCCACCGCTGCCAGGATCGGATCACGCTTCGCTTCATCGGCAGAATACATAATCTGCACTGCGCCTTCTTCCTGAAGCTCCGAAACGCCCTTGCGGAACTGCTTGAATTTCGACGGGTTGGGGTTTCTGAGATAGGCGAATAGTTCGGGCGAGAAGCAGGGAATGCCCTCATATTCCAGCTTGGAGCCGACATAAATCGTGTCCCCGATCGCAAAGACACCTGGGTTGTTCAAGCCAATGACATCACCGGGATATGCCTCTTCAATCACTTCCCGATCCTGGGCAAACAGCTTTTGGGGACGAGACAGGCGCACCGTTTTGCCCGAACGGGCATGGCTCACGGTCATGTCTTTCTCAAAGCGACCGGAACACACGCGGACAAAAGCGATGCGATCGCGATGCTTCGGGTCCATGTTGGCCTGTAGCTTGAACACGAAGCCCGAAAATTCTGGATAGGTCGGTTGGATCTCGCCCTTACTGCTGGCATGAGGACCCGGCTTGAGGGCGTAGTCCAAAAAGGCATTGAGAAAAAGCTCCACGCCAAAGTTGGTCATGGCGCTGCCGAAGAACACGGGTGTCATCTTGCCCCGATGTACTAAGTCCAAATCTAGCTCTGGTCCCAAGCCTTCGAGCAACTCCAGATCGTCTTTGAACTGGTAATACAGCGACTGTTCCAGCAGATCTTCAATACGCGGGTCGCCGAGGTCAATGGCGGTGTCGATCGCCTCTCGCTGACCGTGGGCACTCCGCTCAAACAAATGCAGTTGGGCACTGCGACGGTCGTACACCCCTTTGAAGCGATCGCCCATCCCAATGGGCCAATTGACTGCGTAGGTCTGCAAGCCCAACTCCTGCTCGATTTCGTCCAGCAAATCCAGTGGCTCTCGTCCCGGGCGATCGAGCTTGTTAATAAAGGTGAAAATGGGCAAGCCTCGCATCCGGCAGACCTCAAAGAGCTTGCGGGTCTGTGGCTCCAGACCTTTTGCCGCATCGATCAGCATCACGGCATTGTCAGCCGCCGCTAGCGTGCGATAAGTATCTTCACTGAAGTCTTGGTGCCCCGGCGTGTCTAGCAAATTAATTTGGCAGTTCTGGTACGCAAACTGCAACACCGTTGAGGTGATGGAAATCCCCCGCTGTTGCTCCATTTCCATCCAGTCAGAGGTGGCGTGTCGCTGTGCCCGTCGAGCCTTGACGCTACCTGCCTGGTGAATGGCACCTCCGTAGAGCAACAGTTTTTCGGTCAGTGTCGTTTTACCCGCATCCGGGTGAGAGATGATGGCAAAGTTGCGCCGACGTTCGACTGCTGTTTGCAGTTCAGCCTGGAGTTCTGTGGACATGCGGGTAGAAGAGGTGAGGGGAGAGGAGTGAGGGGTGAGGGGAGAGGAGTGAGGGGAAGTGAGGAGAGTTTTGAGTTTTGAGTACAGCCTTTAGCCTTTAGCCTTTAGCCTTTAGCCCTCTGCCTCCTTAAAGATAGCGACAACCGCCAGCAGTCAGTGAGTAAAATGAGCAAGTATCGGTCTGGATGCAACGAGATTGGTCGCCAGAGTGTACTCCTTTCACCCATTTTAAGCTGTTATGGATAATCAAGATCGGCGTAAGCTTTTGTCAGTGCTCTGTCATTTCTATTGGCATCCCGATCGCCGTTCTCCTCATGACAGACGAGCCGGTGGTGTAGGAAAAGGCTAAAGAATCCATTAACTTTCACATCAATCTCTTTCTGTACGCGATTCTTTTTTCCCTTCTGGTGCTGGTTGCGATCGGCATCCCGTTATTGATTCTGCTGGGCATTGCCAGTCTTTTGCTACCGATTGTGGCGATCGTCCGCGTTGCCACCGAACCCCAAACACTCTACCGCTAGCCGTTCATCTGGCGATTGCTTTAACTTGCTAAGGTTTCGCTTTACACAAGCATTGGCAACTTGCTTCATAATCAAGCAGGTTCTGCTGGGGGGCTATGGTTCCAACGATCGCGCTGATTGCCCATGATGCCAAGAAAGGCGCAATGGTGGCGTTTGCCAAAAAATATGCAGCCCTTTTGTCGCGCTATCGGCTGATTGCCACGGGTGCAACAGGACAACGGATTCGCGAAGAAACGGGGCTGGCAGTAGAACAAATGCTGGCGGGCGCAATGGGTGGGGACGTGCAAATTGCAGCCGAAGTGGTTGCGGGCAGTGTCATCGCCGTGCTTTTTCTCGTCGATCAAGCCTACGCACGTTCCCATGAACCAGAGCTTCAAGGGCTGCTGCGGGTGTGTGAACTGCACAATGTGATGCTGGCAACTAATATGGCAACTGCCGAGGTGATTGCTGCTAGCTTGCGAGATACCCGATCGGCACATCTGATCTTCAACCCGGTCTCTGGACAAGGCAACGCACAGCAAGCGCTACTGACGATCCGCCAACTGCTGACAGTGGAATTGCGCTTAACCATCCATCTGACAACGACTGAAATGGGTGCGGAACATCTCGCGGCAGCGGCGATCGCGGCGGGCGCAGATTTGATCATTGCCTCTGGTGGGGACGGTACGGTTTCTGCTGTTGCAGGCGCGCTGGTGGGTACCAACATTCCCCTAGGCGTGATTCCTAGAGGTACTGCGAACGCCTTCTCAGTGGCGCTTGGCATTCCCCTCAACACGCAAGCTGCTTGTCAGACCATTCTCGCTGGAATGACGCAGATCATTGATGTCGCCCGTTGCAACGGCTTGCCGATGATTTTACTAGCAGGTATTGGGTTTGAAGCCGAAACGGTCGAGAAAGCGAGCCGGGAAATCAAAGATCGTTTTGGTCCATTAGCGTACATTCTGGCAGGTGCTCAGCAGTTGAACGAGCAGCAGTCGTTTACGGCGCAAATTGAGGTGGATGGCAAAGTCAGTGAATTTCAAGCCGCTGCGATTACGATCGCCAATGCGGCTCCGCCCACCTCTGTCTTGGCGCAAGGCTTTGGACGAGTGATTGTGAACGATGGGTTACTGGAAGTCACGATCGGTGCGACCCAAACGCGGGTACAGGCGATCGCGGCAATGCTGCAACTGTTTGGTTCTGCACTCATCCGCGTTGCACCCAATCGGGAGGATGTCATCTGCCTCCGCACCAAGCGTCTGAAAGTCACAGCCGCTCCACCGCAAAAGGTCGTTCTTGATGGCGAAATCATCGGCACAACGCCTGTGGAAGTGGAGTGCCTTCCGGCAGGGCTAACTATCTTGGCACCGCCGCTGCTGGCTGCACCTCCCATGCCAGGAGTGATTGACGATGGTGCAGAGGAGTGGTTTCAAGAATCTTGATGAAGCCGACGGCGGCGAACGATCGCTTGATGAAGCCGGTCTGTGAAGTGGCTTCTAATCGTCTCGTCGAGTGCTGACAGCAGTCGAATTGTCCTTATTTAATATGACTGCAAGAAATCGACGTAGAACGACGTTAGCCAAAGAGACTAAGCGGCAGCGTTTGGGTGAGCTGTTCAAGCAGAAAGAGTCCGGCGATCGAGTTACCTGTGGCATCCAGGGTCGGGCTGTAGCAGGCGATCGCGCCTTGCCCTGGCACGATCGATAGCAGCGCACCGCTCACGCCCGATTTTGTCGGTAGCCCAATCCTGACCGCAAACCGACCAGACGCTTCATATAACCCGCAGGTTAGCATCAGAGCATTCACAGTGCGCTGGTGCATGGGCTGGAGTTGTCCGCTTGGCTGAGCGAGCAGCAACCCAACTTGCGCCAAATCAACCACAGTGCCAGAAAGACAGCAGAGGTGATTGTAAGTATCCAGGACAGTCTCGGCGCTATCGATGTAGCCTGCGCGGAGAAGGACATCGGCGATCGCCCGATTTGCCTCGTTCCGCAGCGATCGCACCGATGCCAGCATGAACTCGTCTAACACAAATTGGCTGCCCGATGCCTGGTTGAGCCATCGCCGCAGGGCTTCGCAGCGATCGGCACCATTTGTCCCAGGCAGCATTGAGGCAAGGGCGATCGCGCCACTGTTTAGCATTGGGTTGCGTGGAAACCCACGATCGGCGTTCAACTGCGCCAACGAATGAAACGCTTGCTCCGATGGATCAATCCCCACACGGTCAAACACCGCATCCCATCCCGCCTGCTCTAATAAAAACAGCAGCAGCAGCGGTTTCACCACACTCATTAACGCAAATGGCTGAGCGATTCTACCTGCACCATAGCTACCCCCACCCACCAAACGAATACTGACAGCAACCACCTGAGCATTCACCTGCGCCAGCAATGGAATGTAGTCTGGCAAGCGCCCGGTGTGAGCATAGACCGTTGCTTGCGCCACCCAGCTTTCTAACTGAGGTTGAGTCAACGTGGCGAGTCGTGTAGAAGAGGCGCTCAAGTAAGTGGCAGCAACGAAACGTGGGCTGAGACAATCTTCCATCCTTCGGGCAATTTGCGCCAGACCTGGCTTTGTCTGCCTACGCGAAGTGTACCGTCGGTCAGCCGCTGAAACTCCAGCGTGACGATCGCCGTAGCCGCATCGAACGTAACAACTTTGAGGTTAGAAATGTCTCGCGCCAAATTTTTGGTGGGGCGACCTTGCCGAAAAGCTTTGATTGCTTCCATCCCATAAAGATTCTCGGTAGCGCCAAACCGCAATACGTCAGGAGAATCCCAAAACAGACCGTCCAACGTGGCAATGTCGTTTTCGACCAGCGCTTTTTCGTAGGTCAGATACAGTGCGGTGAGTTCAGCGACGATCGCGGGGTCGTTGATTTGGAGCATTTGAGAGAGGGGTGAGGAGAGAGGAGTAAGGGGTGAGGAGAGAGGAGTAAGGGGTAGGAAAGTTTTGAGTTTTGAGTTTTGAGTTGCTCTGCTCCCTGCCTTCTGCCTTCTAACTTCTGCCTCCTACCTTGCTTCTAGCCACTAAACGCCAAAATCTGTTCTGCCGTCACAGTAGGTTGTTCCAGATGAGGCACATGCCCGCAGTGGTTGATCCACACAAGCTCGCTGTGGGCGATCGCCTGTTGAAATTTAGCCGCATCCTGTGTCCCCAAAATCTTGTCGGCATCGCCCCAGAGAATCAAGGTTGGTTGATTAATAGCAGCAATTTTGTCCATCAGGCAATTGTAGCCGCCGCTTTTGGTAAAGGCGATCAGGGCTTGCTGCCAGTTGGGGCACCTCAGATGCAAAGCACCGCATAGAAGCGCGTCTGGTGAGACGAAACTGGAGTCGTAATATGCTTGGAAGCTCACGTTACGCCGTACACGAGGACTGCGGAGAAAGCTGGTTGCCAGTTCGCCTAACGGTGGAAAAAGGAAGCGGGCGATCGCGGGACCCCGCGCAAAGCCAGCACTGTCAATCAAGACTAGCTTTTGCACCGCATCGGGATAAGTTAGCGCAAAGTCGATTGCAGCGGCTCCACCCATTGAGGCACCAACCAAAATGACAGGTCGAGCAATCAACGTTTTCCAGAAAGAGTAGAGGTGGGTTTTGATAGCGGCTGGGCTGAAGGGGATACCGACCGGGCGATCGGTGAAGCCAAAGCCAAGTAGATCGACACTCCAGGTTTCGTGCTTTGCAGCCAGTAGTGGCAGCAGGCGACGAAACTCAAGCACGGAGCTATCAAAACCATGTAACAGCAAAACTGGCGTGCCGCCTGAGCCTTGCCGAACGTAAGCAGTTGGAATCGGTGACGCGCCGAGTGGCGTTGAAATGTCTGTGCGCTCAAGCGATCGGATTAGCGCGATCGACGTTGCTTCGGTCAGTTGAGCGCTTTCGGGCGGGAGAAAACTAGCGATCATGAGGCTCAGTGTATCCCGTTCTAGGCGTGAAATAGCTTGACCAGCAACTCAAAACTCAAAACTGTTCCTACCTTGCAGCCAGCATCAGAGTTCGCTAGGCTTTTGATGACGTTGTTAGGTCAAGACGATGCCGAAAGCAAGTTGGAATGGTGCTGTATTAGCCGAGAGCGATCGCTGCGAAGTCGTCGAAGGGAACCAATACTTTCCACCAGACTCCATTCATAACGAGTACTTCAAAGAGAGCAATACCCATACGGGTTGCCCCTGGAAAGGCACTGCCAGCTACTACACGATCGAAGTAGACGGTAAAACCAACGCCGATGCTGCCTGGTATTACCCCACCCCCAAAGATGCCGCGAAGAATATCACTGGCTACATCGCCTTCTGGAAAGGCGTAAAAGTAGAGGCTTAGTTTCTTTTGTAGGGACGTTACATGTAACGTCCCTACGGAAACTCCTCAGGTTGTTGTAGAAGCAGAGATCGCGGTTCTCGCCTGGTTCTGCAACAGCAATCCATACTCTAAGCCTTCCACTACTGCTAGATAGGAGGCTTCCAGGATATTTCCAGAGACACCAACCGTCGTCCAGCGTTGATGACCGTTGCTGGACTCAATCAGCACTCGCGTTTTGGCAGACGTTCCGGCAGCGCCATCTAGAATCCGCACTTTATAGTCTGTCAAGTGAAAGGTGTCGATTTCGGGATAGGCGTTGACTAATGCCTTTCGCAAGGCGGCATCTAGCGCTGAGACGGGTCCGTTCCCTTCCGCTGCTTCCAAAACTTCGTGGCTGTCGATCGCCAGCTTGACTGTTGCTAAAGAGGTCGCACGATTACTTTCTGCGTTGGGCAACATGTTGTAGTGAACCTGGAACCCTTTGACCTCAAAGGGCTTTTGGCGTTTTCCCAAAGCCTCGCGCATCAGCAGCTCAAAGCTGGCTTCAGCGGCTTCAAACTGGTAGCCTTCGCTCTCCAGAGTCTTCAGGCGGTTGAGAATCTGGCGGCAGGTCGGGTCTTGTTTGTTCAACTCAATGCCAAAACTGCGGGCTTTTGCCAGAATGTTGCTCAACCCCGACTGGTCAGAGATCACAATACGACGACGATTCCCGACCTGCTCTGGCTGCATGTGCTCGTAGGTGAGGGGATTTCGCTCGACAGCACTCACATGGATACCGCCTTTATGAGCAAACGCAGATAGCCCCACGAAAGGCGCATGGTCATCTGGGGCAAGGTTGACCACTTCGCTCACATATCGGCTAGTTTCGGTCAGGTGCTCTAGCTGATCAGTCGCGATACAGCTAAACCCAAGTTTCGCTTGCAGATTGGGAATGAGCGAACACAGATTCGCGTTGCCGCAGCGTTCGCCGTAGCCGTTGATTGTGCCCTGCACCATACGAACGCCTTGCATTACGGCTGCTAACGCGTTTGCAACAGCGGTCTCGGAATCGTTATGTGTGTGAATGCCGAGGCGGAGGCGAGAGGGTGAGGGGTGAGGGGTGAGGGGTGAGGGGTAAGTTGATGCAAACGCATGATTTTCTTGACTTCTGACTTCTGACTTCTGACTTCTGACTTCTGACTCCTCTGCTTCTAGAAAAGCAAATGCTTGAATCACCTCATGCACAATTTGGGCAATTTCGTGAGGTAAGGTGCCGCCGTTGGTGTCGCAGAAGACGAGCCATTCAGCGCCAGCGTCGATCGCCACTCTCAAGGTCTCCAGCGCATAGTCTCGGTTGTGCTTGTAGCCGTCAAACCAGTGCTCAGCATCGTAAATAACGCGGCGACCATTAGCACGAAGGTATTGAATGGTGTCCTGAATCATTGCCAGATTTTCGTCCAGCGTTGTCTTGAGACCTTCGGTGACGTGCAAATCCCAAGACTTGCCGAAAATCGTCACCCAGCGGGTGCCTGCTGCCAGAATGGGCTGAAGCATGGGATCGTCTGCCGCCGCCATACCGGGACGACGGGTGGAGCAAAAGGCAACCAGTTCTGCTTGCGTCAGCGGTTCTTCTCGTAGCTGCCAAAAAAACTGCACATCTTTAGGATTTGCTCCAGGCCAGCCTCCCTCAATAAATGGCACGCCTAATCGGTCTAACTGTCGCGCAATGCGGAGCTTATCCTCTAGGGAAAGCGATATGCCTTCTCGTTGAGAGCCGTCACGTAGCGTTGTGTCGTAGATCCAGATCTGGCGAGTGGTGTCTGAGGTCATGAGAAAGCAACTGGGAAATTTAAGCCGATAAGAGACTATTTTAGGGAACTGTCCGACCGATCGGCGCAGATGGTCAGATCAACGTGAAGCATTCGGAGCAGGAAAGTCATTGGTTGTCAGTGAGAAGGAAGCGCGATCGCCAAGACCTCGCGCTCAGGGAAGAGTCTAGCAAGACGAAAAGGCAGCACAATAGAAGGAGTACGTTATAACACTGGGGTCAACACAATGCCGACTGTCAAAGCTGAAGGTAAAACGTTTACGTGCGAAAGTGGCGCAAACTTGCGTCAGGTGCTGCTGGAAAACGACGTTGACGTTTACAATGGCGTGGCATCGGTGATTAATTGTCATGGGTTGGGTACGTGTGGCACGTGTGCGGTACAGGTGCAGGGTGCCGTGTCTGAACCAGAGTGGCGTGAGAAAGCGCGTCTTTCGTTGCCGCCCCACTCGCTTGAAAAAGGTCGCCGTCTTTCTTGCCAGGTGCAGGTTTTGGGCGATGTGACGGTGACAAAGTACGATGGCTTTTGGGGACAGGACGATCGCGTTTTGTGGACAGCTGGGCAAGCGCTTTAACGCAATCTTGACGGTTTTAGTATCGGTGAGCGATCGCAGCGGTCGTCATAGAGTGAATAGGATGAGGTTAACGCTGGAGAGGGTGTCATGAGCCGATTAGTGATTGCAATCTTGATTTTATTCGCCGTTCTTATTGGGCTGAGGGCTGCTAATACTTCATTGTTTCAGCGCAGCTTTGCCAACCAGCTCAACAGCCCTTCTCCAGCGACCCGCAGTACGGGGTTCAGTGCTGAATCAACAGCATCCTCTAACAACGGAGGCTCGACAACAGACTTAAATCCATCGAACCCAATAGGCGCAGGTACGACATCCTTACCGCCTACAACTCAGCCAGCAGTCCCCGCTGGTTGGTAGACCGCAGAGCATGGCAATAACACCTGATGTCTTGGTCATTGGTGGGGGCGTGGTTGGTCTGGCGATCGCCCTCGAATTGCGTTTACGAGGCGCATCCGTCACCGTTCTTAGCCGTAATTTTGCTCAAGCTGCTAGTCACGCGGCGGCAGGGATGTTAGCACCCCAGGCAGAAAAGCTCCCTCCCGGTGCCATGCGGGAGCTTTGCCTGCTGAGTCGATCGCTCTATCCAGACTGGACGCAAAAGCTAGAGGCGCTGACAGGATTGCCAACAGGCTATTGGGCATGTGGTATCTTAGTGCCCGTGTATGAGAAAGAGGCAACAGGCAGAGGTCAGAAGTCAGAAGAAAAGATAGCGATCGCGCATTCTCGACACCCTGCACCCTATACCCAACACCCCACCCCCTCTTTCTGGCTCGATCACACCGAAATTCACCAACACCAACCGGGCTTAAGCGAGGCAGTCATCGGTGGTTGGTGGTATCCCGACGATGCGCAGGTGGATAATCGATCGCTGGCAAAAGCACTGTGGGCAGCCGTGCAGGATGTGGGCGTTAACCTGCGAGAAGGCATTGCTGTGGAAACGCTTCTGCAACAGGATGAGCAGGTTGGCGGAGTGGAAACATCACGCGAAACCATACAGGCAGGGCATTACGTGCTGGCGACGGGTGCATGGTCGCAAGCCTTGTTGCCCATTCCCGTCACGCCTAAAAAAGGACAAATGTTGTCGGTGCGTGTGCCCGTAGAGGGCGATCTACCGCTACAAATGGTCTTATTTGGCAGTGAGATTTATATCGTGCCTCGACGAGATGGACGGATGATCATCGGTGCCACGAGCGAAGATGTTGGCTTTACACCTGACAACACACCTGAAGGCGTACAAGCCCTGTTGGAACGAGCGAGTCGGCTTTATCCAGGCTTACGACATGTTCCGATCGAGGACTGCTGGTGGGGCTTTCGACCTGCGACACCGGATGAACTACCATTGCTAGGTGCAAGCCCTTACGCAAACCTCACCCTAGCGACGGGTCACTACCGCAATGGCATTTTGTTAACGCCTGTAACGGCGCAATTAATTGCTAATTTGGTTTGGCATCAGCAGGTTGATCCGTTACTGGATGCGTTCCACTGGTCACGGTTCAGGGCGTAGTACACGCAATCAGTGTTGTAGTAGCGAGCCTCTTTTTCGTACTGCAAACCGATTTTTTCCATCACGCGACGAGAGGCAACGTTTGCAGGGTTTGCGATCGCCACAATGCGATTCATTTCTAACACCTCAAACCCATACTCTAAAATTGCTTTTGCACCTTCCGTTGCCAAACCTCTGCCCCAGTAAGCCTTTGCCAAGCGCCAACCAATCTCGATTTCGGCTGTGTCGTCGAGAGACTTCAATCCGCAAAAGCCTAACAGCTTGCCATCCGCCTTGTGATCGACTGCCCACAGGCTAAAGCCGTCCTGCTCCTGATGCTCAATGATACGTTCTAAGCTTGCTTTCGTTTCTGAGCGCGATCGCGTCTGCCCTGAACCGATGTAGCGCATCACCGCTGGATCACCCCAAGTAGCAGCAAGCGCATCCAGATCAATCAGCGTAAAAGGGCGGATTTGTAGGCGATCGGTCTCAATCTCAACCATAACCTGCTAGCCTCAATGACAGCTCAACTGCTTGCCGATTGTCTCACGTAGAAGTTATATCAATTTAAAGCATGACGGCTACAGATCCAATCGCTGGGTAGGGTCAATGCCTTGCCTTGCCCCTACAAGATGTGTCGTCTTTTCAATTCAAATTGGTATTACCGCAACGCAAATGCTGTATGGCTGCACCCGTCTCATTGAGTAAAGCTTCCATCGCGTGTGAAGCAGAGATTGCGCCTGCATTTTTGGCTAAGCCTTTACCCCCGCTGGAAACCGTGTTTTTACCACGGGTTGCCGATCATGGTGAAGGCTGCCCAGTAATAGGGATGAGAGAGCTGACGATCGCGCACAGCAAGGCTGGCTGGCGGTAAGGAGATGCCTTCACCTGCTTCGATGCCTTGTAGACGACCGTTTTCGAGGAAGACCCGTCCTTTTGCCATGTCGAGTTGTGCCTTGCGGAGTGCTTCAGCTTTGATGCGAGCCGTCCGCAGGTCTTTGTAGAAGCCTGTCATGAGGGCAGTGGTGGCGGCATCACTGACGTACCAGAGGCTGGCAACGGCGGTTTTAACGCCCGTTTGTACTGCTAAACCACCAAAACCGAGTTCGGCTTCACGATCGCCCAGAGCCGTGGCGCAGGCACTGAGCACCAGGAGTTCGATTTGCGGATCATTCCAGCCCAGTTGACGCACCTGATCAAGCCGAAGTTTGTCGTTCCAGAGCTGGATATAGGAATTACTGTTTGCGCCGGGGTAGAAGTCGGCGTGGGTTGCCATGTGGATGATGCCGAAGGGCTGTTCTTTCCGAAAGGCTTTGAGGTTTTCGAGGGTGACGTTGTTGTTGAAGGCGAGCCGTCCTGACCACAGTTGATTGACCAGAATGGAGACTTCGACGGGTACGGCCGGGAGGGGCGGCTGATCCTGGGTACTTTCTGAAATGCCCAACCCTAAGACCTTCACGTCTCGAATATTGCGGTAGCGGGTATCGGTGAGGCTCAAGCTGGGCATCACGCCGACGCTGTACTTTTCGATCAGAAAGCCCTGACCATCGTTAAGCGCTGCAATCGGTAGCGATCGCAGCCCGGTATCCATCAAAAACACCAGGTTATCGATGCCTCTGGTTTGCAGGTCAGCGGCGATCGGTGCAATCAACCATTGATAGAGCTGACGACTCATGCCCATGTAGGTATTGGCACGAGTCTTGCGTGGATCTGAGACCTCGTTGCGGAATTGTTGCGCCAGGGGCAGTACTTTGCCACGTGTTGCTTCTGGAAGGCGTTTGCGGATGGCATCGCCTTTTGCCGTGACGACGACCAGTTCGAGTTGGTCAGTGCTGCGTTGACTCGTCTGAGCGAAGCTTGTATCGGTGGCGGTATCATCCCGAAGCTGTTTGGCTCGGCTTACGGGTTCAGCGCTGAGTGAGGCAGGCACAAAACTGATGTAGATAAAGGCAGGTTTGACACCAGTATCTTTCTCAATGCGTTGAGCGATCTCTCGCGGCTCTTCACGGGATTTGGGACGAGTCTCTGCCAGACCAAGATAAGACTCAAACGTGCGGGTAAAACGGTCTTCTGGCGTATCTGGTGCCAGCTTAAAGTCTGGCTGCGGTTGCGGGTTTGGCTTTAGCTCCGCTTTAGAGCAGCTTGTTAAGGCACAGAGATCTGGAATCGGTATGGTTTCTGGAATGACGACATTGGCAACATCCTGGACATTCACCTGCACCTGTACTGGGTTAGAAGTCGAGACACCATCGCTGGCTCTAAGCGTAAACGCATTCAGCAACCCGGTGGCATCGGTGGGCGGCGTGTAGAGCAGGACATCACCAGGGATGAGATTTACACTGCCGGGAATAACCGGATTGCCGTTGAGAGTGAGCGTTGCACCAGGGGCGATCGACGCAATGGTAAGCGTCGTCACGTCTTGATTTACGTCCGTGATGTTAGGAGCGATCGCCGTATAGCTAATCACGAAAGGCGTATTTCTCCTGGCACCCGATAACGATGAGGTTGCTGTAAGGACAGGTGGCGTGTTGAGCGCGGTAAGGGCAATCCCTGTTGCTGGTACAAGGGTGATGGTATTTGCTTGCACGGGAAAACTGCCAGAGGCGATGACATTGCCGCCACCCCGATTAATGGCACCAGCCGTCCCGTTTGGGCTGGCACTGCCAATCACAAACGGCACGTTAGTGGGTCCGCCATCGTGTTGAATGGCGATCGTCCCGCCCGTATTTGAGCCTTGAGTGTCGATCGTGGTGCCTGCTAACGTTCCCTGAACCAGCCCAGTTGCAGTTACCGCTACATTGCCCCCATTACCCGTAGCGTTGGGAATGGTTTCAAGACCGCGCGTATCAATGTTGGTAAACGTGATGTTGCTACCAGGGACAACGCCAGAGGTGAGGCTAACGGCTCCTCCTTGATACGCCGGGTTGCCAATGGCAAAGGTGCTGTTGGTAGTAGCAGACGCATTAATGCTGCCAGCGATAATACCTCCGCCTGCTTGTAATGTGACATTGCCACCCTGAGCGCCGTAAGCATTGCCACCCGCGTAGAATGAGCTGATGTTGTTTGTGGTGATGCTACCGCCAGCCGTTAAGGTAACTGCGCCCCCACTCAACGCCCCTCCATAGCCATTGCCTGTCGAGGATGAGTCGATCGCGCCCGTCGTGATATTGCCAGCAGCCGTCAGAATGACTGGACCACCATTATCAAGACCTGTGCTGCTAGTGGTGATGTTACCCGTCAAAATATTTCCCGCACTGGTGCGCAAAATGAGCGCTCGGCTGGTCGTCAATAAGCCTGAATCGGGATCACCTGTTGCTGTGACATCAGCGCCTGTAATAACGATCGGTCCTGTAAAGGTAATGTCGCCGCCTGCCTGCACCTTGAGAGCAACCCCCGTGTAGGCACCAAACGCAAAGGCTCCAGCTACGGTAAAAATCGGGTCGTAAAGACTGACAAAGTTACCCGCACCACCCGTTAGAGTTTGTACAAAAAGATTGCCGCCGCTGGTGAAGTGCGAATCGCCAGAAATCACGCCATCGCTGATCAAGCTGAGATCGCCACCGCTTTGAAAGGGTGCAGTTTGCAGATGGTTAAGCGCCAGAATATCGATGCCCCGATCGCCCTGAATCGTCAACTTGCCGCCAGCTTTAGCCACAAAGGGATTGGCAACACTGTCGCGGATAAACACGGTATCGCGTGCCAATAAGTTTAAATCACCCGTCGTTTGCAGTTGGCTTTCCACCAGCGTGAGCTTGCGATTAGCCGCAAGGGTGGCTGTCTGCGCTGTGGCGGTACGGACGACCACATCCCCTGCCGCGATCGGTGTTCCTGCGCCAGTCAGAACAATAGTACCGTCGGGGTTCAAGCTGACTCCGGTGGCGTTGCCCAAATTGCCTCCCGTGAGCAGTTGGGGCAGTGAGGCGATCGGCAGATTCCAGGGTTGGGGCAAGCTAGCGGGCTGAGTAGGTGTGATGGGCTGAATTTCCAGACTCAGGAGGCTTCCAGGCTGACTGAGCCTAACCAGACTCTGACCCGGCACCGCTGCTGCCACAAGTTGCCCTTCCGGTGCAGCCAGAGTGCCTGTGCTGACGATCGTGCCGCCCAGCAGCGTCAAATTTTGCCCCGATGCCACTGCAAGGTTGCCAAAATTGACGATGCTACCCGGTTGGGCGATCGTAAACGCAAACGTGCCCGGTGTCCCCACCAGCGCCGCGTAGTCGTTCGTGCCCGTCGCGCTAAACCACCCGCTACCAAAGCCAATGCCATTCGCGGTAGTGGCTGTAAACGAGGCTGGCACGTTCAGGCTGGCATTAGCACCAAACACAACGCCTGCCGGATTCAGCAAAAACAGGTTGGCGTTACTGCCCGTGACCTGAAGCCGTCCGTTAATGATGGATGCCTCACCACCCACCACGCGTCCCAGAATGTTTTGAATTTGAGGATTGGCAAGGAAATTAGCCGTTTCGTTGGCAGAAAGCCCAAAGCGCTGGAAGCTCTGAAACAGGTTCGTTCCAGCCTGGGTGCCGCCGCCGATATCGTAACGATCGCCGTTAAGGGTGACGCTGGTATTCGTGCCATCGGGTGATGCTGTGATGGATTGGGCACGCGCTGGCAACCCTGCAACAGCGCCCAGCAGCGGCAAAGCGGCTAGTAGAGAACTCATTTTCGCTACCAACGTCGGTGCGGCTGGAGTCGGTGCAGCCTTACGACGCAGAAAAAAGCGTCCTTCAGGGAACCGGACTTCTACCGCAAGCTGATCTGCCAAGCCTCGCCGCTTGAGCGCTTGCACGATCGCCGTTCGCGATCGCAGAATTTGTTCTAATCGCCACCGCTGCGACGCACTTTCAGCATGATTGCGGTAGTGGTAAAGCGGCTGCCTGACCCGGCAAACCTCGGTGACCTCCGAGAGACGCAGGCACAGATCATAGTCTTCTACATAGTCTGAAGCACCCTGAATGCCGCCTACCTGGTCAAAGACCGATCGCCGCAGCAAGCGAAAGTGAAAGGTCATGAAATCCAGCAGCAGCCGTTCTTTGGAGTAAGGGATGCGGCACCGATCGCCATAGCGCAGCACGTTACCCTGTTCGTCTATGTCCAGGTAATCGGTATAGACCATCCCCGTTTGCGGCTGAGCCTGCAACGGTTGCACCGTCTGCTCAAGCGCTGTAGGAGCCAGCAGATCATCACTATCTACCCAGCCGAGGTAGGTGCCTGTCGTGTGTGCGATCGCCGCTTGCAGTGCCGCCACCCGTCCGCGATGGGCTGCTGCGATTACCCGTACACGCGCATCGCGCTGAGCATACCCGTCAGCAATCGCCACCGAACGATCGTCAGACCCGTCATCCCAAATCAGCAGCTCAAAATCGGTAAACGTTTGTTGCAGCACACTCTCGATCGCTGCCCCAAGATAGCGCTCCCGGTTGTACGTTGTGATGACAAGCGAAATTAGAGGTGACATAATGCGCTTTAACGAATGAATGAATCACTTACCGTAGCGGCTCCTGATGCGATCGCTCGACGCTCCACGGCAGCGTGTCGGTAAGAAAGTGTAGTCCTCAGAAATTAAATCTAGGCTGAAAAGCACCGATCCTGATGGCTGGTATAAATCTTGACAAAAGCACCCATATCACTGACGCTTGCCGATCGCGCTGAACGATCGTCAGACCGTTAATCTATCTTCCCAGCATCCTGCATCGCTGAAATGTTAATGATCATTAAACTGTAGCCCCATAATCACCAGATCATGGGGAACCGCCTCAAACTCTGCTACTCCAGGCAGATAACCCCAACGCTGAAAGCCAAATTGCTCAAACAGCCGCAGACTCGGTTGGTTGTGAGCAAAGATAAAGCCTAGCAGCGTTTTAATTCCAAACGATGGGCTGCGCGCGATCGCGTCCTTCAACAATGTCTGCCCAATCCCTTTTCGACGATAGGCTGGCGCAACATAGATGCTCAACTCTGCGGCAATCTCGTAGGCAGCACGTCCGTAGTAAAACGACTGAAAGCCCAGCCAACCGCCAACCTCGCCCTCTACATCCATCACCCACAGCGGTCGTTTGTCAGGGCTATGCGCTTGAAACCAGCTCAGGCGACTCTCCACCGTCACAGGCGTAAGGTCGGCTGTCACAGTATGACACGCGATCGTTGAGTTATAAATCGCGACGATCGCCGCCAAATCCGCTTCTACTGCGTCCCGAATGTACATTGCTGTCCCCTAGCCTCCACGTTGGCTGGAACTTATCACAAAGTCGGTTTTGCGTCAGCTCTTCACAGTCGCTACGAAGATCTGTCAATGAGATTTGGAGAATGTGCTTTCGTGAGCGCCGTAGCGTCGGCACTGACGCTACGGCGCTACGGTGAACTATTTGCCGAGATCTTCAAACGGATCAACACACTTGCCGCCCGTGTTGGGTTCAAACGCGACTCCCGCCTCCGTCCCAGCTTGTGGCTTCGTCGATTGGCACAACACCGCTAGAGTCGTCACTTCGCCATCAGGCTGTCCATCAGCAGTGCCGAGGCTCACCCCTCCCGTGTGCGCCCTGAGAGTGGCGACAAACTTCGGATACGAAACATTCGCGACCGAAGTGGTGGTCGGGTCAGCGATCGAGTAGCTGTAGTTGGTCGTATCGGTCTTGATGCCGAGTCCCAGGAGTGAAATGTCGCTGCCGAAAGTGTTTTTTTCCAGGTAAAACGCTTGCTGTGACCGATTCATGGAGCCAACATAAGTTTTCGACTCGGTTTCCTTAGCCTTGTTTGCCTGGTTCAAGAAGGAGGGTAAAGCGATGGCTGACAAAATGCCGATAATGATGATGACGACCAATAATTCAATCAGAGTAAAACCTTCGTCACGTTTGGGCTGGGGCAACAAAATCTTCATTAGTGAACTCTTGCGTCTGGTAAACGTTGAATAGTTGGGGCATACACGTCTACCGCTGCTCTGTGCGTGAACCGACCATTTCAAAACTTCTTTACGAGAAAAACATAGGTTTTCACCGTGCCCGTTGGCTGAAACGTCTCGCATCGGTTTCACGTCCGCTTTTCACAGCCACTCAAAAAGGGCGCTCAAGAAAAACTCAGAAAACGTTTGACAAAAGCGCCATCGATCATCACAATAAAGATCGCCTCTAAAAAGGCACCGAGGGACTGTAGTTCAATTGGTTAGAGCACCGCCCTGTCACGGCGGAAGTTGCGGGTTCGAACCCCGTCAGTCCCGTACCGTTTGAGTGTTTCACGCTTGGTCATCCGTCCACAGCATGTTTGCTTGAGAACGGAGTCGTCTTGAACTGCGGCTATTCAGTCGAATTGCAATGTCTACTCATCCATATAGGACTTCGCAAGGCAGCGTTTCATCTGATACTCCACTACAGAGGTGTTCTGCGTGACATATTCCAGGGATCGTTCCCTGAAACAATTAATTGAGCTGGGCTAGAGAATTTTTCCATGAGACGAGGAGTCATTTACATTGCGACAAGCAACACCGCCTATCTCGAGGCAGCCGTAATCAGTGCGATCGCCCTACGCCAACAGGAGCCAACCCTGCCGATTACACTCATTTCTGACCATCCCTTATTAAAGCATTTGCCTTTGCCTGATTATGGGATCACGCCTAAGTTGCTTGATGCTGCTGAAGTTGGTCGCCATGCCTTCTCCTCGCGATCAATTAAAACTCGCCTAAACGCCTATAGTCCCTACCAGGAAACACTCTTTCTCGATGCCGACATTCTTCCCCTCCAGCCAGTGAGTGAGCTTTGGCACTACCTCAACACGAGCGATCTGGCGATGGTGGTTGACCGACTGCCGATGGTGAGTTTGTGCGATCACATTGCTCAGGAAGAGAAAGCGTACACTCTACAACGCCTTCCGGGTCATACGGTGCAGTTTAATAGCGGTGTGATGCTGTGGCGAGATTCTTTAGCCACCCAAGCTCTCTTTTGCCAGTGGCATGAGGAATGGCAGCAGTTCCAAAGACATGACCAACTCGCACTGATCCGAGCCATCAAAGCGGTGCAAATCCCCGTGACAAAGCTCCCCATGACTTACAACATTTCACCCCTTGATGCGGCACCGTTGATGGTGGGCGACCATACCGTGCATTTGCTCCACTGTTGGGGCGGCATGGTCGCATCTGGCAAATATCGTCAATTTGCCAAACGGTTTTACCCACTCATTGTTGAGGCTGTCGTGAAGTTGCTTGCCAATCATCAGGCGATCGTCTGAGCTACAGTGCTTCTCTGAGGGCAATCGAAAAGCTGAACCATACAGGAAGTGATTCAGCTTAAGGGTAAACCTGCGATCGCCCCCACTGCTGAGACGATTGAGCGATTCGACAAGTTTATGTAAATACGTGGGCTGGACGCTCCGTCCTGTACCGTTCCAGCGTTCAATAGGCTAATGTGTTCGCTTCAAGTCATTTCTAGCTGCCACTTGGTCGCTCCATACCTTAAAGGAACTCTGCATGGCTTTTATCTACTTCCCGGCGGCTCAAGCAACCTTGAACACAGAGCACATCACACGCATTGTGTGGTCAACGAACGAAACGCTGAAAGGATTCGTTCATCTGGCAGCAGATACTGCCGATAAAAACAGCGTCGTAACCTTAGCAGGCGGTGATGCTGAGAAACTATGGAGCATCATGCACCCCAGCGAGCCAAAGCCATCAGTTGATCAGTGAGATAGAGAGTAGCCAAACAGAGATAGCTGGATCAAGTGGCGATCGTTGACTGTGATCAGCCTTCAGCGGTCAGCTTTCAGCGGTCAGCTTCTTTTGCTCGTGACGTTCATCTACTTAGCCTCTGCATTTGTAGCCCAATCAACGCACATGGGCAGCACTCGAAATGTAGGGCTGTTTCTTTCGTCCTTGGGTTGAACTTTTTCGCTGTTCTTCCCTAGACTTTAGTAATATCAATTTGAATTGAAAAGACGACACATCTTGTAGGGGCAAGGCAATGCCTTGCCCCTACCCAGCGATTGGATCTGTAGCCGTCATGCTTTAAATTGGTATAACGCTGGCTTTTTCACGTACTACTCTGCAAAAGCAAGCTTCATTCTTTAGCCTTTAGCCTTCATCCTTTTCCCTATGACCGTTCGCGTTCGCATTGCCCCAAGTCCCACCGGAAATTTGCACATTGGTACGGCGCGTACAGCCGTGTTTAATTGGCTGTATGCACGTCACATGGGCGGTACATTCGTGTTGCGGGTTGAGGATACGGATCAGGAGCGATCGCGCCCTGAATATACGCAAAATATTCTGGATGGTTTGACCTGGCTAGGATTGACCTGGGACGAAGGACCGTTTTACCAGAGCAAACGCCTGGATCTGTATCAGCAGAAGGTGCAGGCACTGTTGGACAGCGGGTTGGCGTATCGTGCGTATGACACGCCCGAAGAACTGGATGCTATGCGAGAGGCGCAAAAAGCGAACGGTGAAGCACCTCGCTACGACAACCGTCACCGAAACCTCACTCCAGAACAGCGGGCGGCTTATGAAGCAGACGGACGATCGTCGGTGATTCGGTTCATCATTGAGGACGATCGCGAAATTGCCTGGAACGACCTCGTGCGCGGCACCGTAAGCTGGAAAGGGCGCGACCTCGGCGGCGATATGGTGATTGCTCGTGCAGCCTCTGGGAGTGGCTTTGGTCAGCCGCTCTATAATTTTGTCGTGGTGGTGGATGACATCGATATGAACATCACCCACATCATTCGGGGTGAAGACCATATCGGCAACACGCCCAAGCAAATTTTGCTCTACGAAGCGCTTGGAGCCACGCTGCCCACCTTTGGGCACACGCCTTTAATCCTGAATGAAGCAGGGGCAAAGCTTTCTAAGCGAGATGGCGTCACCTCAATCTCGGATTTTCAGCGGATGGGCTATGTGCCTGAAGCGCTGGTGAACTACATGACCCTTTTGGGCTGGTCGCCGCCTGAAGGCATGACTGAAATCTTTACCCTGGAAACCGCTGCCCCAAACTTTGGGTTTGAGCGGGTTAACAAAGCGGGTGCCAAGTTTGATTGGGACAAGCTTAACTGGCTTAATGGTCAGTACCTACATGGAATGCCCGCTGACAAACTCACTGATTTGTTGCTCCCTTACTGGCAGGCGGCTGGCTTCGAGGCAGACTGGAACGATCGCCCCTGGTTAGAGCGACTGAGCGCAGTGATTGGTCCCAGCTTGGCACGTTTGGACGAAGCTGTGCCGATGAGTGAGTATCTCTTTAAAGCGTCTGTTGGCTTTACAGAGGAGGCGATCGTTCAACTCCAGCAAGAGGGATCTGCTACTGCTATGCAAGCCGTCTCTACTGCGATCGCTGACTACCAACCCTTAACTGAAACAAACGTCCAGGACTTGCTGAAACAAGTGGTTAAAGAGCAAAACCTGAAAAAAGGATTGGTGATGCGGACACTCCGCGCTGCTCTCACTGGTGCCATGAACGGTCCCGATCTGGTGCAATCCTGGCTGCTGCTCCATCAACACGGCTTAGACCAAACGCGCCTTCGCCAAGCGCTGGAAGCATCGCGGGTAGGGTAGTGGTTCATGGTTGGAAGCGTCAGAAGTCAGACTGAACCCAAAACTCAAAACGGTCTCCCCTTACTCCTTTCTCCTCTCTCCTCTCTCCTCACTTGTCCGCCAGGAACTCTACCTTCGTCTGCGCGTCGTTGTTACCATTGTTACCTTTCCAGGCATGTCTTACCTAAACGATCGAGGCTTAAGAGCAGGCATAGTCTTCCTTGCCTGGTTTGCTGCTGCACCTGTTTCGCTGCTGCCCATTTCTTTACTTGCAGCCGCGCCGCTGCAAGCCCAATCGCCTCAGAGTCTGGATGTGGTGACGATCGGTCCTCGCTTTTCGCCTAACCCACTGGAAGTCAAAGGTTCTGCGGGTGGTAATACGCTCGCCAAAGATCTGGTGGGTCGTGCGAAAACGCCAACAGGCGAATGCGTAGGCTATGCCAGCGCTAAACCAAACAGCACGATCGAGTTGACAGAATTTTTTGACTCGTTGAGCCTTGTCGTTCAAAGTGCAGACGACACTGCCCTAGCAATTCAAGGACCCGGTGGGCTTTGGTGTAACGACGACTTTCAAGGTAAGAATCCTGGTGTTTCAGGTCAATGGCTACCTGGCACCTATAAAATCTGGGTCAGTTCCTATGCCCCAAATCGAGCACCCGCCTATGTGCTTCGCATTACTGAGAAACGCCAATAGAGCTACAGGGACATTCCTGCTTAACCCAGCAGTAAAAGACCCGACCTTTATAAGCGAGTTTCGACTCCGCTCAACGCATGACTGACTGCGTGCTGAGCGGAGTCGAAGCACGATCGCAACCTCTGCCAGCACACCCATTGCCAGCTTAATCTAGCGCCCTACTGAGCTGACCGCTGACCGCTGACGGCTTTAAACTTATCTTTTCACAACCCCTGAACTGTCAGGGCAATCATTCGCGATGGCAGAACTCAGTTGCCTTGTTCCCAATAAGTACGTTAAATTTAGTTAACAATTGTTCTCATACAGGAATGGTTTGCCTTGCTGCGATGCGATCGCCTCCCTCAGGAGCAGCAGCATAGTTTTAGAAAAAGGTATCAATTCACTACTGGTTTACTGAAATTAATGAGATCTTGTCGGTGATTAAACTCCATTTATATCGACATCAACCTGCTTTAATCGTATTGAGAGGGCTCTAGCGTATGAAATTTTCTTGGCGAACAGTCTTGCTGTGGACATTGCCAGCCGTAGTGATCGGGTTTTTCCTCTGGCAAGGGTCGTCTCTGAGCACTCCTACCACTATGGGCGGGAGTAACACTGCCAGCACCCGAATGACCTATGGGCGGTTTCTGGAGTATCTGGATGCCCACCGAGTCACAAGCGTTGATTTTTATGAGAACGGACGCACGGCGATCGTTGAAGCCGTAGATCCTGAACTGGATAATCGCTTACAGCGCTTGCGTGTCGATCTACCTGGAAACGCCCCAGAAGTGATTACTCGCCTCAGAACCGACAAGATTAGCTTCGACTCTCACCCTGCTCGCAATGATGGTGCCATTTGGGGGCTTTTGGGCAATCTGATTTTTCCAGTATTGCTATTGGGTGGGTTATTTTTCTTGTTCCGTCGCTCTGGCAACGTTCCGGGTGGTCCCGGACAGGCAATGAGCTTCGGCAAATCCCGCGCCCGCTTTCAAATGGATGCCAAAACGGGCGTGATGTTTGACGACGTGGCAGGCATTGAAGAAGCCAAGGAAGAACTGCAAGAAGTCGTGACGTTCCTCAAAAAGCCTGAACGCTTTACGGCTGTGGGCGCACGCATTCCCAAGGGTGTGCTGCTAGTCGGTCCCCCTGGAACGGGTAAGACCTTGCTGGCAAAAGCGATCGCGGGTGAAGCGGGCGTACCGTTCTTCAGCATCTCTGGCTCAGAATTTGTGGAAATGTTTGTGGGTGTGGGTGCTTCTCGCGTCCGCGATCTTTTCAAGAAAGCGAAAGAGAACGCACCGTGCATCATCTTTATCGATGAGATTGATGCAGTAGGACGGCAGCGCGGCGCTGGCATTGGCGGCGGTAACGATGAGCGGGAGCAAACCCTCAACCAGTTGCTCACCGAGATGGACGGCTTTGAGGGCAATACGGGCATCATCATTATTGCGGCAACAAACCGTCCTGATGTACTGGATTCGGCGCTGCTGCGTCCCGGTCGTTTTGACCGTCAGGTAACTGTCGATGCACCCGATATGAAAGGTCGCCTGGAAGTCCTTCAGGTTCACGCCCGCGATAAGAAGCTGAGTCCAGAAGTCTCGCTGGAAGCGATCGCTCGTCGAACACCAGGCTTCACCGGGGCTGACCTGGCAAACTTGCTCAACGAAGCAGCCATTCTCACTGCACGTCGTCGTAAAGAGGCGATGACGATGCTGGAAGTTGATGATGCCGTCGATCGCGTCGTTGCAGGCATGGAAGGCACGCCGTTAGTGGACAGTAAGAGCAAGCGGCTGATTGCGTATCACGAAATTGGTCATGCGATTATTGGCACACTGATCAAAGATCACGATCCTGTGCAGAAAGTTACCTTGATTCCTCGTGGTCAGGCGCAAGGGTTGACCTGGTTTACGCCAGGAGAAGATCAAACTTTGATTTCGCGATCGCAAATCATGGCGCGGATTGCAGGTGCTCTAGGTGGACGTGCGGCTGAAATTGTCATCTTCGGTGATGCTGAAGTGACAACAGGCGCAGGTAACGACATTCAGCAAGTCGCTAATATGGCGCGTCAGATGGTGACTCGCTTCGGCATGTCAGATCTGGGTCCACTTTCACTGGAAAGTCAGCAAGGTGAAGTGTTTCTGGGTCGCGACTGGATGACCCGCTCAGAATATTCTGAAGAAATCGCGTCTCGCATTGATGCTCAAGTGCGCGTGATCGTTGAGCATTGTTACGATGATGCCCGTCGCATTATCCGCGAGAATCGCACCGTCATCGATCGCCTGGTAGACCTGCTGATTGAAAAGGAAACGATTGATGGCGACGAGTTTCGACAGATCGTTTCTGAATATACAGAGATTCCTGAGAAAGACCAGTACGCTATCCGTATCTAAAGCTCGAAACTCTCAGTAAGTAGTTGAACGGGGGCGATCGCATCATCGCCCCCATTTTTATGTTTTTGTTTGCTACAGCTATAGCTGATGGGATACCGGTAGGCATTGAGTCGTTTGTCCCGTTTGAGCAAGGTGCTTTGGTACTGCCAGATCCTCCTGTCGCAGCATCTGGTTGTCCGCTCCCAAGAGGCGCAGTTCACAAATGCCAGTAGCTCCAGCAGAAAGCAGCGCAAACACCCCATTGCTGCTTTCATCACGCATGGTCTTGCCATTGTCAAACGTTGCTTCTACAGCCACGACCTTAGGCTTGAGCACTCGACCATACAGGATTGTGTAAGGTAGTTCTTCAGGCTGAGAAGAACCACTCATGCGGTGCTGATTTGAAGAGCGACTAATCCCATACTCCACCAGTTGCTCTGATGGCACGGACTCATTTTCTGTGCCATAGCTGCTGCCGCCGCTCACCTGCCAGGTGGTGCCAGTCCGCTTGACAACCTTATGTCCAAACATGGGACGCATCATGGACTTGCCAGCATTGATGGGACAACGGGCGCTGTAAAGCACGATCACACCTTGAGACCAGGTTTGCGTGCTCAAAACCTTAAAGCCTTCTGCCTTTGCTGTCTCATCAGTCGGGCAGCTAACGGTCTGACCAATCAGGTCTTTGGGTGTGACAGTGAGAAGGGACGCAAGGGCACAGCTTGAGGTAGTGAATGCCAAAAGCCCGATAACGCAGGTCAGCAACCGTTTCATGGTCTATTTTTAATATGGGTGCGATCGTCTGGCTCTGCAAACGCTTACCCTCAAGTTTGCCCCGTTGCCCAGAGAGCTACCTCTCTCCGAAGGCAGTTTGTCAAGCATCAGCATCATCTTGGAACACAGCCCGACAAACGGTTGGGTGTCAGCCTTCACTATTGGCAGAAGGCAAGACGAAGCAACCAAGAAAGCCCTGTGTCATGTGGGGCAGCATTGGGCTATTGTGATCAACAGTGACCTTTTCACACCGTCTCACACCATGACCGTAGCGCCCTCCCACAGAAAGGCGAAAGCTCTTAAGCCTAATAGCCGCCGTCCTGCCAAAGAACTGTGCAGCGAATGCGGTCTATGTGACACTTACTACATTCACTACGTCAAAGATGCCTGTGCCTTCTTGCATCAGCAGATTGCCGAGTTGGAAGCGCAAATCCACGATCGCAGCCGCAATCTCGATCAGCCCGACGAATGGTACTTTGGGGTCAGCCAGGACATGATGGCGGCGCGTAAAATAGAACCCGTAGCAGGCGCACAGTGGACGGGCATTGTTAGCACGATCGCCATCGAAATGCTCACTCGCGGCATGGTCGAAGGTGTGGTTTGCGTACAGAACACAGAGGACGATCGCTTTCAGCCTCAGCCTGTGCTGGCGCGTACACCAGAAGAAATTTTGGCGGCAAAAGTGAATAAGCCCACGCTCTCGCCAAATTTATCGGTGCTAGAAGAAATCGAGCAGTCTGGTATGAAGCGGCTGTTGGTCATTGGGGTTGGTTGCCAAATTCAAGCGCTGCGGGCAGTAGAAAAACAGTTGGGTTTAGAAAAGCTCTACGTCTTAGGCACACCCTGCGTCGATAACGTAACCCGCGCCGGACTGCAAACATTCCTGGATACCACCAGCCGATCGCCCTCTACTGTGGTGCATTACGAATTCATGCAGGACTTTCGTGTCCACTTCAAGCATGAAGATGGCTCTGAGGAAACGGTGCCATTCTTTGGCTTGAAGACCAACAAGCTCAAAGACGTATTTGCACCGTCGTGTATGAGCTGTTTTGATTACGTTAATGCTCTGGCTGATCTCGTGGTGGGCTACATGGGCGCACCCTTTGGCTGGCAGTGGATTGTCGTGCGGAACGATCGCGGACAGGAAATGCTCGATCTGGTGCGAGACCAGCTTGAAACGCAGCCCGTGATGTCGCAGGGCGATCGACACGACGCAGTGCAGCAGAGTATCCCCGCCTACGACAAAGGTGTGACATTACCCATGTGGGCAGCGAAATTAATGGGTGTCGTGATCGAAAAAATTGGTCCCAAAGGGTTAGAGTACGCTCGTTTTTCGATCGACTCTCACTTCACCCGCAACTACCTGTACGTCAAGCGCCACTATCCTGAAAAGTTAGACGCGCACGTGCCTGAGTATGCAAAGCGCATTGTGGCGCAGTACAAATTGCCAAAGACATAGGTTTTGCGTGTTGTGTGAAGGCTTCTAGCACCACTCTGGCTGGCACAACTCGCACAACCTTGCGGTACTGGTGCGCGAACGTTGCATCCTTACGACAGACCTTTCAACACTGCACTTTCAAGTACTCTGAAACGCCTGACGCTGTGCCTCTAGCAACTCCTGGATGCCCTTTTCGGCAGTATCCAGAATGCGGTTGAGTTGAGCGCGGCTAAAGCTGCCAGTTTCGGCGGTGCCTTGAAGTTCAATCAATGCCAGCGTTTCATTCATCACCACGTTGCAGTCAAGCTCGGCAGCCACATCTTCGGGATAGTTGAGGTCGAGCATGGGTTCGTGATCAAGCAAGCCCACCGACACGGCAGCGACCTGATGAATGATGGGCGATCGCTCCAGTTCCCCTTTAGCAACCAACTGATCCAGTGCATCCTTCAGCGCGACAAAACCGCCTGTGATCGAAGTCGTTCGCGTGCCAGCATCGGCTTGCAGCACATCCGCATCCACGACGATCGTGCGTTCGCCCAAGGCTGTCATGTCGAGGGTCGAGCGCAGACTGCGACCAATCAACCGCTGAATTTCTTGCGTTCGCCCCGATAGCTTCATCAATTCGCGTTCCTGTCGTTCGGGGGTTGCACCTGGCAGCATCCGATACTCTGCCGTGAGCCAGCCCTGCCCCTTCCCTTCTAAAAAACGCGGCACTTTCGGCTGGATAGACACGTTACACAACACCTGTGTATCGCCACACTTTGCCAGCACAGACGCTGCTGCAAACCGTGTAAAGTTGCGCTCGAAGCTTACTGGACGTAGTTGATCCGATCGCCGACCATCGGAACGCTGCCAAACCATTGTGTGCCCTCAAAACCCCTGATACAGAATACAGGAGTCAGGAGGCAGAAGCCAGGAGGGAGAGCCAGAGAGTAGGAGAGTGAGAAACCGCAGAGCCGCAGCGATTTAACTCAAAACTCTCCTTACGTCCTTGACGGACTATTACATATAGTGTTTTATATGATGAAAACGCTTGAAAGAACGCTAGATTCTCAGTAATTCAAAGATACATAAGACAACGTTGGTACAGGTTAATTGTTACTAGGGCACGACTTATGGTTTCACAGATCGAAACCCCCTCACTGGATGTCGCTCAGCTCACGCATCGGGTTGAGGGCTTGGTACAGGTCTTTACTTGTTCGCATCGCAGCTTTTTTACCAATGTGATGGCGCAAGCGTTGCGGATTGCAGGGCAGGGAACACCTGTGCTGGTGGTGCAGTTTCTTAAAGGCGGCATTGGTCAGGGCTACGAGCATCCGGTGCAGTTAGGGCAAAACCTGGATTGGATTCGCTGTAATTTGCCGCGCTGCATCGATACGCCACATCTGGATGAGGACGAGACCCAATCTCTCATGGCACTCTGGCACTACACGCGATCGATCGTCCTTGAAGGCAAATACGAGTTGGTAGTGCTGGATGAACTCAGTCTCGCAGTCAATTTTGGGCTGATTGCCGATACCGAGGTGCTGTCATTCTTGAAGCAACGTCCGCGCCATGTGGATGTCATTCTCACGGGACCCGAAATGCCGCGATCGCTCCTCGACGTGGCTGACCAAATCACCGAACTCCGCCGCAGCCATCAGCCTTAAAAGCAAGAATCATTCCAGCCATCAGTGATAGTCTGCTTTTGATCGATTTTTGTACCGATCGCCATTCAACCAGTCTCACTCTGTGAATTCGTTGACATGACAAAAGATAACCTCAGCCTGACTGTCCTAAAGCAATACCTGAAAGACTGTCCCAAGGAAGAACTCGCCAACGATATTATTGAGCTTTGCAAGCGGTTTCAGCCTGTTAAAGACTATTATCAGGTCAAGCTAAGTCCTGAAGACGAAACTCACATCATTGCGAAATATAAGCAAATAATTGAGAAGGAATTTTTTCCTGCTCGTGGCTATGGTAAAGCGCAGCTTTCAGTTGCAAGAAAGGAAATTTCTGAGTGCAAAAAGGTGTGTAAAAATCCGGTCAACATGGCAGATATGATGCTGTTTTACGTGGAGCAGGGCGTGAAATTTACAAATGCCTATGGTGATATTAGCGAGCCTTTTTACAACAGCATGGAAAGTATGTATAGTAGTGCCCTCAAATGGATCGTGAACTATGACATTCAAGCCCTTTTTCAGACGCGCTGTCAAAAAATTGTCAAGGATACATCTGGCATAGGATGGGGCTTTCATGACACACTTTTGGAGCTTTATGGAGAGATCTATGAGTCATAGCAACTGTCATTTGAGGGTGCGAGCGTTGTTCGATTGATGTCGGTGATGACTCATTGTTCTATCAGGTAAATTTCTATGATTAAAAACGACACCTGGATTACGCAGATGGCAGCAAAGGGCATGATTAGTCCCTTTGAGCCGCAGTTAGTGAGAAAAGTCGATGGGTTGCCAGTCATTTCCTACGGGTTGAGCAGCTACGGATACGACCTGCGACTCTCCCCATCTGAATTTCGGATCTTTAAGCATATTCCTGGTACGGTAGTTGATCCCAAAAACTTCAACCCTGCCAATTTGGAACCTGCCCAGTTACACAGTGGTGATGATGGTCACCACTTTATTCTGCCTGCTCATTCATATGGGTTAGGGGTTGCTCTCGAACGGCTGGCAGTGCCCGAAAATGTGACGGTGGTTTGCATTGGTAAAAGCACCTACGCCCGCTGTGGCATCATTGCGAACCTGACCCCTGCTGAGGCTGGCTGGCGCGGTTACCTGACGCTAGAGTTCTCCAACTCGTCCAGTGCCGACTGCCGCATCTACGCCAATGAAGGTGTCGTGCAATTGCTGTTTTTAGAAGGGGCACCCTGTGAGATTAGCTACGAAACCCGACGTGGCAAGTATCAGGATCAGCCAGAAGAAGTGACGCTGGCGAGGGTTTAGGGTACTTAGAAACCGGGTTTCTGGCGGCTGTCTCAATGCATCGATCGCCGCCAGTTAAAAAACCCTTCCCAAAAATCTTGCAGACGCGTGTTCCGCTGAAGCCTGAGATCATGCCATTCCGCAGCAGTTTGGTGCATGATTTCGGAGAGCGAAGCGGTAGGAAGCACTAGGTCAGCGATCGCCTGAATTTTGAGGTTCTGCTGCATGGCAAGCGCGATCGTGCCAATCAATTCGTCAGCCTGTGAACCGACGATGTGCGCGCCCAAAAGTTTGCCGTTGCGATGCACAAGCAGTTTGCAGAACCCGGTTGTTTCGTCCTGAAGCTGGGCTTTAGCTAGTATTTTGAAGGATTGTCGGAGCATAATCACGTCTTTGCCGAACTGTTGCACGGCTGAGGGTTCAGACTGTCCCACTCGCGCTAAGGGTGGATGGGTGGCAACGACGCTGGGAAGATGGCGGTGGTTGGCAGTAGCGATCGGCAGAAAAAGGGCATTTTTGAGGGCAACGTTAGCATCCGCTATCGCTAACTCAGGGGTGCGATCGCCCGCCCGCCCGCCCCGACAGGCGTAGATACGAGGATTGGTTGTTTGCAGTTTGGCGTTGACCAACACGCCTGATGCAGACGCTTCCACGTTTGCAGCTTCGAGATTGAGCGTTGCGGAATCGAAGGGCGTTGTGGCTGTGAGCATGATTTCATCGGCATCGATCGCCCGGTTGCCTGCCTGCACCCACTTCTTGCCGTCAATTCTTCGCACCTGCGTCACGGTCGTGTTGGTTAAAACCTCCACGCCTTCCGCTTCTAACTGCGCCTGGATGAGAAAAGCGGCTTCTGGGTCTTCGTGGGGCAGGATGTGAGGAGTAGAGACAATGAGCGTGATCGATTGCCCAAGCCGTCCTAAACTTTGCGCCAACTCAACGCCGATCGCATCGGCACCAATGATGACCAGACGATGCAGCGGCTCTAACGCTGGTAGTTTTTGCCAAATAGAGTCAGCCGTCAAGTAGCCAACGACTGCCAGTCCATCAATGTTAGAGGCAGCCAGCGTTGCATCCGCCAGCGTATGAGGCTTGAGAACAACCGGGAGGTTTGGGATCGCGAGGAGGTAAGCACGCGATCGCAGCGAGCGACCGTTCATCATAAACCCCAGCGATGGCTTGCGGTGGAACTCTCCACAGCCAGCCATGACCTCAATCCCCAGAGAGGAGAGAACGGCGGGATCATGTGTTTCGGCGATCGCTAACGCTGCCGTGTTTGACCAACGCGCTGCCTGTGTCCAGGTCATCTTCGCCGATGGAGCGGGCGCATCCGAGAGTTCTAGCTGTACCGCTCGTTGTCTCTGATGCAGCCTTTGCCCCATCGCAGCTAAAACATGGGTGCCAAACGCTTCACCAACGGCTGGACAACCCTGCTCGACTAGCACTACACGGGCTTTTAGCTTGGCAGCAGCAATGGCTGCATGGATGCCTGCTGCGCTACTACCAACGACAACGAGATCGTAATCAACGGGCATAGGGAAAGGGGGAGTTTTGAGTTTTGAGTTTTGAGTTTTGAGTTAGAAAATTGCATCCACTGCTCATAACTAACCCTGTTCTCCATTGGAAAGGATCTGGCTCAATCCGTCTAGTAATCTTTGGTTTTCGGCTTCTGTGCGAATGGCGACGCGGAAGTAGCGATCGCCTAGTTCTGGGAAACTCAGACAATCCCGAATCAAGATTCGGTGCCGCGTCAGAAGTTCGGTTTGAAGCTGTACGACCGATCGCGCTGACTTGACCAACAAAAAATTCGCCGCACCGGGAGAGGGTTGTAGTCCTGGTAAAGCGGACAAGCCCTGAAACAACAACGGCTTTGCTGCGGCTAACCACTGCCACGTCTGCTGTTGAAACATGGTGTCCTTTACAATGACTGTGCCTGCGGCGGCGGCGAGTGCATTCACAGACCAGGGATCGCGCCACTCCTGCCAGCGCTGGAGCCGATCAGGATGAGCGATCGCATACCCTAATCGCAATCCTGGCAGGCTGTAGAACTTGGTGAGCGATCGCAACACGACCAAGTTAGGATGCTCTAGCACTAGAGCAATTACGCTCTGCTGTCGCTCGGCGGGCAAAAAGTCCATAAAGGCTTCGTCCACTACCACTAAGCGCTCATCCGTGAGAAGGCTAGAAACCACTCCCGTATCAAACAGCGTTCCCGTGGGGTTGTGGGGATTGTTGAGCAGTAAACCAGCCGTTTTGTGTGCCAAGAAATCTTCGTGGGCATGAGAGGCAAGCGTTTGACCCAGTTCCCATTGCCCACTGACCAGTGGCTCCAAAGGATACTCCAAGACCTTAGCGTTAAAGGCTTTGAGCGCCCGTTGATAATCGCTGAAGGCAGGCGTAACCAGCAAGGTGACATCCAGTGCAGCCAGATCCCGGCATGTCCAGGTCAAAAGTTCGGCAGCACCGTTTCCAGGCAGGATGTACGCCGGTGGAATCTGGTGAAACTCGCTTAATGCCGATCGCAATTCGCGGTATTGAGGATCAGGGTAAGCTTTGAGATCGCCCAGACGAGCTTGAATGGTGGCGATCGCCGAGGGCGGCGGACCCAACGGATTAATGCTGGCAGAAAAATCTAGAATGACGGAGGGGGAACAGTCTGCGAGTGACGCTGCCCAAACTAAATTCCCCCCATGCGATGGACGTTTAACCGAGTGCTGAATCAAATTGCGGCATCAAAGCGGTACTCTTTCAGTGTTGCTGATTCTAGAGGTTAAAAGAGGACTGGATGCTTAAAACTTTGTGTCAATGCGCCTCTTTCAGCAACAACCTTACTTCTTCTCCGGCGCAACCTTCTCCCGGAACAGTTTCCCAGCCGAAAACGCGGGCACTCTGGTGGCGGGAATATCCATCTTGTCACCCGTTTTGGGGTTGCGTCCTTCGCGGGCTTTGCGCTCCCGCGATTCAAACGAGCCGAAGCCAACCAGCGTCACTTTATCGCCATCGCTCACGGCTTCAACGATCGCTTCCAGAGCAGCCGTCAACACGGCATCTGCCTGTTTTTTCGTCACGCTGGCTTTGTCTGCCACCGCATCTACTAGCTCTCCCTTGTTCATAGATTCTCCTTAGGTTGTGAGGGCATAACACACTGTTCATCAGAGTTCCGGGTGAAAATCAGCGATCGAAAATCCAGCAAGATTTTCAATAAAATGGCTGAAACACCTATGGACCCTAACTTTCAATGCCCTATTCTAAAGCGTTCCCTTGGCTCTAGATCGACGAAACCTTTAAGATATATGGCTTTTGGGACTTTTTTGCTGATTTCAAATGCCTGTAGCTATAAGAAGGGCATATGAGAGAGGGGCGAGGAGTGAGGGAGGGGTGCAGGGGAAGCAAGGAAAAGGAGTCAGGAGGACAGAACGAGCAGCAATAGCTCTCTTGGAAGGGCGCGATCGCCCATAAAAACAACCCTCGATGGGGCGATCGAGGGTGAGATGAAAGGTTAGGCTTGCGATCTAGGGGTAATTGCCAGCAGTGCCATCTTCATTTCTCCACTGCACAGAGGCAACGCGAAAATCAGGACGGTGATCTGGGGCAGACACAGTTGCCTCAAAATCAGCGTATCCCCCAGGTGCCACCGACGACTGAATTGTCCGTGTATACGGCGTTGATGCCTGCGCCCCTGCTTGGACTCTAAGCGTCACTGACAAGCTGTTAATCCTTTGCTGCGTTTGATTCTGTATTTTGCCAGAGAGAGTCCAGCTACCAGAGCCATTGTCTTTAATATCACGCGCTGTCTCCACCACCTGACCACTGTTACCAGCTTTCTTCTGAGGTTGCGGGAGCGCTTCTTGGTTCGTCGGAATTTTGCTTACATCAATTGCGACTGATTTACCAACACAAAGAGCTGTCAGATTGATCACTCGCCCAGATAACGTTCGCATATAGCAGGGGTAATCAGGCTCAGGTGACAGGCTTGCAGCCCGAACAGCAGGAAAGAAGAGCGTGGCAGCAATGATTGGTATAACAGCCCAGCGGAAGGGTTTCATAGTTTGACGAAGTGAGTTCTGTTTAAAGAATTCCCGTGTCAACGAAAAGATCTCCAAACTTGTCGTGAAGAGTTGACGAAGTGGTGAGCCAAGAATTTGAAGCGAACAATGCGTTCGATCAAAGTCTTCTGACTCCTCACGCCTCTCCCCTCACGCCTCTCCCCTCACTCCTCTCCCCTCACTCCTCTCCCCTCTCAAACCAAGGCTTGTAGCCGTTCAATCAACTTCTCTGCTGGCACTACGCCTTCAATGCGCTCCACAGGTTGCCCTTGCTTGAACAGCACCAGCGTTGGTAGCGCCTGAATTTTGTGCTCCGTCGCGATTTGCGGATACTTATCGGTATCGATCTTGATCACCTTCACCTGATGCTTCATTTGGGCGTTTACCTGCTCCAAAATGCCCGCCATCATTTGACAGGGACCGCACCACGTCGCGTAAAAATCAACCAAAACGGGCAAATCCGAGCCAGAAAGCAACTCTTGAAAGCTATCAAACTGCTTTTTCACTGCCATTGTGCAAATTCTCCAAGTGCCATCTTTATATCCTAGTTGGACAAAAGCGGAAAGGCTAAAGGCTAAATCAGATCTTGCACCATATCTTAAGAAGGCATTTTTCAGGCATTTCGACGCTTGCATCGCCCCGCCCTGAACTCAAGTAATGCCTACCCTGCGGGAAGCCAAAGCTACGGCAACGCGATGCGAACGGGATCATCAAGGCTAGTCCACTGTAGGCTTTGCCTTCCCGAAGGGTCGTGGACTAGGAGCCAACCGAGCGGCGTGGCAGTCCGTTTCAACGGACTTCGTTCTGTTAGCCCGCAATTCATTGCAGGGCGGGCTGATGCCGCTGGTGCAAGATCTAAACTAAAGGGGATCAAAACTCTCCGATTCCTAACTCCTGACTCCTCTCCCGCAACTCAAAACTCAAAACTCCCTTCGGCTTGAGCTCAGGTCGAAAGCAAAACTCAAAACTTATAACCCCTCACACCTCACACCTCACACCTCACTTCCTTTCCTCTATGATCATTGAGCGACATTTGGAGAGATGACTATGGAAGCACTGCCAACCAGCCTGCAACGGCTACAGGGAAAAGTGGCGATCGTCACTGGAGCATCACGCGGCATTGGGCGTGCTACGGCTCTGGCACTGGCAGCGGAAGGGGCAAAGATTGTTGTAAACTATGCTAGTTCCCGCGAGGCTGCCGATCGCGTAGTGACTGAGGTTGAGGCAATGGGCAGTGCCGCGATCGCCATGCCTGCGGATGTGTCTAAAGCCGATCAAGTCGATGGGTTAGTCAGCGCCGTGATGGAAAAGTGGGGGCGGGTGGATGTCTTGGTCAACAATGCCGGGATCACCCGCGACACGCTGCTGCTGCGGATGAAGCCTGAAGATTGGCAGGCAGTGATTGACCTCAACCTAACCGGAGTCTTTTTGTGTACTCGTGCGGTGAGCAAAATTATGCTGAAGCAGCGATCGGGGCGCATCATCAACATCACCTCTGTTGCGGGACAAATGGGCAATCCTGGTCAGGCGAACTACAGTGCTGCCAAAGCTGGGGTCATTGGCTTTACCAAAACGGTGGCGAAAGAGTTGGCGACTCGTGGCATCACCGTCAACGCCGTGGCTCCTGGCTTTATTACCACCGATATGACGGCTGACGTGAAAGCCGAAGGTATTTTGCAGTTTATCCCGTTGGGTCGCTATGGTAAGCCCGAAGAAGTGGCAGGACTGATCCGCTTTCTGGCGGCTGACCCCTCTGCTGCTTACATTACAGGACAGGTCATGAATGTTGATGGCGGCATGGTGATGGTATAAAGCCGCTCCAACAGCGTTCTGCGATAAAGTGCCTTGCCCTAAGATGACTTGTCAGAATCATTTAGCACTCAACGGCAGAGAGTGCTAAAGTCATTGTGAAGAACTGAGCGAGTAGTTATGGCAAAAATTGTTGTCTTTAATGACGAATCGCGGCAGGCATTGGAGCGAGGCGTGAATGCGCTGGCAGATGCCGTTCGCGTGACCTTGGGTCCAAAAGGTCGCAATGTCCTTCTGGAAAAGAAATATGGCGCACCCCAGATTGTGAACGACGGCGTGACGATCGCCAGAGAAATCGAGCTAGAAGATCCTCTAGAAAATACTGGCGCTGCCCTCATTCGGGAAGTTGCCTCCAAAACTAAAGATCTGGCAGGTGACGGCACCACAACCGCAACCGTGCTGGCGCAAGCCATGATCCGGGAAGGCATGAAGAACGTAGCGGCTGGGACAAATCCAGTGGCGCTGCGTCGCGGGATTGAGAAAACGGTCATCAAGCTGGTCGAAGAAATTAAGGCAGTTGCGAAGCCTGTGGAAGGGAACGCGATCGCCCAGGTCGCCACTGTTTCATCGGGCAACGATGAAGAAGTTGGAGCCATGATCGCCGAAGCGATGGATAAAGTCGGCAAAGACGGCGTGATCACCGTCGAAGAATCCAAATCGCTTAACACCGAGATGGATTTGGTAGAAGGGATGCAGATCGATCGCGGCTATATCTCTCCCTACTTTGTCACCGATGCTGAACGGATGATTACCGAACTTGATAATCCCCTCATTCTGCTTGCTGATAAAAAGATTAGCTCCATTCAGGATCTGATTCCGGTACTGGAGAAAATTGCGCGATCGGGTCAGCCGTTGCTCATCATTGCTGAAGATGTGGAAGGCGAAGCGTTAGCAACCCTTGTTGTCAACCGTCTGCGCGGTGTACTAAACGCCTCCGCCATCAAAGCACCCGGTTTTGGCGAACGCCGCAAAGCCATGCTGCAAGACATTGCCGTCCTTACAGGCGGGCAGGTCGTTGCCGAGGAAATCGGACTCAGCCTTGACACCGTCACACTCGAAATGCTGGGCAAAGCGCAAAAAATCACCATCACCAAAGACTCAACCACGATCGTCTCTGGCGTTGAAAATAAAAGTGATATTGACAAGCGCGTTGCCCAACTCCGCAAAGAACTCGAGCGCAGCGATTCTGAGTACGACAAAGAAAAGCTACAAGAACGCATTGCCAAGCTGGCAGGCGGCGTGGCTGTGATCAAAGTGGGTGCCGCAACCGAAACGGAACTGAAAAGCCGTAAGCTCCGCATTGAAGATGCCCTCAACGCGACCAAAGCAGCGGTTGAAGAAGGCATTGTTCCCGGTGGTGGCACCACGCTGATTCACCTCATTCCCAAGCTGGTTGAGTTTAGCGGTAGCCTGAGTGCTGAGGAGCAAGTCGGAGCAAACATCGTCATCAAAGCGCTGGAGGCTCCCCTACGCCAAATTGCAGACAACTCTGGCGTTGAAGGTACCGTCGTCGTCGAAAAGGTGCGCACCTGTGATTTCAACGTCGGCTATAACGCTCTCACAGATGTCTATGAAGACCTGATTGCGGCTGGCATCGTTGATCCTGCGAAGGTTGTCCGCTCTGCTATTCAAGATGCAGCGTCGATCGCAGGGATGGTGCTCACCACCGAAGCGCTGATCGTCGAGAAGCCTGAACCTAAAGGCGCTGGCGGCGGTGCTCCCGATATGGGCGGCATGGGCGGCATGGGTGGCATGGGTGGCATGGGTGGCATGGGCATGATGTAGTCCATCGGTCATTGATCCGTAGGGACGTTACACGTAACGTCCCTACAGACGATCTAATGGCTAGAACATGCTGCTACTGTTTCGATCGCCGCTGGATTTTTTGACCACCCAAAAGCTCGTGCGTTTCTGCTAGAAGCGCCGGAATTTTGTCGGCATGAGGGCTAGTCGCAAGGCACTGCCGCAAATCTAGTTCTGCAACCCGATCGCCACTCGCGCCTGGGAACCAATGACTACCTTGCCCCAAGAGGTTGTAGCGCATCTTGCCAAAGTCCACCATGTCGTAGGCGATCGCCAGATTGCGGAGCCACAGCATCACGGGAATATTCAGCCCATCGGGTGTTTCGGCGGGTGTGGGCAAACCAATATGCCAGGTTTGCATCCAGTCTGCACCGAGACGGGCGATCGCGGCTTGCTCTAATCGCTCCAAAATGGCTGGCAGGGATTCATTCGCCTGATCAAGCAACGCTAGCGTTTTCAAGTGTTCATCAAAATCTTGAGGCTTGTCAGCGCCCACGCTAAGGGTATGCACCTGCGGATGGCTGAGGCAAAACAGGTCGTTGAAGACGATCGGACTCAGCGGTGCGCACAACTCCACCAAACGTTGCGGCGGTTTAAAGAGCATGCCACCTTTCTCAGAGGGGCTGATAATGAAAACGCCCATGTCGTGTCGAGTCGCAGCTTCGATCGCAGACCAGTTGAGCTGATTAATGTAGTACCAGTGCAGGTTCACATAATCGAATTGGTCAGTGGCGATCGCCTGCTCAATGACCTCCGTTGGTCCATGCGTCGAGAAGCCAACATAACGGATTTTGCCCTGTGCTTGCAGCGCACGAACCACATCCAGGCAGCCGCCGGGACGGATGCAAAAGTCTAGTAACTCAGGCGTATTAATGCCGTGTAAGCCCAGCAGATCAACGTAATCCAGCTTCAAGTACGATAGCGACTGGTCAAACGTGCGCCGAAACGCTTTAGCATCCGCAACCGGAGAAATTTTCGTTTGGACGATCAGCTTCTCACGAGGTAACGTTGGCAAGATTTGCCCTAGCTGCATTTCAGACGTGCCGTAGCCGCGCGCGGTTTCAATGTGGTTGATGCCTAGCTCGAGCGATCGCCGGATCGTCGCCTCCAGATTTGCCTGATTGTCAGCCGGAATCTGCTTGAGCGAAACATCCTGCCATTTGTGTTGATATCTCATGCCACCGCACGAAAAAACAGGCATCGTTAGCCCCGTGCGCCCAAATCGACGATATTGCATGAATAAAGCTAAGTGAGTGTATGTGAGTGAAACGATAGAAACAGACCGATGGTGAGTGGATTCTCACCACAAACTTCTGACCTCTGACTCCCGACTTCTAATTTGACACTTCCGCCATCTCAATCACGTGACCGTCATAGTCTTTGACCAGAAAGTTTAGTGGCTTTTCTTGCCGGATCTTGTGCTTTACGTTTCGCATTTGCACCCGCAGCAGCACTTGTTCCAGGCAATCGCGATCGAAACACACATGACGCTGCCGATTCTTCTCACCCATGCTGGCTCCAGAGATTACGTGCAGTTGGGTATTCTTCTTCAGTTGATACCAGAGTCCTTCCGGGGTACTGGCAGTATTGATCGCCGTTCGCCCAAGCCCAGGGGTGACATACAGGGGGTCGATCGCCGCCGTCCCCAATGACTGTTCGTAGTTGTAGTAGTAGTGGAGCGGAATATCAGCCGCTGGTAGCTCCAATAGCCCTTCGTAGAGGTTGCGCGCCAGTTGCACATCCGACACCATGATGGTGTGTACCTTTGGTGCGCTGGTCAAAAACATCCACATTGCCACCGCATACGCGCCCAGCAGCATCACCATAATGCCCTGCGTTGAAAACAGCGTATCCAGTCCAGGAATGGCTGCTAGCGGCAGAGAGTAAAAAAGAGCCTGCATATTACTAATAGGTATGGTCATAAAGAGAACAAGGCAACCATTGTTTAAGGCGGCGAAAGCGAAACAGCAATTTGTCTGTGGCTAGTTCAAGGTTGGGCACCTTTGACCATTGTATCAAGAAGAAATGTGGTGGAAAGGCAGGCGTTGAAAGTCAGTCAGTCAGAGACGCAGAGGAGCCATTCCCCGTCTCCCATTGCTTACCAATTTATGAAAAATCGTGTCAATTGACCAAAAACCGCTTATATATAGGGGGCATTCGTTTGTACAACTAGCTGGCAACTTGGGCTGTGTCCATTCCTACCTTCCCTGCGATTCCGTCTTTTCCGGAGTGTAATCATCCGGTAGTAAAAGAGCTGACGCACTACAGCGATCAAGATTTGCTGACCCTATTTCAGCGCTACCCGGACTCTGGGCAGTACTTTACGGCAATTTTCTGCCGCTATAGCCCGATGGTTTACACGCTGATTCGGCACTCGGCACGATCGCCCGTCCAGGCAGATTATCTGTTTGGGAACACTTGGCGGCATATCTTTCACGAGCTGGGCGGTGTTGATTTGCGGGGCGGTAGCAGCGAAAGTGAGGCTGGCATGACGCTGCAAAGCTGGCTGATTAACGTGACGGCAATCTGCATTAATCGCGCTGACCTGCCGCCTGTTGAAGCGATTCAATACAACCTGGAAGCTGCGCCGCCGCCTCTGTGGTGTTATATCGAGCGAGCGCTGGATCAAATGCCGCCTACTCTGCGGTTAATTGTGCTCATGGCGCAAACCTTTAACTGGAGCGAAACGCGGATTTCGGCGTATCTGCGGGCAGAGGGTGAAGTGATGTCGCCAGCAGCGGTACGATCGCAGGTGCAAGAAGGCTATCGGCTGCTGGAAGCAACCTTGCCAGACGATGTTCGCACCATTTACCTGGAAGGGAATTCTAGAAGCGGGTTGGGCTTTAGCGCTGCTTCAATGGAACCAAGCCTTGAGTAGCTGCCAGCCCTACCCATCCACCCATTACTCGCTGGAGGCAGGCTGATGAAGCGTTTGGGCATGAGCATTCTAGGTCAATCTATTGTCTTGAGCGCGATCGCGCTGCTTCCTGTTAGCGCCGCAGATTTAAACCAGCAGTTGAATTTGAATCAGCAGTTGAATGTGCCGCTGAACAACGGTACGCGAGGATTATCCAGAGATGAAGCCGATCGCCTGCTGCAACTGGGCAAGGATCAAGACTTTGACGGGTCGCTGGTGGATGCCGTGCAGTCCTGGCAGCAAGCGCTGAGGCTCTACCAAAATCTGGTCGATCGCTCTGGTGAGGCGCTCGCATACGGTTATCTTGGGTCAGCCTATTCTCGTCTAGGACGATCGACAGACGCAGAAGATGTGCTGCGCCGACAGTTGGCGATCGCCCGTGATGGTCAAGATTTTCAAGGACAAATCTACGCGCTAAACAGCCTTGGCAGAGTATTGGCGCAGCGGGGTGGCGTTCGGTCAGGAGAATCTCTGTTTAACGAAGCCCTTGCCATTGCGACCAGCATTAACAGTGCCGATGGTGCGGCTCTGACACACGATAGCTTGGGGCTGCTGGCATTTGGTCTGGGCGATCGCAATCGCGCCCTTGAGGAATACATGATCGCGCTTACAGCCGCACGTCGAGCCAGTAGCGCCACACGAGAAGCCACCACGTTGAACAATCTGGGCGACCTGTATCAAGCGGCAGGTAAGTACCGCGACTCGATGAAGTATTACGGGCTGGCAGTGAAGCTGACTGATATCAACCGCGATCGCCCTAACCAGTTTCGCGCGATCGATGGCATGGTGGCGGCTCTCAACACTATCGGCGGCTACAAGCAATCTCTGGAGCTGCTCAATGATCGCCTGCGAGTGGCGCACATGCTGGAGAACGATCGTCAGGAACTTGTGTCGCTGCAAGCGTTGGGGCAGCTTTACGAAAAAGTGGGCGATACGCCAAACGCACAGCAGAGCTACCAACAGGCGATCGAGGTTGCCCGGAATTTGGACGATACGCAACAAGAAGGCATTTTGCGGGAACGGCTCGTTGGTCTGACGCGAAAGTAGGCGGGTTATCACTACCCAGCGGCGCTGAATCTAACGCGGAGGCAGGTGTCTATAATGAAGCCATTGAGCTGGGCGATCGTCTCCAGCACACCCTTCGTATAAGTGTATGGATGACTTACTAAAAGAATTTAATGACCTGTTTGATCAGGGCGTTGATGGGTTGCTAGATATCGTGAGAGTGATTGAAGGCAGGGGCGAACCAGAATCATTCTCGACGGACATCAAGCGTGCGACTCGTGCTGATGCGGACGATCGCCTAGAGAACACTTCTACGGTGGACAGTCCTGCCCGTGTCGATCGCGCAGCAACCGCAGAAAGAGATGTCATGAACGCGCCACCTGATGTTCCAGTGACGCTCAAGGGCGTTGGTGGTTTGTCCGATGTGCTGCGAGAACTACGAGAACTGGTAGAACTGCCGCTTAAGCGCCCAGATTTGCTGACGATGCTGGGATTGGAGCCAACATCGGGTGTGCTGCTGGTGGGTCCACCGGGCACAGGTAAAACTTTGACGGCTCGCGCTCTGGCTCAAGATCTGGCGGTCAACTACATCGCGATCGTCGGTCCAGAAGTGATGGGTAAATACTACGGGGAAGCCGAAGGTCGCCTGCGAAGCCTGTTTCAAAAAGCGGCTCGATCGGCACCTTGTATTGTGTTTATCGACGAGATTGACAGCCTTGCGCCCGATCGCTCCCAGGTTGAAGGCGAGGTTGAAAAGCGCGTCGTCGCTCAACTGCTGAGCTTGATGGACGGCTTTGCCAAGACGAAAGGCGTGATTGTGCTGGCAGCGACCAATCGTCCCGACCATCTCGATCCAGCGCTGCGCCGACCAGGGCGGTTTGACCGTGAAGTTCAGTTTCGTGTCCCCGATCGAGCGGGACGGCTGGAAATTCTTAAAATTCTCACAAAAACGATGCCGCTTAGTGGAGTGGATCTAGGCGCGATCGCCGATCGCTCCGTTGGCATGGTGGGTGCTGACCTCAAAGCGCTCTGCCAGAAAGCCGCTTACACAGCCCTACGTCGGTTTGTGCCGTCTCCCAATGCGCCCATTCCAGCGACGATGACGGTAAATCAGGCAGATTTTCTCCACGCAACCAAACAGATTAGACCTGCGGTACTGCGATCGGTGGAGATTGAAACGCCCAACGTTGCGTGGGACGCGATCGGCGGGCTAGACAGCCTTAAGCAAACCTTGCAGGAAGCGGTTGAGGGCGCATTGCTCTACCCTGAGCTTTACCATCACACCAAAGCCAAAGCCCCGCGCGGTATTTTGCTGTGGGGTCCTCCAGGCACGGGCAAAACACTCCTTGCAAAAGCCGTTGCTTCGCAAGCACGCGCTAACTTTATTGCCGTCAACGGCCCTGAACTGCTGAGTAAATGGGTGGGTGCCTCAGAGCAAGCAGTACGAGAATTATTTGCCAAGGCGCGACAGGCTGCACCCTGCGTGGTTTTTATTGATGAACTGGATACGTTAGCCCCAGCGCGCGGTGGGCATGGCGATACAGGTGTGAGCGATCGCGTTGTGGGTCAGTTGCTCACAGAACTGGATGGCTTACATGAATGTCCTAATGTCTTGCTGGTAGGAGCCACAAACCGCCCAGAAGCCCTCGATCCCGCTTTATTGCGATCGGGACGGTTGGATTTACAGCTAAAGGTTGATCTCCCTGATGAAGCGAGTCGTCTGGCGATTTTGCACGTACACAATCACGATCGCCCCTTAGCAGCAGTCGATTTAGCGCCTTGGGCAACTCAAACAGAGGGCTGGAACGGTGCTGACCTGACGCTGCTGAGCAATCAGGCTGCTTTAGAAGCCATCCGTCGCTATCGTCGTGAGGGCTTGAGTAACCCTGGTGCCATTCAGATCACGGCTGACGACTTTACGACGGCATATCAACGCTTGCTTGAGCAACGTCAGGCGTAAGTAACACGCTCTTTAGCCTTTAGCTTTCAGCCTTCATCCTGCTTCCCTCCTCGCTCAAGCCGTGCCATAATGATGCGACTGTTGCCTGAGCACGCTAATGGTACAAGCACCCCCACGTTTAGACGCTATCCATAGCGTTGAAAGAGCTTTTGAGCCGAGTGTCGATCTTCACTTTCGTCTCCCCGATCCAGAAGATGAGCAAATTCCTGAACTGGAGTTTCAGGAGCAGGTAGAGCAGGCGTGGCAGGTGTGCGATCGCTTCGACCTCCAAACCGATATTTGGCGTGGACGTATTTTGCGTGCAGTGCGCGATCGTGAAAAGCGGCATGGTGATGGGCGCGGCACCGGCTTTCTCAATTGGCTGAAAGACCGGGAGATCAGCAAAAGCCAAGCGTACACGATGATTGAACTGGCAAACAGTGCCGATACGCTGGTGGATGGCGGTTATCTGGAACCAGAGGATGTCAACCAGTTCAGCAAACGCGCGTTTGTGGAAACCGCGCACGCGGCTCCTGAAGTGCAGCAAATGGTCAGCGATGCGGCTCATCGGGGCGATCGCATTACCCGTCGCGAAGTCCGTCAGTTGTCAGATGACTGGACTGCTATGACTTCCGATCTGCTGCCCACCGAAGTCAAGCAGAAAGCGGCTGATCACACCATTCCAGCCAAATATCTGGCTCCGCTGGTGAAGGAAATGCAGAAGCTGCCAGAGAGTCACCAGACTGCGATTCGTGCAGCCGTCGCAGACACGCCCGACATCGATACGCTGAAGCAAGCCACCTCTGAAGCCCGCTACCTGTGGCGCTACCTGGAGGCTGCGGCAAACGTGCAGGCATTGAATAACGAATCGCTGGATTTGGAACTGGCGTTGGAAGAAGCGCTCCGCCTCGGTTGCCTCAGTTCTGCTGCCGACTTGGTGAACCATGCCGCTCAGCTTGAGCAAACCGTGACGAAACTCTACCTTACCTGGAAGCGGCTCAATGCCCTGTCCGAGCGTCTTTACCTCGATAGCGGTGCCAGTACTCCCCATTTGAGAACCCTCCTCAGTTGCCTCGCACCCCTCTCTGGCGACATCATCGAAACTTCATTGACGGGCGGCGGCGATCGCACCATTCGTCTACAGGTTTTGTCGAATGTCGAATTGGAAGCCCTCTAGCCAAATGATCCGCTCATTTGCGGAACGCTTGGTTGCATTTTCGCCATAAATAGCGAGGGTTTAGCCAATGCCGATAGCGTTCTGCAACCTCCTTACCCACTAGCAGCGCACCAACCCAGAAGAATAACTCGCCCAGAATCAGCAGTCCCGGCACGATCGCGGCTTTTTGGGCAAGCGTCAGCGGCAGCAACGGTACAGCCACGATCGCCAGCCAGACCAAACAGGAAACGATAATGAGAACGACACCAAGTTGCTTCATGCTCAACGTTTAGCCTCTTCTAAACCCTCCCCTCATGATGAAACACATCTGCGTTTTCTGCGGCTCTAATAATGGCACCCGATCGGCCTACAAAGCGGCGGCTCAAGCACTGGGGCAAGCGCTGGTCAAACGTGGATTGGGATTGGTGTATGGCGGTGGTAACGTCGGCTTGATGGGTACGATCGCAGATACTGTTGTGGCAGCGGGAGGAAATGCGATCGGCGTGATTCCCCAAACCTTGGTAGAGAAAGAGTTGGCTCACAAAGGGCTATCACAGCTTCATATCGTTAGCTCTATGCACGAACGCAAAGCGATGATGGCAGACCGATCGGATGGCTTTATTGCGCTTCCGGGCGGCTTTGGCACCTTTGAAGAATTTTGCGAAGTGCTGACTTGGGCGCAGCTTGGGTTCCACCAAAAACCCTGCGGTTTGCTGAATGTCGAGGGCTATTACGATCCACTGCTCGCCATGTTCGATCGCGCCACTGAGGAACAATTCGTGCGTCCTCCTCACCGATCGCTCGTTTTAGAAGCACAAGACCCCGATCGCCTGTTGGACAAGCTTGCTACCTACGAGCCGATTACCGTGCAGAAATGGATTGATCGTGAGAAAACTTAAACTTGGCGATCGGGAAAGATAGAAGGCACACATGCCTTGACTGTATGACGCGACGCTTTAGGTGAAACCGTCTACATAGCAATCGTGCCTCACCTAAAGGCTGATGGCAAAATGTCTCTTCTGACTGAGGCGAACGTCAGGGGCAAGGAAGAAGATTAGTAGTGTAAATAACAAATCTATTTCCAGCCTTGTGCATGGCTAATGTACGAGGTGGAAGGAGGAAAAATGGCTCTAGGACATCACAAGCGTGCAGTTGGCACCTTCTCCAGCTATCGGGATGCGGAAGTTGCTGTACGTGAATTAAGAGATAGTGGTTTTCCAATGGATCGCGTTTCTGTTGTGGGACGCGACACCGATCGCGCTGCTGAAATCGCTGGCACTGATGCTGGTACTAGCTTAGACAACAAGGGCAAGCAAGTAGCGCATGACACTCAGGCAGATGAAGGCGCGAAAAAGGGTGCCGTCGCAGGTGGAACGCTTGGTGGGTTAACTGGTCTGCTGGTTGGTCTAGGCGCACTCGCCATTCCTGGCATTGGTCCTGTGATGCTAGGCGGAGCACTGGCAACTGCTTTAGCAACGACCATTTCTGGTGGTGCGATCGGCGCTGCTGCGGGTGGTCTGGCTGGTGGCTTGGTCGGTCTAGGCATTCCCGAAGACCGTGCAAAAGTTTACAACGATCGCGTTTCCAAAGGCGATTATTTGGTAATTGTAGACGGATCTGAAGACGAAGTGCGGCAGGCAGAAGCCATCCTGAGCCATCGTGGTATTCAGGAATGGGGCATTTACGATGCGGCAGGCAATGAGAATGCCGATCGCGAGACCTTCCCAGCCGGAACACTCTATCCACCTGGAACGCCATACCCAACGGGCGAAACCGCAACGACCCGTCGCGATCCGTTGCTCTAGACGTTCGTCAATTTCTAGCAGGGCGATTGAGAGGCGCTTGATTGCTCTCGATCGCCTCTTCTTACTGATTCAATTTGAGCGAGGATACTGAGATGAAAAAGATTGCACTTTTACTGCTGAGCGGCGTTTTGATCGTGAGTGCAGCCGCCTGCAACAATGCTAAGACGACTTCAGATGCACCAAACTCGACTGACAATAACGGTCAGGTGCCAAAAGCTGAAAACGCCCAAACTGCTCAAAGTGACGCCACAAGCGATGTGCGTAAAAAGCAGATGGAATCTGACATTCGGGCACGCGAACAGCGCAATGACGCGGGTGGCGACCAGATGAAGCGGGCAGACGGTGATTTGGAAAGCGAAGTACGCACCAAGCTGGAAGCCAATATTCCTAACGGTAAGCTCACTGTGAACGCTAAAGATGGCGCGGTGACCGTTGCTGGTACGGTTCCTGTCCAGGCGCAACTTGCTAAAGTTGAACCCTTGGCAAAGGAAATCAAGGGGGTTAAGAGCGTGGCTGTAAAAGCAACTGTTGCCGCTCCAGTCGAGAAAAAGTAACCGGAGCACTCTAGTTCGACTTCACTCTTTCTAGACTCCGCTGCCATCTTGACAGATGGCAATATTCTGTAGGGACGTTAGCTGTAATATCCCTACAGCATAGGAATTTTCAAACATAGATGAGCTTTCTTATTGCCGCGATCGCAGCCAGTATTCCAGGCTCACCAGCAGCCAGAGCTTCACGCCGTAACGTCCCCAGGTGTCACCTGTGTAATCGAGCCAGTTGCGGATAAGTGCCTGATTGAGGTAAGGCGCGATCGCCGCCTGACGGTTCAGTAAAAGCGATCGTGCCTGACGATTCCAATGTTCACGAAACCCACGCTGTACAGGCACCATCATGCCGCTCTTAGGGCGTTGTAGGATAACCGTTGGTAGCAGATCGGCAACGGCTTGCTTTAGTACTGCTTTTTCTTGTGTGCCTGAGAGCTTGTGTTCGGGTGGAATGGTCATACTCAACGCAACGACCTGCGGATCGAATAGAGGCGATCGACCATCGATTCCCGCTGCACGAGTCAAGTTATTCACCTTCGTCAAAATTTGATCCGCGCCCTTGAAGGTGATGTTAAGTGCCATCAGCCGATTCAAGTAGCGATCGTCTGACTGAAGCGTTCCCGTAAACACCGATGATTCTGCTTGCACGGCTGACCAAATTTCGGGCTTGAGCAATTGAGGCAAATCGATCGCGCACTTTTGGAACGAAGCCAAGTACGCCTGCAAAGACTCTTGCTGTGTCACGCTGCCATAAAGTGCATTGATCAGCATCGGTTGGTTCTTAGGTCCGCCAAAGCATGGATCGCCACCTTCCCCATTCAGCACAGTTTGTACTGTTTCGGCTGCCAACCGTCCCAGCAGCAGATTGGGCACCGTTAATGGGTCGCCGATCGGGTCATCCAACGCCGCCATCGTTTCTGGTAGATGCTCCCACATGTCCTTGAAGGTGATTTCCAAAACATGGTGCTGTGTCTGGCAGTGCTGCGCCACCAAGCTGGAAAACTCCAGTTCGTTAGGGCAATCCACGCCAAAATGGATGGAATACGTGTGCAGCGGCGCATCATGAAATTTCGCTGCTAACGCGGTAATACAGCTAGAATCCAACCCACCAGAGAGAAACGCACCTACAGGTTTTCCTGTGGGTAGATACGCCTGCACAACGTCGTCTAACACCTTGCGGAGCCGATCGCCGTGCCACTCTAGCGGCTTTTCAGGATGGGTGATGTGTTCTTGCAAACGCCAATACGTCTGTACAGCATCACCAGGCAGTTGCACAGTGCTACCAGGGCGCACTTCTCGTACCTGTCGCCAAAGCGTACGCTCTCCAGGCACAAACGCACAGCAAAGATAATCTCGCAGCGCCACCAAATCCAGGTCAGCAGAGCAGTGGGGCGCGATCGTCCCCAGTTGGGGTGCAATCCAGCGGGTTGCACCTTCTGTTGTGTAGTAAAGCGTGCGAATGCCAGAGCGATCGCGCCCTAACCAAAGCTGCTGCCGTTCTCGATCCCACACGGCTAAAGCAAAGGCTCCTGGCAGCTTTTCCCATGTTGTCGTGCCATACTGCTCCCAGAGATCAGCGACAAGGCGACGATCGTGGTCAAACGTTGGCGCGTCATGCATCTCTGGAACAGGTATGCCCCACTCCTGCATGAAACCAGTGTGATCGGGAAACCACACATCGCCAACGACCACAAAGCGCTGACTGGTGCTGATGATGAACGGAGGATGCACGCGATCGCTAGACACGATCGTCAGGTGGTCGTCTCGCCAAACGACATTCTCCACAACCGCGCTAACCGCACCATACGCCAACTGCCAAGTGCCAGCAGTCGCGCTCGATTGCTGCGTAGCAGTCGGCAACCATCCACGCCACCATTGATCAAAACTCACAACCGCTTACATCATGCAACATCGCAATCTTAGATGATCAGCGTTCAGCCAGCGGTTGGCTATTAGCCTTGTAGCTCTGTCAAGGCAGCTATAAAGTAACCCAAGAATGCACTGTAGCCCCTGGCTGATAGCCAATAGCTGAACCGTTCTAACTGTCTAATCAATGCGAGCGTTTGATTTTTGAATGTCACGTGCCATCGCCCGAAAGGTATCCAGGCTAGAGTCTGCACGACGACGTTCTTTCGGATCTTTGACTTTAGGTGGATTGTCGGCTCGTGGTGCCGTCCAGCCGCTAATGGGAGGCGCTTGCGGTGCAAAGGTTGGCGACGCTGTTGTTTTAGCCCCGACCTGTGCTCGTTGTGCAGTGATCGCCTGCTCTTTTTGTGCCAACGATCGCTGAAGCGAGGACACGCTTGAGGTTGTCCGCAGTTCTTCACCACCGAGCGTCTTAGGGAACGATCGCTTAATCTCTCGCACAGCTTGCATATAGTCAAGATCGCCTAATGTTCTCGCATCGCCAGCATCAAGATAAAAGGCTTGTGGCTTTTCCTTACGCGGCTTCGGAGCGGCTTCTGGCGGTTGCACTGATTCTGGATCCGCCTTTTGCTTGGCTCCAAAAATGCCTTTGATGAATCCAACCATAGTGGCGTTATCCTGTTGCGTTCTGTTAAGAATTATAAGTATTTATGATTGGTTCCGGCAATGCTTTTGGCAAGCTGCTTTGCAGGATTGCAGCGCGATCGCGGCTATGGTCGAATGACACGATGCAGATCCAACGAAGGCGGCGCAATCTCTGTCTGTGACAACATGTCATGGATTTGTCCACGATGGTGCGTTTGATGGTTGAAAAAGTGCGCCACTAGCAGGTCGGTAGGATCTTTGAGGTGCCGTCCCTGGTGGTTAACGTACTGAAGCGGTTGAGCCAGAAAATCATCAGTCAAGCCAGCCGCGAAGGCTTCAATCAGATTATCTTGGGCGATCCGGGCAGCACGTAACGCGTCAAATTCTTCGTAGAGAATGGCGTTGAGTCCAGTGGACGGCATCGTGTCGCCTGCAAAACGGGTCAGCCAGATGCGATCGCCCACCAGAATGTGGTTCAGCGTGCCATAGATACTCTTGAAAAAGGCAGGTCGAAGGCGGGTGCGTTCGTCTTCAGACAACTGAGCGCAAGCATCATAAAGCTTACAGTTCGCTAATGTGTTGTAGCGTGCCAGGGTTTGAAAATGTTGAATGAGCATGGAAGAGAGGGGTGAAAGTTTTGAGTTTTGAGTTTTGAGTTTTGAGTTTTGAGTTTATTCTGACGCTGACCGCTAACTGCTAATACCAAAGCTCGCAATAAACGCTACAGATACGCCCTCACCCTCATCCCTCTCCCACAGGAGAGGGACTTCAATCTAGCTCTCTTCTCCCTTGGGGAGAAGGGCTGGGGATGATGGCAAGCTCTGTAGCCTTTGCTAATGGATTTGGTATCACAACCAAAAACTAACAACCGCATCAAGTCATTCCTTACTCCCTCAACCTCTTGCCTTCTGCCCTCTACCGTCTGCCTTTTCCTAAAGCTGCTTCAACACGTCTGGCAAGAGCTTTGCAGGCACTTGGGATAGCGCCAGGGTTTGCCCCTTGGTGCCAAACTCGTCGTGAAAGGCGCGCATGGTTTGCAGGACGTAGCTGAAAACAGTCTTGTAAAGCTCTGGTTGAGCTTGCCAAGCCTGGAGTGCCTGAAGGTGATGGTGCAGAGCCGCTTCGAGGCAGGCGGAACGTTGGGTGCTGCCCTCTTGTCTGTGCTTGTCTGTGGCAAGTTGGTAGTAAGCAAGCCCCAGATTATTTTGCGTGGCGGCGGGATCGAAGGAGAGGACGGGAGCAGCGTTTGCGACTGACAGGCACTCTACCGCCGCGATCGCCTCTTTGTAGGCTGCGATCGCCTGCTGCAAAAGCGCATGACGCTGGTGAGGCTGGCTGTCTGTGAGGATGGCAAGCTGCCAATAAGCGGTGCCCAGGTTGTTTTGCGTGGCGGCATAGGAAGCAGGCGCAACTGCAAGTGTGCGATAAACCAACGCCGCTCGGTAGGCAGCGATCGCCCGCTGTAATAGATCTGCTCCTGATAGAGCCTTGCCTTTGGCTGTGCCAACGCCAAGATTTGCCTGAGGCTGCTGCGCCAGATTCCAGTACGCCGTACCCAGGTTGTTTTGGATCATGGCGTAATGCATTGGCTCGCAGTCGGGGCTGTAGTAGCGCAAGGCTTCAAAGTAGGACGCGATCGATTGTTTGAGTCGTCGCACGGGCTGTTGGTGCTGCGCCAGATTCCAATACGCGGTGCCCAGATTGTTTTGGGTAGCGGCATACCGAGCTGGGTCATCGTGCAGTTGACGATAGCGCAGCGCTGTCTCATAGGCTGTAACCGACTGCTCCAGGCTTTCTGCGGGTGTGCGGAACCGTGCCATATCACCATAAGCAGAACCGAGGTTGTTCTGAATCATGGCGTAGTTGTGTGGGCGCGTGTCAGGGTTGGTTTTGACCACTGCCTGCTGATATGCTGCGATCGCCTGATCCAAATAGATCAAGCTGTCGTCTAACGCTGATTCATGCCGCGCTAACATCCAATACAGATTGCCAATATCGTTCAACACATCAGACCACAGCGGCGACGAGTCATCCAACCACTGCAACGTCTGCTCATACACACAAATCGTCAGCAACAAGTGTCGTGAGGAGGCGTTGCCCTGCTCGATGCGATCGCGGCAAAGGCTGCCCAGGTTTTGATACGCCGCTAGGAGAGTTGCCCTGGGAGCCTGTTGCAAATGCAGTTGCTCAAGCTGCTGCAATGCCTCAATAATCCTAGAATTCTGGCTAGAGGGGGTTTCGCCCCCTTCTTCCGCCACCACGGTCAGAATTAAATCTGCCAATTCCAACGCTGCCTGACTCTGACCAGGGCTAGCAGCAGTGACGAGTGGCGCTGGTTCAATAGGCTCCACGATCGCGGGCACGACAGCACTGGCGGGAAGTATCACTGGTGCAGTATTTGCAGGCGCATCCCGTTGATCGTTGCGGACGGAAACGTTTGGGGCAGCAGTGTGATGAGCCGTGATCGTCGGTAGTGGAGCTTCAGTCGAGTTTGCAGTGCGATCGATTGGTTCAACGTCCGACAGCTCTGACTGATGGGTCGGCGATTTGGCTGTGTTCAGCAGCGCTAAATCATGCGTGAGAATATCCCAGAGATCTTCCTTTTGAGACCCGGAGGCATGCGCTGCTGGTGTAGTGCTCTGGTTAAACGCTGTAACAGTTGGAACGATCGTGTCAGCGGCGATGCCATCATCGGCAGTCTTGAGCGTACTGACAGGTGTGGCATGATCGCAATGGGTTGCAGCCGTTGCATCTAATAACGGTGGCTCTGTCAGTGCTGCTGCTCCCTGCTGCTTTGCCGCTTTGATAGCGCTTGGCTTTAGAGGCGATACAGCGGGTACGGCATGGGAATGCAAACGAGCCGTAACGGAGGGCACTGGCGTTGGGTCACCTTCAAACTCAAACAAAGCGGTATGCCAGTTCCAAAAGTTGGGGGCAGATTGTTGTACCGCATTCAGCCAGGGGCGAGGCAACCAGAGCAGCAGCGGTGATTCTAGACAGGAGAGGTAAGGTTCGATCTGCTGGAGCGAACTCAGAAAGCGCTTTTGCACCGAGGCTGGCTGACGGGTCAACCGTTCGGTGCCCAAAATTTGAAAGGCAGGCGATCGCAATCGCTGGTTCGTCCCCTTGGGGGGTGGATACTGCGCCAACCACTCAGCAATCTGCACCATTGGGTTTGGGTCGCTCAGGTTGAGGTTGAGGCTCACCAACCGGGGATAGAGCAGACGCGATGGCAGGGCATCGGGGGTCGCATCACGATCATCCGCCCTCATCGATAGCCGAGCGTCAGGTGGGGAGGCAAGACTGGCAGAGGCACGAAGCGGTAATGCGGCTGTTGTCTCGATCGCTTGCGGCTTGGGCGACGGATAGCCCAATTCTGCGTAGAGACGGGCAGCGAGGCGGTTACGCAATGCCAGGTCATCGCACACTGCCAGGAAGATTTGTCGGCGCAGGTTCAGACTCAGCGCCAATTTCAAGCGCAGATACGCTTTTTGATTCTGTCCTGAAAAACCCTGAGAGGCGCGATCGTGAGCAGGAGGAGCCGTGGAAGAACAGTCAGCGAGTTGCATTGCAGGTAGTACGCCGTGTCGCGCGAAGCAGCCGTGTAGTTGAAGCTGATACAACTCTTTTCGGAGGATTGGTAGCGGCTTCAGGATGAATGGCTGACATTGCTTGGACGAACCAATGCGCCGTTGGCAGCGAGGCATTGGCAGTGAGATACACCTTTATGCGTGAGTAGAACGATAAAACCGGGCATTTACCTGAGGTAAACAGCCCGGTCTTCATCTAAAGTTCACTCGTCTTTGTAACGTCTTAAGCGTGTATCAAGAGTGTGTCATCAACAGAACGTTGCACCACTAGGACACAGAAACTGCAACAAACAAGAGCCCACCGATCAGAGAGACGGCTCCAACACCCAAAATAATGTAGTTCCGCTTTTGGCTTGGATTGGGCGGCTCTGCCTCATACATTTTGGGTTCGATCGCATAATTGTTCAACCGACCGCCTTCTTCAACGGTGTAACGCATGGGTTATCCTCAGAGATTTCAAAAATTGTAACAGAATTGTAACAAAAAATGGGAGCTAATTCATATTCGTACCAAAAAGATTTGCTGTTTGCACGTAATCATGTCGAAACGCAACTTATCGTAACAGTATCTAGCACATCAAGGCTGAGCCTGAATGGTGCCTGTGGTCGGCGAACTAGGGCTGGCATAGGTTTTAATGGGAATGCGTCCGGCTTGATAGGCAATGCGTCCAGCGATCGCGGCTAGATGCATCGCCCGTGCCATCGCGGCTGGATTTTGCGCCTGAGCGATCGCCGTGTTGATCAGCAAGGCATCTGCCCCTAATTCCATTGCTTGTGCCGCTTCACTGGGCACTCCAATCCCGGCATCCACCACAACAGGAACGGTGGCATTCTCGATGATGATGCGAATATTGGCGGCATTGTTGATCCCTTGACCAGAGCCGATCGGGGAACCCAGTGGCATCACCGTGACGCAACCAGCCTCTTCTAAGCGCTTTGCCAACATGGGATCAGCGTTGATGTATGGCAAAACCGCAAAGCCCTCTTTGACGAGCCTCTCAGCCGCTTCGAGTGTGCCGATCGGGTCAGGTAGCAGATACTTGGAGTCAGGAATGACTTCGAGTTTGACAAAGTTGTTATCTTCTTGCCCCAACAGCTTTGCCATTTCGCGACCCAGCCGCGCCACACGCACCGCTTCGTCGGCAGTTTGACAGCCTGCGGTGTTAGGTAGCATCCAGATTTTTGTCCAATCCAGCGCGTCTGCCAAGCCCTCATGCCCTGGTGCGTTAGTTTGCACACGCCGTACAGCAACGGTGACAATGGCGCACTCACTGGCGGCAATGCTTTGGCGCATCTCATCAAAATTGCGATATTTGCCTGTACCCGTCATCAGTCGCGATTTGAAGGTGCGTCCGGCGATCGTCAATGGGTCGTCAGCAGTCTGGTCTAACGGTCGATCTAACAGTTGCATAGTGATAAGTCCTCAACTCAATGCCGCATCATCAGGGGTATGTCCAAGCGCTTTCAGTTGCGCTGTGAGTCGCTTGATTTCTTCTTCTGCGTGCTGAGCACGTCTTTCGGCAGCATCGGCGCGTTGCCGTTCCTGGTCTGCCCGCTGGCGTTCGTGGTCTGCGCGCGATCGCTCCTGTTCAGCACGTTCCGCAATCTGCTCGTACGTTTCAAAGGGCTGTCCGTTGGGGCGAATCAGCACCAGATTGCCTTCTGGCGTTAAGCCAAAGCAGACGTTCAACCGAGGGCTAACCCAAGCCTCCATCGATTCGATCGCCTCTAAGCTCCCGTCCTGGCGCAAAAACCCGCCGAGGCTGGCGCGATCGGGGTCATATATATAGTATTCCTCTACACCATAGCGCTCGTAAAACTGAAATTTGCGGGTCATTTCGGGAATGGTGTGACCGGGCGCAATCACCTCAAACACAACGTGAGGTGGCGTATCGTTTTCGAGCCATTGCTGGTAGCTGGCGCGATCGCCCTTGGGACGATCGAACACCACTATTGCATCAGGTGCCTGTCGCAGCTTGTTGTCGCCCTCGACGGGATACCAGAGCAAATCACCCGCGACGAATACGTCTGAGTCGTCAACAAAGAGCCAATCCAGTCCTTTTTTAATGTAAACAATCCACTCAAACTGGACTGTGTTCTCTGCCATTGGCAGACCGTCTGAGTCGGGGTAGATGATGGGCGATGAGGTCGTTACCATTGGCGTTCCTTGCTGCTGCTCTTTCCAGCGTAGATCACAGTGGATGTTCCGGTTACGACTGTTACAGGTTTCGTGGCGATCGTTGGTGTGCTATGCACCTGCCAACAACGCAACATCCCTGCCACTCTTGCTTTCGCCTACAGATACATCTCGTGGTACTCCTGGTTCTCGCTTCTGGGTCTCAAGTTTACTGCGAACTGGGCAAGGCAACTCAACCAGTAGACGTAGCACTTCTCAGTCCAATACGAGTACGCTTGACTCAACTTGTACTGCATACTACTGGTATGGAACCTGTAAATTCACAGAGGCTTGCTGCCTACTTACTTGTATCAAGGCTAGTATGCAGGCAGTTGCCGTTTACTTGTTGCCGCCGAGTAGATCAATAATGAGCAAGACACTGATATGTTAACAGCTATGAGCACCACAATCGCTTTCTAGGCAGGCAGTTTAACCCTACAAAGAAATCAGATCAAATCCCAATGAAGTAGACTTTCAAATAGTCATGCTCCCATTAAAAACTAGTGCCTACCCCTTAAATTATGCAGTAAGGTAATTTCATTTAGAACCTAGCCATATCGATACGGAGACTTTCTAGAGTAACTAGTAAAAGATGATTTAGATGAGCCAAAAACCCCCTTCAAAATCTTCTAGCCTAGATCCAAAACTTCCAGATCCAAAGACGAAAGCAGGTAAATTTACACAGCAGCTTTTACTAAATATTTGGGAAACGCTAGACATACTAGGTCAAGGCATGATGGGAGACCTATGGAGAACGGTCTACCTCTCGCTTCAGGATGCAATTGCTCTCAGCGTTCTTCTTAAGATCCCTAGCCTTATTGGTCACATTATTATCGGTAAAGACTTCGCTAGTTTTGATGTATGTCTGCAAGAATCACCCCTAGGTGTACCGCGTTACGCTTGTAATTATTACATCTGACTTTTGCCTCTGGATTGTCCTGGCTGGTCGGATAATGGGACGCTTCGGGATAGATCTGCGTGGATTGAAGAGAGGTAATAGGCATGGCTCCAGCAACCCATAAGAAACTAAAGCTCTATGAAGAGGCTAAAGCTGGTCTTGGCGCTTTGATGCAGCAAACGGTTGCTGTCTTCGTAGGCTTTATCATTATGCTAGTAATTGCTGGGGGAGCTCCTTCAGGTTTTGTTGTAGCTTTAAGCTTTTGCTTAGGAACTGCTTTTGTTGCTTGGAGCGAGAAAAAGAGAATTGAGACATTAAGAGAAGTAAGTGATCAAGCACAATCTGTCAAACTAGCGGCAGAATCAATCGCTCTCAAGCCGTCTCAACCCATTGTTACTCGTGACTATGCCAATACTGATATCGTTCATCAGACTGCTTTTGAGGCATTAAGAGAATTAGGCGATCAAACACAACTTTCCAACCTATCGGTAGAATCAATTGCTCTCAAACAAAGTCCACTTTTGACGAATCGTAGTTATGTCGATGCTGACATCATTCATTTAGCTACCTTTCTCCGAAATAACCCGAATCCCATCTTGGCGTTTAGTCCAGATGGTGAGGTTGTTAAGACCAACCCTGCCGCCGTGAGGCTGCTCAAGCGCCTACAAGTAGAAACTAAGGCAATTCTGCCAGCAGATCATGTGCAAATTGTAATGGCTTGTCTGGCGGGACAATACAAGGAGCGTACGAGCGAAGTCACTGTAAACAGTAGCTACTTAGCGCTGACTTATCGTGTGTTACCTGCCTTTAAACTGGTGTATCTTTATGCGATCGAATTGACGGGTTATCGTCAATCGGAAGCAAACCTGCTAAAGATTGCCTCAAAGACGCTCGAACTATCGAAACAAACCGTTCTGCAACTTCAAGCCCTTCGCCAAACGCAGCCACAACCAACGGTGTTAGACGAAACGACATTAGAACAACGCCTGGTAACGCTTGAAGCAGCGGTTTCTGACCTCCAACACAAGCTTGAAGAGAAGCCAACCTCTGCAAACTGGTTAGAGAAGCTTATTGGCTCAGTCTCAGATGAGGCAGCTTTTCGTGAAGCGTTAGAGTACGGACGCGCCTTTCGGCAGGTTGGTGAGCCGCATGATGGTAATGCAGAAGATGGGGCGGAATAGCGATCGCGTTGGCTCAACGTTCCTACATTACCGATTATCTGTACACCTTACGAACTAATGGGAGCATGAACGATGTGGGAAGACGAAATTGTAGAAGACCTGCATCGCATTCGTGAGGAACACGCGAAGACATTTAATTACGATGTGAGAGAAATCTGTAAAGACTGGCGGAGACGGCAGGCACAAAGCGGGAGACAGTTTGTGACACTAACCCCTGAAACGCAAGCTAAACAAACGGTGCAGCAGGCAGAGCAGCAGTAGCCATTAATCGCTAGCAGTCATGCGCCGGTGTTGACTTTGCCGACTACAATCGCCCCTCCCACAAACCAAATCGACATCAGAGAAACCAGCGATCGCGCTGATTCAACGTTCTGATGCTTGCTGTGGTGGTGGCGATCGAAGGTAAAGTATGGAGTTTTACTTCTTGTAGATGCAACATCGGTCAGTAGGCTTCTCAGGCATCCTCTGAAATATAGTGTTGTTTGCTATCGTATGAATAACCGTGTATGCCAACCGCAGAACAGGCTTTTGCTTGTGTCAGAGTCTGCCAAATGCTCTCAAATGGGTATCAGCCTGTCCATGTTTTTCGGTACAACCCAACTACCAGAACAGTGTTTATAGTGGCTGGTGTCACTGAGAGTCTAGAAATTCTGATCTTTGCCGATGGTCAATGGGGGTTTAACGATGACGAAGCCTGACTTTAGCAAAATGCCCCGTCAAGAACTGAGAGCCTATGTTCTGGCTCATCGGGGCGATGATGAAGCGATCGAAGCCTTGATTAAACGCGGAAATCCCAACAGTCCAAAATTTCGGTTTCCTCAAACCGATGAAGACTTAAGAGAAATGGAAGCAATCCTTCAAAAAAAGCTGGGTGGACGTGGCAAGTCGGTCTGACTATATATTCAGGTGGACAGCCTAAAGAGCTTATTGCTGAGGTATTCTGCTACTGTGCGATCGCCCTTCTCCATAAACTGAATTGACATCAGAGAGACCAGCGATCGCGCTGATTCAACATTCTGACGCTGGCTGTGGTGTGTCGCGATCGCGTCAAAGCACACGCTGAGCGATCATATTACTCAGTACAATTCAAGACAATCTAGTAAAGCACTGTCTATAAATAGCTGGATTGTCGTTGCTCCAGCGCGAAGCATTGCTTCCACATGACTCGTTGGTGCATTACCACACCGTAACCAGATCACTTTAGGTGGTGAACCGTAGAGACGACTTCGTTCAGCAAAATCAGCATCTTGGGTCACAATACAAAACCCTTGAACCTTCGCAAATGCCCAGATCTCACTGTCTTCTGACTCAGTAAGATCATAAAACTGAACATGACCAGAGTCAGGGAAACGATCGGTAAGCCGAGTCACCAATTTTCGGCTCCAGTTCTGATCAAACAACAGCTTCAAGTATCACCTACAACGGCAATTAGACAGCGATCGCGGTCAGCAGCGAATGCTAAACATGCTCTGATATCTTCTTCAGTCAACTCAGGGAAATCATCCAAGATTTCGGCATGAGACATGCCTGCTGCTAACCAGCCTAAAACATCGTAGACTGTGATTCGCATCCGCCGAATGCAAGGCTTGCCACCACGCTTACCTGGCTCAATAGTAATAATATTGTGATAGCTCATGGCGAAACCCCGCTTGTTGCTCTTGATGACTTCAGTTTAGCTCGCGTTACAGAGCGCCTCTTCCTTCCAAGCTGTTTTTCTCTGGCGCAGTTACGTTGTGCATAGCACAGTTAGACTAGAAGTGAATTGTCTGGAAGAAAAAACCTCTCTCATGCTCATTCTGACCTCAGCAGCGAAGAAATTGCTCAACGTGGCAAAGCACTGTATCAACAGCGTTTGCGTACTCAAGTAGAGACGGCAGACAATATTGGCAAAATTATTGCGATCGACCTCAACACAGGTGATTACGCGATCGATCAGGACTTGCTTTTAGCGTGTAACCGTCTGAAAGCCACGCACCCCAACGCGATTACGTGGGCAGAGCGGGTCGGCTACGATGCTGTTTACGCCATTGGCGGCACATTGATTAGGACGAGGGCGTACAGTGCTTGTAGATGACATGATGTGATGATCAGCGATCGCGTTAACTCAACGTTCTGATGCTTGCTGTGGTGGTTGCGATCTTTGGGTTTAATCGCTTTTCGGTCGATCGCTATCAATATAGATCACCACCTTAGCGGGACCGTAGCGATCGCGAATCACCCGTTCCACCCGTTCAGCGATCGTCCGTGCAACACTCATGCATTCTGGATGCAGGATCAGCCGCATTTCTACAAACACTTGACGACCGACTACGCCGCGTGACTGGATGCCGTAGCAGTGCGTGATCCCCTCAACTTGATGAATCGTTTGCGCTAGTGCTTCAGGCGCGATCGCCATTTGCTTCATCAACGACGGTAGTTGCCAGTTGAAAATTCGCCAGCAATGATAAACGGCAAGGATCACCATCACGATCGCCAGCAGCGGATCAAGCCAGAGGTAGCCATGCCCAACTCCCACCAACGCCACCAGCACTGGCAGCATGAGCCACGTGTCTTGAAAGAGATGAGACGCACTAAAACGCAGCGCCGTGTTCTCTAAGATGCCCGCCTCATAGCGCTGAAAACAGGCAAGACAAACGTTAGTCGCCATTACGACACCCAAAAGCTGAAGCAGGGGAGCACTCATCCGTACAGGCAGCAAATTTGCAGAATCCTGAGCGATCGCCCCTAACTGCTGCACCGCCAGCACCAAGACACTAAGGCAGGCAAACCCCATAAACGCAGCCATCAACAGCGCCAGTACGGCTTCAACCTTGCCATGCCCTCCAGCCTCTCGGCTCGCAGGATAGCGTGAGGTCAGCGCGATCGCGCTCAGAAGAAGGCTAAAGCCATTGATCAACGTTTGGAGGGCTTCTGCCAGCAAGCTCAACGACTGCGTTGCCCAACCAATCCACACCTTTACCACTAAAATAAGCAACGTCAGCCATAGCGATGCTAATAGTACCCGACGACTTGCCCGATGACAACCCTGTGCTTCAGCCATAGCCTACGAGCTACTATGAAATTTGCTTTCACATTATCAGCCGTTAATTTGGTAATGAACGGAAAGTAATGGGCGATCGTTAAAAAAACTTGGTAACCGAGTCGGCAGAAAGCGGCAGGTTAAAGGCACAACGCAAAGCTGACCGCTGAAAGCTAATCAAAGCTGAAGGCAGTCTCAACTCAAACGCAAAACTCAAAATTCGTATCCCCATGCAAAAGCAGTCGCTTGGCAAAGACATCAAACTCCTCGTACTTGACATTGATGGCACGATCGCAGGTGTCGCGAATGAGATTCGTGAACCCGTTTTACAGGCAGTTCGTGCAGCGCAAGCAAAGGGGATTCAAGTAGCGATCGCCACAGGTCGCATGTATCAAGCCGCACTGCGCTTCCATCACACGATCGGTTCGACGCTGCCACTGATGGCGTACCAGGGCGCATGGATACAAGATCCGACCACACACGAGATCTATCGCCATTGGACGGTGCCCAAAACGCTAGTGCTTCAGCTTTTAGATCACTTTGAACAGCCAGACCTGCGATCGCTCCTCTCTGTGCATTTCTATATTAATGATCAGCTCTACGTGCGCGAAATCACCTCAGAAACGAAGGAGTATGCCGAGCGCTCTGGTGTGACACCCATTCCGGTTGGTGATTTGCGAACAGCACTGACCACTGAACCCACAAAAGTGCTGGCATTAAGCGATGATACCGACTTAATCAACACGCTGTTAGGCAACTTGCAGACCCGCTACACGCCTGCCGAACTCTACCTCACAAAATCGGTGGCGACCTTCTTTGAGGCAACCAATCCGCTCGTCAGCAAAGGCACCGCAGTACGCTACCTGGCAGAAGAACAGTTGGGACTGCAAGCCGAAAATGTGATGGCGATCGGTGATAACTTTAACGACGTTGAGATGATTGAGTACGCTGGCACAGGAATCGCCATGGGTAATGCGCCAGAAGCAGTTAAAGCCTTGGCAAACTGGGTCGCCCCAGACGTTGAAGACGATGGCGTTGCGGCTGCCATTGAAACGTTTTTGCTCTAGTGTCGCTGCCAGCCTCGCGATCGCGCCTTTTCGAGCGGCGATCGCGCTAATTCTGCTATCTAGGCTCGATTACAGACGTGGCTACGCTCTGTGCAAGTTTCAGGATGGAGTTTGCAGAATGGTTTCAACGTTGTTTCAACGTTGTGCTTGAGATTCGGTACGTCTTCCTCAATCGCAGCCCACACCAACTCCAGGTCAATTTCAAAGTAGTTGTGAGCCAAAACGTTTCGCATCCCGATCATTTTTGACCAGGGTAGCTCTGGACAGTGATCTCTTGCTGTTGCGGAACGCGCGATCGCCGCTTTGTGACTGTGCGCTTTGCTCTGGATGCAGCTCTCATTGGAACAGTATTGGCAGGACGTTGCTGAATGCAAGTATGAATTGCCCTCATCCCCAGCCCTTCTTCCCAAGGAGAAGGGAGCCAGAAAGTTTGTCCCTCTCCCGGAAGGAGAGGGACAACTTGAAGATTCATGCATCAATGAAGCAACGCCCAGTATTAGCAGCACATAATGAAGTCATAGAAGGAATGCAGATGGATGCAAATGCGATCGCCACTCAGCCATCTCATGCACGTCCTCTCAATCAGCAAGGGCTTAAAACTCTGCTTGCACTGGATGCAGCATTTCTGCTGATGCTTAGCCTGCTGATACTCTCAGCATTCTCTTTCAAAGAGGCAAATGCTTTCAAAGAGGCAATGCTAACGCTGCTCGCATGTATTGTTCTTTGCCCAAATGGATGTAGTCTTCCTTTCGCTTCAAAGTGCGCCCCAAGGCTGGGTGTCGTCGCTACCGCTATTTCAGCCGTAATGACTACCTTCAGTGTGCGCTCCATCCACTCACTGTACTGATCCAACAAGCCGTTGCTTGTGTGGATTATGACCCACATCGGGAGGCGAAACGAGTTGCAAAGTAGAAGTTGCAGAGTAGAAAAGAAGATGGCTCAAACATTTTTCTCTACTGCATCGATCGCGATCCCATCAAGCTGTTAATTGTTCGAGGGACTCTCTTATGAAACCAGATTACCTGATTGTCGGCAGTGGTTTATCCGCCCTGGTTTTTGGTGCTTTGATGGCAAACTCCGGCAAGACCGTGCAAGTGCTCGAAGCCCATGAGCATCCTGGTGGCTTTGGGCACACGTTTACGATGGCTAAAAAATACACGTTTAACGCTCAATTCCACTACGTTTGGGATTGTGGTGAAGGACAACTGGTGAATCGAGTCCTCAAGAAGTTGGGCTTGGATCAGGAAGTGACCTTTGAGCGATATGACCCGGATGGGTTTGATCATATGCGCATGCCGGGGTATGCCTTGGCTATTCCTTCGTCACCGGAAGCACTGATTCAGCGCTTGACCACGCTGTTTCCGGCACATGGCGATCGCCTGCGCCAATTTGTGCACGATGTTGAAAAAACGGGCGCTGGTTTGAAAAGACTTGCTCCGCCTGTGAAGCCCCTTGAACTGCTCAAACACTCAGGAGAAGTGGTTTGTGCCGTTCAATATCTTAACAGCACCCTTCAGGATGTCTTCGACAAGTTTCAGCTACCGCAAGCCGCCCAAACCCTACTAGCGCTGCAATGGCTTGACTTCTTGCTGCCGCCCAAGCAACTCTCGTTCTATGCCTGGGTGGCGTTGTTCAGGGGCTATCAAGCGGGTGCCTTTTACCCCACCCAACATTTTGAACAGGTGATCAATTCCCTCGTCAACGTGATTGAATCCCACGGAGGGCAAGTGTTGCTCAACCAGGAAGTCACAAACTTTAGACTCACAGATAAAACGGTCACGGGAGTGGAAGCGATGGATCTCACCACCCATCAAACCCATGCATTCACGGGCGATACCGTGATTTGCAACCTTGACCCCCAACGAGCTGCCAAAATGATTGGGGAGGAGAAGTTCTCCAAAACCGTGCGTCGCAAGCTCAACTATGAGTATTCGGCATCCAACTACATGGTCTACTGCGTGGTCAAAGATATCGACCTCCGAGACTATGGCTTTGGTAAGTGGAATGTCTCTCATACCGGGCATCATGATCTGAATGAAGCGTTTGCTCAGATGTATGAGCACAACGATTTTTCCAATCCTAGCTTTGCGATGACAACGCCCACTTTACTCACAGAAGCGAGTCGGGATTGCCCAGAAGATTGCCAGATTGTCGAATTCCTCACTGTTGCTAATTATGACTACTTCAAGCAACTGCACGATGGTGACCCTAAAGCCTACCGCCAGAAAAAGCAAGAAATCTTAGACTCTATCCTGGATGTGGTGGAAGAACACTATGTGCCGAATTTTAGAGAGCACATGGTTTTCCACATCACAGGCAGCCCCACCACCAATGAACGGTTTTGCTGGTGCCCCAACGGGAATTCCTACGGCTCCAGTCTCACACCGCGCAACATGGGTCTGGGACGGCTGAATCACGAAACCTCACTCAACCAGTTCTATTTCTGTAACGCTTCATCGGGCTATCCCGGCTTTGCTCCCACCTTCTGGACAGGCACATTGCTGTATCAACGGTTGTCCGGCGACGTGCTGTTAGGCGACAGCTAGACGGATGATCACCATTTATGCATCCTACAAACTGGGACATCAACTATGAGAATTGCGATCGTTGGCGGCGGAGCGAGCGGGATGGCGACCGCTTATCTGCTCGATAAACAAGGGCATCATGTCACCGTGTTTGAACGGCAGCCCATGTTGGGGGGGCATATTCGGACACTCAACCAAAACGTCAAGCCCAATCAATCTGACTGTCATGAACGGTTGGAAAGTGGAGTCCTAGAATTTCCGAGCGTCTTTCACACCTTTATTGTGCTTATGCAAGAGCTAGGAGTGGAACTCAAACCTGTCAAATTGGGTTCAGCTCTGTTCCCCAAAGAGGGCGGCCACTTTTTTTCGGGGGTGACGATCGACGAAAACTGCACAGGCATCCAGCGTCTGCTTGAATATCTGAAGTTCGATGCCATCCACGCCCGTTCTGCTGGCTTATGGTTGGAAACCCGCTTTGCTGAGATGGAAGATTTTTATGATCAGCCGCTGTCGAAGTATGTGAAGAGCAAAGGTATCAGTAATACCTGGCTAAAGTTACTGACAATGTATAGCTACTCCATGCCGCTGGAGCTGATTGATAACTTTCCAGCAGAACTAGCGGTGCCGATGTTACGCGATTACATTGCGGTTGACTGGTTTAGGATTGAAGGCGGTGTCTATTCCTATATTGAAAAAATTCTGGAGCGCTTTAAAGGTGAAGTCTTGTTGAATGTGGAGCTTGCCAATCTTTTCAGAAGTCCAGATGGTGTGAAGATTGAGCGCCTAAACGGTGAGATCCAGGAGTTTGATCAAGTTGTCTTTGCCACGCCACCTGACCAAGTGATGGCTCTGTTGGCTGATCCAACGGAAGCTGAAACCAAATGCTTTTCAGCTTGGCAAGCCAACAATGTCACCACAACAGTGCATCAGGATCATGCCATGTATCAAAACCAGGGTATCCAACACCCCTCGGAATTTGATTTTTTTCAGACAGAGACTCAATGGGGCTATAACAGCTACTTGAATCAGCTTTGTGGCCTTTCGTCACCCCAGCAGTATTTTCTATCATTCCAACTGGAGGCATTGATTGCGAAAGAATGTCTGATTCACACCCAGAAACATCACACGCCGCTGTATACAACTGAAGCGTTTCGCTACCGCGATGAAGTGGTGGCGACGAATGGAGAGAACCATACCTACCATGCAGGCGCTTATCTAGGCGATGGCTTACATGAAGGGGCGATCGCCTCTGCCTTCCGAGTTGCCCAACTCATCGGTTAACTGAGATCTTGCACCTCTTGCAACAGCCGCCAAAAATGCAGTGCGATCGGCGGCTTCTGGAAGCAGTCGCAGACCTGAAACCATTGCTTAGCGTCACGATTTATCTCGTAATCAAACAACTCACTCCATAAATCAAGCGATCGCCCCTCAGAGTGGTAGATGAGTGGCGATCGCTTCAATCTGCGCTCAACACCATTGCCCGATCGCCCATTGCCAGAAAGAAACTGCAATCAAGCTCAAGCCCGCGATCGCGCCTGCGCTGCGTAGCCAGAGCACTGAGAACGGAAGACAAAGACCATTGCATGGCACTCAATTATTCACGGTTAAGGAGAAAGAAATGGAAGCACAGATGTCTAGAGTGCATCAAACCACTTACAATGCCATCTTTCAACATCCAGCCGTCCACAACCTTCAGTGGCACGATGTGCGATCGATGCTCAATGCACTGACCGACGTGACGGAAGAGCATAATGGCAATCTGAGCTTTAGGCGGCATGGCGAAACGCTGACAGTTCATCCCCCAAAGCACAAAGATTTATCTGATCTTCAGGCATTGATGCAGATTCGCCACTTCCTTGAGCGCTCGGCTCCAACGGCTGCGGCGATCGTTGCTGAGGGTGTCCATCTACTGGTCGTGATTGATCATCGCGAGGCGCGGATCTATCAAACCGAACGGCACGGCACTGTGCCCGAACGGATCAAGCCTTACGACCCAGACGGCTCTCGCCGACACCTGCACAAGGTGGATGATGATGCCAACGATCGCGCTTGGAACTCAAAACTTGCAGCTTTTGACTCGACCGATCGCACTTAAAACAGGAACGATCGCGCTTGGAACTCGAAACTTGCAGCTTTTGACTCGACCGATCGCACTGAAAACAGGAACGATCGCGTTTTGACCTCGAAGCGTATGGCGTTGAGTGTTAAGCAATCAGGTTCGTGGCGATCGGGTTCAGTGCAAAGCAATCACGTTGATCTAAGAAACCCGGCTTCTGAGTTCGATCGCTTATTGACCTAGTTTTTCTTGAATAAGGCGCTGCATCGCCTCACGCTCTTCTGGCGTTTTTGGCGGTGGATAGCTGACCCGGTTGGGGTATTCTGCACCGTAGCGATCGACCATTGCTTGAAATGCTTCCTCATCGTCCCGATGCTCAAGGACAAACGCGCGCAATTCCTTCAGGCTCATCGTTTGAAAATTAGGCTTCATGGCACATAATCCCATTGTCCATCCGGTCTAATCTCGATTTCCGTTTCCTCACCTGCCAGCATAATCAGGTTGCCAGTGCGTCTATCTAAACCTAACCAAGTAAATTGGAACGTAAAACCTGCTTCGATCCTGGCATAACTGAGTACAGATGACACACTGCTCAACCGTTACCACCGTAGACATGCCCCTCACAACTCTAGCCACCCTCCCGTCTTCTATGCTACACCTGTAGCAAAATTCCTTACGCTCCACACCCTACTCCCTACTCCCCTTTCCCCCATGAAAGCCCACGAAGTCCTCAACCGCTATGCCAATGGAGAACGAGACTTCCGCCGCGCCAACCTCCGGGGGCAATCCTTCAAAGGACAAGAGCTGTCTAGGGCAGACTTCACAGAAGCTGACATTTGCGGGACAAATTTCACCAACGCCATCCTGAGAGAAGCCAACTTTACTGAAGCGAAAGCAGGATTGCAAAAACGATGGAAAGCTTTCTCAACACTAATGTCAGTATTTTCTGTAATACTCTTTCAGTCATCTAGTTGGGGAATATCTTCCGTAGTTACCCAGCAGTTAACATTTTCACCCAACAATGCCTCTAGTTCTCCTTCACCCATCTCAATTACTGTTGGCTTAATGGGGTTATTGATTCTTGGGGCTTTTCTTATCTTTTTAACTCGAAAAACTTTTTCGTCAACCTTTATCTTTATTGCAGCAGTCTCAATTTTTCCTCTGATAGGCGGTTGGCTATTACAGAGTCTCTATTACTCCTACTATATCTCCGCCAATCCGCTAGCAGCCTCAAACGACTTCTCGCTTAAGCTTATGCCTTTTTTAGGTATGAGCTTACAATCTTTTACATCGTTTGCGGTCAGTTTAGCTTTTACAATGTGTGGAACTCTAGCTTTGTCCGTTGCCTGGAATATTTCTAGAATCCAAGCAATCCTTATACCCTCATTAATGTTAATAGCACCCGGTATTATCAACTTGCCATTCTTTGTATCATGGCTGAACTACTCTAATTCTTATTCCAAGCCCAATAGTTCTGCCTGGTGGTTTTCGCTCTCAATGACTTTCATTTATCCAATTTTAGTGATTTTTTTACTGGTTTCAGCTTTTTATATCTGTTGGCAAGCCTTTTCTGGTAGCAATAGATATGGGTTAGTTCGTACTACTGGCGTTGCATTCGGTGCAATTGGCGGGACATCCTTTCGTGGTGCTGACCTCACCAAAGCTAATTTCACCAAAGCCATGCTTAAAGGCAATGACTTTACCAATATCAGGCTCAAGGATGTTCAGGGAACGCGCAGGGAACGCGAAACGGTTCTTGAGTGGGTTTCTTGGCATGATGCCAAAGGTCTCGATCGTGCCAGAGTTGGCAATTCCATCCTGGCAAACCCTGTAGTGCGTGAGCTACTTGTTACCCGCAACGGCTACAAAAAGTCTTACGTCGATGCCAATCTCCGTACTGCCAATCTCGATGGGGTTAACCTCGAAGGCGCTAACCTGACTTGGGCAGACTTAAGCTGCGCTACCTTACGCCATGCGAACCTGAGCAATGCGAACTTGCTCGAAACACTGGCGCTGGATACCAACTTCACTGGAGCCACTCTTACCGGAGTTTGTCTAGAAGCCTGGAATATTGACAGTCACACCAACCTGGAGAAAGTCGATTGTCAGTACGTCTATCTCCTGCGCGACCAGCAAGAACGTCGTCCCAGCAGTGGTGACTTTGCTCCCGGAGAATTTACCAAACTCTTTCAGGAAGCGCTCAACACCGTTGACCTCATCTTCCGCAACGGCGTGGACTGGAAAGCGTTTGTCGCTGCCTTCCAAACTGTGCAGGTAGACAATGATGGCACCGAACTGACAATTCAAAGCATTGAAAACAAGGGCGATGGCGTGGTCGTCGTGCGGGTGAGCGTTCCCCCGGAGGCAGACAAAGCCAAACTGCACAACGAATTCAATCAAAACTACGACTTAGCGGTGAAAGCTCTGGAAGCCAGGTATCATGCCGAACTGAAAGCCAAAGACGAACAGATCACCATCTACCGCGAGAAAAGCGCTGACATGACAGAGATTCTGCGCCTACTCGCCAATCGCCCTGTTACCGTTGAAGTAACCGCCAGCGCCGAGAGTAAAGCCATGAACGACAGTACAGACAAAAGTCAGAGTGTAAGTATTGGCGGCAACGTCATCGGATCGACCGTAAACTTGGGCGCAATCAGCGGCAGTGCTTCTAATGCTGTTAACCAGTTGCCCAGTGCGCCTGATTCTGCCCAACCTGGCATCAAAGAACTGCTCGTGGCACTGCAAACCGCGATCGAAAGCGACACCGACCTGCCAGAAAAAGGCAAAGCCTCGGCTCTAGAAAACGTCAAAGTGCTGGCAGAAGTTGCCCAAGATCCTGAACAACCCGAAAAGAAAGGCTTAGGGAGCCAAGCGGTGACCTTCCTTAAGGGCGCAGTGTCCTTCCTGCCCGATACTGCCAAACTTGCCGAAGCCTGCACCAAACTGCTGCCACTCATTACCAAAGCGTTAGGGCTACCGTTTTAGCTCAAAAAGGGTGAGGCGTTTATTTGGTAAAGGCTATGGATCGCTCGATCGCTGACACTCGGCTAGCCGCTTAGCAATCGCTTCGACGGTAAAAATCCCAAACTTGTCGCCCAGAAACGGCAAGTGACCCACAGGCGCACTGAGGCTAAAGGTAATTTCGCTGTAGCGCTTCCAGTGATTATCAACAAACAGATTATGGGTGCGCCAGCCTACCCGATCGGCAAACGTGCGCCAAACTTCGGACTTGTTCCAGTAGAGGCGATCGTACTTTTGCCAGATGGCTTTTTGCACACTAAACCCAAAGCGACCCTGGCTGTACTTCAGCCACAGTTGGTCAAGAATGCGTAGATCGGTGCAGGGAAACCCTTGAAGCTGCTTTGCCTGAAGTGGCTCATCGACATCCAGACCATAGCGCTCTAGCATCACCACTCGCGTTTCCTGATCTGCCCTTTGCCATTGTTGTCCCGCCAGAAGACGCTGCACGCGATCGTAATATGCACTCGCATAGAACTGATCAACCGCCCGCATCACTTTTGGCTCTGTCCGGTTTTGCAACAGCGCATACGCCGACTGCTGCACCTCAGGAGCGCGATCGCCCAATGCCCGCATCACCAAATTGAGTCCACGTTGCCCATATTGCAGCGCCTCTGGCAACGCGGCTAGCCGCTCTTCTGGACGCGAACTCGCCAACCGTCTGCGAACCCCATCCCAGCCGCCCAGAATCACCGCGCCTGTTGGAATGGCAGCATGACCACCCAAAACCGCATCATGCTTATCAGGTTGATTCAACGGTTGCGTCATTGCCGAAGTAGTAGTGAGCGATCGTCTCTTCCCAATTAAAGCAAAAAGGCTCAGGAGTCAGAAGCCAGCAATCCTAAGGATCGTGGATTAAATAAAACCGACAAATTGTTCGTAGGTAGGGGCGCACGGCTGTGCGCCCCTACGGAAAACGCCGAGGTGATTAAATTCTTGTTCCTAAGGATCGTGGATTAATGAATCTGAACCATTTCCCTTCTGTAGGGACGTTCCATGGAACGTCCCTACAGAAAGAATCACACCTTATTAAATCCGCGTTCCTAAGAGTTTTGAGTTGCTTTAGCGGTCAGCCCTTAGCCTTTAGCCTTTAGCCTTTAGCCTTTCTGCCTTTCGCCTTTCTCACGCCACTCCCCACACTCGCACCGTTCGATCTTCACTGCCGCTGATGATCATTTGCTTATCGGCGCTAATCGCAACGGCTGTCACCAGGCTAGTGTGCCCTTTCAGGGTGCAGAGTTCCCGTCCTGTCTTCAGGTTCCAAATTTTGATGGCGTTCTGGCTGCTGCTAATGAGGTGCCGATCGTCGGTGAGCGTCACGGAGGCGATCGTTCTAAGCGCTCCTTTTTCGGGGCGAATCTGCTGTCCTGTTCTCAGGCTCCACGCTTTAATGACGTGATCACGACCGCGAATGGCAAACGTTTCCCCATCTTCGCTCACGGTGATGGCATAGATGAAGGAATGCGCCCTGAGCGTGAAGACCTCTTCTTGTGCCCACCAGTCCCATACTTTAATCGTTTCGTCGCGGCTACCGCTGACCAGCGATCGACCGTCGGGGCTAATTGCCACGGCTGTCACCCCTGTTAGATGTCCCGTCAGCGTTGCCAGACATTCAAACAAAACATACGGGTCATATGCTGCCAGTGCCCGTCTTGCTTTTGCTTCCTGGCGTGTTTGCAGCCGTAGATAGGCAACTTTTTGCACCTGGATTGATTCATCGTGCAACGCCTGAAGCAGCAACTCTAGCTCTAGCTGACCATACTTATGTGCTTCCAATAAGGCGGTAAGGCGCTGAGCGGCGATCGCGCTACCAAAGCGTTGTTTGATTCCTTCCAGCCCACCCAGCACCATTGCCCCCAGCGGTGAAGGGCTAGAACCACCAAGCACTGCATCATAGTCTCCAGGCTGCATGAGTTGATTGTAGAGTTTACGGTTTCGGGTTGCGATCGTCTCACCTGGATGCCCGTTAAAACAGTGCAGCCATGCTCTTGCCATCAAAGGGCGATCGGAGAATGGCTGCACTGAAGCTTAAACTGGGGTGCGATCGCTACGGTTCGATTTTGACCGAAAGAATTTTATCGCCCTTACGCAGTGCATTGACCACATCCATGTCCTGTGTTTGACCAAAGGTTGTATGCACCCCATCCAGGTGAGGTTGAGGCGAGTGGCAAATGAAGAATTGACTGCCGCCTGTGTTTGGTCCCGCATGAGCCATCGACAAGGTGCCAGCAAGATGCTTATGGTCGTTCAGTTCATCCTTGATTTTGTAGCCGGGTCCGCCTGTGCCTGTCCCTAACGGGCAACCTCCCTGCACCATAAAGTCAGGGATGATTCGATGGAAGGCTAACCCATCGTAAAAACCTTTCTCAGACAGATCGACAAAGTTTTTGACGGTATTCGGTGCATCGACATCAAATAAATCGAGATTGATGGTACCTTTTTCGGTTTCCATGATGGCGCGGGTCATGCTATCTCCTTACTCCAGCGCTCGGTGGCTGGTGAAAAATCCTTTTAGATCCTAACGCTCAAGGAGAACTTGCAGTCCTTTAGACAAAAAATTCTCACATAATTAGGGATAAGAGCAACAATGACGCTAGATTTTGGAGCAGAAAGCCTGAACCTGAGCTTCTCTGTAAGTTCAGCCTGCTTCATGCCGATTCAGGGTTTAGCTTAGCCATTTCCCAGGTTGTATAAGTGCCGATCGGACTCCAGAGCAAGTAAGGCACCAGCAGCAGTGCCGCCCAGCCCGATACTTGCCAGACAACCAGCGTTATGACCACGCCAATAATGACACCAATGCCACCGACGATCGTGCCAGCGTTCAGGCTTCGCAACCATAGCGTAACGGGAGAATAGAGGACGATCGCCAACTCCAGCAATAGATAAGCACCCATCAGCATCCAGGTTTTAGAACTACCCGGATCACGTTCCCAAACGATATAAGCAGACCAGGCTCCACAGATCAAAACGACTGTCCAAATGATGGGAATCAGCGCTTCAAAGGTCAACCAGCGCGGTCGCTGTAGTCGCGCAAACCACTTGACATCTTTCGGTCGCAGGATACTGCTACCCGCCGCTACTAAGAAAGCTACTCCCCCAATCACCATCCAGGACTTAATCATTCTTCTCTATGCTCCACAGCCACATAATCTTGCTTTTTAAACGTGCAGATTTGTTGATTATGTGAGGGCAGCGGAAAATTCTCATCCATCCCTGGTGCGATCGTGCTCGGTTAAGCAGGTAGCCTCAAAGATACTGACAGTTCAAAGCTAAAAGCCGTCCGCGATCGCTCGCTTAGAGGCTCTCATTACTTAGCGTTGCAGTACTGATTCACCGCTTGCACCAGTGGACCTTCGCGTTCCTGAGTCTCAATGAACGTTCGGTTCACCTGGCTTACAGCTTGAAAGCTAGTGACAGGAACTGTAACAACGGCACCACTTGCCCGACTTGTATCGCGGTACAGCTTCATAAACTGCAACTGAAACGCTTGCACTTGCTGATTGGAAAATTCCATCAGGGCTAATTGATCGGCATAGCCATCGAGCTGAATCGCCGTTTTCATCAGCCGATGATTATCTTCAGCGATCGTCAGGCTTAACGCATCTGGTTGCGCCGCCGATGCTTCATTGATAATCGCCACTAACCTGTTGCACTGCGAGACTCTGCTATTCCCATAGCTAGCTAGGGTAAAGGCTAAGAGACAGGCACCTGTGAACAAAACGGCATACTGACGAGTTAAAAAAGTTGCCCTTCTTGCTGTCTCAGCCTGACTACGATCGCGAGTTACGGTTTTCACTGACATCTTCCAGAAACGGTACTTGAACTGGAGGGGAAAAGCCGTATTTGCTCGGGGGCACAAGCGAATACAAGCAAAGTGTTACATAACACAAGACGTTCCAGCAAGCAGAGATCCGTGTAAACCGCAAAGATTCAGTGAGGGCTGGATGAAGTTAGCCAAAAATACTGCCAAAGAACTCGATCGCTTCCTTCAACGACGCAATGAAGACATCAATTTCTTCGCGAGTGTTGTAGAAATAGAGGCTTGCCCGTGCAGTCGATTGCGCGCCAATGTGACGATGTAAGGGTTGGGTGCAGTGATGTCCGGCGCGAATTGCCACGCCTGCTTGATCCAAGATAGTGGAGAGGTCATGAGGATGCACATCCCCAGCCGTGAACGCTGCCAGCGCTGCTCGACCGCTGCCATCAGCATTAGGTTTTGGACCATAGAGCCTCAGTTCAGGCATTTGCTGAAGCTGTTGAAACAGGTAGCTGGTGAGTTCTTCTTCGTAGGCATGAATCTTGTCCATGCCGATCGCGCTCAAGTAATCCACAGCCGCACCGAGCGCGATCGCCTCGGCAATAGCAGGCGTTCCCGCTTCAAACTTATGGGGCAAATCCGCATAGGTTGCATGATCCAGAAAGACATCGGCAATCATTTCACCGCCGCCTAAAAAAGGAGGCATGGAGCGCAGCAGAGAGAGCTTACCGTAAAGGAACCCGATTCCCGTAGGCGCACACATCTTGTGTCCAGAAGCGACGAGCCAATCACAGTCCATCGCTTGTACGTCGATCGCCATGTGAGGCACGCTCTGGCAAGCATCGATCAGGACTTTTGCGCCGTGCTGGTGGGCGATCGTGCAAATCTCCTTCACGGGATTAATGCAGCCCAGGGTGTTGGAGACATGCACGAGCGAAACCAGCTTCGTTCTATCTGACAGCAACGACTTGAAATGCTCCAAGTCAAACTCTTCTGTTTCTGTTAACTCGACAAACTTCAGCACCGCACCCGTTCGCTGCGCCAACATCTGCCAGGGAATCAGGTTGCTATGATGCTCCATCACCGAGAGGATAATCTCATCGCCCTGCGTCACATTGGCGTTACCCCACGCATAGGCAACCAGATTGATCGCTTCAGTGGCATTGCGCGTGTAGACAATTTCTTGCCGCGATGCCGCATTTACAAAGGCTGCAACCTTATCCCGCGCTCCTTCGTAGGCATCCGTTGCCCGTGAACTGAGGGTGTGCACACCCCGATGCACGTTGGCGTTGTCGTGTTCATAGTAATAGCGGAGAGCATCTAAAACGGCGATCGGCTTCTGCGAGGTCGCTGCGTTGTCCAAATACACCAACGGCTTATCATGAATCTGTTCGTTCAGGATGGGAAAATCAGCGCGAACTTTGACGGCGAGGGGCTTGGTTTGGGTGAAGGTCATAGCGGGGAAAGGATGAAGGATGAGGGCTAAAGGATGAATATTGACCGTCTGTAGGAACGTTACATGGAGCGTCCCTACAGACAAAAGGCTTCAGGCTTGCTGTTCACGGACGATCGCCGCCAGCTTCTCTCTTAACGACGCAACCGGAATTTCACGAATGACTTCGTAGGCAAAGGCGTAGGTCAGCAGCTTGCGGGCGCTGTCTTCGTCGATGCCGCGACTTTGCAAGTAAAAGACTTCATCACTGTCTAGCTGACTGACGGTCGCACCATGCGTACACTTCACGTTGTCAGCGGTAATTTCAAGCTGAGGCTTGGTATCGATCCGTGCTTTGGGCGACAGGAGCAGATTGCTGCTGAGTTGCTTTGCGTCAGTGAGTTGAGCCGCTTTGGGGACGAAGACTTTGCCGTTGAAGATGGCATGGGCGCGATCGTCCACAATGCACTTATGGATCTGATTGCTGCTGCCGTGAGGATGGGTGTAGGCGATCGTACTGTGCGTATCCGCCACCTGTTCACCACTGATGATCGTCAAGCCATTCAGGGTTGTTTCGGTCTGTTCGCCAGTGTGATAAACCTCTAAGTTGTGGCGCGATAGTCGAGCACCAAAGCTCACCGCATTGCAGGTATAGCGCGAATCCCGCGCTTGTGAAACGGCTGTTTTACCAATATGAAACGCTGCATCGCTATCATGCTGAATGCGTGTGTGATGCACTTCTGCATTCGTATCCAGCCAAATTTCCGTGACGGGGTTGGTGAAATACGTGCCGTCGTAGAGGGTGACATACTCTTCAATGAGCGTCAGTTTGCTACCCGATTCAGCAACAACGAGGGCGCGAGGATGGTCGATCGTTGGTTGGGTCGCGGTTGAGACGTACAGAATCTGAATCGGTGGCACAATCGTCTGGTTTTTTTCGACCCAAACGAGTGCGCCATCCGTGAAACTGGCAGTATTCAGCGCTGTGAAGGTTTCTTCAGCGCCCTGTTGTTGCGCTAAGTAGCTGGGCAGGTCTTTAAGAAGTTCTGCACCCGCAGCGAGGCTGGTAACCATTACCCCATCCGGCAAATCATCTACACCCGACAGCGCGGGATCGTAATGTCCATCCACAAAGACAAGACGACTGTTGATCGCTTCTGGCAGAATAAATGGCTGGATCTTGTCAAAGCTCAGAGTCGGCGCTTGCTCACTGCTTGCCTGAAAGCGAACCTGCAAGAGGTCTGATAAATCGGTAAAGCGCCATTCTTCGTCGCGGGTCGAAGGGATCGCAAGTTCTTGCACTCTGGCAGTGGCGCGATCGCGAATCACGTTTAACAAACCTACTGCTTCGTCCAACGCTGGACGCAAACTCAGTAATTGCTGGAGATAAGCAGCGCGATCGACCTTTAACTTCCCATTTATCGGTGCCACATCAGAAACAGTCGATGGAATCGTCATTTTGCTGCGACTGCCTCCTCTTCGCGTACCCAGTCGTAGCCACGGGCTTCTAGCTCTAGCGCCAGTTCCTTGCCGCCTGTGGTAAGGATACGTCCGCCTTCCATCACGTGCACATAATCGGGTGTGATGTAGTCAAGTAAGCGTTGATAGTGGGTAATGAGGACGATCGCATTCTCCGCATTCGCCAATTGATTCACACCATTCGACACAATCTTAAGCGCGTCAATATCCAGACCGGAATCCGTCTCGTCCAGAATGCCAAGCTTTGGTTCCAGCATCGCCATCTGCAGGATTTCGTTGCGCTTCTTCTCACCACCCGAAAAACCTTCGTTCAGGCTACGACCGAGAAACGCTGGATTCATTTTGACGATATCCAGCTTTTGCTTTACCAAGTCATCGAAATCAAACGCATCCAGTTCTTCTAACCCCTGATGTTTGCGCTTGGAATTGTAGGCAACGCGCAAAAAGTCGAGATTGCTAACACCAGGAATTTCAATGGGATATTGGAAGGCGAGGAAAATGCCCGATCGTGCCCGTTCTTCTGCTCCCAACTCCAACAGATTTTTGCCCTCAAAGCTGATTTCGCCACCCGTAACGGTGTAATCAGGATGACCCGCTAAGACCTTAGAGAAGGTGCTTTTCCCAGAGCCATTCGGTCCCATAATGGCGTGAATTTCACCCGCTTTTACTTCCAGATTCAGCCCTTTGAGAATCTGAATTCCGTCCACGTCAGCGGTCAAGTTCCGGACTGAAAGGATTACTTCACTATTTTCGTTAATCACCGTTCAACCTCTTTCGTTGCATCTAAATAACCGTTTATAACTGACCTAGCCGCTTCATAATTTGCAGAACTGGATACAGTTCATTGCCTTCATTTAGAAGATCAAACTGCTCTGATATGCCATATTGGGGCGGACTAGACTTTAACAGTTTGACAAAGGAAAAATTTGCGCCGCTTGTCAATATACCGAAAGAAGGCTTTTCTGATTCTGGGTTTGCCAGCATATAAGAAAGCAATTGAGCTAAACCAGCTTGCGGTCCGTAGGAAAATTCTTTAGACTCAATGACTAAAACCCAAAGGCGCTCTTTCAAAACAATTAGATCAAGCTGCCCTCGAATCATAATGCCGTTATCTTCGCTTAAAATTTCTGTTGATTGCTCCGCCCTCATGTGAAAAGGCGGCAAAAAAAAATCAGCTAGAAATAGAAGGGGAGATAGAACCGAAATCTGCACCGCCTTCTCCAGGTAGGGCGGATACTGCATCATATTAAAAAAACCTTCACGAACTTTATCCAGAAATTGTTTTTCCTGATCAGTTAGCTCTAGTAAATCTTCTTGCCATTCAGTAAAAAACTGGCGATCGCGCACCAGTTGAAGCCCAAACTGGTCAATCAAATCTCGAATATTGACGTTTCTAGCCTGGAGAGTTTGAACCATTGTTTGTTACCTACGCATTTAGCCAACGCTGCCTTCAAGCTTGAGGCTGAGGAGGCGATCGGCTTCCACGGCAAACTCCATTGGCAACTGGTTAAACACATCCTTACAGAAACCGCTGATCATCATGGAAATCGCGTCTTCTGAAGAAATGCCACGCTGGGAGAAGTAGAACAACTGATCTTCGCCAATTTTCGACGTTGATGCTTCGTGTTCCACTTTGCCTTTGTTGTTCTGCACCTGGATGTAGGGAAAGGTATTTGCCTGAGCGTTATCCCCAATCAGCATGGAGTCGCACTGGGAATAGTTCCGTGCGCCAGTTGCTTTGGGACCAATCTTGACCAAGCCGCGATAGCTATTCTTCGACTGTCCAGCCGAGATGCCTTTGGAAATAATTGTGCTGCGGGTATTCTTGCCAATGTGTACCATCTTGGTGCCTGTATCTGCCTGCTGATGGTGATTGGTCAGCGCGACAGAGTAGAATTCGCCCACCGAGTTATCGCCGACCAGTACGCAACTGGGGTACTTCCAGGTAATCGCGGAACCTGTCTCTACTTGCGTCCAAGAGATTTTGGAGTTCACGCCCTGGCACAACCCGCGCTTGGTCACGAAGTTGTAGATGCCGCCCTTGCCGTTGGCATCGCCTGCGTACCAGTTCTGCACGGTGGAATATTTGATGTCGGCATTATCAAGCGCGACCAGTTCCACCACAGCGGCGTGAAGCTGATTGGTATCAAACATCGGCGCGGTACAGCCTTCGAGATAGCTAACGGAACTACCTTCTTCTGCCACGATTAGCGTCCGCTCAAACTGTCCCGAATCGCCATTGTTGATGCGGAAGTAGGTGGAAAGCTCCATTGGGCATTTTGTGCCTTTGGGGATATAGACGAAGGAACCGTCGCTAAAGACCGCAGAATTCAATGCCGCGAAGAAATTATCGCCAATGGGCACCACGCTGCCAAGGTATTTCTGGATCAGTTCGGGATGCTCTTGAACGGCTTCAGCAAAGGAGCAAAAGATAACTCCATCTTCCGCTAATTTTTCTTTGAAGGTCGTGGCGATCGAGACGCTATCAAAAATGGCATCGACAGCAACATTGCTCAGGCGTTTTTGCTCAGAGAGAGGAATACCTAGCTTCTCAAACGTATCCAGCAGTTCAGGATCGACCTCTGACAGGCTTTTCTTTTTCTCTTTCAGCTTGGGCGCAGAGTAGTAGACGATGTTCTGGTAGTCGATCGCCGGATAGCTTGCATTCTGCCAGTTAGGCTCTGTCATCTTGAGCCACTGACGATATGCCTTCAGCCGAAACTCCAGCATGAAAGACGGCTCTTCTTTCTTCGCCGAAATCAGCCGCACCACATCTTCACTCAACCCACGCGGAATCGTATCGGATTCAATATCAGTAATGAATCCGTACTTGTAGGGCTGGTTAACCAAGTTCTGAACGGTTGGACTCATGGATAGTGTTCTCTGGTCTACGTTTGGGATCGGGGCAGTAGCAAACAAGGCATAGAAGAGTGATTCGCAGAGCGATCAAGTATGCTGCTGATCGGTCACTGTTCTAATTTCGTCAAAGGTGATGTCTTGCTGATCGCCTGCGAAGTCATGGTCAGGTGTCAGAAACAGCAGGCAATGACACTCTTTGCGCTCACGCATGGGCACACAGGGGCAATTCCAATAGGCAGCCTCAACTTCAGCCGCTTTATCTTCGTAGTGGCGACAGGGACAAAGGGGTGAACCTAAGTCATCTTTGTGCTTCGCTAGTCCTTCAATGACGACTGCCGTCACGCCAGGATCAACACAAAAATATGTGCCAGTGCGCTTGGCATACGTAATGGAGAAAAGCCTCATCGCTTCGAGGCTTTTGTCTGTGGATTGAGCAGCTTGCTGGGAGTGAGTCTCTGAGTTCATGAGGCAGCGCGACAAGACAACGGATCGATTCTATAATTAAAACAACACGGATGTTGCTTAACTATATTGTAAGATACTTTAGCAACATTGTTGTTGTCAAAGTCGCAGGTTGGATTCACTGTAGGTGCCTGGTGCAGGCGAAGGCTGCTGGCAACGGTGCCGCCTTGTCTGCGTTCATAGCAGTCGATCGACGCAACGGGTGAATTTTAGGAGTCGGCTTTACCGCTGGAAAAAGAATGACGACTACTCAACAACCCTCTACGAAGCAAGCCTCTACAAAGCAGGACATTCTTCATCACCTGTTAAAGCAAGGGCAATGTACGGTGCAGGCATTGGCTGAACGGCTACAGGTGAGTCCGCAGGCTGTGCGGCGACATCTTAAAGATTTGGAGACGGACGGGTTGATTGTCCATCAAGTGGTGCAGGCGCGGATGGGTCGCCCTAACTATACCTATGTACTCAGCCCAGCGGGGCGCGATCGCTTTCCCGATCGCTACGATGATTTTGCGGTTTCGCTCCTGGATACCTTGGCGGCAACGGTTGGTGCCGATCAGATGGGTTCGATCTTGCGGAAACAGTGGGAACGCAAAGCAATGGAATACCGCGATCGCATTGGCAACGGTTTCCTGAAAGAACGAGTCGCCAAACTGGTTGAGCTGCGTCGCACTGAAGGCTATATGGCGGAATGTCACCCGATTGACGAGACTGGCGCGATCGCTGAACAGGGCGATCGTTTCATCTTGACAGAATATAACTGCGCCATTTCTCATATCGCCGAATCCTTTCCCAGCGTTTGCGGGCACGAACTCGAAATGTTTGCGGTAGCCCTGGATTGCGACGTTGAACGCACTCATTGGTTAGTCAACGGCGAACATCGCTGTGGCTATTTGATTCAGCCAAAGTAGCTCTGAACCTTACAGCCTGTGTATCAGGTAGGCTAGGCTAATGAGGTTGCAAGCGCGACAAAACTACTAATTGTGAGAGTGCCAAGCTGCCTGTAGCTACTTGATGCAGCAACCGATCTTGAGCTTTAAAGTGCAACATTGATCAGCAATATGAGCGCCAGTCCCAATCTGACTAACCTCTCTCCAGACGCTTATCTAGACGCAGAGTTGTCTAGTGACGTTAAGCACGAATATCGCAATGGTCAGATTTATGCGATGGCAGGCGGCAGCGATGCTCATGTACGCATTGGTATCAACTTGGTCTCAATGCTAAACGCCCATCTGCGCGGTAGCGGCTGCCTGATCTACTCGTCGGATATGAAAGCGAGTATTGAGGCGTTGAATCTTTATTACTACCCTGACGTGATGGTGACGTGCGATCGCCGCGATCGTGAGTATAACTACTTCAAACGGCATCCCAAGTTAATCGTAGAAGTACTCTCACCCAAAACCGAAGCCTTTGATCGGGGTGATAAGTTTGATGATTATCAACATTTGGATGCGTTAGAAGAATATGTTTTGCTGGCACAGAGCCGGATGCGTGCGGAATGCTTTCGTCGTAATCCAGAAGGACTTTGGGTGCGGTATGTCTATCGAGAAGGGCATATCATTCATCTAGCAAGTGTGGACTTTCGCTGTCCGATCGCTGACCTGTATGAAAATGTGAATTTTTTGCTGGAATAGAGAGAATTACGTTTTGAGAGGGGTGATGCAAGAGTCACCATACATTTAAGTTATGCAGTCTTCCACCGAATTTCTTACACCTGAAGAATGTGCTGAAGTTGACAAAGCGCTGCTAACGTCGCGGGAAAAGTTTTCGGCGCGGGTAACAATTTATGCGCTGCGATCGCTGAAGCAAATTGCACAGAAAAATGGGGTCGCTATCACGCAACTGGAACCGCAGCAGATTGAAGATTGGGTCTATCAGGATGAAAGTTTACAAACGGGGATCGATAGCGAGTTTCGACCGTTCTTTTCGCAACTGGTAATCGCCTCGTCGAAACCGTTGGGGCAGATGGCACAGGAATCAGGCGTGGCGATCGAGGCACTCACCGTCTCGCAGGTCATCGTTTGGTTTGAACAGCAAGCGAAGCTCAATTTAGGCAAACCTTAGCGCCAGCGTTTAGCTCACAGCAGCTTTTGCTCCAGTCACATCACTTAAGCTCAGGCAACTGCTCAATTTTTGCTGGTGATTGCACAGGTTGAGGCGAAGGCTTGTGTTTCACTGGGGCATTTTGCACAAGGAACACCGCCGTTCCCATAAAAATGGCGCTGCCCAGAACCGTCCATACGATTGAAGGGATAATTAGTCTGAAATCGCGCTGAATTCGCGCTAAAGGGCGACTTTCGCGGCGCAGCATTTGCCCTGTAGCAAGGGGATTGAGGGTAAAGGGGTCACGCACGTAATGTCCGCTCCAGCTTACGACCAGCCGCTCACGGCAGTTTTGGCAAGTAAGCAATCCTTTAAGAAGTTTGTGGGGCTTAATGACACCAGGACGATGACAGAGGGGGCAAACAGGAGAATCGGTGTCAAATGTATGAGCGTTCATCTGAGGCGTTCACCATTACAGAAGCTTACTTAATCAACTCAATCGGTATTCCGTGAAGGAATTCAGGTGTCCAAAGATCCACAAACCCTCACTGCTGGGCGGGAATCGCCTGGATACATTTGATTCCAGATGCTGCCTTGCTTAGTGTAGCCTGTGGTCTTCAGGTTTGAGAACAGTTTCAGCGCTCCTATTTGATTTTTTTAACCTTAAAAGCTTTGGCTTGAAGGGCGCTGCAAAGAGTCTAGACGTGAAGCGCTGTCACAGCAGTCATCTTGTTAAGTAGTTGGGTTGAATTAAATGTAGGACGGTTTAGCGCAGCGTAACCCATGCCGCTCAACGGTTTGAGACTTTATGAAGAGACTATCGCGTCTGACGCTTAAACGCGCCTCCCTACTGACCTCGTTGAAGCGCACCTGTTTACCAGTTCCTTGGTGTCTTTAAGAGCGGCGATCGTCACCTAGCCTCGGTCTTCAACGCCAGAAATGAGTGAGAATAAAAGGACTAGTAATAAAAGTTAAACGTCATCTCATAATCGCTACTACCCTTTGATGTCCGCCAGTTCTCCCTCTAACACTCCAACTTCAATAGAAGACTTAAAGCCGACCGCTTCTTGGCTTAGCAATACGTTCAACCGCCTTCAACCCTCACCCGAAACGGTTGTACTGCTGCTGGCGCTTGTCATTGGTAGCGGTACGGGCTGTGCTGTGGTGCTCTTTCACTATTTAATTCAGCAGATTCAGAGCTTCATGCTGGAGGACGTGATGGGAGTCATTGCACCTCTAGGCTTTTGGACGCTTGCCTGTATTCCTGTCTTCGGTGGAATCATCGTAGGCGGAATGCGCTGGCTGCTCAAAGATTTTGGTTCTAGCCTGTCGGCACTCATTGCAGTCGGGCAAGGGCTGGGCAATGTTTCGCCGCTGCGAGCAAGTGCGAAAGCAGTGGCCGCTGCTGCATCGCTGGGCACGGGCGCATCCCTGGGTCCTGAGGGACCGAGTGTTGAGATTGGTGCCAACATTGGGGTTTTGATTGGACAGGCGCTACAGATGTCGAAGGAACGTCAACGGCTGTTGCTAGGCGCTGGGGCTGCCGCAGGACTGGCGGCTGGCTTTAATGCCCCGATCGCAGGTGTCTTTTTTGCGCTAGAAGTCGTCTTGGGTACTACATTCGCGACTTCTGCGGTGAGTGTCGTGCTGCTGTCGGCTGTCGTTGCTGCGTTGATCGCTCAAATTGGGTTAGGTGGACAGCCACCCTTTGCGCTGCCTAGCTATGAGGTGCGTAGCCCGTTAGAACTGCCTTTGTATCTTGGGTTAGGTTTATTTGCTAGTTTGGTGTCGATCGCATATACGCAGTCCATCCAGACAGCACAGCGCTTGTTTGACGGACACGTGCCTGGGTTGGAGTGGATGGGACGGTTGCCAGTAGCACTGCGTCCAGTGCTCGGTGGTCTTTGTGTAGGCGTGGTGGCGCTACAGTTTCCCCAAGGTTTGGGCATTGGCTACGAGACGATCGAAGCGATGTTGCGGGATGTCCAGTTTTCGTTGCCGCTGTTACTGAGCCTGCTGGTGGCAAAGCTGGTCATGACGGCGGTTAGTTTGGGTAGTGGGCTAGTCGGCGGGTTGTTTGCGCCAGCCATGTTTTTAGGGGCATCGCTTGGCGCAGCGTATGGCAAGGCGATGGCAATTGTGCTGCCGATCGCGCCTGGAGTAATCGCGGCTCCTCCTGCCTATGCGATGGTAGGCATGGCAGCCGTGCTGGCAGCGAGTGCCCGTGCGCCGTTGACCGCAATTTTACTGTTGTTTGAGTTGACCCGCGACTACCGCATTATTTTACCGCTGATGGCTGCTGTGAGCTTGAGTGTCTGGCTCGTTGACCGTTTAAAGCCCGTCAGCAGTACGATCGCAGTGCAGTCAACAGGTCTGAAACTACAGCCAGACCAGGACTCAGAGGTGTTGCATCGATTGTCTGTCGCTCAGGCGATGCACCAAAATTTTCTAGCACTGCCTGGTTCGCTATCAGTGTTACAAGCAAGCTTAGCGATGACGCAGCAGCAATTTCGCAGTGCGCTGGTCGTCAATGATGCCGATCAGTTGATTGGCATTGTAACGCTACAGGATATCCATCGCTTTCTTTCTCGCTGGGAGTACAGCCAACCCCATTTGCTGACAGATGAACTCAGCGCTAGCCCAGCGGTTCAGAGTTTGAGCGCCATTTGCACACAAGATCTGCTCTATGCGTACAAAGACGAGTCAGTGCATGATGCGTTCGTGCGGATGTCTGCACGGGGCTTGCGTCAGTTGCCAGTGGTTGATCGCAACGACTCTAGCCACATTTTAGGGCTGTTAGAGCAGGAAAGAATCACGTTGATAGGCAGCCTCACCTTGATGCAGCAAGCGCTTCATTCCTACTTGGAAAACGCATCCACAAATGAACTACGGACTACTGAGCCACCAAGCTCTGAACCGCTGAGCGTCCCACAATCACAAGCGCCTGTCTAGCGCTCACTTGTTGCGGATCGTCCAAATATTACTGAACATCATAAGCAACCCACCCGCAAAGATGGCGATCGCCAAGCCAGCAGGGAGCGCAGTCATCCAGTCGATCGTGTCCATTTAAGCTTCTTCTTCAAGTTGGTCAATTTGTTTGAGATGGATGTGCTTTCGCCCCAGAGAAATCTCAAATTCATCGCCGGGCTTTAATTCCATCTGTTTAGTGTAGGCAGAGCCAATGAGAAGGTTGCCATTAGACTGGACGCTAATCCGATAGCTGGCACTACGACCACCGCGACCGTTGGCGTTTTGCTTACCGTCAAGCTCAATGCCCTCAGCGTCAATCAACGCATTCAGGAACTTCATCATGTTGACGCGCTCTACACCGTTTTTTGTCACCGTGTAGTAGCCGCACTCCCGCGCTTTTTCTTCCTTGCTGTGATGCTCTAACTCTTTTACTTTTTTGAGCAGCGGTTCACCTGCAAGAGGCTCAATTTTTTTCTTTTTACTCATCAACTTAGCTCGGAATTATATGGAGGGGATGTTAGATTTAGTGGCGCTCGCCAGAAGGTAAATGCTTTGACTGCGTTCTTACCTACCAGATCATACTACACCGTCTGTATTGTTTTTCTCATGCTCTAACTGCTAATTTATGCGGTTAATTTACTTGAGAGCGAATGCGCTCGTTGCCAACCACCAACCGCCTCTGTCACTGATAGTAACTGTCGAAAGCATTCAACTGCTTACTAAAATATAGACAAACCCCTTCAGAATTGACCTTCAACCGTTTTTTTAGTGTCTATTGATGCCTCTCTCCCACCGCGTCCCTCACGCGATCGCATTCTGGCTGTAGTCGCTTTGAGTGGGTGAAAGCCTCAGCCAGTCGTTCATAGGTAGCTCAGATGCGCCTTACAGCTTGCGGTTACATCGCAACCATTTGCTCAAGATAATGCAGTCACCGATCGCTTTCATTGGTTAAAGACGCACTTGAGACGAGCAAAAAGAGAAGGAGGACAGGGACTTTTCCATCTCCCAGATCCTCCTTCTCTTTAAGAGGCGGCGTGTGCTACCTACCCAAGCAAAGCGACACAGAGTGCATCATACCGATAGCAAGCTGTCAGCTTATTGACCGATCTGCTGACGGTTTTGCCGCTTTTGTTGCCGCGCTTGCTCTAACTGCTGACGCTGCTCGGCAGTGAGAACGGCATCCATCTTCTGCTTGGCATCTTGACGAATGGCTTTAATTTGGGCTTTTTGATCGGCTGTCAAGTTAAGAGCAGCCCACATGCCGCGTGGCTTTTGCCCTTGTTGCCCTGCTTGTCTTTGCTGTTTGGCAGCTTCTAGCTGCGTTTTTTGCTCAGGCGTAAGAATGGCATCGATTTGACTACGAGACGACTCACGAATCTGCTTGAGTTGCGCTTTCTGATCATCAGTTAGATTCAGGTTAACGCCACGTTTTTGATCTTGACCAGCAGGCGGTGTGGGGACTTGAGCGACGACTGGCAGCATCGGCGCTGCATAAGAAAGCGCGATCGCCAAAGCACCGGGTAAGAGTAAGAAGCGTTGTACGTTCATAGTGCGGTTGTGTGTCTTGAAGTGGTCGGGTTGAACAAACTGACGCATCAGTTGTACAGGTTAAGACCATGCTTATTTTCAAAAGGTTCAATGCGGGTTGAGCTTAAGTAGAACGTCCCAACGTTGTGATATACAGGACGGCTTCATCAAGCGGAATGCCCAAGACTTCATTCACCTGGTCATCAAAAAAGCCAGCGATGCCGCTTACACCCAGCCCAAGCTGGATGGCTGCCAGGTTGAGCCGTTGTCCCAAATGTCCGGCATCAGCGTGCAGGTAGCGGTAAACGCGATCGCCATAGGTCGCGATCGCGGCGTTCAGGTCGGCGGTGTGAAAAAGTACGGCTCCAGCATCGCGCCCTAAATCCTGCCATAAACAGAGGAAGTGCAATTCCTGGCGAAAGTTTTTGAAGCGAATTTGGCGCAGTTCCTGAGTTTTTGGCGCGTAGTAGTAGCAGCCTTCCTCTAGCCCGGTTACTGAAGACACAGCGATAAACGTTTCGACCAGACTCAAGTCAAAGTAGTCAGGCGAACCATCTAAACCTTGATCAATGTAGTGCTGGGGTTGATAGGTAAAGTCTAGCAGGGCGATGAGTTCCTCAAAGCTGAGAGCAGCGCCACTGTAGGCGCGGGTCGATCGTCGCCGGAGCATCGTCGCTTCTAAGTGCTCCAGTTGGTTGCCCCAGTCGATCGGTGCAGTCAGCGTCGAGACCTTGAGACAAAAGGGAAAGTTGTATTTATCGGCACGCTGAGTCTGGGCGGCGGGCTTCCAGTTCACCTTAGTGGTGGTATCAAGAGGGAGTTGAGTGGCTTGATGCAAGTAGCTCAGGATTTGACCATCGGGAAGGGACGGGTACTCGCGCTGGGTCGCCGCTGGTAGAGCCGTACGTGCGAGAGAGAGATTCTGCTTCACGTCAAGCAAATCAGCGAGGGGCAGAATCGCGATCGCCCCTTCTTGCGCCGCATCCAGATAAAGCAATTGCTGCATGGCTTCATCTATAAAGCCCCCAATCAGGTGGGGGCGATAGTCCGTCAGCGCACACGCCAGTTCAATATTACCGAGCAGATGCCCTGTATCTAAACAAAGACGACGGTAGGCGCGATCTTGGTAACGCCACGCTGAGCGCAAGAAAACTGCCGTTGTCACCAGAGCAAGCTGCGTATTTTCGAGGACAGGATGCCAGTAGCAGGCAGTTTGCAGCTTTGTCCAGATATCGCTCTCCCAAAAGTGCCTCAAGGAGTGGGTGTATGCCTGATAGTTGTAGAGTCCTGCTGGCAGCAGGGGAGTGCCGCGTGAAAGCAGATAAAGCTCAGCCGGATAAAGCCCACCCGCCGAAGGGGCAGACCGCAGGTAGTGCGGAGCACCGGGAGTATTAACCTTTCCAGTTAACCCATAGCTGCAAAGAAGCAATCGCGACAACCGCTGCCACCAGATACCTTTGGGGTCAGCGTCGAGCGCGCCTGGGTCATTATTCAAGTAGGGCTTTAAATCAATCGAGGCACCAATCTTGTATTCCTTAAACGGTAAGGGCTGTTGGCTCCAATCGAGCGGTTGGCTTTTCGCGTTGATCGTTTCGGGCTTGTATTTTGTCCGCTCGTGATAGTGCTGGGCGATCGACGCGGCAAGGTCCGACATAACGGTTGCGGAAGAATACGGCTCCGCTCCAATCTTGGCATTCTCTTAGCCTAAAGCGCTACCTTTCCCCAGGATCAGCGCGATCGCGGCTTGGCTGCTGTTTGCTCCTGTGCAAAAACCTGGAGGCGCGATCGCCAAACTTGATAGCCCTTCGCATTGAGATGCAGCCCGTCTGTACTTAGAGCGGCGGCTAAGTCACCGTTTGAGTCAGTAAAGTATGGATACAACTCTAGATAGTCAACGCCTTCCTCTTTTGCCATTGCTGCCAACGTCTGATTTAGCTGCCGGATGTCGCTGTTGGACACTACCGTTAAACGAGACTCCCAAGGTGCCGTTTGATGACCGTGCGTGGCAATGCTGCCTGTGGGCGATCGTGGCAGGCGACTACCAGCATGGGGCAAAATTGACTGCACCACAATTTGAGCCTGAGGATGCGCCGCTTTTAAGTGCAGCATAATCTCACGATAATTTGCCAGGAGAGTGTCAGCGCTGATGCCTCGAATCAAGTCGTTAATACCAATCATCACAAACACCGTTTCCGGTTGGGTTTGATCAAACAGTTTGAGCCGCCGCAACAGCCCAAACGACGTTTCGCCTGAAATGCCTTGATTCAACCAAACGTGCTCTTGGGGCAAGAGGTCTGGCGGAAACCACAGGCTGAGAGAGTCTCCCGCCAAAACCGTGAGCTGCTTTGGCTGTGACTCGGCTGCAACTTTTGCCTCTTGTCCTAGCAGTGCCACCCATTGTTCATACGTCAACTGACGGCGCTGTCCTGGTTCAGGAACGGGAGGCACCTTGGTAGGGATGGCTTGAACAGTGGACGCATTGACCTGCGAAAAAGCAGTGAGGCTACCCCGTCGCAGCAGCAACGCAGACGCAAGTAGCAGCCCGCTGATGCCGAAGGACAGAATAGCCCAACCAGGAAGAGAAAAGAAACGCCTAGACACTGGCTCAGATTTAAGATGAATTGAGTCAGATTGTAGTGGCAATTTCAGGTTTTTTCAGCCTCTTTAGTCCGCTTGTTTTGCAAATGCGACTTCGCCAGCAAACTCTTCGCCGTAAGCACCTTCACCGTGCTCGTAAATATCCAGCCCTTCGTCTTCCACTTCAGGCTTAACTCGTAGCTCCATAAACAGCCCGAGCACTTTGAGGATGACAAATGTGCCGATCGCTGCGATCGCTGCTGCAATCAACACCGCAACAATTTGAGTGACTAGCTGACCAGCATTGCCATACAAAAGACCGTTGTTGCCAGCCGCATTGACTGTCTTCGTTGCAAAGATGCCAGTCAAAAGCGCACCAATAGTACCGCCAACACCGTGGACTGGAAACGTGTCTAGCGAGTCGTCAAACTGTAGCTTCGCCTTCAGGTTGACCGCAAAAAAGCAACCAAGCCCAGTCAAAGCTCCAATGACGATGGCAGACAACGGCGTGACAAATCCCGCAGCAGGGGTAATACCAACCAATCCGGCAACAAAACCACTGCCCATACCAACAGCCGTCGGCTTGCCCTTCAGCAACCACTCTGCCACGAGCCACGCCAAACCTCCTGCCGATGCAGACACAGTAGTCGCCACGAACGCCACAGTTGCCAAGCTTCCAGCACCAAGGGCGCTACCGGCGTTAAAGCCAAACCAGCCAAACCACAGAATGCCAACTCCCAGCAGTACAAACGGCACATTGTGAGGAATCACGGGCTTAGCCATCCAATCCTTCCGAGGACCGAGTACCCATGCAGCAACTAGCGCCGAAACGCCAGAGCTAATGTGAACGACTGTGCCACCCGCAAAGTCTAAAGCACCGATCGCACCCAGGAAGCCTCTACCCCAAACCATATGCGCCAGCGGCGAATAAATGAAGGTAGACCACAGAACGATGAACCAGAAGAACGCTTTGAAGGAAATACGCTCTACGATCGACCCCGACACCAGTGCAACCGTGATGATGGCGAACATCATCTGGTAGACCATGAAAACCTGGTGCGGGATTGTTGGTGCAAAGCCAATGGGGTCAGGCGCATCAAAGGCAACGCCATTCAGACCCAGCCAGCCTAGCCCACCAATGCACTGCTGGATCCCTTGAGCAAACGTTTGCCCTTCAGCAAGGGTGACATCAAACGCCAGGGTGTAACCCCAGAGAATCCAGGTAACGCCCACGATCGCCATTGCCACCAGACTCATCATCATGGTGTTGAGGACGTTGCGCGATCGCACCAAGCCACCGTAGAAAAACGCCAGACCTGGTGTCATAAACAGCACCAAGGCTGAAGATGTCAGCACCCGGCTGTATCACCTGGATCGATTTTAGGTGGTGCAGCGGCAGCAGGCGCAGCATCTTGAGCTACCGCAAGATCAATTATCAATCCTGTCAGCAGGTTCAACACCACAATTGCCAGTAAAGGCAAGCCGATTGCTAGAACCAACCTGCGTAACGTCTTTTTGCTTTGCTCACTTTGCTTGCCTACAGCCAGACTGACAAAGCCCTGCCAAATGGAAGCAATTGAGCGAGTGAAAGAGCTAGAAAGATGCCGACGCTTGTCTTTCGATCGCTTATGAAGCGTTAATTTAGACATTGTCACCAGAAAATCCTTGCGAGAACATCAATCGAAACGGTAGGCAACTCACTGGGGCAAGCTAAGTCAGGACGGCACCGAGAAAAGGATTTGAGCGTTGCTTTTATCACTCAAACTACTGGGGCTGATAGCCTTCAGCGGCAACTTTCTCGTACTGCTATCTGCATGGGGTGAAGCAATGGGATCGCGCATACCCTCTTTGAGTGATGCACACTTAAAAATGATTGCACCAATTCTAAGAAGGTGAATTCTGTATAGCAGGTAACATATTGACCTTGGTGATTAGCTCGACGGCTGGGTAAAGGCAAAGGATGAGCACTGAAGCTTGGACTAGAGCGGGATCACGAGACGATCGAAAAACCAGTTTGCTGCAACATGGAGATTGGTTACAGCCCGATCGTCTACCAAAGCCCAACTTAAATTACTGCGTCAGGCACAAGCTGCCTTTACGTCACCCAACTGTTAGTGGATGCATTATCGACCTTTTCGCTGATACTGAAGAAAGACTGCTCAACTCAGGGAGGAGATATGCTGCTGTCAAAAGGGTTTGAAGTTGAAATTTACACCAGCACCCCTGAAGGGGACATCGTCGGACTTTCTGACAAAATCGTGGCAGCCTTAGAGGGCTTCGTACGTGAGCCGGATAGCCGCAACGTTGAGTACACGACTCCTCCTTGCTACCGCTATGAGCGGTTGTTGTGCGATTTAGTCAGTCCGCGCTTGCGTCTACGAGACTATTTACAACGGTTGGGAAACTATACGCTCATACCAGGCAGCACCCTTTCTTTAGGACCTGTCGATCGCTTTTGGCGTTCCGATCCGGACAACCCATACCATACTTACATCGAGCAAACGTACGGCACCAGCGTGGTCACTGCCAGCATTCACATCAATGTCGGCATTAGTGATCCCGACTTGCTGATGCGAGCCTGCCGTTTGATTCGAGTCGAAGCACCGCTTTACCTGGCGTTGAGTGCCTCATCCCCCTTTCTGGGCGGGGAAGTCACGGGCTACCACTCTACACGCTGGGGTTTGTTTCCCAAAACGCCTGCTCACGTGCCGCTGTTTGAAAGTCATGCTCATTTTATTCACTGGACTGAGCAACAGTTGGCAGCAGGAACCATGCAAAATGTGCGACACCTCTGGTCGTCTGTACGACCCAATGGCGATCGTCGCCCCTACAACCTCAATCGGTTAGAACTCCGCATTTGCGATTTGGTCATTGATCCAGTCGCGCTACTCGCGATTACAGCACTACTCGAAGCGCGGCTGATGCAGCTCATCAATGACCCGACGCTCGATCCGCTGCAACGCAGCCAACTGCCATTAGCGACACGAGCACACGCTTTAGCTGTTCTTGCCGACGCAAATGAACGCGCTGCCGCTCGCTACAGCCTGGATGCTGAACTACAGCATTGGCAGGATGGCAGCATCATCGTGGCACGAGAATGGCTCGAGCAGCTCTATCAGGAAGTCTGGGCGATCGCCAAGCAGGAAGGCTTTAGCTGCTTCCTCTTGCCGTTGAAAAAAATTCTGCGAGAGGGTAACGAAGCCCAACGCTGGCTCAACCTTTACAAGCAAGGAATGGCTGTACAACCCATCATGCAGCAGGCAATTCAAGCCGCAGCCGCTTACGAACTCACCCTGCAAGATGACCTGTGTCAGCCCTTAGTTGCCTAACAATCGCGTTTTAGCCTCTAGGTTCCGCACGTGAGGCTGAGCAAGCGGAACGCTCACTCCAACCCCATTGTTGGAGTTGGAAGGCTCTATCACCGCAGCTTTTTGTCTGCAAGGGATGACAATTTCCCACTGAATCATTCCTCCGGACGGTGGCGAATTTAGAGCAGAAGCTTTAAGCATTCACATGTTCCGCCTTAGAGATTAAAAAAAACTATCGATCGTGCTTCTTTCCTGATTAGAATTACGGCGCTCAAGACAGCCATTTCTGCTGCTCAAATCCATGCTCAGAGTCGTTTTAGTGCATCCCCAAATTCCACCAAACACAGGTAACATCGCTCGTACATGTGCCGCAACCAATACTGAACTGCACTTAGTTGGACCATTGGGCTTTGAGCTTAGCGATCGCTACCTTAAACGCGCTGGCTTAGACTACTGGCCTCATGTCAACCTGCACTACCACGCGTCGATCGACACGTTCCAGAAGCTACAGCAGCAACGGGACGGTCGCTGCATCGGTTTTAGCACTTCTGGACGCTGTAGCTATACTAAATTCGCATTTCAGCCTTTGGATTGGCTGCTCTTTGGCAGCGAAACGCAAGGGCTACCTGCCGATGTCCTTGCCGCCTGTCACGAGACGGTTTATATTCCGATGGCAAGTCAGCAGGTTCGGAGCCTAAATTTATCGGTCAGTGCAGCCGTTGGTCTCTTTGAAGCCCAACGACAATTGGGGAGCCTTTAGTAGACCGCCAAACATCCCTGCTCATACCCTAGCTAATGAATCAATATGAACAACTCTAGTTTCTTCGCATCGCATCACGTGTCATCAACAAGTCAAAACGCTTGATGAGTATATGACCATCTAAGAATGAAACTATTTAGAGCGTTCTGCTTTAGCGAAGAAGCCTGCTGTGCTCTATGAATGCATCAAAATAGCCATGCGACAAACGATCGATCAGCTTTGATGAAATAAGAAATTCCTATCATTTAAGAGATAAGGTTTTGTAGGTTAGTTCGACTCTACTGTTCGCGGTGGAGCGCCGTTAAACGCCATTGCCACAGCACTTCCGAAAGCCTCACGTGCTGCTGCCGCACTCATAAGCGCCTAAAGTGGCAGTTGCTAATGGTGATAAGGTACACAATTGCACGGTTGTTGAGTCACTCAATTCCGCTTTAATGTTGTTTAGGAAATGGGTGTGCTTGTGACTTCATCACCTGCTGCCGGGACAGCTCTACTCCCTTCTGGAGACGGCTTTCATGGTTTACTCAAAAGCAGCGCTAAAGGCTCTCAAGCTAAAAAGCGTCATTGAATCAGGAGAATTTTTGTCCTCTCATGTGCTGATGCAGGAGCTTGAGAGGGGCAAAGAAGTGAGCGTGTGATAGCGAGCAGATGTCGCTCACAAAGAGCGATTAAAGGTTTTTTCAACACGGATTGTAGATTTTTGGGGTTGTGTTAACTTGTCTAAATTGAGAAAGCAGGGTACTCTTGCCTAAGTGTTTGTTGCCAGTGATCTAGATCGCTTTCCTATGTGATTTCTATCATTGACCGATGGCAAACTGATGTGACTCAAGGACAGTTAAACGCTGGACATTTTAGGAGGTCGTTTTTTTGGAACGAACATTTCCGCAGAAGGTTAAGCCTGTTCCTTCCTGTGAAGTTGAAGAGGGTGTGATGGTGAGTCAAATCAGGCAGACTCCGCCGGAGATTAATCGTCTGGTTCGTACTTCTGCCGCTGTGATCGGCTTGGCGATCTCGATGGGAGCATACAACCTCCCTAGCCAAACTGATGAGGCAGTTGCCGCAGAGCCCCTAGCTGGCGAGCCGATCGCAAGTGCGGCTTCCTCAGAGTTTGACGTTGCTGCTGTGCCTTACAGCGCTGACCGGACTGAGCAAGCTCAGAGTCTTTCTTCAGGAATTGTTGAACACACTGTACAAGAAGGGCAAACGCTTTGGCAGCTCGCTCAATTCTACAAAATTGATGCTGCCACAGTTGCGTTGGCTAACGGCATCTCTGCGAATGCAGTGCTGCACGTCGGTCAAGTGTTGAAGGTTTCCACCGATAGGCAGGTGACTGCCGTGGCGCAAGCTGCTGAAGCTGTCAGCAATCTGCCTGGATACTATGGTCCAATTGAGGCTGCTAGTTCTGTAGATGTCAGCCAGAAGGCTGTTTCGCAGGCTCAATATAGCGAGGTGCTGAATGCGTTGAGGCAAAAGCAAGAACGTCTCCGGCAGAGCCTTGCACAATTGAAAGCGTCTCATCAAGGTAAGGAAGCAGTTAGTACTCTGCAAGCGGCTCCAGAGCTTACGGTGAGTGCTGCTGCTTATAGAGTTGTGCCAGGAGACACGTTAGAGTCGATCGCTAAAGCTCGCAGTGTTTCTTGGGAACAGTTGGCAGCAGCAAATAGCCTCAGCAATCCAAATGTCTTGAGCGTCAACCAAGTGCTGGTTATGCCTCAGGTTCCTGCTGAAGTATCGCTAGTCTCGCCTACTGAAGTACCTGTGATCATTGCCTCAGCGAACCCAAGTCGCGTGATGCTTCAGCGCTCTGCAAATGTTCGTCCAAAGGCAAACCGCTCTCAGAAGCCGATGTCGATTCCGGCTACAGCAAAGACAGAGTTTGCTGTTGGAGAGACCCATGGAAGCGCTGTTCTAGCGGCTCAAACAGCTCAGGTTCCTGCTGCCGAGCTGATGCCTACGGTTTCGCTCACTCACTCGTCAGTCGCTCCAATCGCGATCGGCGGTAGTGCTGAAGTTGCAACAGCGTCTTTTACTGTCAATCAGCCAGCTCAAGCAGAACAGTCGGGTTCTGGTGTTCAGCCCACCTATGTCGAGAATCTCAGACTGGAGATTGTCAAGCTTCGAGAGAAGTACCAGGGTTCAGCAAACCAAGACCAGGCAACGGTTATACACAGTACTAAAGTTGCTGCCTCCCCCCTTAACATAGCTGCGCCGGCAAACCCTGAGTCGTCGTCAAACGGGGCTGAGGCAAAGCTGGAGCCGACCAGATACACAAAGGCTCTACAGGCTCAAATTCGTCAACTGCATTCCAGTCGTCAGCAAAATAGACGCGATGAAATGCAGTCTGCTGCTGCCGATTTAGCTCCCACAGCAGCCCGCTCCGAGCCGCAGCTTGTGGCAACGGCATCGATCGGATCTCAAAGCTATGAGCCGCTGCTTTCGTCTTCCGTTGGCAAAATGGTTTCGCCGGATTTGCCGCCGCTAGGCTCGGTTGACGCTTATTTACCCGGCAATACAGGTAAGTTTAACGGCTATATCTGGCCTGCAAAAGGCGTTTTGACTTCAGGCTACGGGTGGCGCTGGGGACGGATGCACAGAGGCATTGATATTGCTGCTCCGGTTGGCACCCCTGTATTCGCAGCGGCGGCTGGCGTGGTGATTACTGCGGGCTGGAACTCCGGTGGCTATGGCAATATGGTCGAAATCCAACATCCAAACGGTAGTGTTACTCTTTACGCCCACAACAGTAGGCTTGTGGTTCGCGAAGGGCAAGAGGTTGCTCAGGGTCAGCAAATTGCTGACATGGGAAGCACAGGCTATAGCACTGGTCCACACTCTCATTTTGAAGTTCGTCTTCCTGGACAGGGAGCGGTCAACCCAATGGCTTACTTACCTAGAGGGCAGTCTTAGAGGCTTCTAGGGTTCAACAAAGACCTTACTGCTTTGAGGGAGCGCCATCGCTCCCTTTTTTTGTGCCTTCTAGGAGACTCTTAACTAAGACGCAATGCTGATCAGTAGCTAAGCGTCATTAAATTAAGGATATTTGGGAGTGAAGGGGACGAATCCCTTTATCTGAAAGAACTTCCAGCCTCGGCATACAAGGTAGCCCATATACAAGACGCGTCTTCCAGAGGCTTATGCTAAAAGACCAAAGTGAAACGTGCGCAAGCATCGCCCTTGATCGCACGATCGTGCTATGTTATGAAAGCTATTTATTCAGGCTCAGTAGCTCAGTTGGTTAGAGCAGGGGACTCATAAGCCCAAGGTCGCAGGTTCAAATCCCGCCTGAGCCATCGAACAAATAACCTATCCAGCAAGGGCTTCTTTGAATTCTTGCTTCTTGGTTTATGTATTTTAAGGTCAGTTCGGGGGCAAAATTGGGCTGATTTTGGAGTAAAAATTGTGAAACGCAGAGGAGAATGTGATCACAAACGCAGTTAAAATCGTGATCACTTTTTCAACCGCATGTAACGAGCTTGTATCAAAGTTTAACTGCGCCGCAACATTGCCGAACCGGATGCGCTCCACCAGACCCAGAGCCAGTCGCAACAGGTCTACAACTAGCTGATTCAACCCGGTGCTGAGGCGATCGCACAAAGCCACACCAAGATTTAAGTGTTTGTCCTGGGTGGGCACCTGCGAAACATTCCCATGTCAGCCCTCTACGACGGGCACCACTATCTGATTGAACACTATGCCGTGGTGCTCTCGCCCAGCCTCCAGTTGTTTAACCCTAAACCATTGCAACCAGGCAAGTTGAATGCCCTTGCTGTAGGGCTGGATCAAGCGCGGCATGGCTTTCCCCGCCTGCCCCTTACCTGAGCCGTCCCGATCGTAAAATACTGACGATGAGCCAGAGACCGAGAAAGCTGGCGGAAAAGAAAAGACCACTGCTGACCCAAAAAAGTCGCCCAGTGCGATCGTTCGCCAAGATCGTAGCCGCACCCATAATTAAGGCACCCACTACAATGCTGAACGACACTCGATTGGCGGAGTCGTCCATGCTGCGACGAAGAGGATCAAGATCGCGTAGGTTCAGGTTCCACTGGAGGGTTTCGGACGTGACGCGCTCAAGCAACAGTTCCAGTTGACGCGGCGATTGCAGCGAAAGAGTTTTGAGGTCTAACGCAGTGCGTAAGAGTGCCTGAAGGGGGGCCTCGCCAACCAGTTGCCGCCGGAAGAGGTCAGTCATCAGGGGTTTGATCTGGTCGGACAGGTTGAATTCAGGATTCAGCTTACGGGCGACGCTCTCCAGGTTTGCCAGAGTTTTAGCATAAAGCCCCATGTTCCCAGGAACGCGCAGATGGTTTGCCCGTGCGCGCTGGAGAATTTCGTAAAATAGCTGGCTGAAGTTGACCTGTGCCAGATTGAGGTTGAAGTAGCGCCGCAGCAGGCGATCGTAGTCGCCTTCAAGTTGTGCCAGGTTAACCGGCTGTACCGACTCTGCCAATTGCAATGTGAGTTGGGTACAGCGTTGAGCGTCTAAATTCACGATCGCCAGCAGCATTTCGGTTAGAACCTGCTGTGTACGAGGATCTAAGCGACCGACCATGCCGCAATCCAGCAAGGCAACGCGACCATCGTTCAAGTAGAACAGATTGCCGGGATGCGGATCGGCATGGAAGAAGCCGTCGATGTAGATTTGCTGAAAGAATGCCTGCACCAGCAAGGTGACGATCGCGCTACGTTCAGCCGTAGGATCGCCGCCATAGCCTACACCCGAGAAATTCCCTTGCAACAACGGCACACCGTCGAGCCATTCCATGACTAGCAGTTTTTCAGTCGTCAGTTCCCAATAAATTTCGGGCACCACCAGGCGTGTCGGGTCAAACCAACGACTACTGGACAGGTTGCTGCGGAGCTGATCGGTGTGAGTTGCTTCCAGCATGAAATCCAGTTCGCCAATGAGCGCGGTGGCAAATTCTTCGGCGAGGGCTTTGAGGTCGTAATATTTGCCAAAGTTGGTACGCGAAACTAGATCTGCCAGGGTGCGAATGAGGGCAATATCTTGATCGACGATTGTCTCAATGCCGGGACGCTGAATTTTGAGCGCGACTTCTCGCCCGTCTGCCAGGGTTGCCCGATGGGTTTGGGCGATCGAGCCAGCCGCAACGGGTTGGTGATTGATCGTCGTAAACGCCTCTTCTAAGGGACGACGCAACTGCTGCCGAATCACCACTTCCACTTCTTGCCATGCGACCGAAGGGACTTCTGCCTGAAGTGCAGTCAGCTCGGTAATGTACTCTGGCGGCAGTAGATCGGGACGGGTACTAAGCAACTGCCCTAGCTTGACGTAGACGGGTCCCAACTCGACGAGAATATTACGGAGAACGGCAGGCGGTGGCAGTTGCGGTTCTTCGGCTTTGGTGCCAGTCAGCAGTCGCCGCATATAGCCCCAACCGTTACGGAGGACGACTTCGGCAATTTCGCGTTGACGGGCGCTGGATTTGGCGAGACGAGAAAACATCTAGAGTTGTTGGTTGTTAGTTGTTAGTTGTTAGTCGGTAGGCGATCGTGATGGCTCTAACAGCTAACCCTTAAAACCTAACAACTAAAGGAGATCTTTGAACTGCGGGTCGGCTTGAATTTCTTTGAGTACTTGCTTGATTTCTTGCGTCCGGTCTTTTTTAACCACCAGGGTGACGTTGCCGTCACGCACGATGACCGTATCTTCAAGTCCGATGGTGACAATGAGATCATCCTGATCTGTGGCGTAGAAGATTGCGCCGTGGGTGTCTAACCCAACGTGTCGGGCAAGTTCGACGTTGGCGTTATCGCCTTTGAGCAGGCGCTCGATCGCGTTCCAGTCGCCCAGGTCATCCCAACCAAAGGCAACGGGCAGCACGTATGCCTGCTGGGTTTTTTCCATGAGGGCGTAGTCGATGCTCTTTTTAGGCAGCGTGGGGTAGGCATCCACCCCTTGCTCTTCTAGTGGACTCAGGATTTCGGGCGCGTAGACCAGCAGTTCATCTAGCGCGACACCGGCACGAAAGACGAACATGCCGCTGTTCCAGCTAAAGGTGCCCGTGGCAAGGAATTGTTCAGCCGTATCGCGATCGGGCTTTTCGGTAAAGCGGGTGACACGGTAGGCGGGAAAGCCAGCGTGTTCGCTGCTCGTGCCATAGGTGCCAATCGTCTCGCCTGCTTGAATGTAGCCATAGCCTGTAGACGCGAAGGTAGGCGCGATACCCAGGGTGACGATCGCGTCTTCTTTCACTGCCAGTGCTGCTGCTGCGCTCAGAGTTGCTTCAAAAGTGGCTTCATCGGCGATCCAGTGGTCGGCAGGAAAGAAGCCGACAACCGCATCGCGCCCATAACGCTCAGCAATCTTCAGAGTGCTCCAGGTTACGGCTGGCGCGGTGTCTCGCCCTTCTGGTTCAATGAGCAGGTTTGCTTCGGGTAAGTCAGGCAGTTGTTCTCTCACACCGTCTGCGAGATGCGATGCCGTCACGACGTAGATGGATGCCCAACCGCCCGCGATCGCTAGCAGCCGTTCTGCTGTTGCCTGAAGCAAACTGCGACCGCTACCATCCAGGCTCAAGAATTGCTTGGGGCGATTTCTGCGGCTGAGGGGCCAAAAGCGCTCACCTTTTCCACCCGCAAGAATGACAGGCACCAGTTGACTAGGCATCGTTGGCATCGACTCCGTTGAGGTTGATTCCGTTAAGATTGACAAAAGCTGTAGGACTCCAGACTCTAGGCTGCCCATTTTGCTCTGTGCGTGTGCAGCCTCAGCCTACTGCTTCGCGTCAATCTTAGGGGATTGGTTACCTGATCCCGATCGTTTTCTGCCTCTCTTCACTAACTCTTTTCACTTAGTGGAAGCGTGCCGAGAGGCTGTAAACATTAGCGTTGCTCTCCGGATGATGCGTTCAGCTTAAGGGCTGCCAATTCAAAGGCTAGTGATTTAGGGACTGCCAAAAATTGGCTTCAAATCTAAAACAAATCCAGGCAAAACATTTTCGCCTGAAAGCGTTTCGGGATTTTGCAACACCTCTACGGCTTGTCCGGGGCGGTAAATTTCAACCCGTTGATGTTTGGGATCAATCAACCAGCCTAGCTGAGTGCCATTGTCTATGTACTCCTGCATCTTTGCCTGTAGAGTTTGCAGTGAGTCGGTTTCAGAGCGTAGTTCAATCACAAAATCGGGACAAAGGGGCGGAAATTTTCGCTTTTGTTCAGGAGTGAGCGCATCCCAACGTTCCCGCTTGACCCAGGCAGCATCGGGCGATCGGCCTGCTCCGTTCGGCAACTTAAAGCCAGTGGAAGAATCGAAGGCAACTCCGCGATCGTCCGTATCAATCCAGTTGAAGACCTGTTGATTTACTCTGCCGCTGCGTGAGCCGCCTTCACCACCTACGGGAGCCATAAGAAGCAATTCTCCTTCTGCTGTGCGTTCAATGCGTAAATCTCGGTTGTGCTGGCAGAGATCGTAGAACTGGTCGTCGGTCAGTTCTAAGGTGGGGCGTAGGGTGAGGGTGAGAGCTGTCATGGGTTTGACCTGGCAGGAGGCAGAAGGCAGAAGGGTTAGGACTCTAGTTCAGATAATTCTAGCCAGCGATCGGTGGCAGTGTCGATCGCAGCATTTAGCTCAGCCAACCGTGCAGAGAGCGTTTGCACCTGGGTGAGGCCTGACGGTGTTTTTTTGTATAGGGTTTTCTCAATCTGCTCTTTTTCGGCTTCCATAGCAGGAATCTGAGCCGCCAATTGCTCAAATTCACGTTTTTCTTTGTAAGAGAATTTTTTTGAGCTTTGAGTTTTGGGAGGGGTTGGTGGTGGGTTAGCTGCTAGTAAAGACGCTTCTTGAGGCTCTTGTGCTTTTGTGTTCTTGCCTTCTGCCTCCTGCCTCCTGCCTCCTTTCTCCTCACCTTCCTCCGCCTGCTTGTAATCCAAATACACCGAATAATTGCCGGGATATTGTCGTAGGGTGCCATCAGGCTCAAAGGCAAAAATGGTATCGACGACGCGATCGAGGAAGTAGCGATCGTGAGAGACGACGATGACGCAACCGTTGAAGTCTTCCAGGTAATCTTCTAGGACGGCGAGGGTTTGTACGTCTAAGTCGTTGGTGGGTTCATCCAGAATGAGGACATTGGGAGCGCTCATGAGGACGCGCAGCAGGAAGAGACGGCGCTTTTCGCCACCAGAAAGCTTGTTGATGGGCGCGTACTGCTGGTTGCCAGGAAACAGAAAGCGCTCCAGCATTTGGGACGCGGTAATAATGGTGCCATCGGCAATTTTTACCAGTTCGGCAACATCTTTGAGGTAGTCGATCACGCGCTGGTCAGGGTTGAGCGTGAGATCGTCGGAGTGCTGGTCGAAGTAGCCAATGTGTATGGTAGTGCCAATTTCGACGGTGCCGGAGTCGGGCTGCAAACGTCCGGTAATCATGTCCATCAAGGTGGATTTGCCGACTCCGTTGCCGCCGATGATGCCGACGCGATCTTCAGGGCTAAATTCGTAGGTGAAGCCGTTGATTAAGGTGCGATCGCCATAGCCTTTTGAGATATCTACCAGTTCAATAACTTTCTTACCAATGCGTCGTCCAGCGGTAGCAATATCGACTTTGCCGTGACCTTGTTTGAATTCGGTTGCTTGCAGGGCATGGGCGCGATCGATCCGCGCTTTCTGTTTTGTACTGCGGGCTTTGGGACCGCGTTTGAGCCATTCCAACTCGCGACGCAGCAGCCCTTGATGTTTGCGCTCGGTGCTGGCGGCGGAGTCTTCTGCCAGGGCTTTTTTCTCTAGATAGTAGGAGTAGTTGCCGCTATAGGTGTAGAGGTCGCCTCGGTCGATTTCTAGGATACGGTTGGTGACGCGATCGAGAAAGTAGCGATCGTGGGTAATCAGCAGTAGTGCGCCCCGAAAGCGATTGAGATAGCTTTGGAGCCATTCGACCGAGAGTGCATCGAGATGGTTCGTTGGCTCATCCATCAACAGCACGTCGGGTTCAGACAGCAGGGCGGCTGCCAGCGCAATCCGTTTGCGATAGCCGCCCGAAAGGTCGCCAATTTTGGCATCGAAATCCTCAACGCCCAGTCGAGTCAGAATAATCTTGGCATTCGTCTCCAGATCCCAGGCTCCGGTTGCATCTAGCTGGTGAGTCAGACTGGAGAGCTTTGCCATCAGTTGATCCTGATCGCCTTGCCCGTGCGCCAGCTTGTCAGAAATGGCTTCAAATTCCCGCACTAGCGCCATTTGATCGCCACTGTCTGCAAAGACTTGTTCCAGCACGGTGCGATCGTCGTCTAGCTCTGGCTGCTGCGGCAGGTAGACAATGCGAACGCCAGAATTAACGAGAATTTCGCCACTGTCGATCGATTCCTGCCCCGCAATCATCTTGAGCAGCGTTGATTTACCCGATCCATTGGTGCCAATTAAGCCCATCTTGTCGCCATCATTCAGGCTGAAGCTGGCATCGCGCAAAATCTCTTTGATGCCAAAGTCTTTGTGGAGCGATCGCAGGGTAAAAATACTCATCGGATGATTTTGGCTTGTAAGTTAAAGAATAATGGCTGCAAAACTCTTTCAGCACCGTTCTACGGTAGCACTCACGGGGAGTGAGGGGAGAGGAGTGAGTTGATTTAGCGCTCAGTAGCCAGTAATGAGCTTTCCTCTAATGACTAAGGAACAAGCATCTAATAACTCCGGTATTTCTCGTAGGGGCGCACGGCCGTGCGCCCCTACCGGCAAAAAAATTGTCGGTTTTATTTAATTCACGATCCTAGCAACCAAAAACTTTCTACTCCCCACTTCGACCGTAACGTAATGAGCAGTAATCCGAACCTCATGCAAACCGAAACGTACGTTAGACCTGAGGTAGATAGTTTTAGGCAAGCGGCTACATAGAGTAGAAAGAAGACTGTTATGCGCTTGAACCAGTAGTCACTATCACCAGGGGAAACGAGACATGAATGCGTGGCGCGATCGCCTCAATCAATTTAGCGGCAAAACCCGTTTTGTCGTCTCTCGCGTCTTTGTGCATCTGGCAGGTGAAGAGGTCGCCATGCTGCTGGGTGTGCTTAATGGTGCTGCCCGTGAAGCAGTAGATACCGAAGGCGACATGACTGCGCTGGGAGAAGGCTTAGTCGAAATTTGTCAAAGCCTGCTTCAGTACGATACGTATTGGCAAGCGGCGGCGAACGAAGGTAATGTCTTTTGGGATGAGGGGGAGGCTGGCGACTTTGTGACGGAACTTTTCACAGATTCGGCTCAGCGTTATCGCAGTGCGCCAGCGTTGGACAATCCGACTGGCACTGATGAGCCGCTGGCGTTACCTGCTACCCGTCATTTGGTTGTGATGCTGACGATCGCCTTTGAAGGCGAAGTTCCAGAACTGGAGACTGACCTTGCTAGCATGAGCGCGTTGAGGGCAGGACTAAAGACGATGATCAATCTGCACTATCAGGAAAAACTACGGGCGATTCAGGTGCATTTCTCGCCAGCCCGACTGGGTGATGAGTTGACGACTGATCAAGTACTCGTTGGCTTTCCAGAACTCATTCCGCTCTAGGTATCAACCGTATGGATACGTTAAGCCAGAGTGCTCAAGCCACTCGTCAACTGTATCCGTCTATCCCGCTTACCAACACATTCATTCACCGAATCACACCCCTTCATTGACTTATGCTTCGTAAATTTTTGCTTCTCTCCATGGCGTTGACGCTCATTTGGACTTCGGTTGGCTGTGGCAATCCTGCTGCAAAGCAATCGAATGCTGATGCTCGATCGCAGACCGAACAAACTCGCACCGTTGCTCAAACTCGCCTCTCGGATGGGCAGTATCCAGTACAGCAGGCAACCTACAATGACGACGGTGGCGAATATAACGTCACGGTACTCGACACGAAACCTGGTGAATCTTCCATGTTTCGTGCGACAAATTTGCCGATGGCTCGCCTGACGGACGAAGAGGTGAAAGCTGGTAAAAAGAGCTATCTCAAAGTTGAGAGTGGTAAGCCTTCTCTATATTTGACTGAAGATTTCAAGATTGAATACGTCCATAACGTGACCGAAGCACAGACGAATCCTCAGACGGGTCGCCAAGAAACGGTTGTGGTGCGTCAAGAATCAAACTTCTGGACACCGTTCGCGGGTGCATTGGCAGGGCAAGCGTTGGGCAGTTTACTGTTTAGGCCGCAATACTACGTGCCGCCGCTTTACCAACCAGGCATTCCGTTGGCTGGCTATGGCGGGTACGGGAGATCATACAATCAAGCTGTGAATAGCTACCAGAGTCGCTATCAGGCTCCCCCAGCGGAAGCGCGGAATCGTCAGCTACGCACAACGGGTCAACTGCGATCGCCCGCCTCTAGCGCCTCTAGGACACGAACCACCGGGCAGTACGATCGCTCGACAGGTTCCGGCTATGGCAACAGTACCTTGCGTCGATCGAATCGACCCAGCGGCAGCTACAGTAGACCCAGCAGAAGCTTTGGCAGTTCAGGATCGCGCAGCTTTGGCAGTAGACGACGGTAGACTTTAGCGATCAACTATCAGCTATCGGAGCTGACGGACACTCTCAAAGCCCCGGTTTCTGGCAGAGTCAGCAGGTGCAGCGCAGCGCTCTTCATGAGAAACCGGAGATCTTGGTTTCTCGCTAACTGCTCCTACACTTTAGAAGCTCCAGACGGGCACTGAACCTCTTTACCAACTAATTGAGGTGTTCCAGGAGGCGTTCTAGAGGGTTTACTCGTCGCACAGAGGGTAGAGACAGTCGTCTCGTTGTTCTTGTCGTCTTTGACCGAGAGCAACGTGCCTGTATAGCTGGGCAAGCCTTCTTGTTTGGCTGTGGCTATGGCGATCGCCTGCTTTGACTGCAAGACACTGGTGCTGTAAGCATAATTTGGCGTATCGGCAGGAATGCTGCCGCCCAACTCGGCGAGGGTCGCGGCAAAGCGTTTCTCCCTAGCGAAAAACTCTGTTTGCTGTTGCAACAAAGCATTCACAGTAGCAATTGCAGTGGTCGCAGTCTCTTTCGTGGTGTCGGGATTGGCAGACGACTGACCGCCTGCAATTAAAGGTGTGCCGCCCTCCGCGCTACTGCCTTTTGCAGCCACCAGGCTCTGACTCGTCCCGCCACGTTTCGCTTGTTGCTGGGCGCGTGCTAGATTCTGCTGATAGCTTGCCAGCAGCTTTTGAGCCGCTGCATGGTTAGGGCTAGACGGGGGCACTGCTTGCATGAAGGCGATCGCTCGTTGCCATTGCGTGAGCACTAGCTTCCAGTCTTCAGCCGTTTGAGCAGACTGAGCCAGACTGGTGGCACTGGCTGCTTTATCGACTCCTTTCGCAAAGGGATCACCGACGACTATAGGGGTGGGTGCTGGGCTGCCAGCAAGCGGGCTTGGTGCTAAAAGGTCAGGCTGAGGCGATGAGGTTGCAGATGGGCGAGAAGTGGTGCAAGCAACCAGTGCCACCGCGATCGTTGTAGCGCAAGCATGAGTCCAAAAAATCTTCATATCTAGCGATCTTACCCTTGCCGAGTCGTTTGGGACGCAGGTTTTGAGTTTGAGTTTGAGCTATTTTTAACCACTAACTTCACTTTTTGCCTCCTGCCTTCTGCTTTGTCTCCTCTCCCCATTAAAACGGATTCACGACGATCGAAAAATACACCCCGTTTTCCTGCCAGGTGTTCTTTTCACCACTAATCGAGATGAGTGGGATGCCCCACTCTAAACGAGCTGTGACGCGATCGCTGACTTGCAGCCGCAGCCCTAAGCCGACGGCTACTAGCGTACTCGGATCGGGATCGAGGTTGTTACCCAGGTTCCAGGCAGTGCCCAAGTCGATGAAGGGAGTGAGTTGTAGCAGGCTTCTCAGTTTGGGCAAGCGCAGAATGGGAAGGCGAACTTCGGCTGAGGCAAACAGTCCGCTATCAGTTAGTAGAGCATCCTGACGATAGCCACGCACACTGTCTTGACCACCCAGACCAAACTGTTCAAGCGGTAGGATGGCTCGATCTGCCAGTTGTAAATCGCCGCGCACCAGCAGCAACGTCTCTGGAGCCAGCAACCGTACCCACTGGGCTTGTCCTCGCCATGCTACAAAGCGGCTATCCGGTGGATCGGGATTAATGGTCGCACTCAGGGCATTCAGCCCAACTGTAAACTGAGAGCGGAGTGCAATCACTTCCACACTGCTCCGCCAGGTTGCTTCCTGAAAGAACCGTAAGGCAGTGAGGCGAGTTTTGCCGTCGCGATCGGCTCCCAGGGCAGGAAAGGGAATGAGTCCATCGAGCAGAGTGGCTTCGCTTTCGCGTCGGGTCGCGGTGATGCCAAGAGCCAATTCGCGTGTGGGCGTTTGCACGAGCGGCTGTCGCAAGGTGAACTCGTAGTAGCGTGACTTGGACTCAATCCCCAGCACATCGAAGGGGCGCTCGATCACATTGCTAGACGCGCTCCCGTAGTTGAAGCTCAGCGTGCCATTGCGCGGATTTAACGGGACGGTGTAGCTCAGATCGACGGCGTTGCTCCCATTGGTATTGGTATAAGCCGCACTCAGGCGATCGCCCAACCCGGTCACGTTACTCTCACTGAGTTGCAGTTGGCGGCGATCGGTGCCGACGCTGGGAGCACGTGCATTGTCAAACACAAGCTGTGCGTTCAACGTTTTTGCTTCTGTAACGCGCACAGACAAAACGTTTTCGCCCGGACGTATCCCCGCAGACAGTTCCGCTGAAAGGGATTGAATGAGCGGATCAAGCTGCAACAACTGCAATGCTTCTAGCAGGCGATCACGGTTTAGAGGAGGGCGCGTCGCGATCGCCAGCCGCGATCGCACGTAGTTTGGGCTGAGTCGGCGGGTGCCCGTAATGGTAATTGCTTCCAGTTTGCCTTCCACTACTTGAATGGTCACAACGCCACGCTGAAGTGTTTGTGGTGGAATGTAGGCTCCAGAAGTGATGTAGCCCTTGTCGATGTAAAGCTGAGCAAGCGCCGAGCGAATCTGGAATAATTCGGCGATCGTCAGCGGACGCTTGGTGAATGGCTCGGTGATTTTGGCAAACTCTACGGCACTAAAAACCGTGCTGCCAAGGACTTCAAACTGCTCGACTGTAATGGTTTCAGGCGTGTTGCCAGAAGGCTCTGGCTGTGCTGGCGCTGAAGGCAGCGGCAGAAGTTGGTCGGGCGGTGGTAGCGGTTCTGGTGCGGGGGCTGGAGGTGGTTGGGTCGATGGCGGCTGTGGTTCGCGTGGCAGCGGCTGTAGCACAGGAACATTTTGAGCAATCGACGTGGTGACAGACGACGCTTGTTTGGGTGCTGTGCTTGCTAATGGCGTTGACGGACGCGAACCTGATGGCGATCGTTCAGGCGCAGTACTTTGTGCCTTCAAGGGCTTTGCGGTCAAAACACTGAACGCAACGAGTAGATAAAACCAAAGTCGGAATGTCATAAAAGGGTGCTGCATGAAACCACTGATCTGCGACCTTCAGACCTGCGACTTTCAGCATCATCTCATGGGGGGCTGGTTGCGGGATGGTGTGATTCGATGATGCCTTCAGCGTCGTTTGCGATCGCCTTTAGTTGTTCTAATCTTTCTGGTGCTGCCTGCTGCCACAAGCCACGTTGATGTGCTTCCAAGAGGCGTTCTGCCATATCGCGGAGTGCCCAGGGATTGCTTTTTTGAATGAAGTCCTGCACCGCTGAATCAAACACATACGCATCAGCAATGCCTTCGTACATAAAGTCTTCAACGCAATGAGTGGTGGCATCGTAGGCGAAGAGATAATCGAGCGTGGCTGCCATTTCAAACGCGCCTTTGTAACCATGCCGCATCGCGCCAGCAATCCATTTGGGGTTGACGACTCTAGAGCGATAGACACGGGCGATTTCTTCACTCAACTTACGGACTTTGGGCTGTGCAGTGCAGGAGTTATCGCCAAAATAAATCTCTGGAGTCGTTTTGGCAACGGAGCGTACAGCCGCTGTCAAACCACCCTGAAATTGGTAATAGTCATCTGAGTCCAGCAGATCGTGTTCGCGGTTGTCCTGGTTTTGTAAGACGATTTGCATGGTGCCAAGCCGCTGGGTAAAAGCTTCGGGGGCTGCTTTGCCTTCGGCGTTGCGGGTGTAAGCGTAGGCGCTCCAGTTGATGTAAGCGCGGGCTAAATCATCATCACTTTCCCAGTTTTGCGCTTCGATTAAGCCTTGCAGTCCGGCTCCGTAGGCGCTGGGCTTGGAGCCAAAAATGCGGTAGCGCGATCGTGCCGCTGCTTGTTCTGTCATTAAGCCTTCAGACTCCCAGTGCAAGGTTTCCTGCTGCACTTGGGCGGCAAGGGGATTTTGGTCGGCGGGTTCGTTGAGATTGGCGATCGCGTTGACAGCGCTATCAAATAAATCAATCAAATTGGGAAAGGCATCGCGGAAGAAGCCAGAAATGCGTAGGGTGACATCGACTCGTGGGCGACCCAGGAAAGATAAGGGTAGAATCTCAAAGTCAATGACTCGGCGGGACACGCCATCCCACACGGGCTGTACGCCTAACAACGCGAGTGCTTCTGCTAGGTCATCGCCGCCAGTGCGCATGGTGGAGGTGCCCCAGATGGAGAGTCCCAGGGTTTTGGGATATTCGCCGTGCTCTTGGGTGTAGCGTTCTACAAGGGTTTCGGCGGCTTTACGTCCAATGTCCCAGGCGGTTTCGGTGGGGATGGCGCGAATGTCTACGGAGTAGAAGTTGCGTCCGGTGGGGAGGACTTCGGGTCGTCCGCGGGTGGGAGCACCGGAGGCACCACTGGGGATGTAGTGTCCGTCTAAGCCACGCAGGAGGTTGATGAGTTCTTGATCGGTTTGGCGGAGGGCGGGCAGGAGGCGATCGCGTATCCAACCTAATTCTTGCTGGGTCTGAAAGCCAGTGGGGTGTTGCTGCGAGTGATCGTGTGCAAACACGGTTGCCTCGGTTGAAGGCTGGCTCCGGGGGACTTCCCCCCGGTACCCCGCTGCTTGGGGTCCTAACTCCCCCAAACCCCCCGAATAGGAGGTCTGGCGAGAAGGTTGAAGATTGTTCGAGGGGCGATCGGTGTTTGCTTCTAGTTCTGGTGAGGGAGTAAGAAGTGCTGCGACAAGCTCAGCGGCTTGGGTTTCGATGGTTTCGACGGCATCGCCGATGATACGACAGGTTTGGAGGGCGGGATGGATTGTTGACTCTAAGGCATCGCCTAAATTTGCGGTGAGGGGGTCAAAATCAAGCTGCCAATCTTCGGCGATCGCGCGGGTTAAGCCGATGCGGTTGGCGGTTGGGTTACGGGCGATCGCAATGATTAAATCGCGAAGTTGGACACCACTGGGGCATTGCCCAAAAATATGTAGCCCATCACGAATTTGAGCTTCTTTGAGTTCACATAAGTAGCCATCAGTCGTAGTCAAAAGAGCGGCGATTGCATCATCGGCTAGCTCGGTTTCAATGCCTAAGTCTTTATGGAGGTTCTCTTGGTGGATTAATTGAATGAGCCGATCGCGAATTAAGCTAACTCTTGCTGGATCGAGCGTTTGGGCTTCGTAGTATTCGTCAATTAAACCCTCTAACTGATGCAAACTGCCGTAGAGTTCAGCACGAGTCATGGGTGGTGTCAGATGATCGAGAATGACGGCTTGCGATCGTCGTTTTGCCTGCGACCCTTCTCCCGGATCGTTGACAATAAAGGGGTAAAAATGCGGCATCGCGCCAAACACAGCTTCGGGATAGCAATTTTCTGATAGCGCTATACTTTTGCCAGGAAGCCATTCTAAATTGCCATGTTTGCCGACATGAACAATGGCGTTGGCTCCAAAGTGAGCGTTAACCCAGTGATAAAAGGCTACATAAGTATGGGTAGGTTCTAAATCGGGTGCGTGATAGTTGAGCGTCGGGTCACGATCGTACCCACGCGCGGGTTGAATTCCTACAAAGATGTTGCCGAACTGTATCCCCGCAATGGGAAAGGCATCGGTTTCTTGAGGGTTTCCCCAGCGTGTTTGAATGCCAGTTTGAACCGGTGAAGATAAGGTTTGAAAATGAGTTTGATAGTTTTCTAACGACAAAGATTGGTGGATCGATCGCAGGTCTAGACTCTCTGGATCATTGGTAATTCCAGCCGCAAGTAGCCGCATCAGGTCGTCGCTGGTTTCAGGAATATCCTCAACGAAATAGCCTGCTAGCTGGAGCGCCTTAAGAATTTCTAGGCAGCTTGCGGGTGTGTCTAATCCCACACCGTTGGCTAGTCGTCCATCGCGGTTGGGATAGTTCGCTAGAATGAGCGCAATTTTACGATCAGCGATCGACGTGTGACGTAATTCAACCCACTTAGCGGCTAAGTCGGCAACAAAGGCAATGCGCGATCGCTCAGGCTCATACCCCACAACATCCGTTTGTAAGAGTGGATTCTGAGTCTGCACCGCTTTAAACGAAACCGCTCGCGTAATAATTCTGCCATCCACTTCTGGCAACGCCACATTCATCGCCATATCGCGCGGCGTTAAGCCCTGCACCCCTGCCTCCCAGGCTTCTTTTGTTCCACCACTAAAAATCACTTGAAAGACAGGTACATCCAGCGTTTGCCACAAATCTACTTTGGGCGTGTCAGTGTCTAAACTCGCTAACGAAAAGCTGGTGGTATTCAGTAAGACATTAACATTCTGGCTGCAATAGCGCATGAGTTCCGCTTGCACATCCGGTTCTTTAAGCGATGAGATAAAGATGGGTACAGGCGTTAGATTGCGCTCAACTAAAGCCTCACAAAGCGCATCGATCGCCGCCGTATTGCCTGCCAAATAGTGCGCCCGATAAAACACGATCGCAACCCCTCGCGATCCGTTTTCATGCTTTTCATGTCCCAATCTTTCAACAGACTTTTCTAAAGTCCCTCCAATGTCTTCAGCGTCTACCAGATTCCCCTCGATTGCCACTTGTTCCTCATGGTTGAACTCTCGTTCGGGGGGTTTGGGGGAGTTAGGACCCCAAGCAGCGGGGGACCGGGGGGAAGTCCCCCGGAGAGAGTCTCCAATCAAGCCACAATTTGCATGAACAACAACCTCAGACCGAGCGCCAGAGCCATGCTTATAAAGCCCCACACGCGGTACAGACTGAGGTAATTGATAGTCGATCGCCTGCTGCAAAAATTCCGCCGCCACAAACTTCAGCAGGTTTTGATAATTCTCACTGCCTGCTTCAATAAAGTACTGCCACACCTGATTGACGATCGCCAACGACACCGTAGAATGACTCGTCAGCGTCGGATCAGGACGTTCATCCCCAGGAATAAAAATCAGCGCCGCTCCGGTTTGCTTCGCCGTTTGCTCCACCACATCAAGCCCATAGCTCCAATACGATTGCCCGCCAATCAACCGCACGATAATCACGCTGGCTGCCGTCAAAACGTCTTCAGCATAGGTGTCGATCGTCAGTTGTTGCTGAAGCTGGAGCAAATTCACCACGCGCAACGGCGGAAAATCAGCGGGTAGCTGTGCCGCTGCCGCCGCCAGCGTTTGAATATCCGTATCGGCTGCCGTAATCACCACGATCGGTGCAGGCTGCTGCTCAACAAAAATCACCCCATCCGCAGACGGGTTCCAGCCTCCTGGCAAAGTAGCAAGACGATGCATTCAGTAAAAGAGTTAGCAGACAACGGCTACCATTATTGCAGGTGTGCCAAGTGTTTAGCGCGAGACTCCTCGTTGAAACGGATTGTTATGCAGCAGACATTCGTCAAGAACAGCTATAATGAGAAAAGATGTATGGGGCTGCAACGGTTTCGACGTTTTGGCGAACAATACAGTGTGATTCAGGCTGAGAGCGAGCTAACTCTCATAAATCAATGGCTCAAAACAACGTACATGCGAACAACATCGTACCCTTTGCTCGTAAGCAAGCACTTGTTGCTGCCTAACAACCTCTAACTGGTTCGAGCGTTTGCCATACGACTCCGTTAAGTATGGTAGACAACCCTCAACGGATGCTCTAGGAAGCTTTCTCTGGTAGGCTTTCTGGCTAAGAAATTATCAGAGCATCCCACTGTCCGGGATAAGGGACAGTTCCCGCTTCGAGGATCAGAGAAGCTAAGCCTGTGAATGAGCGATGTACCAATACCCAGGGCGGACACGGGTTCGACTCCCGTCAGCTCCACTTTAGTATCGGCTTTGCTCAAGTCTTTGCAAGATGAGACTTGGTTTGCCACTTCTTACTTAAACCCTCGACAAAGATAGCGTGGGCGAGAGCCGAGTAAGGATTTGTTTAAGTACCATTGCTGCCCAGTCGATGTCAGCAACCGTTGTTTCGCGTCCCACTGTGAGGCGGATGCCTGCTTTGGCAGCGCGATCGCCATACCCCATTGCTTGCAAGATGGGGCTGGGAGACAGTTTGCCGCTATGACAGGCAGACCCAGCGCTGATGCCAATACCAGCAAGATTCATCTGACGCACGAGCGTTTTGCCGTTGAGCAGTTCGCCATCGGCAGTTTGAAGCGAAAAGCTAGTGTGGTGCGGTAAACGATTCCAGCGGTCGCCAGTCGGTGCTAACCCAGGCACATCGGCTAACTGATCAAACAAATAATCGCGGAGTTGGATCAGGCGCGGTGTTTCGATCGCCATTTCCTGAGCGGCTAATGCGGCAGCAACGCCAAAACCCGCGATCGCCGGTACGGCTTGTGTACCCGATCGTAGCTTTGCTTCTTGACCGCCACCACCGAGCAGCGGCAGCAGCTTTACCCCCGGTCGTACATACAGCGCCCCTGCACCCTGCGGACCATAGAGCTTATGGCTGGATAACGACAATAAATCGACGGGTAGCTGCTGTAGATCCAACGGCAACCGTCCCGCAACCTGCACCGCATCAGTATGAAACAGCGCACCATGAGTGCGGACGATCGCACCCAACGCCTGAATTGGCTGTAGCGTGCCAACCTCGCTCTGTCCATAAATGATGGAAACCAGCACTGTGTTTGCTTGCAGCGCTGCTTGAAGATCCAGGGCATTGACCCGTCCTTGCGCATCCACAGGCAAGCGTGTCACTTGCCAGCCCCACTCTTCTAGCCAGCGCACAGGCTCCGCGATCGCTGAATGCTCGACGCTGGAGATAATCACATGCTGCGGTGCGGTATATTGACGCACGACACCCATGATTGCCAGATTATCCGCCTCGGTGCCGCCTGAGGTGAAAACAACGGCTTCGGCTGGCGCATTGATGAGCCGTGCGACCTGCACTCTGGCACGCTCAACCACGATCGCAGCCCGTTGTCCCCACGCATGTAGGCTGGACGGATTGCCCCATTGGTCACTCAAGGCAGCTTGCATGGCTGCGATCGCCTCTGGGCGCGTCGGTGTGGTGGCACTGTAGTCCAAATAAATTTGCATGGGCATCCGGGCAGTAGACGTTCTCTCTTCCAGCATACAAGCCCAGACCTACAAGCAATTGCCAGTCCGGTCTTATTCGGTTTCCCCTGGTTCGAGAATGCGCTGGAAAAGATAGCCCGTTCCACGAGCGGTGAGAATCAGTTCGGGGTTGCTGGGGTCGTCTTCAAGCTTGGCGCGGAGGCGAGAAATGTGGACATCCACCACGCGAGTATCCACATGACGTTCTGGCGTGTAGCCCCAAACCTCTTGCAAAATCTCCGATCGCGAGAAGGCTTCTCCAGAGCGACTCACCAGCAGTTCCAGCAAGCTAAACTCCATGCCTGTGAGCCGAATGCGCTCATCGCCCTTGTAAACCTGGCGCTTGTTGGTGTCAATGCGAATGCTGTTGATGTGAATGACACCGGAGCTAGGAATGCCTGTAGCACCTGTTTTTTCGACTCGCCGCAGCACAGAGCGAATCCGCGCTTCTAGCTCTTTGGGCGAGAACGGCTTGACGACATAGTCATCAGCACCCAGCTCCAACCCGGTGATGCGATCGGCAACATCGCCCAAAGCCGTTAACATGATGATTGGCACATCTGACTCTTTCCGCAGTTCCTGACAGACACCATAGCCATCCAGCTTTGGCATCATGACATCCAACACCACGAGGTCAGGATTAGCATTACGAAATGTGTCGAGCGCTTCTTCCCCATCAGCAGCAGTCACAACGTCATAGCCAATCATTGAGAGACGTGTTTCTAGAATGCGGCGAATGCTTGCTTCGTCATCAACTACTAAGATCTTTTCCTTATGATTTTCCAAGTTGATAAACTCCTCAAGCTAATTCTAGAAGCATTAATTTCTGTACTTTATCATTAAAGATAGTACCCGACGTATCCTGGTTTAAAACGCTAAAATTCTCATCCTTAAAGCGCTTCAGTCTTTCTTAACTAACTGATTAGCGTTAGCGCTGCTAGAAGTCCTGCTAACATCTCACTCTTAAAGAATGCCGAAACTTCGATCGCACTACGTTTGTAACCAATGCGGTGCCGAGTCCTCTCAACACTTTGGAAAGTGCCCCGCCTGCAATAGCTGGAACTCACTCGAAGAACAGGTTGCACCCGCTACAAACACAGCCGCTCGTCCTGGTGCCGCTCGCCTCAGTAGTCGCTCCAGCACGACCCGCCAAGCACCCGCTCAGCCCAAAGCTGCCCTGACACTGGCGCAGATTTCCGACCATCCCCAAACGCGCCTCTCTTCGGGGTATAACGAACTCGATCGCGTCCTCGGTGGAGGTATCGTCCCCGGCTCCCTGGTGCTCATCGGCGGCGATCCGGGTATCGGCAAATCCACCCTGCTACTGCAAACTGCTAACCGCCTCTCTCAAACCTATCGCACTCTCTACGTTTGTGCCGAAGAGTCTGCTCAGCAGGTGAAGCTGAGAGCGCAGCGGTTGGGGGTGGGGGAGGAGAGGGGAGAGGGGAGAGGGGAGAGGGGGCAGGAGGGCAAGGACGATCGACCACTAACTACCAACCACCAACCACTAACAGCTCCTTCAACTCAAAACTCAAAACTCAAAACTCAAAACTCAGAACGCTCCTCTCCCTCCGACCTCTACCTTCTTCCTGAAACCGACCTCGACATCATCCTTGCGGAGCTGGAATCGTTGAAGCCCCATGTCGCGGTGATTGACAGTATTCAGGCGTTGTATTTTAGCGCCTTGTCGTCGGCTCCAGGGTCTGTAGCGCAGGTGCGGGAGTGTACGTCGGTGCTGATGCAGATGGCAAAGCGGCAGAATATTACGCTGTTTATTGTGGGGCACGTGACGAAGGAAGGGGCGATCGCCGGACCAAAAGTGCTGGAACACATGGTGGATACGGTGCTGTACTTTGAGGGCGATCGCTTTGCCAGCCATCGGTTACTGCGATCGGTGAAAAACCGCTTTGGAGCAACCCACGAAATCGGCGTGTTTGAAATGGTCGATCAGGGCTTGCAGGAAGTCCTCAATCCTTCAGAGCTATTTTTGGGCAACCGGGATGAATTCTCGTCGGGTAGCGCGACGATCGTCGCCTGTGAAGGCACGCGCCCGATCGTGGTCGAATTACAGGCATTGGTGAGTCCGACGAGCTACAGTTCGCCACGCCGATCGACCACTGGCATTGAATACAATCGGCTGCTGCAAATTCTGGCAGTGCTAGAAAAACGGGTTGGCATTCCCCTGTCTAAATTGGATGCTTACGTTGCGTCGTCGGGTGGCTTGAGCGTGGGAGAGCCTGCCGCTGATTTGGGCGTGGCGATCGCGGTGGTGGCAAGTTTCCGCGATCGGGTCGTTGATCCACGCATGGTCTTGATTGGTGAAGTGGGTTTGGGTGGACAGGTGCGCCCGGTTTCGCAGATGGAGCTACGGCTGAAGGAAGCGGCAAAATTGGGTTTTAAGCAGGCGATCATACCTAAAGGTCAGGTGCTGCCGGATCTGGGCATTGAGGTTTTTCCGGTGGCGAGGGTTGTGGATGCGATCGCGATCGCTCTGGCAGGCAAGCAGTCAACTCATGAATCTGCTGATGAACCGGAGTGATGGTCTATTAGACCTGGCAGAAACATAACAACGTAAAATTGGTTGAGATCGAGCAGAAAACACTATGACTGACCAACCATCTTCACTTGAACAAACCGTCGCCCACCATAGCAACGTCATTGCTCAGATTAACGAAATTCTGCTGCTGATTGCCAGACGACATCAAGAATCCGATCAGATTCAACAGGAGACCATTCGGATTCAGCAGGAAAACGCTCAACAAATTGCTGCCAACGCTCAAGCCATCGCTGAACTGCGAGCCACGATTCAAGATCGATATGGGGGCAATGGGCAACCCAACTAACTAACAATCCAACCACCAGTGATCTAAAAAATGATTAACGTAAAAATTTGCATGAAGCCGCAGACTTTATGACTGATCAACCAACCTCACTTGAACAGACCGTCGTTCACCATAGCAATGTTATTGCTCAGATTAACGAAATTCTGCTGTTAATTGCCAGACGACAGCAAGAAACCGTTCAGATTCAGCAGGAAAACGCTCAACAAATTGCAGCTAATGCTCAAGCCATCGCTGAATTAAGAGCTACTATCCAAGATCGATATGGTGGCAACGGGCAACCGTCTAGCTAACCAGCGCCAATTTAAGAGCCGGAATGATGATGACTAATCTTAAAGAAAATTTGGCGGCTACTTGGCAGATCAAGAAACTCCAAATGATTGGCACTCTAGCGCTTACGGTTTGTTTGAGTATCGCGATCGCAACCAATGCCAAAGCCGAACTCAAAAGCACTTTGACGATTGAAATTGATGGTCTGAAAACCCAAAAAGGTGAACTCTGCTACAAGCTCTTTTCCAGAAGTTATGGCTTTCCTGATAGTGATAAAAACCCCGTGATCCGTCGATGCGTCAAGCTTACTGAAGACCCACTCAAGATCACACTCAAGGACATTTCATCCGGTAGCTATGCCATTGCCGTCTTTCAAGATGTGAACGGCGATCGCAAACTCAACCGCAACGCCACTGGCATACCCATTGAAGGCTACGGCTTCTCCAACAATCCCGTTACTCGTGAAGATCTCACCCGCTACGGCGATTGCGTCTTCTTCCTGGCAGGTGCCAATGGGACCATCAAAATTAAGCTGAAATATGCACCCACAAAGTAGCCCATTCACCCGACACCGTATTTTTCGCCTTTCTTCCTCTGCTTCCCCTGCCTCCCCCTCACTCCTCACTCCTCACCCCTCGCTCCTCACCCCTTTCCCCATGCACATTCTCCAACGCCACGAGTGGGTGCTAACGGCAGAAGAGGCGATCATCATCCAGCAAGACCTTCGTCGCGAAATTGTGACAACGGATGATTTTGGCACTATTCGCCATGCCGCTGGAGTAGATGTGGGTTTTGAGTCCGATGGAACCATTACCCGTGCCGCGATCGCCGTGCTCAATTTGGATGACTTGCAATTGCAGGATCGTGCGATCGCCCGTCGTCCAACGACCTTTCCCTATATTCCTGGCTTTCTTTCCTTTAGAGAAGTGCCTGCGGTGCTGGATGCGCTGGAAAAGATTAGAATCATTCCCGATCTGCTGCTGTGCGATGGGCAGGGCATTGCCCATCCTCGTCGCTTTGGCATTGCCTGTCACATTGGACTACTGACGAATATTCCCGCGATCGGCGTTGCAAAGTCCTTGTTAGTCGGTAAGCACGCGGCACTGTCGGACGAGCGCGGCAGTTGGCAACCGCTCATCCACAGAGGCGAAACCATTGGCGCAGCGTTACGAACCCGTCCCGGCACCAAACCGCTGTACATTTCGCCCGGTCATCGGGTGAGTTTGGAGACGGCGATCGCCTACGTCATGCGCTGCACGACCAAATATCGGCTGCCCGAAACGACTCGTCACGCGCACAAACTGGCATCTGGTCCCGCGATCGATCAGCCAACCCTACCAGACGCACCCACGCAACAAATATCTCTGGATTTTGGCTCCTAAATTTTGGGAAATCTGAGTTTAGAGGATAATAAATTCAAAAATCGCTGCATATGGTCGTTTCCTTTACCAGTTTTCCTGACATTCAAACCCATTGGGCGCGTCCTTTTATTGAAGGCTTGGCGCAGCGCAACATCATGCGCGGCTTTGAAGATGGGTCGTTCCGTCCCGAACGTGCCATGAGTCGGGCAGAGTTCGCTTCTGTCTTGCAAGCCGCGTTTAGCCCGCCTGCAAACCGTCCCTATGTGCCCTTTGTGGATGTGCCGACGACGCACTGGGCAATCGGTGCCATTCGCCGATCGTATGAGGGTGGCTTTTTAACAGGCTATCCAGGGCAGCAGTTTCGTCCCAGCGAAAACATTCCCAGAGTGCAGGCGCTGGCATCTCTAGTGGGTGGTTTGGGCTTGTTATCGGAGGGGTCTGTGTCGTTGCCGCAGCTTTATCAGGACAGTACGCAGATTCCAAGTTGGGCGATCGACGCGATCTCAACCGCAACCACCAGCGAACTCGTCGTCAACTATCCTGATTTACGACGCTTGCGACCAACTCAACCCGCCACCCGCGCTGAAGTTGCAGCCTTCGTCTATCAATGTCTGGTGGCGTTGGGCAAAGCACCTGCGATCGCCTCCAGCGCGATCATCCGTTGGGTGCAGACCGTTACCGTATCGCACACTCGAGAATTCCGTGCTGCCTGGGTTGCGTGTGTCTGGAATGGTGATTTTCCCTCCAAGCCAGGGCTTTCCACCCAGCAGCAGCAGGCAGAACTGATCGCCATCCTCGATCGAATGCAGGCGTTGAACTTAAATGCGCTGATTTTGCAGGTGCGACCCGAAGGGGATGCGCTCTATCGCTCCTCGTTGGAACCCTGGAGCGCGTGGCTGACAGGCACACAGGGCAAAGCGCCTGACCCATTTTATGACCCGCTGGAGTTTGCGATCACTCAGGCACATCAGCGCAACATCGAACTCCACGCCTGGTTTAATCCGTACCGCGCCCGCACCTCAGAGCGCACCGTCAATGTCAGTCCCCATCTCGCGGTGACAAATCCCGCTGTGGTCTACCGCTGGGACAAGCAGCTTTGGATGGATCCAGGCGCAAAAGTGGTGCAGGATCGCACCGCAAACGTCATTCTGGATGTAGTGCGCCGTTACGATGTGGACGGCATTCATCTGGATGATTATTTTTATCCTTATCCGATCGCGGGGCAAACCTTCCCCGACGACAAAACCTATCAGGCATATAAAGCCGGTGGTGGGACTCTGGCTCTAGCAGATTGGCGGCGAGACAACGTAAATCGCCTCATTCAACGCCTTGCTACAGGCATTCGCGCTGTCAAACCCCACGTCAAATTTGGCATCAGTCCGTTTGGCATTTATCGCCCTGGTCAGCCCCCACAAGTGCAAGGGTTGGATGCCTATAGTCAGCTTTACGCCGACTCCCTCAAATGGCTACAGGAAGGCTGGGTTGATTACCTTTCGCCTCAGCTTTACTGGCGGATTGCTGCCCCAGCGCAAAGCTATCCCGTCTTACTGCGCTGGTGGACGGAGAACAACCCCAAGCAGCGACACATTTATCCAGGTAACAATTTGGGCGCGTTAAGCGGCAACCAATGGGATCTGTCCGAAATCCTGAACCAGATTGATCTGACTCGGCAGCTTACACCTCAACTGGCACTGGGCAACGTGTTTTTTAGCGCCAAAGCACTGGCTGCCAATCATCAAGGGCTTGGCGATCGCTTCCGCACAACGACCTATGCCAACCTCGCCCTCCCACCAGCCATGCCCTGGCTCAGCACGTCAGCACCGCTCCCCACCGGAGTCCGTAGCAGCAACGGTAAACTGACCTGGAATGCTGCCACTCCAGAGATTCGAGGCTGGACGCTTTACCAACAAAATGGCAATACCTGGACGCTTCGTCAGCTTCTCCCCGCTGCGATAACGACATCTCCCCTGCCATCAGGAACCTATGCGCTGTGTACTGTTGGGCGATCGACCGTAGAAAGTAAGGGCGTTGTGGTGAAAGTGTGAGGAGGGCGATCGCTCTAGCTGAGAAAAGGATATTATTTGGGAAACTTTGGTTTAATTGTCTGAAACCGGGCATTAGCCCGAAATATTCCAAATAGCACCCCAAAATGGGCGATCAGCCCGAAGCTTTCAGTCTAATAAGTTGTTATGCTCCAAAATTAAGAGTCACTAAGATATGTCTTGAAACTCATTCTGCAATTGTCTGATCCTTATTAAAATATCAATAAATTCTTGACCAAAATTAGTTAGACAATACTCAACACGAGGCGGGATTTCAGGATAGGTAAATTTCTGAAGAATTTTGTATTCGAGCAGTCTTCCTAAACATTCATTCAAAACTTTAGTAGATAGTCCTTGATTATTCTGTAATAAAGTTCCTGGACGATTAAAACCCTCAGAAATACTGATAAGGATTGGTATTGTCCACTTACAACCAAGACAGTCTTCAAATATGGAAACCAGGTTGGAAAAGCCATTATTTCCTGTTTTTAAGTTTTCTGCTTCTTGTGAACTCATATTTGTTACCAAAAAGTGTCTACCTTACTAAAAAGTGCTTACTTGTCAAAGCATTGGGCGATTTCTATACTAGCCCTGACGGGGTTACGAGGATCAAAAAAATGTTCAGACTCCATGATGAAAGTACCGCTCCAGAGGCAGCTAAGCCTATTTTGGAACGGGTTAAAAAGGGTTTCGGAATGATCCCAAATTTGGAACGGGTTATGGCTGAAGCACCGACATTGTTGGAAGGATATGCCCATTTGTGGGATTTGTTCGACACAACGAGCCTAACACCGATCGAGCGCCAAGTAGTTTACCAGACAGCTAATCTTGAAAATGAGTGTGAATACTGTGTCCCGTGGCACACAAAACTTGCTCAGATGTCAGGGATGCCCGAAGCTGAGATTGAAGCTCTGCGGGATGGTTCTGGACTTTCAGATATCAAACTAGAATCTCTTAGACGGTTTACTCGCACGTTAATTACTGAACGAGGTAAAGCGAGTAGGGATGATATAGAAGCCTTTTTCTCGGCTGGTTATAGCCATCAGCAAGCGTTAGAAGTAATTCTTGGTATTGCGATTAAAGTCATGAGTAACTACACAAACTCGATCGCTGATACACCCCTTGATCAACAGGTAGAAAATCTTCGTTGGAAAAAGCCTAGTAAGTAATCATGGGATGGATATATCTTTTATGGGCAAGTGTTTTTGAGATTATCTTTACTGTTTCCTTAAAATACACTGAAGGTTACTCCAAACTATTGCCCAGTACAATTGCCACATCTTTTGCTATCGCCAGTATTGTCAGTTTGTCAAAAGCCTTGAATTACATCCCCATTGGTGGTGCATATGCAATTTGGACGGGAGTTGGAACGATCGGGGCAAATTTGCTTGGCATGATTCTTTTCCATGAATCTCTTGATTTAATGAAAGTCCTTTATATGATGATGGTTCTTGGTGGAGTTTTGGGCTTGAAATCGGTTATCTGAAAAGAAGCATAACAAATCACTGCACCCGACCGCATTCTAAGCTACTCACATCATCCCATGACGGCGGGTGAGTTTAATCGTTAGCTGGCTCCGCACAGAGTCTTTGCACTCGTCCTTGAAGGCTATTGGCAGTACAAAAAGACTCATGAAGCGATCGCGCCTGAGCAGTGTCATAGTTGCAGCAGCTTTGAGATGATGGCTAGCAAGACAAGGAGACAGCTTCTAAAGAGTGGAAAATTAATTCACAAACAGAAACCAACGCAGACTTAATGATTTGAAGTCATTATTTGAGGTAATAACTTTGTGGAAAAGGCATCAGTGTCGTTCTATTCGGGAAAGGATGTAATCAGATGACACTATCCCTGTCTCATGCATCCTGTTATGCAGCAAAGCCACCAGACTCGTCATGGAAACCGCAGCCAACTAATGACGGCTCTTTTACCTTTTTCTCAAAAGAGTATGGTGAATCGTTTCACAGTCGTCAGGGTGCGAAGACAGAAGCCTTGCTCAAATTTGCCCAAACGACTGAGCTAAGGCAAAAAGCGCAACAATCCCACCTGCGCTTATTAGATGTTTGCTATGGCTTGGGCTACAACACGGCGGCGGCTCTAGAGACCATTTGGCAGGTGAATCCCCATTGTCATATAGAACTCTACGGGCTGGAATTGGATGCCACTGTACCGCTGGCGGCGATCGCCCCCCCACTGCTTGCTAGCTGGTCGCCAACGGTGCAAACGATCTTGCAGCAGATGGCGCTGACACACACTTGTACCACGCCTCACCTAACCGCAACATTACTGCTTGGGGATGCGCGTCAAAGGATTCAGTCACTTTGCCAGCAGGGCTTCCAGGCAGATGCCATTTTCTTTGACCCGTTTTCACCACGCCGCTGCCCACAACTTTGGACGCTCGAGTTTTTTGCCCTGGTCGCACCTTGTTTGGCACCGAACGGCAGGTTAGCTACCTATTCAAGGGCGGCTTCAGTGCGATCAACCATGCAAGCAGTGGGGTTGTCGATCGGCACGATGCCGCTCGACTCGACTCACCCACCGCATGAATGGTCGCAGGGCACGATCGGCAGCTTGGATGGGCAAACGCTTCATCCTCTCTCTGAGCTGGAGCTGGAACATTTACAAACGCGGGCAGCGATCCCCTACCGCGATCCAACATTAGCTGACACAGCCGCCGTGATTTTAGACCGTCATCAGCAAGAACAGGCGCTTTCCACCCTGGAATTGACTTCTAGCTGGCGACAACGCTGGCAGCTGCGGTAGAGGTCATAAGAGTTTCTTAAAAAGAACCATACCTTGAGAGCAGCACCTTGAGAGCAGCGAAGAGCCATGAGCCATTGGTCTAGTCAGCACGCAAGGTACGATTGCTTTATGCTCCCTAGAGCGTGAGCGACTGTACGTTCGTGTCGATCAGTTTTGCCAGATCCTTCAAGAAGGCGGCGGCATGGGCACCATAGATAACGCGATGGTCACAGGTCAAGTTGACCTGCATCTGCCGTTTGATGCCCAGCAAGCCATCATCAGTGGCAACGACAGTGGGAATAGACGCTCCGATCGCCAGAATGGCTCCTGTTCCGGGGGGCAAAATCGCGTCAAAGCGATCGACCCCAAACATGCCCAGATTGGAGAGGGTGAAGGTGCCGGAGTTGTATTCCACGGGCTGAAGCTGTTTGGCTTTGGCGCGATCGACCAGATCTTTCCAGGTGCGCGACAGGGTATAAAGGTCAAGCTGATCGGCGTTTTGTAACACTGGGGTAATCAAGCCACCATCGTCCATTGCCACTGCCACCGCCACGTTGATAGCAGCCGGATGGGAAAGGCTCTGGTTGAGGTAGCTGGCATTCAGTAGCGGGTGTTTTTGCAGCGTCACGGCAACGGCTTTTGCCAAGAGCGCGGTCATCGTTACGCCTTTGGACTTGACCTGCTTGTAGAGCTTATCGAGATTGTCTGTAGTGATGGTGTAGCCGACGTGGTATGTGGGGACTTCCAGACTGGCGACCATGTTTCGCACAACGGCGTTTTGCAGGGTTGTGAGTGGCACTTGCTGCCCCGCGATCGCAGGTGCAGGTGCAGCAGCCACAAAGGCCGGTTTCACTGGAGGGGTGATGGCTAGCGGAGGGGGTAGTGGGGTGATGGAAGCTTTAACCGCAGGCTTGCCAGCCGCCGCTTCTACATCTTCTGCCACGATCCGTCCGTGGGGTCCGCTGCCTCTCAGTGTGCTCAGGTCAACTTTCAGTTCTTTTGCCAGTTTTCGAGCGCGGGGAGAGACAACAACTCGACCGTTTTGGATAGTGGCACCGCCATTTTGAACAGCGGGCGCGGCGACGGCTGCCAGTGCTGCTGGCTGAGTGTCTGCTGGCTGAGTCTCTGCGATCGCGCCTGGGGTTTCTACAGAGACGGCTTGAGCTTTGCCAGACGCTTGCTGTTGGGCAGTGACGATTTCAGCTTCGGTTTCGGCAATGAGGGCGATCGCCTCGCCGACGGGTGTGGTTTCGCCTGCTGGCACAACGATCGCGCCAAGATACCCTTCATAAAAGGATTCCACATCCATATCGGCTTTATCAGACTCAACCACGACGACGGTTTCACCCTTTTCAACCTTATCGCCGGGTTCTTTAACCCAGGAAACAATTTTGCCCTCGGTCATGGTGGAGCTAAGCGCAGGCATGAAGACTTCGTAAATCATGGAGTGAGTTCCAGGTCTGAAATGGAGTAAAAAACCGTGTAAGAGCGGTCAGCCTTGTAGCGATGCACAGTCTTAAAATGTCCAGAGCAGTAGCAAGGCACATCGTGTTGCTCACTACTACTCTGACACAGCAACCGAGCCGCATGATGTGTTCAACTATGCACTTGCAGCCAGACACCCAGAAATTTGCGGTTGCCTGACAATCAAACGGCACCGCGAATTGCTTCAACAATGCCATCACGAAGAAGGATTTCCACCTGCATTTTTTCAATCAGGTTATCGCCTGTTTCCACCCGAAAAATGCTGTCAATCTGCCCCTGCTGTACTTCCTGGTTAAGCTCTAGCATTTGAATTTGCTGAAGCTGCTGCAAAATCTGATTTTTTTGCTCCAGAAATTCACTTTTCTTTTCGTTTACTTGAATTTGAATGCTGTCGATTTGCTGAAGCGTCTCAGGGCCGGGCGGCTTGAGGCTTTGCTTCTGAATTTCGGCAATCATGCGCTGCCCTTGCATTTCAAGCTGCTGGAGCTGGTTATCAAGCTGATTAAGCTGCGCCTGTAGCTGCTGCTGAGCGTCGTCTTTCCAACGAGACGTCACGATCGCCTTGACGTTGATGGTTCGTTTTAGCAGCAGATGAGATTGAGAAACATCCATAAACTTGGGTCAAGAAAAAGTGTGAGGAATAAGAGCGCGCTCGTTGGCAAGTGCTGCGCCGAGCAATGGCGCTGATGCCACCCATGCAGCCATTACTAACGCTTAAATACTGCGGCTTGCACTAGCAGACTAGCCAACGAACATCTCGTTAATCATACCCTGGTAGCGTTCGGTCACCACATTACGCCGGATTTTTAGCGTCTGCGTCAACAGTCCATTCTCGATCGAGAACGGTTCCAAAAGGAGCCGAAACAGCCCAATACGATCGTCTGCCCGATAGCCCGGACGATTCCGCACTTCCCGCATGAGTTCTTGGCGGAAGAGATCCTGGGCAGGCTTGCTATCTAGGGTAAGGGGTAAGGGGTGAGGGGTGAGGGGCGAGGGGGCGGCATCTTCTCTCCTCTCTCCTCTCTCCTCTCTCCTCTCCTCTTCAGGCAACTGCAAATCAATACCCTGTGCCATTGCCCATTTCTGCAATGCCTCTAGATTGGGCACAATCAACGCGCCCAGCGCTTTTTGATCCTGCCCGACGAGCATAATCTGGTCGATGTAGGGGCTACGGAGGCAAGCATCTTCGATCGGCTGCGGTTCAATATTTTCGCCACTGGTTAGAACGATCGTGTCTTTTGCCCGTCCAGTGATAATCAGGTCATCTTGTTCTGTCACCCAACCCAAATCGCCTGTGTTGAACCAACCGTCAGGGTCGATCGCTTTTGCCGTCGCGTCAGGATTTTTGTAATAGCCCTGCATCACCTGAGGCCCGCGAATGAGCACTAAACCTTGCTGATAGAGCGGGACTGGCTGGCGCGTTTCAGGATCGACGATACGCGTTTCGGTATCAGGCAGAGGTTGCCCATCGCCACCACGAATATTGCGCCAGGTGCGACGAACATGGGTAATCGGAGAGGTTTCGGTCAGTCCATAGCCACCCAAAATGTCAACGCCGACGATTTCAAAAAAATCTTCCAGGTGTTCAGCGATCGAGCCACCGCCACTCACCAGGAACTTCACCTCGCCGCCAATGCCAGCCCGTACCTGCTGGTAAACCAGGCGATCGCCCAGTTGATGCGGTAGCCAAAAAAGAGCAGCCTGAAGCGTGGCGGTAAGACGTTGGGCGATCGACGGCTTGAGCTTTTCTAGGCTCACACCATACAGAATACGCCGAGCCGCAATGTACCGATGACTCACATCAAAAAAGAACTTAACCAGACGCTGCTTCTGGGGCGGCTGATCCCGAAACTGCTTTTGCACCCCTTCGTAGATAGACTCCCACAAGCGCGGCACTGCCACCATATAGTGAGGCTTAAAGTCCTTCAAATCCTTTTTGACGTAGCGGATATTGGTATACGCCTGAGTGCAGCCATACGCGAAGGTAAAGTACTCAAAGGAGCGTTCATAACAATGCCAGATCGGTAGGATGCTCAACACACGCCCATTTTGCGGATTCACCACCGAGGCAGCGCCATCAATCTGAGCGAGCAAGTTGCTGTGGCTAAGCATGACCCCTTTGGGCATTCCAGACGTACCAGAGGTATACATCAGCGTTGCCAGCGCGTCGCGTTCTAGCTGCACCGGCTGAAGCGGTTGCCCTGCACCGAGTTGCATCACCTGCGAAAAGTTTAGAATTTTGAATGTGCCTAAAGTCTGCGGCGTTTCGTCTGTCAACAGTACAATGAACCGCAGCGGTAGAGACTCCAGCCCTTGCGCCAGCTTTTTCAGTGTTGCCTGGTCTTGCACGACTAGCGCTGTACTGTCGCTGTTAGCCAGAATGAATAACAGTTCGTCCCGATCGGCTTGCGAACCCCGCACCGCATTGACCGCTCCCGCACCCATAATGCCTTGGTCAGCAACAATCCAGCGAGGACTGTTATCGGAGAACAGCGCCATGTGATCATCTTTCTGCACCCCCAATGCTTGCAGTCCCGCTGCAAACTGCTGCATCTGTTGGTAGAGTTCAGTATAGGTCAGCTTAATCGCTGGCTGGGCGTGTGGGTCATACACCGCAAGAGTTCGACCGAAGCGTTGCGCCGCGATCGCCCACATTTCTGGGAGTGATCTTGCCTGACTGTAGTCAAGCCGACTCAATATTTGGCGCTCCTGCTCAGTACTGGGATTGTGAGAACTGGGATTGTGAGAACTGGGATTGTGAGAACCGTTCATCGCGCAACTCCTAAAGCCTTGACATTATCTTATGACCTGATTGCCCGATCGACGACTGAGGTTATACCGTTTCTCCAAATGTCACGGTTGTGCCGCTTAAAAGCCGAGATCCCCGGTTTCTCGTAGCGTTCGCGACGGTACACCTGCTGTCCCTGCCCGAAACCGGGATCTGGAGCCTAGTCACACACTGCGTTAAGTGACACACGCAAAGCGGCAGAAGGTTAACAAAGAGTAGAATTGACCGGATACTGTAACGGCTGCCATGCCTCACAGCTCCTTTTTATTCTTGCGCCATTCATGCATCAACATTCTGCTGACTGTCACCATGCTGCGATCGACTCGCAAGCAAAGCAAACTCAGTTAACGATCGCCCTTCTGTTAATCGCTGGCTTTGCCGCCTCCGAACTGGCAGTAGGCTTGACCAGCGGCAGTTTGGCGCTCGTTGCCGAAGCCGGACACATGGCAGCGGATAGTCTAGCGTTGGTGCTAGCACTGGTTGCAACCCGACTTACCCAGCAACCAAAGCGTAGTGTACTCAGCGATTCTCTCGCAGGCATGATGGCAGAATCATCTTCAGAGACTCAGCCACAAGCCGCTTGGGAAACCTGGGCAGCGCTAGTCAACGGGTTAGGACTCATCGCGATCGCCCTCTGGATTGGCTGGGAAGCCCTACAGCGGTTACATGCTCCACCAGACGCGATCGCCAGTCTGCCGATGCTGATTACAGCAAGCGTTGGGCTTGCCGTTAACAGTATCAATATTGCTTTGCTACATCGCGACAGCAACCATGATCTCAACCTGCGCGGAGCCTTGCTACACGTGCTGGCAGATGCGATGAGCTGCATTGGTGTGATTCTTGCGGCGATCGCCGTCTCCACACTTCACTGGCTCTGGGCAGATGGAGCCATCAGTCTGGTTGTGGCTGGAATCATTCTTCTCGGTGCGATCCCGCTAGTGGTGCAAAGTGTGAGGCGTTTGGGTCAGGAGTGAGGAGTGAGGAGTGAGGAGTGGGGAGTGAAGAGTGAAGAGTGAGAATCAAAATCAATCACCAGGAACGAATAACCAATAGCTAACAACTCCTCTCCGATCTCCCCGTTGCCGTGCAAAACTTTAGACATTAGGGCACTCTACAAAAAGGTGCTTACAATTAGATTGCCTGCGATGGTTGAACCCATTGAGCATACTCAAAGCTCTCGTACTTGAGAGCAAGTGTAGTGGGCAGCCACGATTGACACACTCAACGCTTCATCAAGTGCTTTTTAATTCATCATTAGGCTCATTGCACTCCGTTATGCCTGATATCACATAGCTTGCACACTGCTTGCCAGTCGAAACTGCATGGAAAACGACCTACTGACATCAGAACTGAGAGGACAGCGCACACTTGCCACAGTCGTGTTTACAGATTGTGTTGGTTTCAGCGCCAGGATGTCAGTCGATGAAGACCACACACTTGACCTGATCCGCCGCGATCTCAAGTACATGAAGCAGTTGTGCAGTCAGTCTGAAGGTCGTGTTTTAAAGTCCACTGGTGACGGCTTGCTCATGTGCTTCATCAGCGCGGTCAAAGCTGTTGAGTGCGCGATCGAAATCCAGAGAAGCTTGACTGAGAAAGCCGCTCAGCTTCTGCCTGAAGACGCACTAGAACACCGCATTGGTATCCATCTCGCAGATATGTTCATCACCGAAACTGACGTGATGGGTAATGGAGTCAACATCGCAGCACGGCTGCAAACCGAGGCGGAACCGGGTGGTATTTGCATCTCTCAAACGGTCTTTGATGTCATCAAAGCCAGTATGCACATTGAAAGTGACTACCTTGGACCGCGCGAACTGAAAAACATTCGTGAGGTTGTGCCAGTCTACCGGATTCTGATGTCCCCAGAGTCAAAGGTGTTGAATCCACACACGATCGCCATTCGCAATTTAGAGCAAAGCCGCAGTCTACTGCGCGTCAAAAAGCTGCTGTTTTACGCGTGCAAGAACAGTTGGGAAAGCGACCACAACAAGCTAAACCTGCTGAATCTAGCTGACCAAATTCAGGAGGTAATGCTGCTTGCGCCTACACCAGAGCGCCTCAAATTTTTTTTGGATGCCGCCGTCAGAACCCTAAGCAAACCCGCCGAATACTCCCTGATTGCAAACATTATCGTCAAAGAAGTCAGTCGGCTTTATCCTACTGATGGCGATCGCGACGACGACCCCACCAGCTACAACCTTGCAGCAGAGCCACCATCGCCTCACACAATCAATGCGCTCTACGAACAGCTTGCCGTCGAACTAGACGCAACAGGCAATGGAGCACGCATCAAGAAGCTTGCTTTTTACGTCTGTCGCAAGCGTTGGGAGCATGATCAGAGCCGGTTGGACGGCATTCGCTTGCAAGACTTGATTGCCGAACTGCATCAATCAATGCCCACGTTGGAACAGCTTACGATCGCGATCGACGGCTTTGTCCAAACGCTCAGCAAGCCAGCAGAATATGCGCTACTTGCCAACGCCATCACCAGCAAACTGAAGCGACTTTATGGAGCGTCAGCAGTAGAGGATGCTGTCATCGCTGCGCCTCAAGCACCTCAAGCCTTAGCGCTGTTAGAGGCAGCACCGATCGCCGCCACAATACCTCCTCCACCAGATGTTACAGCGCTCTATGCTGTGATCGCTCGTAGCCTGGAGCCAGAGCCAAGTCTCCTGCGGCTTAAAAAGCTGCTTTTCTATGTGTGCTGCCGCCAATGGGAAAGCGATGCCGCTAAACTGGAGAGCTTGAATCTGGAAAGCCTGCTGCAAGATGTGCATCAAATCACGCGCACCGTTGACCAGCTAGAGGCGGCACTCCAGGCAGTCGTCAAAACGCTGAACAAACAGGACGAATATCGCACGATCGCTCAGACGATCGTCACCAGGCTCGCTAAACTTTACCCTGGGTATCAAGAAGCACCTCTAGAGCCTCTGCATAGCGCCTTTCAGCCAGCGTTGGCACCGTTAGCGGATGATGAGAAGGTTGAAGAAGCGGGGGGAGGGCGATCGTCCACCAACCCAGAACCCGTCCCACAGCAAGACTCGCCACTCAGTCTGTTCGATTTTCGGCTCGGCATCATGAAGTATGCCAATCCGTTACAAGCAAAAATTTTGCTTTTCTCCGCTCTGCACAGCACCTTCGGCTTCACGAGCCAGGATTGGAGCGACCTTAAACAGCACGACCTGGATACGCTGCTGCGTCGTCTCCTGGGTTTCTGCAAAACCTACACAGATTTGGAAGCCTGTCTCTTTGCCGCTGCCAGACAAGCGTCTGAACCAGAAACAGCCGTGCAAACAGCCGAAGCCGTGATCAAGTGTCTGCGCCCTTATTATCTGCATGGTCGTCCCATGCGTCTGCCGCATCAGCCTGCGGAACTGACTCAACTCAAGCTCGATGACTTTGAAGAAACCACGTTGGAATTTGCCAGCATTGCTGATGAAGAGGACTACACCTGCCAGTTGGTGCCTCCAACTTCCGAGCCAACAACGCTTTTTGAGGCATCGCGGCTAGAGGGACACTCGCCCACGCCTGTGACATCGATCGTCAAAAACGTGGATGCGATCGCACCCGCTGCCAGCGAATCTTCCTTGCCTACAGCGGTCGATTAACGCGGTGAAGCTTTCAAGCGTCACTAGTTGTCAAAGCCGATGGGCACACTAGAGTGACAAAGCCTGAACAACTGCCGGAGATGAGACATACGATGGATGCGATCGAGCTGCTGCAACGTTACCAGGCAGGCGAAACCGACTTTCGGGGCGCAAATCTCTGCGGTGTAGACCTGAGCGGTGCCGATTTAATTGGTGCAGACCTTACAGGCACTGACTTGCGTGGAGCAAACCTGGTTTTGGCTTACCTCAATCGCGCCAACCTGAGCAAAGCAAACCTGGTCGGTACCCGTCTGAGCGGAGCCAACCTGAGCCAAGCAGATTTGATTAACGCCAAACTGCGCGATGCCGACCTGCACGGCGCAGTGCTCTATGGAGCTGATTTGCGCGGTGCCGACATTACCCTGGCAACCCTCCTCGATGCCAACTTGATTAGCGCTGATTTGCGGAGTGTGAACCTGGGCAGCGCTAACCTACGGGGAGCGTGTCTTCGCGGTGCCAACCTACGTTACGAGAAACGCTGCTACGAAGGGGCGAACTTGCGCGGCGCTGACTTACGCAATGCAGATTTGCGCGGCGCTAACCTTAACGGTGCCGATTTGACCAAAGCCGACTTGCAATGTGCCAACCTGACCGAAACCAGCCTGCGAGAAGCCACCCTCACTGAAGCCAACCTGATGGGAGCCATCTTGCAAAATAGCTTCCTGACCGATGCCGTCTTGGTTGAGGCAGATTTAAGTCAAGCAGATTTGACCAACGCAAAACTAGAGCGCGCCAACCTCACTGAAGCAACGCTAAAAAACGTCAACCTCACTGAAGCGAACTTGACTCAGGCAATTTTAAGTAAAGTAAACTTCGCCTACGCGGTCATGCGACGAGCACGACTCAATCGGGCGGAACTGAGTCGTGCAAACTTACATCACGTTGACCTGACTGACGCAACCCTGATTGAAGCCTATCTCGGTCGAGCCGACTTGCGCAATGCCAACCTGACAAACGCTAATCTGGCAAAGGCGGAACTGAGCAGCGCTAATTTAACCGGAGCCAACCTCCAAGGCGCAACCTTGCCCGATGGATCGACGTACGAATAAGCATTCGTTACTAATCAACCCCTTCCTCCGTATTCTTTCCTGCCTGTAAAAATGGTCAGACGAAAAGTTCAGTAATCTCTCCCGCCCACAGACGTTCATCACTCCAAATGTTAGGGAACGATGGATGTAGTTTAAAGCCCTTGAGGTTTGGCAAGGGCAACACGGTGACACACGGGGGACAAAGGTCGGCATGATACACCCTGACAATCGATTGTTTTGTCGCCTTGATGGTGAAACGGTCTCAGCACGGGAGCAGCAGCGCGTGTTAGCGATCGCAGCGCTCAACTTATTCGAGTCGGCGCAGATCTCTGTCTTTGATGAAGCGGCTCAGACAGCAGCACACTTTTTGAACGCGCCTGTTAGCACCCTGAGCGTGATGGATCAGCACTGTCAGCACTTCAAGTCTTCCACAGGGCTGTCTCGGTTAGGAGCAAGGAACGACCTGGCAACATCACGTCAATTTCCTCGTTGCGAATCGTTTTGTACGCATGTGGTTGATAGCCAGCAGGTGTTAGCGATCGAGGATACGTTTGCCCATCCTGCCTTTGCAAACAGTCTGCTAACACAGCAGTATGGCGTAAGAGCCTATCTGGGTGTGCCTCTCATCACCTCTACTGGTTTCTGTATTGGTACCCTGGCAGTTCTGGACTTGAAACCACACCCCTTTACCCACAAGGATATCGAGTTTTTAGAACTGACTGCCCGCTGGAGCGTGAGTGAATTTGAACGCCAGCAGGCACTCAAAAGGCAGGCGGCATTACCAGTCTTAACTAAGGGCAATGCTCGCAAAAACACTGCTAAAGCTGACAGCCATGCAGCGCCAGCCAGTACCAATGCCGAGCTTGCCAGTCAGCTCAAAGTTGAGCTACTGAGTCAACTGACGCAAGAGCTTTGTACGCCGCTGACCGCAGTCATGGGGATGGCAAGCGTGCTCATGCGTGAAATCTATGGCCCTCTGACAAGCAAGCAAAAAGAATATCTAGGCATCATCCACCATAGTGGACAGTACCTACTATCGCTAGTCAACGAGATTTTAGAGCTATCCAACCTGCAAAACAGCAGCCAGTTGCAGCTTGCCTCTGTCGATATTGAAATGCTCTGTCAACAAGCAATCAACACGCTGACGCAAGCAGCCCATCGCCGCGAACAACAAATTTGCCTTTCTGTGGAACCGGGTCGTCGGATCTGGCTACTTGATAAAGACAAAGTCCGGCAAATGCTCTACTATCTGGTCTTCAGCGTCATCCAAGCCTCCAGTGCTGGCAGTATCATTCGCATCCATGTGTCCCATCGCAGCAGCAATCTCATCCTTTCTGTTTGGATATCCCATCCCTGTCTCGGTGAAGGACTACCCTTTGCTGAAGTCAATGCTCCTGCTGTGACAAGCCCATTGGCGCTGTCGATCGCAAACAAAACAGGTGTAGAGGTGCCCGCTAGCGACCACGCGCCCCACCCGTTAGCACAAGATGAGCGACCAGGTAGAAGTACCGCGACTAAAGCAGCGCCATCGGCAGAACGGCTCAACGTCGCTCTAGAAACAGCGTTGACACCTTCTACTAAAAACTTAGGGTTGCTGCTCAGTCGTCACCTCGCTGAAATGCATAACGGTCAGATTACAATGCAGAGTGCAGCCGAAGCGGGCTACCGCTACGTCATCAGCCTGCCCCAAAAGACTGAGCCTTAAACGATCATGCCTGGCTCAATAAAGCATCTGCTTCAATGATCATCAAGGGTCTTTAGGGCGAGTTGGTGTAACGACCGAATAGCTTTGAACTGCCCAAGTTTTGAACGTTGCTGAAGCAGTCATCTTCTTGAACTGATGCGCCACATCGCTTCCAGCATGGCAATTTGTCGTTGCAACCGCCGCGATCGCTGGCAAGCACGATACCGTTTGTAGCCCAGCGCCATCAGCGTCAGACTGAGTGCGATCGCAATGGTGAAACAGCCGACGAGAGCACCACTGGGAGCGTTGTTGGTTGCAGTTTCGGCGCTGTTGGTCGGAATTACAGGTACTGAGAGCGTGGATGGGGCTTGGAGCGAAGAATTTAGCATGGCATGTCCGGGTAGTGGTGGGGCAAGCATCACAGCGGTCCTCAGCCAAAGCAACGGTGGAGCTTAAAACTGATGGCACACTTGTTTAACCTTCCACGCCAATTGACTGCAATTCCGCAACGAACCTCTGTTTTGCTGAAAAATTCACAACCTCTGCTCAAAAATTTACGCAAGATTGACAGATCAAACTTGTTTTAGTACATTTGATCTACAACCTCATCACTCCTAAACACAAACAAGCCGCCAATGACCTCTGGGGGCTTGTTTTCTTACTCCATTGGGCGTAGCTTCTAACGACTGGCAAGCAAGCCCAGTGAATTAAATTCCTGGCTACAAGAGCCAAGTGGTCAACGCGACGTTAAAGTTTGCAAGCGGCGGCAGGTTTTGTTTGTTTAGAAATAGTTCCTCACGGCTCTCCCCCAAACGGCGGCAGCGCCCTTCATCACTTGCTGATAGTAGCCAGTTCTAGCCAGCATTTACTGAGTCAAAACGCTCTTATTTTGCCAACGCATTCACTCTGCGAGCCAGCTCAACATCTTTAGTGGTAATGCCACCGGCATCGTGGGTCGTTAGATCGATCGTGACGCGATTATAAACGTTAAACCACTCTGGATGGTGCCCTGCGGCTTCTGCCACCAATGCCACGCTAGACATAAACCCAAAGGCTTCGACAAAGGACGCAAACTGTAGCTGACGGTGAAGTTTACCGTCTTTGATACTCCAACCACTGAGTTGACTGAGTGCTGAGTTCAATTCTGCTTTAGATAGTGGAGCAAGAGTACTCATGATGTAATGCTTAGGAGTTGCGTGGGCAGCAGTTTGGCTAGCGGTAGCCGGAGTCATCTGACCAATCAGCAGCAGAGTCGAGACCGCAAGCCCCAGCGCCAGGGTAGGGAACCAAGGAAAACGGCTCTGCCACATCCAACGAATAAGTTGACTCATAGATGTAAGGGATTAGGGTGTGCGTTGCAGCTTTAGCTCAAGGCTGCAAGCTGACGGATGGACTGACAACTTGAACAGCTAAAAAGTGTAGCGAATCAGTTGATCAACTAAACATTTTTAGGCATTGTTCAAACTGCCTTAGCTCAAGGTAAAAGGCAGCACTACACCCAATCCAAAGGACTTTATAGCCTCAAAGACACCGCTAAATGGTTCAATACGGTGCCTTACCTCGTTAAAAATACCAGCAGCTTACCGTCACCACTGCCACCAACAGGAGCTTGAACTCAGGTGGATTTAGTGTTCTCGATCGCCAACTCTACTGAGGTTTGGAGCGAGAGAAACTGCTCTAAACGAACAAGTTTGACCGTCTGGGTCACACGAGGATTGGTCACAATTTGCAAAGTACCCTCAGCGGTCTGAGCTTTCTTGACAAGCTGCACTAGCGCACCTAATCCAGAGCTATCGACAAAATCAATTTTCGATAAATCCAGAATGATGTGTTTGGGTCCCTCCTCCACACATTTGGTGAGCACCTTGCGGAAGGTAGGTTCTGAGAAGGCATCCAAAAGACCTGTGAGGCGAAATAACTGGTAGTTTTCCCTAACTTCGCGCGTGCCTCTTAAGCTGACCGTCAGGGTTAGTTGTTCAGGAATAAAGCCCTCCTAGCTGTTCAATCCTTAGATTCGACGCTTAAGTATACATCCTGGGTCACAAGTTTGCTACCGAAGGTTGCCCTTAAATGACAATATTTTAGCGAATAGTTGACGAACGAGGGGGCAGTCTACGATCAATCAGAAAAATTGACATGGGACGATGACTAAGGTGTCTGGTTGAAGGCAGAAGGCAGACATTAACTTGAAAGATCAGTTGTTTGGGACTGGCGCTTGTTCTCGCATCGTTTGAACGAAGCGATCGAACAGATAATCGGCATCATGAGGACCAGGACTAGCCTCAGGGTGATATTGCACTGAAAACAGCGGCAGCGTTTTATGGCGTAAGCCCGCTACCGTGCGATCGTTTAGATTTAAGTGCGTAATTTCGACATCGACAGCAGCTAACGATTCCGCAGTAAGGGCAAAGCCATGATTCTGACTCGTAATTTCTACTTGTTGATGCAGTCCACACGGTTGATTCAGCCCCCGGTGCCCAAATTTGAGCTTAAAAGTCTCCCCTCCGAGCGATAGCCCCAGAATTTGGTGCCCCATACAAATGCCAAAAATTGGCTTCTGGCTCGTTAACAGCGCTTTAGTTGTGGCAATGCCTTCGCTCACTGTTGCTGGGTCACCCGGTCCATTGGAAAGAAAGATGCCATCCGGGTTGTATTGAAGAATTTCCTCGGGCGGCGTGTTGGCTGGGACGACGATGACGCGACAGCCGTAGCTAGCAAGACGACGCAAAATGTTACGCTTGATGCCAAAGTCGATCGCAACCACTGTAAGCGGAGCCGCATCCGCAGCTTCAGCTACAGGTCCAAACTCCCAAACCGCATTTGTAGTATCAGACCATTCATAGCTAGTCTTCGTACTCACCTCGCGGACAAGATTTAGCCCTGCCATGCTGGGTGCATCCTGCACGTGCGACAGCAAGTCTACAGGGTCAAGAATTTCAGTGGAGATGGCTCCATTCATCGCTCCAGCAGAACGGAGTTTGCGGGTCAGGGCACGGGTGTCAATACCGTAAATTGCTAAAACGTTGTGCTGCTTCAGATAATCAGGCAAGGATTGGGTCGATCGCCAGTTGCTCGGTTTGAAGCAGACATTGCGGGCGATCGTCCCTCGCACCTGGGGATGCGCCGACTCTTCATCTTCAGCGTTCACGCCCGTATTGCCCAACTCTGGATAGGTAAACGTTACAATCTGACCACGGTAGCTAGGATCGGTCAAAACCTCTTGATACCCGGTCATACCTGTGTTGAACACAACCTCACCGATCGTCGTGCCCGTTGCACCGAACGACAATCCCTGGTAAGACGTACCATCTGCCAAGACTAGCAACGCAGGTTGAGTAGGAGAGAGAGCCATAATTACCTTTGACATCAGACTTAGACGATTTATTATGCCATGCTCAACCCGTGATAGGAGTTCAGCATAAGCATGTGACGTTGGGAGCTAAAATAGCGTCCACTTGACACGTCGCTTCGATCGCTCTGTCGCCTTTCGTGATGGTCGCCTGCTTAGGGTGCGGTTTGCTATTTTCGTAGAGTGGGTTAGTTGAGCGTCAACAGTGAGGCATTCTATGGCTAGAGTGTGGCTCTGAACTCAACAAGCGTGAAAGCGACCCTCTAAATTCGTACCTTATTTTGTGAGTTTTCTTAGCCCATGCTAAAACGCTCTAGCTCTAGTGCTGTTCTGCTCATACTGTCGGGTGCGATTTGGCTGGGAAGCACTGCCTGTAGCCGCGATACCACGATCAAAACTGCTGTCACAAGTGCCGAAACGGCTCCACTCGCTGCTCCTGCTACCAATCCGGTGCCGTCAGTTCCCACGCCAAAAGCCACTGCTAACGCAAATTCTTACAAGCTTGCTTTAGAAAAAGCTGACAGTGCAGGCAATATTACCGTTTCGGCTCAATCGCAGGACGACTGGAATTTGGTAGCCACCCGTTGGCAGCAGGCAGTTCGACTCCTACGATCGATTCCAAGCTCTAGCCCGTATCGATCGCTGGCACAAGCAAAGCTCAAGACCTATCAGCGCAACCTTGCCTCTGCCAAGCAAAAGGCAACCCGTGCCGGTTCCGGTGACATTGCCTCTGCACCTACCCTTTTACCCATCACGCCTCGTACAGACATCACCTCTAACAGCCAGCCGCAAGTCTTAAGCTCAGACGTATCGTCCCGTGCCGGACGAACCTATGTTGCCAGAATTAAACGTCGTGCCGGTGGCACCCCTGTGATTGATGTCACGTTTAACGGGCAGCGCACGTTTGAAATGATTGTCGATACAGGAGCCAGTGGCACCGTCATTACTAACGAAATGGCATCGACTTTAGGAGTGAGTGTGATCGGCAAAGCAAAAGTAGATACCGCCAGCGACAAAAGTGTGGAAGTGCCGCTTGCCTACGTCAACTCGATCGCGGTTGGTGGGGCAGTCATTAAAGGCGTTGTCGTGGCGATTGGTAACGCCCTCGATGTAGGCTTGTTGGGGCATGACTTTTTCGATGACTACGATGTCACCATCAAACGTGATGTCGTCGAATTCAAGCAGCGCTAAGCGCAAGAACTTCAGCTCGTTGGGCTTACTTGAGAAACTGCACTAGCTGCTCAAACTTATTCCAGGCAGCACCGCTGTTCAGTATCGCTCTAGCAATGACCACACCCTTGGCGTAAGGATTCTCCGCTTGAGGTAGAGCCTCACCGACCTGTAGCGCTAACGCAGCATTAAGCGCCACTACATCCTGCTGTGCCTGAGTGCCTTTACCTTGCAGCACTGATCGTAAAATTTCAGCATTCTGCTGCACATCGCCACCCGCGATCGCGCTCAGAGGTGCAGGCTCAATGCCCATCTCCAAAGGGTTTAAGCTAGTCAAGTGGACGGTTCGTTCTGACAAAACCGCTAAATCTGTGAGATCGCCGATGCCAGCTTCATCTAGCTTTTCACGACCGTGCAACACGATCGCTCGTCGCACACCTAACTGATTCAACGCCTCTGCGATCGTTTTGATTAACCCAGGCGAGTAGACACCCAATACCTGCCCGGTTGGGTTCATTGGATTCAGCAGCGGTCCCAAAAGATTAAAGACCGTTCGTACCTTCAAAGTACGACGCATCGGTGCCACGACTCTCAACGCCGGATGCCAACCTGGAGCAAACAAAAAGGTGATGCCGACCTCATGTATGGCAGCCCGGATTTTCTCTGATGGTGCGGTCAAATTCACGCCCAGGGCTTCCAACACGTCTGCGGATCCCACACGGCTGGAAGCAGAACGGTTACCGTGCTTAGCAACAGAGACTCCTGCTGCGGCTGCAACGAACGCAACTGCGGTCGAAATGTTGAAGGTTCCAGTGCCATCACCACCAGTGCCACATGTGTCAATGACCGCAGCCAGCGATGAGTTACTGGGTGTAGGCAGTCCAGACACTAAACCTTGTAGCACTCGCGCCATACCAACCAGCTCGCTTGCGGACACGCCTTTGGCTTGAATCGCCATCAAAAGCGCCCCTGATAGAACAGGCGGAATCGCTTCGCTCAACCAGCCTTGCATCAGCATCGCTGCCTGCTCAGAGGATAGTGACTGTCGATCGAGCAACTGTTGCAGCAACTCAGACCATGCTTCAACAGCACTAAAGGCACTGGTGGATGCATTTAAGTCTGGATTGATAAAACTTTGTACCACGGTAATCACAGAACGTTGGGTTACTAACCAGAATCCTACTAAAGATTGGTTCAGTAACAACAGCAATTCCGCCTGTGCTCAAATTTTTGTAGTGTAGTCTTTGGCTAAACGCAATGAGTTTCGCTTCATACAGGCACTTATTAACTTGCACAAATAAATTAAACATAGAAGGGGGCACCGAATCGATGCCCCCAGGTAAGCACTACGCGTTATCGACCGTGCGCTTAGCGCCGTCCTTTAGATCTTCTTTAGCATTGCGTGCTTGAGCTTCTGCTTGCTTTGCTTTGCCTTCAGCTTGATCTGCGGGGTCACCTGTCACTTTGCCGGCTGCATCTTGAACTTTGCCTTCGACATTCTTAGCAGCAGCTTTGGCTCTTTCTTCTAAACTCATTGTCGTACTCCGTTTCTAAGGAACTATCTGAATCGGATAGGGCAGACAACATCGCTCTATCCACCCCTTAAATGTACGCAATGCTTGCAGTAAAACCCTCTCTCACAAGTTGTATTCAAAACAACAATATCTATCGTCTACCTCTGCTTAAAGAGCTAGGCATCACTACAACCAGACTCTACAGCTCACTGCAAAAGTGCTTCAGGCATAAGTTGTTAATCATTCAAACTGGGTATTCAGGAGGCTAAAACCCCTTGCTAGCTTAGATCAACTCGAAAATTTAAATGCATAACAGCTTAGTAGCCACTAAAGCTCTTGAGACTTCGCCAAATCCCGCTCTGTGCGAACCCACTTGGTTTGCGGTTTGATGAAAAAAGCCATGTACAGAGGGACTTTCCAGAGCACATAGAGTGGCACTGACAGGAGCGTTACTAAAGGTAATTTGTGCCGCGCAAAGTTTGCCCAGGCAGTGGTAATCGCTACGAGTATAAACAGCCCTTCCAGCGCCAGTAGGGTCATTGGCGCATAGAACCCCAGCGTCAAACCAGCCACACTTGCGGACAGCAACGCCGCAAACCATAACATGACTAGGAGCGACAGCGGTGGAATGCATAGGTCAAGCGCGATCGCCAATAAAGCGAAACGCTTCTGGTCAAGCCATCCCTTCAATAGACGTGGCACCTGACTCAATAATGTCTGGAGGTGCCCATGCTCCCAGCGAGTCCGCTGACTGATGGCAGCTTGCTTTTGCTGTGGCAATGCGCCAGTGACATCAGCCTCGGCGCAAAAAACAGTGGGATAGCCAGCCACTAAAAGATCCAAAGATAGCTGCATATCCTCAACGATATTGCCACTTGCCCACGAGACCTGATGAATGAGCGACCAAGGGAACGCCATTCCAGTACCCGTCAAGAGACACGGCAGCCCCAATTGAGCCAACCCCAATGGACGCACTAAATTCTTGACTGTGAACGCAAGCATTGACACCGCAGAAGCAGGACTAGGTTTTGTCGGCTGGTTGAGAAGATAACTTGCCTGCACTGGACGCTGCTTCGCTGCTGCCAAACATGATATTTTCGCGATCGCCCCTTCTGCAACCAGGCAGTCGGCATCGACGACAACCACAACATCAGGTGGTAGTGGCGCAAGAAATTTTAGCCCAAAGTCCAACGCGTACCCCTTTCCGCGTCGTTCAGGATCATGCCGTTCAATAACCGTAGCACCAGATGCCTGAGCAACAGCGGCTGTCTCGTCATTACAGTTGTCAGCAATCACAATCAAGCGATCTTGATTGGTCAACTGTGGCATCACTGTCTCTAACGTGGCGCTGATGCCGCCTGCCTCATCATGTGCTGGAACTAGCACCGCGATCGTCGGTCGAGCCATCAACGGCTCTTGCTCAATTCGCCGCCTTGGTAAAGCCGCTGCCAGACATTCCACTAGAAGAACGCCAGTGGGAATGAAGAGGAAGAGCGCAATCGCCAACAAAAAACCGTTAAGCAGTTGATTCACCACGGATACTTTGACGCTCCCACCGTTGCTAGCCCTACTCAAACCAACTGAATTCAAACCTGGATCAATTCAAGCGATGGATTGGATACGTGCTTACCGAGCCAACCTGTTGCTGATCTAAGCTGTTGCACGCTCGCTGAGTGAATACCTACTCATTCGGTTTAAGAATTTTAAGGTTTTCCAGCAGCGTTGGCTTGCCACCATAGCTCTGTCCATACTGCCCCGACTGGTTGTAAGCATTTGCTGTACCGCTGCCAGGGTGGTTAGGCACAAAGCCCACTACAGGCAAACGGAACCTTCCTAGTTCAGCAAGCACTTGAGTCAACACCGATCGCTTTGTTTTGGAAACGCCCGCAACCAGAAGCAGTCCGCTAGAGTGAGCAGCCACAAAATTAGCGTCAGAGAATTCTGAAAGTGCAGCCGTGTCATAAATCACGAGGTCAAATTTGTCTTGCAGTGTTTGCATCAAGCCTTGCATCTCCGTGGAAGCCAGCAATCTACCGGAATCTGGTGAAGTTTGACCAGCCGTTAGCACCGAAAGGTTGGTAGCCGCAGGCGCACGTTGAATGACCTGCTCTAGTTCTCCCCGACCTGAAAGCAACTCGCTCAGCCCAATCGAGTTCGGTAGGCTGAAAAGCGAATGAAGCTGAGGCGAGCGCAGATTTGTATCAACCAACAAGACTCGTTGTCCCATTGAAGCTGCCTCTAAAGCTAGATTGAGTGCGATCGTCGTTTTCCCGTCGCCAAGTTCCGCAGAACTGATGACCAGAGAGCGTACTGACGGCTTAGAACTGAGAAAGCGAATGTTCGTATATAGAGAACTGAATGCTTTTGAGAAAGCGTCCGATCGTGCAGCGGGAAGGGCATTTATCGGTTGGTTTAAGCCATTTTTGAACGGAATGGTGCCCAGAAGCGGCAGCTTCAAGGAGCCTTCCATATCCTCTGCACTGTAAAATCGATCCCTGGCTTTTTCCTTCAGCAAAGCGGCTGCTAAGCCAAGTAGCAAGCAGGCTGCTAAGCCAGCGAGCAAAAATTTCGGCTCAATGTTGGCGGATGGAATCGGATTGTTTCTGCCATCTCGATCGATGGCTGGAGCCGAAACAATCTCCCAAGGCACTTCTTTCTGTGCCGCCTCAATCCGCAACGTCTCACGCTGAGTCAAAAATTGGTTTAACGTCGTTCGAGCAAGGTCTAATCGTTGGCTTAATCCTGTATATTGGCGAATAACAACCGGAAACTCCTGAAGCTTCTGATTTAAGAATGCTTGGGATTGCGCGATCGCCTGTCCACGTACCTGTAGTTGCTGAGTCGTATTAGCAGCCGTCACTAACTGCCTAATCAAGTCCACTCGAAGGGCATTTTGAAAGGCGAGAACGCGAGAATCGAGGGGTACGCTAGAGGCGTTCAAGCCTAAGTTATTGCGCGCTTCCCGACCCAACAGTTGCTCCAACTTGTTTTGTTGTTCCTTCAGCCCAAGCATGACTGGACTCGCACTGCTATAGCGCGCAGACTTAGCCGCAATTAGAGTCTGCACCCTTTTCAGTTCGGCAACTTGCGTCTGATAACTGGTGTTTTCACTCAAGGAAGCCGCTGCCAGTGCTTGCTCCGGATTGATGCCGAGCTGCGCTTGCAAACGGTTGAAGAGTGCCTGCTGTTCTTTTAAGTTACGCTGCGTCTCTAGCTGCTGAGCCTGAATCCCTTGAGCTTGAGCGGAAAGCTGCGCACCCTCTGTCGTTGGATCGGCGATGCGATAGCGCTGCCTTAGCGCTTGCAGTTCTGCTTCTAAGTCGTTTACGCGACGCTGTAGGCTAGGAAGCTGATCCTCAATGAACTGAACACCGCCACCGATGCGAGTTTTTCGGTCTTCAAGGCTATATTTTAGATAGCCTCTAGCGAGTTCTTGTAGTATGAACTCTACTTTTTGAGGGTCTTGACCTTTGTACGCAACATCAATCACTTTCGTTGGGTCGGATGCGTCAGACCCAAAGCGCTGTGCCGAAACTTCATACCGCTTGATGATCAGCGTTTTGCCGTTGGCTGCGGCTGCGAGTGAACTCGCGGTGACATCAGGATAACGCCGTTGAATTTCTGTCGCAATCTTAGAAAGCAATTCAGGGCTTTGTAAAATCTGGAGCAATGTCGGATAGTCAATGACATCAGGCTGCTGTGCACCTGGGCGAGAAATCGCAGCCGGGTCTGAAAGGCGTGCTTGCGAGGTGATAGGCTCGACCAAAAGCTGAAAATGACCTTTGTAGGTGCGAGGACCACTCAGACTTGAGTATGCAACCAGGGCAGCACCAGCAGTCGTGACCCCTGCAATGAGGAGAGCATTCCGCCGAATCATCCTGACTAGAGGCGACAAGTCGAGACCCTTCTGTTGTGCAGACAAGTCTGTGTCATCACCCACCCCGCCGTTTGCGTATGATCGCTCTTGATCATTGAACGATGGATCTTGAGTGTAATGTTCAGCTTTCATGGTTTCTCCCTCCCTCATTGACTCTCAGCATTGAACTCTCAGCATCGAAAATTTTGGTTGCGTTTAGCTGCTTCACGAGACAGATAACTATCACCTAAAGATGGTAAATAGCCCTAACACGCCGCCAAGTGGACCCAAGACTGTACCAACGGTATCGCCAATCTTAGCGAGACCATTTCGGTTCACGACAACGACATCGTTGTTGCGTAGGGGGGGGTTGTCTTTCTCGTCCAGCTTTTTTGAAAAATCAATGGCAATTGTTCTTCGATCAACAGTGCCATTGGGGTTAAGGCGAATCAGCTCCACATCTTTCCTAGCCCGCCCGTTTCTAAAGCCACCAGCAGCCAGAATTGCCTGGTTCAACGTAGTATTGGGTTTAACCGCAACGGCTCCAGGAGTCGTGACCTCGCCCACCACGTTAACCCTAATTGCGTCCGGGGAAAAATTGCTGTTAGCAATCTGGAGGGCTTCCGTTGTATCGATTTGAGTTGCTTTAGGAACAACGAGCGTGTCACCATCCCGCACTTGGATGTCCTGAGTTAAATCACCTGCGCTCAAAAACTTCCAAAGGTCGATCGTGCGCGTTTCTTCTCGACCTGCCCCTTGCGGGCGACGAATCTGAATTTGACGAATGTCGGCTTGCTCAGTGATACCTCCGGCTGCCTGAATGGCCTTGCTGACCGTGGGCCACTGACTGCCGCTTTCATTGCCGCCTTGTTGCTGCCCATTCAGACCCGTTTGAGCTGCATTGGTAGTGCTTACCGCAGTACTACTGACTAGGTTACTGGCAATAATGTAGGAACCGGGGCGGGTTACTTCACCGATCACGCCGACTTTTAGGGTGCGAGCCGCAATTAAGCTAACAGTGATTCTTGGCTTGTTGATATACGCGCCGTATTTCGCTTCTAGCCGTTCAGATGCCTCTCTGAGTGTCAACCCTTTAACATCGACACTTTTGACCCACGGTAGATTGATTGAGCCGTCGGGCAGCACAGGATAGCGCGCCTCCAACACAAGCTCAGGGGTGTCGTAGCTATCAACTTTGAGTACATCGCCAGCACCGAGGGTATAAGCGGATTCCTCTTTTTCGGCATTATTTGGCTTCGGAGAGCCAACATCCTGCTGAGACGGATTGGGTTGAGCCAATGGTGTCTGAGCTGTGGTCGGTATAGGATAGCTCGCTCCAACCAACACTAATAAAGAAAAGCCTGTGATTGAACGATTAATTCCCTTCATCATGGAGTCTCTTAGTGACACGGGAAATTGAAAAGATAAATGGCATGAAAGCGCGAAGGAGAAAAAGGTTAAACGGCACGTCATTGATAACTTGCCCAGAAACTTTTCCACTATAACCTTGCAGCTTCTACTAGCCAGGTTGTGTCTAGGCTCAACGGCGGGCTATTGAGTCGTTTCAGACTTTTTTAGGACGTTGATGTCCCTCAGCGCGCAACCACAACGTTAGCTGGTAGTAGATTCCCTGTAGATGACACGCGTAGCGACCCTGATTTTAGCAGCGACTTTAGTAGCTCAATCAATTATGGAGTGTTCGATTAAGCTCTCTTTGTCGGTTATTGCTTACTTTATCCAATATTTATCACTCTCCTCAGCAAAGCTATGCAAAGAGAAGAAGAAATAAAGCTTACCTCGATTAAATCACCACACGCCGCTCAATTTTACAAGTATTCTCAAACGAGCGATCGGTGATTTCCCCTGTGCTCACCAAACCAGATTTTAATCATCTGACGCTGCTTGAGGCTGAACTACTGACAACAGAACAGGATTGCCCGTAACTGCTGCTGTCTTAGCATCTTTCAGACGATCGCAAGGTCAACAATGGGCTTGCCTAGCAGACAATGCCAGTGACAGGCAAAGAGGTCGGGCCTTTGGACGTTGAGGCTGGCGATCGCGGGTGCAGCCGGAAACGGTAACAGGCGATCGAAACAAAGTGTTTCATCTTGCCAGCCAAACTGCATGAGGTAAACGGCGGGTAGTGCATTGAGCGATCGCAGCAAGCGTTGACTCAGGGCATAAAGGGGTTGCCGTTGGGCATCCGAAAGGTGAATTGGCTGCTTGTAACGTTGCTCTGATGAGTGGAATGCACCTGATTCAAAACCAATCACTTCAGCGTAGAGCGGTCCTTTTGCGGTGAGGACGATCGGTAGCCAAAGGTTGCCTTCGCCTGTGGCATATTGCCATGATATAAGCTGCTGTCGTAAGCCATCGACATCGCGGCAAGCTGAGTAGAGCGCGTTTGCCTGCAAGGAAAGGATTGGCGGTAGATGAAGCGTCAGGGGACAAAGCAGGCGATTGTCGAGTGTCGAGGTGTCGGCACTAAGGTCAGAGGATGAAACAACGTCAACACTTGTCAGGCTATCAGGCTCGCACTGAGTAAGAATGGCATGTTTGAGCGCAGAAACCAGTTGAGTCGCCGCCTTAGCGCGAGTAGACTCAACGACAATAAGTACGTCAGGCATCGAATCTAGGCATTCCCAAAGCTAGGGAGAGCGGCACTCATACCTTTAGGAAAGCTGGGCAAATCAAGATGAGTCTGACGACGGGTCCTCACTGCCAGACGATAGCTGACGCTTTGCAGTTCGGCGTGAAGCTGACGATTTTCACGTTGGATTTGAGTGACTTTCTCACGAATCGGCACCATGCGCTCGGCAAACTTTTGGCGATAGATTTTGGGCAGTTCCTGTACGACTTGCTCTAGCATCCGGGAGCGATCGGTCAGTTCTTGCACCGATTGGCGGAGCTGGTAAATTTCTGTGTCGCGATCGGTAATCTGCTCTTGATAGAACGTGACTTGCTGCTCTACACCTTGCAGTTGCTCTCGTAGAGCACGCACTTCAGCCAAGTGTCGCTCAGACACTTCTGGGCTGGGCATAAAGTTGGCGTTGCCTTTCACTAATCGAAAGAGTTCCTGGGAGAGCTGCTGCACCAGGTTGTCTCGCATCTGTAGCTCTTCGCGGAGACGCACGGTCTCTGCTTGTAGGTCGGGCAGGGTTTGGCTCTCAGAATAGGTCACGTCTTTAGAACTCCACTTTCGATAGCATCAGTCTTTATGGCATCAGGCTGGCTTAGGTGAGTGTCCCAGCGGCGAGGGGCGGACTCACGGCGAATATCCCGCCAAATTGCCGTTGCAGCTAATGTACCATCTGCGACAGCAATTGATACCTGATTGAGTCCTTCTTTTAAATCACCGATGGCAAAAAGGCGCGGATGTGAGGTGCGGCACATTGAATCTGTCACTAGGTTCTCACCGTTCCACTGCAAATCCAGCCCTTTCAGGTACTCATTGAAGTAATGTGAACCCATCGCCACCAACCCCGTTTCCATGTCGATCGTAGAGCCATCAGTTAACTCTACGCCGCTCATTTCGTGGTTATGCCCCAAAAATTTGGCGATCGGGGTTTCGACCAGCGGGTAGCCATGCTCCTTCAGCTTTCGGCGCATCGCATCGCCTACCTCGCACAGTCCTTGCGTAAAGACGGTGATGTAAGGCGTGAACCAGTTCAACACAAAAGCTGTGTTAATGGCAGACTCAGTGCCCACAAAGAGTCCACACTGCTTGTCAGCAATTTCGTAGCCATCACAGATCATACAGACATGCAGATTAAACCCCGCATAATCGTAGACATTCTGCATATTCTCAAGGTAAGGCAAGCGATCGATAATACCGCTCGCCGCCACCACATACTTGCTGCGAAACACAGGATAGAGGCTGTCCTGCTTGCCAACCTTAACCTTGACAGCAAAGGTATCGCCCTCATCATGCACCGCTTCGACAAAGCCCGCTAGATAGTCTCCATTCAGTGACAGCAAGTGATTCTGCCCTTGCTGCAATAAGGTACGCCCTGGTGTCTCTGGCGGTAGCCCTAGATAGTTCCGTAAGTCTTGCATCCAGAACGATCGTCCCCGACCTTTCTCAACCACCAGGCAAGAAAGGCGGTAACGCTGTAGGTAGATGGCTGCTGCCAGCCCACCCGCGCCACCACCCACGATGATGACATCGTAAACATGCTCTAAACGCTGATCAAGGTTCTTCTTAGAGAGCTTCATGGGCTTGCTGTGACGCACTCAAAACGATGAACTCTAGGAATTTGCTCCTAGCTGTTTCTAGTGTAAGCAGTTTGGAAGCTCCCGTGGGGTGCAACCTTAGGCTTCTACTGGCTCTTTTTCGACTTCCGGCACTTCTTGCTTGATCGTAAGGAAGCGAATTACTTCTTCACTGAGACGCATCGAACGTTCTAGTGAGGCTATCTGGCTACCATCGCTTTGATAGTTGATTTGAATGTAGATACCTTCCCGATGGTTTTGAATTTCATATGCCAGACGACGTTTGCCACGGTGCTGTGTCTCCATGACATCCGCCCCATTTTCGCGCAGAAGCGTCTGATACTTTTCGATTGCTTGGTCTACTGCTTCTTCGTTCAGATCAGGGCGAAGAATGTACATTGTTTCGTAAAAATATTCCACGTTGGTCTCCTTATGGACTAATGGCTTCTTGGAGATGCGGTGTGGATGAAGGCTTGACTGGGAAGCTGCCGCGATCTGCCACTTTTCACGCTCAAGAAGCAAGGATTTATAATTCTACCGCGTTTAAGCTTTTGGTGGTCAAGTAAACCCAATCAACATCTATCAGCTTTCATAATGCATTAGCAACCTTGCCATGCTTAAAGCTGTAGGATGCATCGCCAACACTGCTACGCCGAAAGGAGTGGTGATACGGTTAAACTGCCAGCCTGTAGGTGGCAGAATTGATTGATCAGCTTACGTCACGCTGGGCTGACTTGTTAAGGTTTAATCTTGTTTAATCTTGGTTTTTTCTCGAGCCGTGAGGAATCGGTTGAGTTATGGCACAGCGCTATGTCCGGGTTCAAGCAGCAGACGGACAGATTTACTACGGATTACTCCAGCTTGGTCGAGAGGTGCGTGTGCTAGATGCGCCGCCTTGGCTGAACGGGCAGCAAACGGCTTTGGAGTTGCCATCAGAGAGCTACCAGCTTCTGGCACCCTGCGCGCCGTCAAAAGTGGTTGCCGTGGGTAAGAACTACGCCGATCATGCCGCAGAAATGGGAACACCCGTACCGGAAGAACCACTGCTGTTTATGAAGCCGCCTACGGCTGTCATTGCTACAGATGGAGTGATCTTGTATCCTTCGCAATCGCAGCGGGTGGATTATGAGGGCGAGTTGGCGCTGATTATTGGCGATCGCTGTGTGGACTGCACCCCAGAACAAGCTCAGGGGAAGATTTGGGGCTACACGATCGCGAACGATGTCACCGCCCGCGATCTACAGCGCAAGGATGGGCAATGGACACGCGCCAAAGGGTTCGATACGTTCTGTCCTCTAGGTCCCTGGATCGTGCGGGACATTAGCCCGGGCGCTCGGCTGCAAACGTTTGTCAACAATGATCCCAAGCCTGTCCAGTCTGCCTATATCGACCAGATGGTGTTTTCACCAGATGTTCTAGTGTCTTACATCAGTCAGGCAATCACGCTGCTACCGGGCGATGTGGTGCTAACTGGAACGCCTGAGGGTGTGGGAGCGCTGCAAATTGGCGATCGCGTCCGTGTCGAGATTGAAGGTATTGGCTACCTTAACAACACCGTGGCAGAGCGATCGTCCAAGCTGTTGTTAGAAGATCTTAGCTTGAAGGCGGAAGACCTTCTATAACAAGGTCTTCCGCCTTCAAGCAAGCACGACTTGGCACCGAATACTTAACGTACTTGAGTGTAAGCTGCGTCTGAAATAGTTGGAATCTCGGCGTAGCGCCCCAACGCCGACTGAACGACAGAATAGCCGACAGCCGCTACAACACCCAAAAAAATCGTGTTGAACAGCGTTTGCTCTAGCAAGGTGCCCTGAAGCAGTCCAGCAAGGGCATAACGCCATAGGATCGAAACCAAGCTCAACACAATGCCAAACAGGATTGACTGCATCGCGTTGAACCGAATAAAGTGCACGATCGACTCATTTCTGACGACTAAGAGAAAGAGTGCAAAAAATATAATCAGCGGCACGAAACCACCGAAGCCGTAATAGACGCTCAGAAGCGGTGCAAGTGGGAGTGCAATGACATTGAAAACTGGGCTGAGAAAGGAGCCAGACCCAACAACTCTATAGACCATCCCAATAACGTCTAGCAAGGGTAATAAGTAAACCAAGCAGGCGAAGAGGCGGTCTGTGGGAGAAATAGACCCGCGCCAAGTCATATTGCGTTCTCCAGATATGAAATGATTCTTTATGCTGTGATATTGCTCAGGATAGCGCAGTTAGCGCTGGATGCCCACTTTACGGTTTTATGTTGCCTGGTTTTGAAGGAGGCGATCGACAATGCCAACGAGACGATCGATGTTACGTTCCTGACGTTCTGCTGTTTCTGCCTGCCGTTCTGCCGCCACTGCTTGCCGTTCTGCCGCCACTGCTTGATGTTCTGCCGCGACTGCTTGGTGCTCAATCATACCCTTAATCTCACTAAACCCTTCAGTTAGATGACCAATCTGATCCGTGAGTGTGTCGATCTTATCTGTGAGGCTATCGATCTTATCTGTAAGAGCATCCAGCTTGTGGTTATGCTGGCTAGAGGACTGCATGAGAGCAGTCGTCGCCTGTATGAGCTGGTCTAGCTGGTGTTGAGTAGTTGGAGTAGGCATCTTAGCGATGGGCACACAGAACAACTGAGAGCAGATTGTAGCTTTATTCCAGTAATATCGATCGGTTACATTCGCTATGCATCAGCTAGTCAAGGCGATCAAGCCTTCTGGTTTAGCGCGATCGTCTCAGCCATCCAACCGTGTCGCACCCAAATACTTCGTCAGGTAGGGCGAAAAAACCTCGTAAATGAGCGTGAGGGGTTGTCCGCGATGCCAGAACAAGTAATGGCGACCCCAGAGCGGTCCCGGTTGCCCAAATGCCTGCTCTAGCGCTGCCGAATGCCCATAGTAGATGCCCTGCACATCACGGTACAGCTCCGTTCGTAACTGGGCAAGGCTCGCCCAGATCGGGAGCGATCGGTTTTGCAAATACTCATCGACATGGCTTGCTTCCCACCAGGAGGTGGCATAGGCAAGACGTTGCCCTGAAGCGGTTCGCAACCAGACCTGCCGCCGTAGTCGTGGTCCGGGCACAACTTGAAGCTGATTCGGTGCGTGATCGCCATCCATCCCGATCGCCGACATATCAATCACATCCACCTCTGTTGGTTCGCCTGTAAGCAACTGAAGGTGACGCGTCGGTGAGCCATCGCCCAGCATCAGCATTTGCCAGGTCGGTGCTAGTTTACTGTGGGGGAGTCCTTGCTGCACAACAGCCTCATCGCCCTGCCAGATCGGGTCAAGCGGATACCAGATGGTAGGCAAAGTGGGGCGATCGACGGCGGAAAGGGCGATAGTCAACTTCTTTACACAACTTAACCTCAGTACGACTATAGCGCTCTGGCTGGGAAAGTTTTTGGGAATGCAGCGAGAGACAAGAGGAGTTGTTAGTTCTTAGCAGTAGGGAAGACAAGAGCCAGACGGTAAAGGCAAAAGAAACTCAGCGCTTAAAACTCTCTTCTACCTCAAACCGCGAAACTTTCATCCCTCATCTCTCATCCCTACGTCCTTTCCTCCCAGGCTCTCATCTTGCCGGGATTCAATAGCCCTTGGGGATCGACCGTTTCCTTGAAGCGCAACTGTTCTACGTCAATCGTCTTCCTACCGCCGTCTTCCAACACATAAGTATGAGGATTCGCAATGAACGCGCCGTTTTCTTCGTGGTAGTGAATGATCTCTGCCAGCCGCTCTGGGGTGGTGTAGCGCACAATTTGCAGGGCGGCAGGGACAGCTTGACCGCCAATGCGAACAAACTCCAGATGCATCATGACTTCATCACCAAAGTGTTGATACATATGCTCTACCAGCTTCAGCTCTTTGTCTGGCGGAAACATAGTTTGGAGGTAAGTGAGCGATGGATCAACACTGCGGGCGTGCAGTGTTGTGTGGTTCCAGGAATATTCCACCAGCGTGGTGCCCTTGCTAGCTTCCTGCGCACTTTTCTGTAGGCAGATAGTGCCCTTATACTCTTTTACCAGTTCGGCAAATGGTTCTAGAGCCGACTCGGCGACCATGACCAAGGCACAGTGGCTTCCAGTCGCTATGACGTTACGGAAGGCAGCAAAATAGGTAGGGATTGGGTCAGCACAAATGCAGGCAAGCTTTTTGATGATGCCATCGCTGTCGCTGAATGCTTGACCAAAGCGAGCAGCCGCCATGAAGTTGGGGAAGGCAACGATCGCTTCTGCCCAAGCATAGGCAGGCGCAAGCGGAATTTCTAGTTCGGTAATAATGCCGTTGGTGCCATAAGCATGAGCGACTTTGTACACATCGTCGCCGCGAAGCTCAATCACGCGAGGCTCGTCTTCCATGGTGACTACGCGCACGGCAAGGAGATTGCCCCGATCGCGGATTTGCCCGTAGGTAATAGACCCAATGCCACCGCTGCCGCCACCAATAAAGCCACCGATCGTGGCAGTGCGATAGGTCGAGGGCAGCATCCGAATTTCCCAACCACTGCTGCGCGCTTGCTTATCGAGCGCTGCTAGTTTTACGCCTGACTCGACACACGCTAAGCCTGGCTTCACCCACTTCACAGCCTGCATCCGCGACATGTCGAGAATGATCCCCCCTTGCAAGGGTACACACTGCCCATAATTACCTGTCCCAGCGCCCCGGACGGTCAAGGGCAGCTTATGTTTGACACATGCTGCTGCAACTCGCATCACCTCTGCTTCGTCGATCGGGCGCACTACAAGTTCACCTCGCTTATCCTCCAAGAGCGGTTGCAGGATGGGGCTAAACGTGTGGTAATCCTGAGAAAGCTTAGTGATTTGCGTCAGATCGGTAATGATTTCTAATCCATCTAGCTCGGCGACAAAGGGCTTGAGTTTAACAGGGGGAGTGGTTGTAGAAGTCATGGGCTAAGGTGCAAATGGATTGGTAGCCTCTCTCGTGCTACCAAAATCCAGCATGACACAGATTATTTAGGGCAAGTGGTAGTGATAGTAGCGGAATGATGCCTAGTGCTGAAAGCAGCCTAGCGCTGTTTTACCCTTTGCCTTCTGCCTCTTCTGAGAACGCAAAAACACTATGGGTACTAGGCTATCGTCCTCGAAGGAACTGGACTAAAGTGAGCGCCAACCAACCTAGAAGTGCATAGACCACGATCGCCACCAAAACGTTGAGATCAAAAATATTTGCGCCACCTCCAGTAACAGGGCTAATAAAAAGAGTAGAAAACGGAGCGATCAATGGATCGGAAATGTTGTAAATAAACTGAGCAAAAGCATTTTGGGTATTTGCTCCAGACAAGCGCAGGATAAACCGCAGGATCAAGAGGATCTCCAGCAATCCCACTAAAAAAGAAATGCTGTTAATTACCCAGGCAAGCGTTGTATTCCTTTGAGCGGCTTCTAAACGTCCTTGCTCCTGTTGCAGCCGAAAAGCTTCTTCCTCTCGCAGCAACTCTCGTCTTCGTTCTAGATTCTCCTGATTATTTGGGTCGTGCATATTAGGTCTCCTGCTTCAGTGCGCTCTACAGCGCCCATATTATAGAGTTGTCTGCTGTTGGATTGAGGTTTGTTGGAGAAGTTTTAGAATCGCCAAAAAATCTTGCACTACGGGCGCAAGATTAACCTCGTTCAGAATGGGAACGTGGACAAAGAGAGCCTGACATGTCAAGCGACGAGCGCGAATATGCTGTAAGACCGAGTAATAAAGATGATTACAGACAAACGTTCCAGCATCGTGACTGCCGTTGGTAGCCGCTAATCCGTCCACTAGATGATCGACATCAATAGTTGTCCATAGCACTTTTGCTTGATGCTTCCCATTCGACTCTACAGTGAGCAGCGATCGACATTCAGCCATCCCACAACAGACAATGATATTGGGTTGAAAAGCATCGATTTCGGCGATCACAAACTGCGGTGCCAGTTGAAAATCGACAGGCAATTTGCGCAATAGCAACATCTTGCTGTCAAGTTCAGTGAACAAATTTTGCTGACTCATTGTCTCGATTAGATCATCTGAAGCATTCGAGAGGTGATGTGATTGCCAAATGTCGAAAGAAGTCAGTAGGATTTTATTAGTCATACCCGATCGCAGCCAAGGGAGGCTTAAGGAGTTTAGCTGAGACTACAGCGACTATGGGGTGCTATTGCCAGCATTGAAGACGAATAAACATCTGTAAAGGGTCATCTTTGGACGAGTAAAGCTTGCTTCTTAACAAATAGCCCTCAAAATCTCAAACCAGACTCGAAATCAGATTCTATGTCTTTGAAGGCAACTAACAGAACGCTACACAATGTTTAACGGCATACAGCAGTTTACAGCTAAATGAAGTATACATCTTAAGTTCAAAAGCCTTGTTTTTAGCCTTTTTCACTCCTGATCGCTAACGTCTGACTCCTGAATGCTGCTATAAGTTTTAGCGCTCTTTTTAACCGCGTAAACCAAGCAACTCTTGGGGCGATGCCAAAAGCTTAATCCTTACTAGCAGCAGTTTTTTCTCAGCATTAAGCGTAAACAGCCAGGAGACGTTGACCGAAAATAAAGGTGTTTGTACCTTGCCAACCACCTGCACCTCAGTACAGCCATCATCTAGTAGTTGTACAGCGCCTTGGCGCGGTTGCAGGTTAAAACCTCTGGCTTCGGTTTGTAGATACGCCGCGATCGCGTTCTCTCCCACCACAGCTTGCTCAAACGGTGGTTGCATCTCACCAGCAGCAGCAAATAGTTGACTTGTTGCTTGAAACGCCCCTTCATTGAGCGTTTCAAAGTAGCGCGAAATAACTGGCTCGTTAACGCCAACGATCGTCAGCGATGGATACGCTGTAGTTTGTGGTAACGCAGTTGGCGAAGTCAAGCTTTTCATATCCATGATGGGTACTGCACTCGCCGTATTAACTCCATCATTAGAATACGCAGGCAAGCGACCGAGAGTGTGCCTCCTTAGAAAGATTTCGACACGCGGTAGAGATGCTTTTAGAAGATGACTGAGTGCAGACATCGCATCTAGACTAATTGGTGAAACTGTGATGCCAGGACGGGGACTTGAACCACGGACACGAGGATTTTTAGTCCTCCTTAAGATGCTATGGTGCGAAGGTTTCAGTCTTTCTTCTAAGGAATTCCCCCAATTTTCCCCCAATGCACAAAAGTTTAGATGTTTTTGGAGAAGATTAGGTTTCTTTAGAATGCTGATGAGAGTTTCTGTAGGATTTTATTTCTCTATAAATTTAATAATTCGCAATATTTTGCCTCTACAGGCTTTGATGAGTTTCTAGCTCTAGCCTGATTGATTACGAATCGAGTGCGGGCTCTCTCTATGCAAGGCTTTGAGCAGTTAAAAACCTTACAGTAATAAAAGTTAGAAGTGCTTTCCTATTTGCCCTCACTCTTCCACCCTGCAGGTAGAATCACTTCAGGCTATTTTACTGTCTACTAGCAGGCTTCTTTTTGACACCCCTCGGTTACATCACTACTACTGGGTGGGTAGTTACCAGCAATTCTCAGTATGAAATTTCAACTGGTGTTCGGTGGGATCTCCAGTTCTAGACCCTCAAGCATAAAAGTGAGTAGGTGATTCCAACTGTCGAAATACAGATAACGGGTTAAGGCTCGCAAGTC
>Ga0209591_10000034_pt1 | contig 164358 bp, 133 predicted proteins | sample MAT01_FD_187207 | JGI IMG/M metagenome (GOLD analysis project Ga0209591, IMG submission 187207) | Freshwater microbial communities from Lake Fryxell liftoff mats and glacier meltwater in Antarctica - MAT-01 (SPAdes) (version 2) | ecosystem: Environmental > Aquatic > Freshwater > Ice > Liftoff...
AGGTGAACGCTTGGCAAGCGAATATCTAAAAAAACAGAACTATACCATTATTGCGACAAATTGGCGCTGTCCTCGCGGCGAGATTGATATTATCGCCGGACGCAATGAAGGCATTATCTTCATCGAAGTGCGTACCCGTCATGCAGAGACAACAGAGGCTTCTTTCGAGAGCGTCAATCGCGCCAAACAGCGCAAGTTGATTGCCAGCGCACAACTTTACCTACAAGCGCACAACCTTGAAAATCACACATGGCGTATTGATGTCATTGCCATCGCACTCCCCCGTTCTGGAGATCCTCTGATAGATCATCTGGAGAATGCTCTTGATTGGTAAATCAAAACCGCAGCCTCTCATCGTCATTCTGGGACCAACCGCCGCTGGGAAGACAGGTTTAGCAATCAAAATCTCCCAAGCACTGAATGGGGAAATTATCGGTGCAGATAGCCGCCAAGTCTATCGCTATATGGATATTGGCACCGCCAAACCCACCCTTGAAGAACGTCAACAAATAGTCCACCACTTAATAGATTTTGTTATGCCGGACGATAATCTTTCTTTAGCACGTTATCAGCATATGGCTTATACCGCCATTGATGACATTCATGCTCGCCAACGTCTCCCGCTGTTGGTCGGAGGTACAGGGCAGTATATCTCGGCTGTAACCGAAGGCTGGTCTATCCCTCAAGTCCCACCCAATGAAATTTTACGCGCCGAGTTAGAATCATTCGCAGTATTAAACGGTGCAGAAGCCCTTTATCAAAAGCTCCTCGCCATTGATCCGGCAGCCACAGAAAAAATCCATCCGAATAACGTCCGCCGTGTCATCCGTGCCTTAGAGGTCTGTTATGAAACTGGTCAGCTCTTTAGCGAATTACAGCGCAAAAAACCACCCCCTTACGCTATTTTTGAACTTGGACTGATGGTAGAACGGCAAACCTTATATGAACGCGCAGACCACCGTGTTGATCAAATGATGGCACAAGGATTCGTTCAAGAAGTCCAATCTTTACTAGACAAAGGCTATAATCGCGCTCTTCCCTCCCTCAGCGGCTTAGGTTATGCCCAACTTGCAGCACATCTTTTGGATGGTTTATCGCTTGAGCAGGCTGTTATTGAAACCAAAAATGCCACCCATGATTTTATCCGGCGGCAACTCACTTGGTTTAGGGGACACGATAACGGCATAATATGGCATAATGGAGAACAGATTACCGGAGAGGTGCTAATTCAAAATTGCGCCCACTGGCTGAAAGAGCATATTTGAACTTATGCGTTACGTGAGCCGTACCGAAAATCCTAACGCGATAGCGGGTATCTTTTTATTGATTTTATTGGCAGTCTTTGCGGGGCCAAATGTCCTCCCGCGCCTGCTCTCCGATCAATTTCCCTTTGTCTATGAGGGCGTACCCTGTGATTGGCTGCGGGCAGGCGATCAACGTGCCATTCATCAATCGTTGCTAGGCCGGGCTGTCTCCAACCGAGTCAACCCACCCATCAGCCTAACTATCAAAACCAGCGATTTTCCTGCAGCGATTGATGGGCCACTGGTGATATGGATAACAGTTACCAATAATACCATCGGCACAATACCCATTCTCGTCACCACAGAACGCGTTGTCATTGGCACAGGGACGGGCGAAAGCGGTTTGGGGATCGCCTTTAATAATGTCCCCGTTCCAGCAGCGGCACAAAATGTCGGTGGCTACCCAGAAACACAAATTCGCCTGCTCGGACCGCGCCAGCGCTGTGTCCATCGTGCGCTGATACAGCCGAATCAGTTCGCCCCGTCGGATTTATCAATTGTCAGCACAGGCTCTGGCTCCGTCAAGGCGTTTTATCGGAACAATACAAGCGGGACAGCCTCAGCCGTAGGTACAGGTGTCGCTATCTATGGCGATCAAGGTCTATGGGTCGGTGTAACCGAGTCGGATTCGGTGGATATACCCGTCAGTGTCCAATAGAATCCGGGTTTAGTCATTCCTGTTATAATAGAGCAATCAATTGAATTTAAGAACACGTCAAGAAAGGCAAGAAGGCTTTTATGACTGAGCGCAGACCAGAAAAACCCGTTCTTACCGTCATTGAAGGAAAATACGCCAATCAACATTGGGTAATAAACGAAGATGAGACCATTATCGGACGCGATGATGTATGTACTATTGTCATTCCAGAACGCCAGATATCCCGCCAGCACATCCGCATTGTGCGAACCGAAAGTGTCTATCAGGTCGAAGATTTAGAAAGCCGCAACGGAACGTGGGTGAACGGACAAAAATTGACGGGCAAGCGCGATCTGTATGACGGCGATGAGATTCATATCGCCCTGGCAGTACGAATCCTATTTATTGGTTCCGGCGCGACTGCCCCACTCCCGTTTGAATTACCCGATCACATCGGGGGACGGCTTCGCATTGACCGAGAAGCGCGACGTGTTTTTATCGGCGATGAAGAACTTGACCCGCCGTTGAGCCTCCCACAATATCGCTTGATTGAACTCTTCTATAATCGCAACGGTCACATCTGCACCCGTGATGAAGTCGTAGAAGCCGTGTGGCCCGATGTGATGGGAGAAGGCGTAAGTGAACAAGCCATTGATGCCCTCATTCGCCGCTTGCGTGACCGATTAGCCGAACACGACCCGGATAACCAATATATCATCACAGTACGCGGTCACGGCTTCCGCTTGATAAATCCGATGGATTAGACCAAAGTAAAATGAATAATTCCAACCCACTGTTAACTCCTACTCCAGATGAATTGTGGCAGCCCTTGTTAGAGCAGTGTGGAGAAGTCTTTAAACCCAATCCACGCCGTGATATAAAGACTTTCCAAAGCCAAGTAACTGCGCGTTCTTATACCCTAAACGAAGCGCTCAACCGACTGGGGGTCAAAAAAGTTACCCTTGAACAAGCCATCGTAAAAGGCGTGCTTGTAAGTTTTATCGACCCGGAAAATCAAGTGCGGATTCCCGCCTACGAAGTGGAAGGCGCATTAGCAGATACGATCCGGTTAGAGCAAATTACCGCCTATCAGCGCATCCCAATGGAAGACCTCATCCTCGCACGTAACATCACGTATGAGGAAATGAAAAAAGGGCTGGCAAAGGCAGGCCTAAAAAATGGGATGCTAACATGGCAAGATTTGCGCGGTCAGTGGGACTTACCAAAGACCTTTCATGAATTCCGCGAACTCATACACGAGCACAAAGCGGAACAACGTAAAGAAAGGCGAGCGAAACGCGAAGTACGAAAACAGCATATCCGCGAGGCACGTCGCCAAGAACGCGAACAACTCAGCGAACTTCGTAATCGTCTTTTGGCAGCATTCCCCGCATGGGCGCATGAAGGACGCGGCGATCAGTTCATTTCATTACATATCGGGCCACCCAACAGCGGCAAAACCCATGATGCGCTGATTGCCTTAGAAGAGGCAGGCAGTGGATGGTATCTCGCGCCGCTGCGTTTATTGGCTTTTGAAATTTTTGATCGCCTAAATCAACGCGGGACACCCTGTAATCTACTTACAGGTGAGGAACACATCGATATTCCCGGCGCAACCATCACCGCCGCCACTATCGAGATGTTCAATCCATCCTATAGCGGGGAATGCGTCGTCATCGACGAAGCGCAAATGCTAGCTGATGCAGATCGAGGATGGGCATGGACACGCGCCTTGATGGAGGCACAATCGCCAGAACTTCACGTCATTGCGCCCACTACAACAGAAGGTTTAATTGACCAACTCGCCCAAGCCGCAACTATCCCGCTTGAAGTCATCCGCCATGAACGGCTCGCTCCGATTTCAATTGCGGAGGAGGCGTGGTCATTGGAAAAACTCCCAGAACATACGATTTTAGTCGCCTTCTCTAGGCAGCTTGTTTTACACCTTAAAACAATCTTAGAACAAAGCAAACGGCGCGTTTCCGTCGTCTATGGGAACTTGCCGCCGGAAGTTCGCCGCAAGCAAGCAGATCGTTTTGCTAACGGAGAAACCGAAATTTGTATTGCGACAGATGCCGTTGGAATGGGGCTGAATCTACCCGCCGATTACGTCTGTTTTTATGAAATAGAAAAATTTGATGGCAAACAAAAACGGCTGTTGACCACCGCTGAAGTTCAACAAATCGGCGGACGCGCCGGGCGCTTCGGTTTTTCTAATGCAGGTGTGATCGGTGCGACTAACAAGCGTAATCTAAATATTATCCGCCGTTTATTCAATGCCGAGCCAATTACGCTTACTCACGCCCGTGTATCCCCCACTTATGATGACCTCATTATGATCCCAGGCGGCCTAGCAGATCAGCTTATTCAATGGTCAGCGCTGCAATCTATCCCAGATAATCTCCGCGACAAAATCAGCACTGCCGATTTGACCGAACCGATTGAACTTGCCAAAATGTTGACCCGTGAGGAAGTCGAAAAAGTCGGTTTGGCGACGGCGCTCAAGCTCATTAATGCCCCTACGCGCAACAGCAGCCGAGGCTACTGGCGCAAATGCGCCGATGCAATTCTCTCAGGTCGTGCCATGCCCAGACCTATCCCCGCCCCTTCTCGCATTACGAGCAGTGCGGAATTAGAACAAACAGAATTCGCTATTGCTGGAGCCGATATTTACCTATGGCTTTCGCAGCGGCGCGACTTTGAAGATTATGCGCCCCATCATGAAGACGTGCGCGAGTTACGCTTTAAATGGTCGGAAAATATTGATCGCGCCTTGCTACAAAAATTGGATACATCTAGACGCTGTCCGCAGTGTGGACGGGTGCTACCGATCAATCATCGTTACCGTTTGTGCGATAAATGTTACGCAGAACAATATGATGGTTACGAGGATTACTGGTAAGTGATCGTGGACAACCTTAGTGAAGCTAACACAATAGATTGCGAAGCCTGCTCTGCCGAACTGACGGGGCAAGCTCACTATGCTGATGGTCCAAAATTAAATAATGATTAGACCTTTGTGAAGTGAGCAAAATCAGATTATTGTGTCAAAATGAGGGTTCGCCTTTCAGCTTTTTAGGGACAAGATAAGGCGTTTAAATGGCTCGTTCATACAGTAGCGAACCAAAGTCCCAATTGAATCTAAAACGCAGAAGTAGAAATTACCTCTGCGTTTTTATCAACTAACATGAGCAATTTTTACATTATGGATGGTTTTAACTTGGCTGGGCGGTAATCTCTAAATATTCCATCCGTATGACATCCGCATGAGTTAATCCCAAAATATCCAGCATTTCGCGGATACGTGCCGCTTTGATCTCCGCATCGGTCTCTGACCAAGTGCGGCTCTTGATCTCGATGAACGCATCTGGAAGCGCGGGCTTCAGCATTTTATCAATGTTGATGTAGAACAAGACCCCTTGATAGTGAATATGATAGCGCATACGCTCTTTATGCAGTTCACGCTGGGTACTGCCAGCAAAATATTCCTGATAAAAGCGCAGCGGGCGATCTGCCGGGGCGATAAAGCGCGAGTGAGAAAGCAGCACGGCTGAGTCAAATTCGTTCTCTTTAGTACGTGTCGTAAAGGTCAAACGGGTGCGGACTTCGCCGACATCGCCATTTGAATCCACGCGATCATCTTCCCGATAGCGCACCCGCACGTCCTCATCACGCTCATCATTGAACACAAAGTAGGTATCGTACTGCTTGTAGTGCGTCATCCGTAGAATTTCAACATCGGGATGATCCAGCAAGTTTTCGAGAATGGATTGATCTTTCAGCATCGCCTTGACCTGAACTTCAAAGCTCTCCGCTCGTTCCACACCACCCACCGCCAGCAGCTTGCTCAACGCATTACCTTCATGTGCGGCAAGGAAAATATCCACCTTTGCGGCATACTGCTGCGCCTGCTGTTTGATTTGTGGTAAATCCAGCGTGAGCAATTCCCGATCACGCATCAGCCAGCGTCCATGGCACATCACATGCAGCACATCGGTACTCTTGCCGGAATAAACGATCTCGGCATAAACCGCATTAGGATTGCGCCGAAAATAGGGCGTGTTATGAATCGTTTCCGCATCCATCATAATGATGTCCGCATATTTCCCCACTTCTAAGCTGCCCGTTACATCGCCCAAAAACAAGGCTTCTGCGCCCTGCCGCGTCGCCATCAGGAGCGCTTGTCTAGCGGGGAGTGCCGTCGGATCATTCTGTGCCGTCTTTGCCAGAATTGCCGCCAAACGGATTTCCTCAAACATATCCAAATCATTGTTACTCGCAGGGCCATCTGTGCCAATGCCCACCACAACACCCGTTTCGAGCATTTTGCCAATGGGGGCAATCCCACTCGCCAGCTTTAAATTGCTCGTTGGGCAGTGTGCAATAGTCGCATCATTCTCATAAAGCGTCTCAATGTCGCTGATGTTGACGTGAACGCAATGCGCGGCCAAAACTTTGGCGTTCAGGAGTCCCGTCGATTTCATCCAAGGGACTTCACGCAACTCATAATCTCTAAGACTGTCTTCTTCTTCTGTGCGTGTCTCAGAAACATGAATCAGAACCGGCACATCATACTGCATCGCCAACTGCGCCGATTTCTTGAGCAGTTCTTCGGTACTCGAATAAGGGGCATGTGGGGCAACCGCTGGCGTAATCAAAGGATGATCTCGCCACGTCTCGATGAATTCGCGGGCATATTCTAGGCTATCTTCATACGATTCGGCATCTGGCGCAGGGAACTTCAGGATCGTCTGCCCCAAAACCGCGCGCAGCCCCGCCTCAGCAGTCGCAGCGGCAATCTCCGCTTCAAAATAATACATATCTGCAAAGGCCGTTACCCCACCACGAATAAACTCCGCACAGGCCAGCTTCGTACCCAAACGGCAAAATTCCGGGCTGACAAACTCGCGCTCCGTTGGCATGATATAGCCCATGAGCCAAACATCTAAACGCAAATCGTCCGCCAAGCCGCGTAAGAGCGTCATTGGAACATGGGTATGTGCGTTGACAAGGCCAGGCAAGACGTATTGGCCTTCACAAGATACAATCTCAGAGGCTTCATATTGGGCGGCGATTTCAGCGCTCGTGCCGATGGCGACAATTTTACTTTCGCGGATAGCAACCGCGCCGCCAAAAATCAGATCGAACTTTTTGTTCATGGTGATCACTGTGCCGCCAGTTAAAATGACATCAACCTTTTCCATCACCAGCCTCCATTTCTTCCGTAAGGAAATTGGCGAAATTATACAGCACATGTAGACTTTGTACAGGAAACCTTAACTAGCGCTTAAAATCTTGTTCCTAAATTTTTCTTGCGGATTGTTACCCACACCCCAGGAGTACCCTGATGCTTAGTTGCCTGCGTTCTGTTTTTCCCCTGCGCCCACAACCCCTTTTTGTGATTGAAGGGGCGCTGATTGGTGTGTTTTTCATCCAGGCACTGCGCTTTCTCGTCGGGATGCTCTACAGCCGCATCGCCAGCGCTTCCCAATTTCCCGCGCTTGACCCAGCCTTGATTAATCGGGCGTTGCCGGGTTTGGTCGATCCAAATACAGCCAGCAGCGAGATCACCTTCTTGATCTATATGATTTCCCTACCATTGCTCACTTTGTTCATAGGTCGGGTACGCTGGCTCTTATTAGTGGGCGCAGCGCTCACTGCCGTTGGACGTTATTTTATGGTAGCGGATTCGGTGACATTTTCCAGCACGATAGGAGCGGCAATGGCAGTTGGCGGCGGCTTATTTTACATCACCCTGCTCACTCGCCACCGCCCACAAACGCTACCTCTTTTTTTTACGCTTGCAATCGCTATCGACCAGATTTTCCGCGCTGCCGGGAACACCCTCGATCCATCTTGGTCAGGCGCAACAATCGTTCTCAGGTCAGCCAATGCCGTTCTAACCTATCAATCGCTGCAACTTATTCTTTCCATTGTCGTGGTCACAATCGCATTTAGCACCCTATTGCTCCAACAGCGCCAACAAGGACGACGTAAGGATCGTGCCGCTGTAACGATAGGACTTATGACGATTTGGAGTGGCATTGGCATGGGCGGGTTGCTCTATTTGGAGATGGCTCTTCTCGCCCTGCCGAATGCGATGATCGCACGCGGGTCGGGCAGTTATATCCTATATCCCATCCTTGTACCGTTGACAATCACGGCGACATTACTCCCCCTCATCCCTTGGATACGGGTCAAAGCGCGAGAATTCATCAGCCTGTTCGACAGTAGTGTGCGCGGCTGGTCGTGGATGCTCTTAGTCGCGCTGCTTATCGTCATTGGTACAAGAATCGGCGGCACGATTGCGGTTATCATTTTGGTCACGGCGCAATTTTTCGTCAGTATGATGTGGTGGTGGCTGCCACGTCCACAAGCCCAAAAAGAACGCAATTTTAGCGCGATTTGGGTCATTCTAGGGGTGATTGTCTTCACTTTGCTCGTCATTGCGGATTCGTTCACTTTTGAGTACGCTTTTGTACGCAATCTCGCACCGCAGCTTAACTTTTTGAATGATATTATCCCACCGCTGCTGCGTGGTTTTCGCGGGTTAGGGCTGATTGTGCTTCTACTCGGTGTCTTCCTCGCTGCCCTGCCCATGGTGCAAACCCGTCGGCGCATTCCATGGCCCGGCGGCGGCATGGCTCAATCCTTTGCCGCGATTGTCCTCATCGCGGCAGCAGCGATTGGTGGCGCACTCGCCGCACGGCCTCCGCGTGTTGAAGGGCTGACTAATCCTGAATTAGTGCGTGTTGCTACCTATAATGTCCACGCAGGCTATAACGAATTTTGGTATTACGATCTTGAAGCTGTCGCCCGTGCAGTTCTGGAAAGTGGCGCGGACGTGGTACTTTTGCAAGAAGTGGAAACGGGACGGTTAACCAGTTTTGGGGTCGATCAGGTTTTATGGTTGGCGCGGCGGCTAGGCATGGATGCGCGTTTCTATCCTACCAATGGCAGCTTACAGGGATTAGCTGTCCTCTCACGCATCGAGATTGTCTTTGACGATGGCTATCCACTGACGAGTATCGGTATTCAAACTGGCTTGCAGCGCGTCCAAATCCGTCCTGATGGCGGCGTGATTACGCTCTACAATACTTGGCTGGGGGTTTTGCTGGCAACAGATGCCGCACGTACACCAATCGAACAAGAGCAAGAGCAGCAGCAGCAGCTTAATGAAATTTTCAATATCATCAGTAATCAGTTTACAGGCGATTCATTAGGGCGCAGCCGCACACTTATTGGAGGAACGTTCAATAATGTTCCCGACTCAGATTTAATCCAGCGGATGCGACAATCCGGATTAAATGACCCCTTTGCAGGCGCATCACTTGATGATTCGGCAACCTTTGTCCGCACAGGACAGCAAGCGCGGCTGGATTATCTCTGGACGACCAATAACCTGCCGCTGGAAGGTGCAAACGTTATCAAGAACAATGCCGCCTCCGATCATCGTCTTGCCGTCATCGGAGTCAGGCTGCGTTAAGCATATAGGGAAATTTGGGGCGAACACAACTACTTCGCCCCACGCAAGTCCTAAATCTCTATCTGACCGCTTTCGACTAATTCCAAGGCAGTGATTGCCGCCGATTGCGCGGCGGATTGCTTGCTGCGTCCGCTGCCAGTAGAGATCACTCTCGTCCCAATCAAAACCTCGACCTCAAAGGCCTTATCGTGGTCGGGTCCCGAAGAGGACACGGTACGGTAAACTGGAGTCAGGTTGTGGGCTGCTTGGCTCCATTCTTGCAGCTGGCTGCGGGCATCCTTGCGGATCGCCGCTTCCATAACATACTGCTGCATTTGATTCAAACGTGGGATGATAAATCCTTTGACAATATCCAACCCTTGATCGAGATAGATCGCTCCTATCACTGCCTCAAATGCCCGACAGAGATTATTAGTACGTTCTCGTCCGCCGCTGTTTTCCTCACCTTTACCGATAAGAAGCACCTCGCCCAATCGACAGTCGATTGCCATCTGCGCCAGCGCTTCCGTCCGTACTAAAGCCGAGCGAAGACGAGTCATTCCCCCTTCCGGCATATCTGGGAAACGCACATAGAGCATATCCGCCGTGATAAAATCAAGAATCGCATCACCCAAAAATTCTAGGCGTTCATTATCACCAATTTCTTCACCAGTTTGCTCATTGATGTAAGATCGGTGCGTCAAAGCCTGCCGCAATAGGTCGGGTTGCTTAAATTCCACACCGAGGATTTCCGCAAATTCGTTCAGTTCCATTTTTACTCATATTTCTTAAAGATCAAAGAGACGTTATGCCCGCCGAAGCCAAAAGAATTGCTCATCGCAACCGTCATGTTCACTTCGCGGGCGGTATGGGGGACATAATCCAGATCACATTCTGGATCAGATTCGTACAAATTAATGGTCGGCGGTGCAACTTGATCGCGCAGCGCCAACACACAAAAAATGGCTTCAATCGCCGCAGTCATGCCCATTCCGTGTCCAGTCATACTTTTCGTAGAACTCATCGGAATTTTATAGGCATGATCGCCAAAAACACGCTTAACGGCTTTCGTCTCCATCGGATCATTCAATTGGGTCGCCGTCCCATGCGCGTTGATGTAATGAATATCAGTTAAATTCACCTCAGCATTGTGCATCGCTTGGCGAATGGCCTCGCTCGCGCCCATCCCTTCCGGTTCTGGTGCAGTCACATGAAAGGCATCAGATGTAGACCCATATCCCACCAATTCCGCTAGGATAGTCGCGCCCCGTGCCTTCGCACCTTCCAATTCTTCCAAAACCAAAACGCCTGCCCCCTCGCTGAAAACCAAGCCATCCCGATCTTTTGCGAAAGGTCGCATCGCTCCGGCAGGATCATCATTCCGCCGCGATGTTGCTTGAATTCGATCAAATGCCCCAAGTCCCATTGGGATAATCGGTGCTTCTCCGCAGCCTGTAATGGCTCGGTCAATTTTGCCCATCCGAATCAGATCAAACGCATGACCAATACAATCAGCGCCCGTCGCACAGGCCGAAACAGGTGTATATGAAGGCCCCGTCGCGCCAAGCATGATGCTCACCATATTGCTGGCACCATTGACGACCAGCATCGGAATGCCAAAAGGCGATACTTTACGCAAATCACCACTATGATCGACTAAAAGTGTCTGGTCATGATAGCTCTCTACACCCCCCACCGCCGACCCCACAATAACGCTAGTGCGTGGACGCTGCTCATCAGTGAGTTGCAAGCCTGCATGAGCTACAGCTTGGCAAGCTGACGCGTAAGCATACCATTGATAACGGTCATGACGGCGTAAATCTTTTGCAGACAGATACGGCGATGAATCCCAATCTTTGATTTCCGCCGCGATTTGGACGTTATAAGTGCTTGCATCAAAACGAGTCACACGGCTTACACCGCTCCGCCCATTTTTGATCGCATCCCAGGTCGCTTCGACGGTGTGGCCTAATGGTGTAACCATCCCTAGACCCGTCACGACAACACGTCTTGACATGCGTTTGTCTCCTTATGATGCCGGAAATAAATTTTTAAAAAATATAGTGCAAGTTGTGTGAGAGTGTAACCCGAAAAATTAGGTGTGGTTATCCTCAACTGAGGGCAGATACCCCCCCTCAATCCACCGTTCTCCGTCTAATCCGATTTCTTTTTTCCAGACCGGCACGATCTCTTTCAAGCGATCAATACCATATCGTGCTGCCTCAAAACACCCGTCGTCGCGGTGTGCGGCGGAACAGGCGATCAAAACTGTATTTTGCCCCACTTTCAGCAGGCCGATACGTTGTGCGATAGCAATACCCAAAACCAAAGGCCAACGTTCACGGATTTCTGCCGCCACTTGCTGCATCTTCACAATTGCCATTGGCTCATAAGCCTCATACTCAAGGCGCATCGTCTGCGGCAAATGACCTTCTCTTTGTGTTTCCCCCCGTACCATACCACTAAACAAGCAGACTGCTCCTGTGGCGGGTGTTGTAATCGTGGCAATGATTTCATCATGGTCTATCGGCGTATTTGGGAGACGGTAAATTTCAGGTTTTTCTGGTGATTCAGAACTACCGCCGCTAACAGGCGGGAAGAAAGCTACTTCATCTCCATCTAAAACCACACTATCACCCCGCGCAAATTCCCGATTCACGGACGCAATCGCCGCTTGAACATTTCGTTCAATCGCTGGATGAAGATCGATCAAGCCACGCCTGATGTCGTCTACTGTCGCATTTTCCTCCGGCAGCAGCAGCGAGACTTTATTGCTTCCGGCAATATCTTTTAACGTTGCGAATAACAGCACATTCACCTGCATAACTCACCTTTAATCCCACCCAAATACATTTTGGCTACTTCATTTCCGGCTGCGACAGATGCGTGTCTTATTCGTCAGCCGCATAATCACCATGCACACCCCCGCGCTTTTCTAACAGGCGAATATCGCCAATTCGCATTCCGCGATCAATCGCTTTCGCCATATCATAGATCGTGAGCGCCGCCACACTCACCGCCGTCAGCGCTTCCATTTCGACACCCGTTTTACCAACAGTACGTGCCGTTGCCGTAATATGTATCGCGCTCCCCTGCTCATCAATCTCGATATCAACGCCTATTTTCGTCAGAGGAATGGGATGACACAACGGAATAAGTTCTGAGGTGCGTTTCGCCGCCATAATTCCGGCAATACGTGCTACCGTCAGCACATCGCCTTTTTTCAGCACACCTTCACTGATTAAGCGCAGCGTTTTCGGCTGCATTCTAACTGTCCCAGCAGCAACCGCCATGCGTTCACTTTCTGGCTTCGCGCCGACATCCACCATATCGGCGCGGCCTGTTTCGTCAAGATGCGTCAGTTCGTTATCCATCGACTTATGCTTTCGAGCGTTAGACTTTTATAGCACAATTATACCAGTCTTGAACTGCCCTTGTATCACAGGTATACTCGAAAATCGTATTCTCAGTTTGTTTCCTGTATTTAAGAGCAGAAGATCCCTGCTAAAATAATCAACTAAAGGCTGACAACAAAATGAGCCTATTTGGAAAAGGCATGACTAAAACCCGCACGTCGTTCTTCGGGCGGCTGGCAGGCATGTTAAGCGGTGCGGCGGAAATTGACGATGAGACTTGGGACGATATTGAAGCCACTTTGATTCAAGCCGATGTCGGCATCCCAACCACCGAAATCGTCATGAAAGACCTCAAATCACGCGGGCTGCGGCGCAACGATCAATTACAAAAAGCACTGCGTGAATCGCTGCGTTCTTTGCTAGAAGTTCCCCGCCCCTTGGATGTCAGCGGACGTGAACTTTCGATTGTGCTTGTAGTAGGGGTCAACGGTTCTGGCAAAACGACTTCAATCGGCAAGCTCGCCGCCCGTCTGAACAACCCGCCTGCCCGCAGAGTGATGCTTGCTGCTGGCGACACCTTTCGCGCCGCCGCCATCGAACAACTGCAACAATGGGGAAAACGTGCCGACGTACCCGTCATCGCCAACAAACCCGGCTCCGATCCCGCTGCTGTTGTTTTTGACGCAACCGCCGCCGCCAAAGCACGCGGCTATAATATCTTAATCGTCGATACCGCTGGACGGCTCCATACCAATCACAATTTGATGGAGGAACTCGTCAAAATTCGCTCAGTTTCGGATAAAGTCGTTCCCGGCGCACCGCATGAAGTCCTGCTTGTACTCGACGGCACCAACGGACAGAATGCGCTCCAGCAAGCCAAGAAATTCAAGGAAATCATTAACATCACTGGCGTTATCGTCACCAAATTGGATGGCACACCCAAAGGCGGTATGATCTTTTCTGTGTTTCAAGAATTAGGTTTACCTGTGCAGTATGTCGGTTTGGGAGAAGGCATCGCCAATATGATCGGCTTTGACCCGGATAACTTTGTCCGCAGCCTCTTTGATGAGAATTAAATGCCTCACCTTACGCAGATTTTGCTCTTTTGTAGGAGAGAGTTTGAAGCTCTCCCCTACGGAATATCGCGCTTAGTGACGTAATATCAGTAAATTAAAGTCTTTGAGCCGCCAAGATACCAAGAATTTGAATTCGAGTCTTTGCGACCTTTGTGGTTCATGTTTTCTTTAATAAACTTATCTGTGACCTAAAAATAAAAACGTATGGAACGCATCCTTAGCTTACAAAATCCCCGCGTAAAACAGATCAACAAACTGCGCGATAAAAAAGGTCGAGAGAGCGAAAAACGCTTTGTGATTGATTACGAGCGCGACTTAGAACGCGCCGTAACCTGTGGTTACGCGATTGACTATCTTTTTTACTGCCCTGCTTTAGATCACAATGATGTTACGCTCCCAGCGGCACCTGTTTATGAAGTCTCCCGCGAAATCATGGAAAAACTCAGCTACAGGGAGAACCCATCGCCCGTTATCGCCGTTATTAAGCAGACGCAGCACAAAGATGTCTCTTACCTTCACGAAATCAGTGCATCATATATCTTGGGCTTAGTCAATTTACAAAAACCCGGCAACATCGGCGCACTACTTCGGTCTGCGGATGCCGCCGGGTTTAAAGCGGTTTTACTCATTGACATTGCGCTCGATTTGTATAATCCAAACATCATCCGCAGCAGCACCGGGGCAGTATTCCTGAACAATATCTACAGCATTAGCAGCGCCACCGCGATTGACTTTCTGCACTCAAAGACTTATAAAATCGTAGCGGCAGCCGTAGAAGGCGAAAAGTCCATTTTTGAAGTGGACTTCACCCAAAAATCTGCCGTCATTATGGGGACGGAAGATCGCGGACTAGATGCTCATTGGTTGTCCCAATCCAGCAGCCGCGTCCGCATCCCTATGGAAGGCGTTTTATCCGATTCGCTGAACGTGTCGGTTTCCGGCGCATTATTCATGTTTGAGGCACTACGCCAACGTTTAGTATCATCGTAAGGTGTTTTAGTGCGCTTCTACCTCTGTTTTGGAGAGAATCACGATTACACGCCACAATGTCACGCCAAACAAGATAAAAATATAAGCCTCGTGCATTAAACACCACATACACCATGCTTGCAGCACTACACCTTGAATATAAATCAGATAAACAGAATACAATGCCGCAAATAGTACGATCCCAAAAAGTAGCATGACCCCATTACCACTTTGCCGCAAAAATTCAACACGCGGCTCTAAAAGCAAAATAGTAAGCATCAGAATATTGACAGCGAAACCCATCCACGCAATCGGAATACCACCCAATTCAGAGTAAACACTGCCCTGCACCGCGCCGCAGTCAAATGCGCCATTTGCGCTACATACCATCGGCACATCAGTCAGCTTTACATAGCTGAGATAGCCACTGATGCCTAATCCAAAAATCACCAATAGGATACTGATGAGCCGCAGCGAAAGCTGAAAGCGCGGTTGCGCTCCTTCGACGCTACCCACCGTTTGTTCCGCTTGTTTGACAGACATAATCCCATGCTCCTCTATTGACTAACGTATACCCGTTAACGAGTGAAAACGACTCGTCTTAAAACTTATCTTGTTGCGCTTCACTTATGCAGCAGACGAACCGACAGGGCTATACCCGCTTTAACATCAATGAGGTCTTCTGGGATAATCAATAACCCATCCGCCATCACCATCGATGTTAACGCGCCGGAACTTTGCGTACCTGTACTCGTCGCATAAAGTTTGCCCTCTTTGCTTTCTAGCTTTACCCGGATATAGCTTCGTCGTCCGTCAGATTGCAGATCGTGGGTGAGAATAGCCTCAGCGATTGACCAGTCTTGGTTGCGACCACCCTGTTTAAGCAAAGCTGGACGCACTAACACATCAAATGTCACCATCGCCGAAACAGGATTACCCGGCAGCCCAAAAAACGGAATCCCCTGCACCTGCCCGAAGGCCAACGGTTTACCAGGGCGCAAATTAATCCGCCAAAAATCGACTTCCCCGGATTCTGCCAGAACCGTGCGAATAAAATCCGCCGCACCGACAGAGACACCCGCCGAACTAATTATCATATCCGGTTGCTGCATGAGTGCCGTCTTAAACAAGGTACGGATTTCATCCAGTGTATCCCGCGCAATCGGCAAGCGAAGCGCATGACCACCATACTCTGTGACCAACCCCGCCAGCACATAGCTGTTCATATCGTGAATTTTACCAGGGACAAGTGGCTCACCCACGCCCAAAAGCTCATCGCCCGTCGATAAAATCACGACACGAGGTCTGCGGATGACCTTAACTTTTGCTTCTCCCAAACCCACAAGGACACCGATTTCCTGTGGACGTAACAAAGTACCAGCAGTGAGGATAAGTTGTCCTTCGGTAATGTCCTCCCCGATAGAGCGCACATAAGCACCAGCTTGTACGCTCTTTTGGATGGTGACTTGTTCTGAGGCAGGTGTTTCTCCTTGGCTATCCCATTTTCCATCGGTATCTTCAACCGGGACAACAGCATCCGCACCCTCCGGCATCGGCGCACCCGTCATGATACGAGCAGCTTCACCAGATTCTAAGCCACGCTCCGCCACTTTGCCCGCTGTGATGTCCATCCCAACCGTCAATACAACCGGAGTACTGACAATATCGGCTGCACGTACCGCATATCCGTCCATACTAGAATTGGCAAACGGCGGCAAATTGAGGTTGGCATAAACATCCACCGCCAACACACGCCCCAACGCTTCACTAAAATCTACCTCTTCAGCACCTACTTGTTCAATTTGCGCTAAAATACGTTCAAGCGCTGTATCAACATTTAATAAGTCGGTCAATGTTTTGCCCTCCAACTATAAGAAGTCCGTTAAATATCTATTGTGCCGTTATGTCTTTTGGATGAAAAGGCCGAATGTACGCTATAATCATTGATTAACATCTTAAAAATCTGGATTTCCGGGGTGTAAACTATGCCTCCAACCGTTATATCCACTGCGACGGATCTAAATTCGCTGCTGACTACGCTAACCGACCTCAACCAAAATGACCGCGCCCTCATAGAACGCGCCTATCAACGTGCCGAAATTGCCCACGCCGGACAAATCCGTAAATCGGGCGAACCCTATTTCACCCACTGCTTCGCTGTTGCCAGCATTTTAGCCGATATGAAACTAGATGCGGAAGCGATTTCTGCCGCCCTGATGCACGATATTGTAGAAGATACTGACGTGACGATTGACGACATTGAGCGTGAATTCGGCAAAAGTATCGCACGGATGATCGACGGCGTAACCAAACTCAAAAAACTGCCGATCAATGTTGAAAAAGACCAAACAGGCAAACGCCCTCGTGACACCAACCGCGAACTGGAATATATCCGCAAAATGCTGCTCACGATGGGGGATGATGTTCGCACCGTCCTCATCAAACTGGCGGATCGCCTCCACAACATGCGGACACTCGGCTATATGCCCGCTCATAAGCAAAAAATCATCGCCAAAGAGACGATGGATATTTTCGCTCCTTTAGCCAATCGGCTGGGAATCTGGCAAATTAAGTGGGAACTGGAAGACCTCTCGTTCCGTTACCTCGAACCAGATGCCTATAAATCTATCGCCAATAACCTTGAAGAACGCCGCATTGACCGTGAAACCTACATGAAAAATGTCGCGGATACCCTTCGCGCCGAACTCGTCAAGCACGGCATCGAAAACGCCGCCATTAGCTGGCGACCTAAGCACATCTATAGCATCTACAAAAAGATGCAACGCAAAGGGCTGCCTTTTAGTGAAATTTATGATATCCGTGCCATCCGCGTCATCTGCGACACCATTCCACAGTGCTACCTCTCGCTGGGTATTGTCCACAGCCTATGGCGACCCATCATGCAAGAATTTGATGATTACATCGCCGCGCCCAAGGATAATTTTTATCAAAGTCTGCATACCGCCGTCATCGACAAAAACGGCAAAACGGTAGAAGTGCAAATTCGCACATGGGAGATGCACGAACACTCTGAATATGGGGTCGCCGCCCATTGGCGCTACAAAGAAGGTAATCGCCAGCATGACGAAAAATTTGCCGAGCGCTTAAGTTATCTGCGCCGCTTGATGGAATTTGGCCCCGACGTAAACGCCGACCCCGAAACCTTCCTTGACACGATGAAAAGTGAAGTTTTCCAAGATCGCGTTTACGCCTATACCCCGCACGGCGATATTATTGATCTGCCTGTGGGCGCTACGCCTATCGACTTTGCCTATCATGTCCACACCGAAATCGGGCATCGGTGCCGGGGCGCAAAAGTTCATGGTCGGCTCGTCAGCCTCGATCATCAACTCAAAACAGGCGACCAAATAGAAATCCTCACGTCTAAACGTGGCGGCCCTAGTATGGACTGGTTGAATACTGATCTAGGATACGTTAATACGGCGCGGGCGCGTGATAAAATCCGCTATTACTTCCGCAAATTGAATCGTGACAAACATATCGTGCTAGGGCGCGAAGTGCTGGAACGCGAACTTAAGCGCATGGGTGTATTGGATAGCATGTCGTTTGAGGCCGTCGCCAATCTTTTTGATATTGCAAAGGTTGAAGATTTCCTTGCGTCAGTCGGCGCAGGCGACATTAACGGCGCACAAATCTCCCACAAGGTATTAGACGAGGAACGCGAAAAACAGCGCCTGAAGGATTCCAACTCCTTCCTTAAGGTCAAACCCCGTACCGGACCATCTGTTCAAGATGACCCCAATGGCAACGGTGTGACGATTTTAGGGACAGGCGGCTTGCTCGTCAGTATGGCGAAATGTTGCAGCCCGATGCCGGGAGACGAAATTGTAGGCTATGTCACACGCGGACGCGGTGTAACCGTCCATCGCCGGGATTGTTCTAATATGCTTTCTTTAAGCGAGCCAGAGCGACTGATTGACGTTTCTTGGGGCGGGATTAACCCTGAACGCCGCTATTCCGTCCCAGTGGAAATTATCGCTTATGATCGAGAGGGGCTGATCCGCGATATTAGTACCATCATCGCCGATGAAAAAGTCAATATCTCCGAAGTGCGCGTTTCCACCCGGCAAGAGATCGCCACCCTCCATATCACCATGGAAATTGGCAATAATCAGCAGTTGACTCGTGTCCTTTCCAAAATCGAAACAATTCGCAGTGTACGAGAAGCCTATCGCTGTAATTCAGCGTAAAAAGCGACCTAGAATCTAAATTGTAAGTGGTTGCCAAAGATTCAGAAGTGCCTTATTATGAATACAGGTCTTATCTTCTTAAGATCATGTGTATATAAAGCCTCGTCTTGTGTTTTACAGTCAAACGTACCACTAAAATCGGAGAATGCGTTATGTTCAATCACTTACGAGAGCTTGTCATCCAACAGCTACAAGCGTTAGACTCCAAAATTCGGCTTGTTGTTGTGCATCCAAATTATGCTGAACAGCATGTGGTCTTGGGTGTATTTTTAGACGACCAAGCCATTTATACACGCTTTAGTGGCGCAAAGCTCAATCGGACTCAGCTCCGTGAACAGCTTGAACAAGCGATTTCTACCCAAAACGGCAGCGCCGCTTTGCCTAAATCCAGCGTCGTCATCCTTGACGAATGTGATCGCGCCTTGCCAGACGAGCTTGATTTTTTCCTCGAACAAATCGTCCATGAAGTAGGTAGTGGACGAATTATCCTTTTCAGCCGAGAAATGCCCCAGTGTGTGTTAGAGAATGAGGAATTACGTCATCAAACCGCCTTTATCCCCGATGACGAGCCGATCATGTTGTGGGATTATGCCCGCCGTGACGAGGCAGCATCCTTACTCGAAGTTCGGGCTTTTGGCGAAGGCCGAGTTTTGCTCAATGGGCAGAGTGTCGATAATTGGGATGGTGTACTGCCGCGTTCACTCTTTTTCTATCTTGTAGATCGTGGCATGGCGACACGCAACGAGATTTTTGAAACCTTCTGGCCTAATCTGCCTGTGCGCGAGGCCACCAACGTGTTTCATGTTACCAAACGTAAAATCAGCGAAGTTCTTGGGATTGATTTAACCACCTATTGGTCAGGTTTTTACCGCATCTCTCCCGATATTAGGCTGAGTTATGATGTTATTTTATTCACAGAAATGGTCAACAACAGTGCCATCGCGCCTTTGGAAGAATCGGCCTCTCTATTAACACGCGCCACTACCCTCTATCAAGGCCCTTATTTAAGTGCAACAGAGGCCGATTGGACAAAACGTCGCCGAATGGAATTGGCACAAAATTACGGAGAAGCCTTAGCAGCCTTAGCCAAAACAAAAGAGGAATTAGGCGATAAACCCCACGCGCTTGGCTTATATTTGCAGGCGGCGGCTATCAATCGTCAGCGCGGAGAGTTAGTCTCCAACATTATGCGCCTCTACCACGAACTCAATATGCACGACGACGCGCTGGCAGTTTACGCGCAGCTTTCAGCAGAACTAAGCAGTGAGCCAGGAATTTTTCCAGATGCACAATTACAAGAAATGGCAGCCACGATTCGCCGCGAACTCGAACATTCCCTTTGATTAGAAGTTGCGGAGTTCAGAGTAATTAGTTTTTAGTTAAAACCAACTGTAAGGGAAACTCTTTGTCCTTACAAAGGCCCACAGACCAACAACTTTTAACTCAAAACTTGCTCACCTGCGTAAGTCCTATGATTTAAGCTATAACGGGAGGAGCGATGATGGGTCGTCCTCCCGCCTTAACAATTAGGAGGCTTCTGTCTCCGGCTCAACCAGTGTTTGAATAGATTCGGGAAGTAAATCGGGCGCAGAATAACGCTCCTGATACATCACCACGCCTGCAATCGCTTCGTTCTGGCGGGTTGGTTTAAAGATTTCAGAGCCGCCCGCCCTTCCGCGCTTCACCACTGGTGCTGCCCCAATTTTGGTCGGTTTTGCTTTATCTTTGTTGCTCAAAATAATGACAGTATCATTCGCGCTTCCCACCGCTGTCGCTGCAACAGCCTTGCTGGTCTTGCCGAGCCGCATCGTAATGACCCCCCCGCCAGCGCGTCCCTGCGTGGGATACTCATTCATTTCGGAAATCTTAGCAATCCCATCGTCAGTGATCGTCCAGACATAAGCGCCATCCACCACAATATTTGCGCCAACAACCTTATCTTTTTCACCAAGCAGCTTAATCCCACGCATCCCACCAGCAGGCAAACCCGTCGGACGCACTTCATTCTCTTTAAAGCGGATTGATTGGGCTTGGTCAGTGGTGAGCAGAATTTCACGCTCACCGTCCGTTGAGAAGACAAACGAAAGACGATCATCGCCAACATTCATCACAGCAAAAGCGTTAGAAGACATCCCCGGCAAATCTTGGCAGCGGATGCGCTTCACTTGCCCCCCTTCGCTGGCAAAGAATAAATAGCCGGTTTCTAAATCTCCCGGCAGGCTCAATACCGTAACAATTTCTTCCTTGCTGCTAAAAGGACATAAATCATTAAACGGTGCGCCTTCGGTAGGCTCTTCAACTTGCGGAAGCGATTGAACCGGAATCGTGGCACATTCCCCCTTACGACTGAACAGATAAAGGATATGCGCCGTCGAACCTTCTAGGATAAAACGTGGCGGCTCTTTAGCAGCACTCGTGACTTTTGGCGCAGCATCCGTCATAGTACGGGCTAACTTGCCGCTGGTCGTCAACGTAATCCATGTCTTTTCTTCTGGCATCAGCAAATCTTCCACCCGCGCACTGCTGGCGGTACCATCCACAATCACGGTGCGGCGTTTATCACCATAAGCGGATTTGATGACACTCAGCTCTTCAGAAATCACGCTACGCATCTTCTCAGGGCTTTGCAGCAGTCCTTCAAAATATACGATCAGCTTGATTTTCTCATCGTATTCGTCCTGTATCTTTTTACGCTCTAATGCAGCGAGACGGCGTAGCTGCATATCAAGAATCGCCTGCGATTGAATTTCGCTCAAGCTAAAGGCACTCATCAAATTATCGCGGGCGGCCTCAGTCGTTTGTGAAGCACGAATAATGCGGATGACTTCATCCAAGTGATCCAACGCCTTAAGCAAACCTTCAAGGATATGAGCGCGTTCCTTAGCCCGTGCCAGATCATATTCACTGCGGCGCTGGACGATGACAAGCCGATGATCGAGATAAACCCGCAGCGCTTGTTTTAGGCTCAATAAACGCGGTTGATTTTCTACTAACGCCAAAATACGAATGCTGAATGTATCCTGCAATGGCGTAAGTTTAAACAATGCCGCTAGCACCGGAGTAGGTTCCGCGCCGCGCTGAAGTTCAACCACCAAACGCATCCCTTGACGGTCAGATTCATCGCGCAGATCAGCAATGCCTTCGATTTTGCCTTCACGCACCACCGTCGCAATACGCTCGATTAAGGTCGTTTTGTTGACCTGATACGGCATTTCGCTGATGATGATTCGTGCTTTGCCCCGCCCCATGTCTTCAATGTGGGCTTTGGCGCGGACGATAATCTTCCCTTGCCCCGTCGCATAGGCCGTAACAAGGGTATCTTCGCCCTCTCCGCCATCTTGATGGCGATAGACCAGCCCACCAGTCGGGAAATCTGGCCCCTTCACGAACTTCATGAGTTCCTGAACACCAATATCGTCCAGCGTTTCCCAGTTTTTCAGCATATAAACCAGCGCGTCGCAAATCTCATTCAGATTATGCGGCGGAATACTGGTAGACATGCCCACCGCAATCCCAGACGACCCATTTACAAGTAAATTCGGGAAGCTGGAAGGCAGCACACTCGGCTCTTGCAAACTGCCGTCGAAATTATCAGTAAAATCGACGGTATCCTTCCCAATATCGACGAGGAGTTCCTCGCCAATTTCTGCCATCCGTGCCTCGGTATAGCGCATGGCAGCCGCGCCGTCACCGTCAATGCTGCCGAAGTTGCCCTGCCCTGCCACCAGCATATATCGCAGCGAAAAATCTTGCGCTAGACGTACCATCGATTCATAGACTGCTGCATCGCCATGCGGATGATATTTACCCAGCACCTCACCGACAATACGTGCGCTCTTTTTATAAGCAGTATCAGCACGCAGCCCCATATCATACATTGCATAAAGAATGCGGCGATGAACCGGCTTTAGCCCATCACGCGCATCCGGCAGCGCCCGCGCCACAATAACACTCATCGCATAATCCAGATAAGCATCGCGCATCTCTTGCTCGATGTTCACCTGTTGAATATCACCAATATTCATAAATTTTCCTCGGAAATAAGAACTCGCCTCATTCTAGGGCGTGAACAAAATGATGTCAACCAACCAAATGGGAATATATGTTCTATTATAGCACGGAAATACACCAACATCACGCAAGAAGTCTCATCAAACGCCGTAGCGCATCCTACAGGGCTGTGGTAGTATGCCCCTCATGAGAATGATAAAACACTCCCAATTTTCAGCTATTTTGGTCATAGTCGGGATGATGCTCCTGTTTGGCTGCACCACCCAAGAGCCTATCGTCATTGTTGTTACGCCCACGCTTGATCCTAACGCAATCACCGCCACCGCTGTACCAACATTGGCACCCACCCAAACACCAACGGAAACAGGCGTACCTACCCTTTCACCTACACCCACTATTCCAACAGAGACGAACACACCCGCCCCCAGCAACACACCTGACCCATCTATGCCGACGGCAACTTTCCGTGGCCCCGTAACCGATCCGAATTATGTGCTGCCAACACTGCCACCCGTCACCACAACCCTCGTCCCTATCCCGACCATTACGCCCACACCTGGCGGTCCGACTGAAACACCGGGTCCGTCCCCCACGCCCGTCCCCCGTCTAGATTATTCTCGGATGGGGTTGCAAATTTACTCACAGTCGGAGCAGGTCGATTTTGAAGTAGCCATTAGCCTCGCACAAGAAACAGGCGTAGGCTGGATTAAGGTACAGGTCAATTGGGCATTTTTGCAACCCAATGGCCCTCAGGATACCGAGCGCTTACAATTATTCGAGCGTCAGATGGAGTCTGCGGCACGACCCGGATTTAATATCTTATTGAGTGTCGCTAAAGCCCCTGCTTGGGCAAGATCAAACCAAACCGAAGATGGCCCACCCGATAATCCGCAGCTTTTGGCAGATTTCCTTACATTGATACTGAATACCAAAGTTGGCGAAGTCACAGATGCAATCGAAGTTTGGAATGAGCCGAACCTCATCCGCGAGTGGCGCGGTTCACTGCCTTTCAGCGGCGGTGGCTATATGCAGCTTTTTGATGCTGCACACGACGCAATTCGTGCTTATTCACCCACACTAACCATTGTTACAGCGGGTCTTGCTCCGGTTGGCCCCAATGTTCCCGGTGCCGTCGATGATAGAGCATTTTTCCAGCAAATGTACAATGCCGGCCTCGCTCAGTATGCGGATATCGTCATTGGTGTCCATCCTTATGGCTGGGGTAACGCGCCTGATGCCCGATGCTGCACCCCCGGCGGTGATCGAGGGTGGGATGAAGACCCGCGTTTCTTCTTCCTCGATACCATTGAAGCCTATCATAACATTATGGTTGCCAGCGGCGATATCGATGCCAAAATGTGGCTGACGGAGTTCGGATGGGCCACATGGGAAGGTATCCCAGCCGCTGCGCCCGAAACGTGGATGACCTATAATTCTGCCCAAAATCAGGCATCTTACGCCATTCGCGCTTTTGAAATCGGGCAAAGCCTGCCCTACGTCGGTTTGATGTTTTTATGGAACTTGAACTTCACAGAAGGAGCAGACCCTCTGCGTGATGAAGTGACCGGTTATGCCATCATCAATACGGCTGTTACCCCGCGTGAGCGCCCCCTTTTCCGTATCCTGTCTTTAGCAACAGGTGGGTCTCGCCAAGCACCCTAAAACTAAAAGCCGCCGTTGATTTTTTCATCAACGGCGGCTTCCATAAGAGACTAATTTGTGGTTAAAGATGCAAAGTACTGCATCCTTAACTGATATCGTTTAGTTCAACATGCCTTCTTCAATACCGTCCATATCGTCGTAAGCATCTTCATCGGCATCCAAAGCGCCCTGCGATTCAAGCGATACGTCCGGTGCGATGAGTTCACGATCTTGATAGGTATGGAAGCCCGTACCCGCCGGAATGAGCTTGCCGATAATGACATTCTCCTTCAAGCCGTAGAGTCGGTCAATCTTGCCCTCAATTGCTGCCCCTGCCAACACCTTAATCGTATGCTGGAAGCTGGAAGCCGAGAGGAAGCTGTCAGTACTCAAAGCGCATTTGGTAATGCCTAATAGAAGCGGCGCACCAGCCGCAGGTTCAAGCCCGGCGGAAATCAACTGCTCATTAATATTCAGCAATTGCAGGCGGTCAATCATCTCACCAGGGAGCAAATGGCTGTCACCACTCTTGGTAAGTTGCACTTTAGACAGCATCTTGCGGATCATAATCTCAAAATGCTTGTCTGAAATATTCACGCCCTGATTACGATACACTTCCTGCACTTCGTTGAGCAGATATTTCTGGGTTTCTTCAGCACCCAACACGCGCAAAATGCGATGCGGGTTTTTGGAACCTTCTGTCAATTGCTGCCCCGGATAGACCTTTGCGCCCTCAAAAACATCAGGCATTAAACGTGCGCTGGAAGGAATTTCATACTCTTCCTCTACGACACGCTCATAGCGCACATAAATGGTATGGCCTTCCAGATGGACAACACCTTCCATCCGAGCAAGGATAACGCCTTCGCCGCCAACTTCCTGCGCGAGAATGGTGTTTTCCTTGATCTTCGCTTCATCGTCAACCATGATATCCCATCCAACGGGGATGTCGTGCTGCTCGTTGGAAACTTCGCTGTCGATGACCGTTGCAATACGCACACCGTCGCGCTTGCTCAAGCGCAAGACACCACCGATGTCGGTCATGACGGCCTCGCCTTTTGGCTTCTTGCGAGCTTCAAACAGTTCTTCCACGCGGGGCAAACCGCTGGTGATGTCACCGCTGGCCTGAGCAGTACCGCCTGTATGGAAGGTACGCAGCGTCAACTGAGTACCCGGCTCACCGATGGACTGTGCCGCGACGATGCCTACCGCAGAACCGATATTCACCATGTCGCCACGACCTAAATCGCGTCCATAGCACAAGGCGCAAATACCGTGAATTAATGCACACGTCATTGGGCTACGAACAAGCATTTCGTTCAGCGAACTGGTCTGAATGGAATCAGCGACATCTTCATCAATCATGCCGTTACGGGCGACAATCAAACGTCCCGTAAGCGGATCACGCACATCCTGAGCCGAGCAGCGCCCTATGATTCGCTCATAAATAGTCTGTCCAGCGATGTTATCACTGCGACGGATTGTAATGCCGCGTTCAGTACCGCAGTCCAAACGATTCACAATCACGTCCTGCGCCACATCAACCAAACGTCGGGTGAGATAACCTGCATCGGCGGTACGAAGCGCAGTATCGGCGAGACCCTTGCGGGCACCATGCGTCGAGATGAAATATTCGAGCGCCGTCAGCCCTTCGCGGAAGTGGCTGCGGATTGGCAGATCGATAATACGTCCAGAAGGATCAGCCATCAGGCCACGCATCCCTGCCAACTGCGTAATCGGGCCAAAACCACCTTTGGTAGAGCCGGAGATCGCCATAATCGCAATCGGGCCGTATGGGTCAAGCGCCCCACGAATGAGGTCTTGCAAGCGATCTTTAGCACGATTCCACTCATCAATCGTGATCTGGTAACGTTCCTGCTCGGTCATCAAACCACGCCGGAAGTCTTTCTCTGCCTGCTCGACAATGAGTTCAGCCTCTCCCATGACGCTGGCACGTTCTTCAGGAACGGTCAGATCACTCACGGCGACAGTTGTGCCGGAGATCGTCGCATAATGGAAGCCCATATTTTTGATCGCATCGACAATATCTGTGGTGCGTTCAGACCCAATCCGCTGATAGGAACGGGCGACTAAATTCTGTAGATTTTTCTTGTCCATCGTCTCCTGCACGAAGCGAAGTTCGTCCGGCAAAATACGATTAAACAAGGCACGACCTATTGTGGTAATTTCTGGCTCGTCTTGTGGGGTGCGATCATCATACACGTTGCCGAGCAAAATCGGCGTGTGCAACCCTACCAAGTCGAGACCATAAAGATATTCAACCTCATCCATATCCACGACGATACGGCGCTCATGCAGATTAGCAATTTCCAGCTTGCTAGAAAGGCCGCGCTTTGTCATGAGATTTTTCATCTCATAAGCATTCGCCAACAAGCAGTCAACTTCACCTTCAAGCAAGGCGCGGATGGTACGATCAATCGCCGTTTCAACGATCTTCACACGTCCATTTTCGTCCGTCACAGTGACGTTCTCGAAAACCTTCATTCCCGGAATAATGCGGTTGACGGCAAAATAGAACCCGTTGGAACGGAAGGCGATACCCACCTTCACATCAGCATCATAGATATTATCAATGGAACGAAATTCGTCAGCCCGTTCTTTCAGCGTAATCGCTTCAATGGTTGGATCCATCGTCAGATAATAGTTACCCAACACCATATCTTTGGAAGGCCCAACAATCGGCTGACCGTCTGCTGGCTTCAACAAATTCTTGGTACTGAGCATCAAATCACGCGCTTCTTGAACCGCTTTATCGCTCAACGGAACGTGAACCGCCATCTGATCGCCGTCGAAATCGGCGTTGAAGGCCGAGCAAACCAGCGGATGGATTTGAATAGCCTTGCCTTCGACAAGCTGTGGCTCAAACGCTTGAATACCCAGACGATGGAGCGTCGGCGCACGATTCAAAAGTACCGGACGTTCTTTGATGACTTCTTCCAGCACTTCCCAGACTTCTGGCTTCTCACGCTCAATGATGCGTTTCGCACCCTTTACGTTGCTGGCATAGTTGTAGCGCACCAAACGGCTGATGACGAAAGGCCGATACAGTTCCAACGCCATCGTCTTCGGCAAACCGCATTGATACAATTTGAGTTTCGGCCCAATAACGATGACCGACCGTCCAGAATAATCGACACGTTTACCGAGCAAATTCCGACGAAAACGCCCTTTCTTACCCTTAAGCATATCGCTCAAAGATTTAAGTTCGCGCCGTCCACGTCGGCTTAATGCTTTACCACGTTGGCTGTTGTCGATCAAACTGTCAACAGCTTCCTGCAACATACGCTTTTCGTTGCGGACAATCACATCGGGCGCACCCAGTTCGAGCAGATGCTTGAGGCGGTTGTTACGATTAATCACGCGCCGATACAGATCATTCAAATCACTCGTAGCAAAACGTCCACCATCCAACTGCACCATCGGGCGCAAATCGGGCGGGATAACAGGAAGCACGGTGAGGATCATCCATTCGGGACGATTCTCGCTTTTACGCAGGCTTTCCACAACGCGTAGACGCTTGGTTGCCTTCTTCTTGCGCTGCTTAGATTTTGTCTCGCGTACTTCGCGCCAGAGTTCTTCCGCCATTTTATCGAGGTTCAAGCCGCCGAGAATATCATAGAACGCTTCCGCGCCCATGTCGGCTTTAAACACTTGACCATATTTGCTCCGCAGTTCACGATAACGCGACTCGGAAAGGAATTGCAGCACATGCAGTTCTTTAAGTTCCTGCCGTGCTTTTTCCGCAGATTGCCGAATCGTAATCATACGGGTATCCAACTCGCTGAGTTGGTCTTCCAACCCACGCGCCGCTGAATTCGTGACCGTATCCGCTTCGACATTGAGGTTATCGAGTTCTTGCTGGCGCAGGTCTTCAATGTCACTCTGGATGTCGCTCAAGGTATTGTTAACAATCCCCTGAATACGGGCGATGTGGTCATTCGTGACCAATTCACCCCGTGCGACAATCACCATGTCGGTGCTTTCAAAATTGATGTCGGAAGGCGAGGTTTGCCCAAGCAGCGATTCAACGCGCCCCTGAACATACTGTGCCTCTTGCACCACTTGATCGCTCAGGCGGGCAAGTTCTTCATCAAAATGCTTATTCACTGACTCAGCACGGCCTTCAAACTGGTCAAGCACCTGATCGCGCTCGCCGCGAATGGCCTGCATATGTTCTTCGATGTCGCCACCGAGTTCTTGCTCTTTTGATTCCAGTTCTTTCTTGATGCGGTTGAGCGCCTTTAAACGGGCATCCTCATCCACACTCGTCACGACATATTGGGCAAAATACAGAACGCGATCTAAGTTGCGGCGGCTAATATCGAGCAGCAGCCCCAAATAACTTGGGACACGGCGCGTATACCAAACATGGGCAACCGGCGCGGCAAGCTCAATATGCCCCATGCGTTCACGGCGCACCGAAGCTCGGGTAACTTCAACACCGCATTTATCGCAGATAATGCCGCGATAGCGAATGTTTTTATACTTCCCGCAATAACATTGCCAATCGCGTGTAGGGCCGAAGATTGCTTCACAAAACAAACCATCTTTTTCCGGGCGCAGGCGACGATAATTAATCGTCTCTGGCTTGGTGACTTCGCCGTAAGACCAAGAACGAATTTGATCTGGCGACGCAAGGCTGATGCGGAGTGCGCTGAATTCTTTCGCCTCCAAGGCATTTCCTCCTGTGCGTTAACACGATAAAAGTACATTTCGAGGAGTTGCTATTTAAAGACTTGTGGGTTTACTACTACATGTGCTGTAGACAACAAAATAGCGATTGGGGATAGTTTCCCAACGCTGGGTTTCTTGTGGTTTGGAAGCACATATCAGTCATCATAGGTAGTATAGAGTATACCACCTTGTACTTGCTTGTCAAGTAGGCGTTAAATTCGGATATTAGCTTAACAAGATGATAAACGCGATACTTTTTTCTGTCAAGTTGTTAGGAGGCCACGTTCATATCATGATTCGTCGCAGGCGGAATGTGCGTCCGCAAATACGCTTCCATAAAATCATTCAAACGTCCATCAAGGACGGCACCCGTATTGCCTGTTTCATAATCCGTGCGATGATCTTTGACCATTTGATAGGGATGCAATACATAAGACCGAATTTGATTGCCCCACCCCGCGTCAACATTCTCACCCTTAAGCGCAGAAAGTTCCGCCTCTTTTTTCTTACGTTCCATCTCGAACAACCGCGCCTTCAAAATCTGTAAGGCACGTTCACGGTTTTGTAGCTGACTGCGCTGATTCTGACATTGTACGACGATCCCAGTTGGAATATGGGTCATCCGAACCGCCGTATCGTTCTTCTGAACGTTCTGTCCGCCAGCCCCACTGGAACGATAGGTATCAATGCGAACATCCCGTTCCATATTGATCTCAATATCGATCTCACCCTGAATATCAGGCCACAATTCGACTTTTGCAAAAGAGGTGTGGCGGCGGCTGGAGCCATCAAACGGGCTAATCCGCACCAGACGATGTACGCCCTGTTCGCTACGCAGCCAGCCAAAGGCATAGGGACCCTGAATGCTCATTGTTACGCTTTTTAGCCCGGCTTCTTCCCCGTCACTGCGATCAATGATTTCCACTTTATAGCCAGTTTGCTCCGCCCAACGCAAATACATGCGCTCAAGCATCTGTGTCCAGTCCTGTGCTTCTGTACCACCTGCGCCCGCATGAATGGCAAAAATCGCGTTTTCGCCGTCATAAGTACCACTTAATATAGCTTGAAGTGACATCTTCCCGATCTGTTTAGAAAGAAACGCAACCTCTTCTTCAAGTTCGGGTATCAGCTCAGGATCATCGAGTTCCGCCAGCTCCAAAGCGTCATTAATGCGCGTCACCATCTTCTGCCAAGGCTCGATCTCGGTTCGCAGCCGCGCCATCTCTTGCATCGTCTTTTGAGCAGACTCAGGGTTACTCCAAAAATCGGACGCAGTGGCTTGCTGTTCCAACGAATCCGCTTTTTGTGCCTTCTCATTAACATGGAGATGCTCGGCTAAACCTTCAATCTCATTTTTCATATCTGTGAGCAGGTTAATTAATTGGCTCATCAAGGCTCCCAAAAGCGCAGGTCAAATAAACGACATCCATCATAAAGCCATCCAGCTTTAAACTGAAACCACCCGCATAACTCAGGGGGAATTTTCCCTGGCTTATGGGGGCGGTCATCGTTAACACCAGTTTCCCGGTGTGCGGCTTAGTTTTTCAGTTTGACGAGTGATTACGGAGGGTACGCTGAATAATATCATCTTGCTGATTGCGGTTACGGCGCTTGTCTTTCTTATTGTTGCGCCCGCGAGACATCCGCAGCATTTCTTGATATTCATCTTGATAAGCGTCATCATTACTCGCGTTGTCACGATCGCTCCGCATGGCTTTACGCAGTGCCATCGCCATTGCCGTTGGGGATTCTTCTTCATCCTCTTCAGGAGCGACAATTTCAATCCGTTCCTGCGGCTGCTTCATGCTCAGGTCGATCTGCATTTGTTTCTTCTTACGAGAAACCTTGATGACACGCACATCGACTTCCTGTCCAATTTTGACGAGATCAGAAGGTGACTTTACGTAACCATCCGCCAATTCGGAGACATGCACCATACCTGCACGTTCCGCGCCAATATCCACAAAAACACCGTAAGGCTCAATCCGAACCACTTTGCCTTTGATGATGTCGCCCTCTTTGATGTCCTCGACATTCACCGCAGGCGGCTCGACCAAAGAAAGCGCCACCCGTCCTGCTGCCGAATCGACCTTCAGAACATAGACTGTTACCTGATCGCCCGGTTTGACCACATCTTCCACATTGCGGACATTTGGCTTCCCCAACTGCGAAATATGCAGCAGGCCATCTTGCTTTAAGCCAATATCGACAAACGCCCCATATAATTCCAAACGCTTCACGGTACCCTTCAGTGCCATTGCAGTCTTCAATTCATCAATTGAACTGGGGGCTTCAGTTTTTACATCTTCGCTCATCGCCCTGCTCCTCACTCTCTAATAGGTGGTTAGATCACGCCGGAACAAACCCGGCAAGAAGTCGCTCATTAATTTTCTGGGATAGGTGTCAGCGTAATGCTCGGTGTGACCTCAAATTCGCTGTTCATGTAATCAGCGAAAGATTGATACCCTTCCCATATATGCAGGCTGCTGGCCTGTAACAATAAATCCATACGATCCGGCGCGAAATAGCCAAAACCAATGATCTCGCTCGCATCACTTAATTCACCCGCCTCGCCAGCCACAAAAGCATAGACCAGCATCGGAATATCGGGGTAAAACAGGCTGAATACGGCCTGATCGTCGGAAAACGGCTCGCCAACAGCATAGGTGGGTTCACCCCATTTTTCGATAACCTGACCTAATGTGGCATCCGGCGCGGTTTGTAAGATGATAATATCAACCGTATCGCCCTCTTCGGTATACATCTGGCAGCAGCCATCGCCGTCTTTCTGCGACCACACCGCACCGATAATGGGGCTATTTTCGCTGCTTTCGGTTTTTAGCTCATCCAACGTCACATCATCTTCAATAATCGTCAAAGCGTCATTCCATGCGGTTTCACCCGGTGTAATGCCTCTCCAACAAGGCGCACCACAGGGTTCATCAGTGAGGAAACTTGTGTCACGAAGAAAGTTTTCATTTCTTAACTCAGGGGTGGGACCACAAGCCGCTAGAATCATGAGAGCAGCAGCAGTTAATATCAGGCGGAATTTCATCCACAAACACTTTCGTCAGTTTTTTGGGCTTATATTGCTAAACAGACACAGAATCTACCGGGTAAGTTCTTCACCCGGCAGATCGTGGTTAGTTATAGGTTTGAAGTATAGCGGAATTGCTGGCCTATTTCCAGACCTGTTTCTGGCTATTTACAAGAAATGGGGCAATTATGGACGGTCAATTCGCAGCAATAGGTTGTATGCACCCGTTGTTCCGCCGAATTGCGCCCCAAAACGGGTTGCGATCACCGTATATGTACCATCTTCTGTGAGGAGGATGGAGCTAATCAGGGAATTGGTCGTCTCGTTAGAATCGTCATTATTAGCGATTTCAATCCCATTTGGGCCCACTAAATATAACAGCGGGTCAAGATTACCATTCGAGTTATTCAAGCTAACGGTCACAACATCGCCGGCTTGCCCTTCAAACGTGTAAAGGTCAAAGGTATTATCATTAGTGATCGTCCCCGTCACCCGCTGATCGGTTGTAACACTTACAGCAGAGGCGAGGTCAGCCTGATAGTTCAAGGCGGTGCTGTCGCTGATTAAACCACCGTCGTTGAACGCTGTATTACCTTCAGTATCGGCAATATTGAAGCTAGTCAAATAACGCTGACCGAGCGTTAACGTTCCGGTCTGGGTAAAGACCAACTGCCCCAATACCGACACATAAAGATTAAACGTCACCGGTGCTGTATCGCTGCACTCATTCCGATGGAAAACATCAACTTCATACGAGCCAATCCGCAGCAAGCCCGGAGGCCAATAGATGTATGAGACAGGCGTTGTGCTTAAAGATGGGGTGCAATTCAAATTGCCCACCTCTTGCAAACGTCCCCCTGTCGGAGAAGTCGGCTCGTCATTAAAAATCGAATTTAAGGCCGGGTCACGCACAAGCAGGCGCAAATCCGCCCCGGTATTCCAAGTGAGCGTGATCTGAATATCCCCCTGCGGGAGGTTAAGATTAACCACTTCCTGCGGCAGAACCAGCGATGTCTGCCCAGAAACCACCAGTGAATACGTGCCTTCCGTGCCACCAACAGTCTTACCGTAACGCGAAGCCACAATCGTATAGGTATCGGTTGCAGGTAGTCGCAGTAAATTCAAAGCCGAGTTGGTATTAACTGGCACTTCGATATCGTCGTTACCATCCACCACATTCCCCGCCGAATCCAATATCAGCAGCAGTGTATCTAGGCTTCCAAGGTCGCGGGTCATCGAAATCGAAATGGCTTGTCCCGAAGTCCCGTCAAAACGATAGGTCTGGTACGGCTGCTCATTGGTAATGAGGCCAGTGACGGGGGACTCAATCGTCAATGTCTGCGTCGCCTGCTCAATTAAATCCGCCGGAGCAACATCGAGAGTCCGTGTATCAATATACGGGCCGCCCAATCCAGCAGTAGCACTGCCATCATCAACAATCTTAAAGCTCGTGATATACACACTATCCGTTCCCGGAAGCGGCGGCAGCACATTGCCAGCCACTGGCGTGAGGGGAACGCCATTAACCGAAATATCTAAAGTGAAGTTAACCAGATCACTCGTATCGCCGCACGATTGGCGATAATAGACCAGCACCTCATAGCTCCCTGTCGCTACAGGTCCCACAGGCCATGATGCAGTTTCAACATTATCCGTTGCCGTCAAAACTTCGCATAATCCATTCACATCAAAGCCAAACGTACCGCCGCTGTTAGTGATTCGAGAATCCCAAAACAAGGTCTCGCCAGCGGGGTCGCGCACTTGCAAATTCAAATCATCGTCGGAATTCCAACGCAAATCGGCCTGAATGCCGCCGCCGCTGAGGAGGGTTTGCCCCACAGAAAATGTTTCTGGAACAGTCGTTTCAACAGGTGAGGTTGCTTCCGATGTCGCTTCGGGTTGTGCAGTCACCTCTGCAACTGTCGTCGATACAATCTCTGCGCCTGCGATTAACAGGGTTAAAGTAAAATTACCCTCTATGACATTTTCCACGCCCGCAGCCGGAAAAATCGTCACATAATAAATACTGCTCGTGCTGATCTCGACCCCAGCCAGCAGTACCTGCCCTGAAGCAGTTGCATCAGTGGACTGACCAAGAATATTGCCCTGCCCATCCGTCAAAATTGCTGTAAGCACCAAGCCTTCATCAGAAGCTATCGCCAATGAAACGCTGTCGCCCATTGTGGCTGTAAAGTTATAAACTTGGGCAGGGGTTTCAGCGTCCAATATCCCTACCACTGGAACACCAGAAGAAAGTGTGCGGCTTGCGTCCTGCGCTAACGAGAGCGATACAAACAGCACAATTATGAACAACGGCAGCCAGCGTCCGATGGATAGGCCGCACCGTATAGGAGTGACACAACCACGCATGAAGCATGTCTCCTCAAATCAACGAGTAAAAGTGTTGCAGAATCAAGTTTAGCCCATAAAGTTCATAATCGCTATGGATATAACCCCTACGCTTACCCACCGTTATCCGCCCGGCGGTGTGGCGGGCAGAGTGGATGCAGGGGTCGAGGGTAAAACCGCACCAGTACCCGGCGCGAGCGCGACATCCGGCTGATTCGGGCGTAAATCCACAAAACTCGTCATCCCTTCGGAGACCGTCACTGTCGCCGCGACCCTCAGCCCATTCACCGTAGCAACTACCTCATAACGGCCTACAGGCACATCACCAAAGACAAAATTCTCCCCCCAATTTGGGTCAGGATTCACTTGATTGACGGTATCGTCAAAAATATAGGTCGTAGTCGTGGACTGTAAAAGCGTTGTAGAGACATTCCGCAGCGTTATATCATAATCATCTAACGTGTCACCGCGTTCATCTACCAACAGCCCTGCAATCGTGCCATGCCCAACATAAGGCACCATCCACAATAAAGGATTGTACGTCTCGCCATATTGGGGAATTGCATCTGGGCTGCTGGTCATACGCACTTCAAAATGGACGTGCGGGCCCGTGACCTGCCCCGTATTGCCATTAATGCCAATCGCTTGTCCAGTTGTGACATATTGTCCGGTTTGCACCACTGCCTCTTGCAAATGGGCATAAAGCGAGAAAAGCCGATTCCCCAGCCAGCCATAATCATGCTCAATCACGACCACATTGCCGTAACTGAATGTATTCTGAAAATACGGGTCTTCAACCGAGGACGCAAAAACAACGGTGCCGGAGAGTCCCGCCCGAATCGTCTGCCCTACTGGATTAGACATATCGATTCCATGATGCACACGCAGCGGATTGGCCTCCTGCTGCCCATCAGAGCCATACGAATAATAGAAAATGCCAAAGTTCGCGGCATTAGAATCAACTGGCCGGATGAAAAAATAATGGTCGCGCCCTTGCGGATCACGATTAAGCGGAGGTTGTAACGGCGGTGGCTGCCAAGTCAGATTAGGTGTAGGAACAGACTGCACTGTCGCCAATATCGCGGTTCCAGCGCTTAAAAGTACACTGCCATTTTCCGCTGTCGCTGGCGGCAGGCTTGGCACTATCCCTACACTCACGGGTCCGGTTTCAACAAAAGTTTGTGTACTCAAATTCGCCGCCGCAAAGGGCGTAATGGTCGGCAAGTCGCCGTCCGGTAAAGTCGGCGGTACATATAGCTCAGTTGGAATCGGAATGGTTGGCAGCGGCGTACTATTTTCACCAAATCCATCACGCAGCACTTCGCCCCAAGGGTTAATTTCCTCAGTAGGGGCGGACTGTGTAGGAACAACAGCTTGCAGCGGTGCGCCTGCTTCTGAATTCTGCCACAACAAATACCCAAAACCACCAAAAGTAATCAGCAGCACTAAAACCGTGGGCAGACCTCCGGCACGACGATTTGCACTGTGTCCGCGTTTACGATTTGACATTTAGCCTTATCCTCCCGAACCTGTTTCAACCGTCGGCGTTGGTGCTGGCAGCGGCACATCCGTCGGACGGAAGTTAATGAGCTGTCCATCAGGCCAGATTTCACGCATTGCGTCATACCATGTCAGCCTATCTGGTTTATAGAATATCCAATAATTTCTCGCTAACGCATTCGCCCGCCAATCCGCGCCAGCAGGCATCCGCTGCCAGCCATAATCCAATATAAGCTGGGTAAAATCGATATAATATCCGGCGGGCATTTGCGCCTGTAAGCGTCCGCCTTGATCATAAGCCTCAACATCGCCTTGTGCGCTGTTAGCAAATTGCCAAGGCATCCGGCGCAGTGGCTCGCCCAACTGCCCGGATTGAGCATCTTCCGACACGCGAATATACACACGCCAAGATGTCTCAAGATCAGTATCCTCCCGCACGACTTCAATCGGCACAGGAAAACCCCCAAACAACAAATTGCGATTGATCGAAAACGCCCGACCTGTTTTTAGCCAACTACGCCGTTCTTCGCCTGGCTGCGGCAGCGTATTTATATCCAACAGGGCGGCTTCTAACTGCCCCAAGAAGTCCAATCCAGCTTGTTGTGCAACCATCGCCCGGAGCGCATTAAAAGAATCATTCACACGATCCGCAAGAAAAGGTGATTGAAGCCCACTCACATTATTGATCGCTGCCAAGCGATATAAAGGCTGGGCATCGGCGGTACTGAACTGTTCCCGATACAATGGTTCGCTCACAGCCGGAGGAAGCCCACCAGCATTCACCAGCGCGGCTGGGAGTGCGGCTGTCGTCCATGTTGGGTCAACTGCCGGAAGCAGAACTGCCATAATCGGTGTCGCCAATCCTTCATTTTGATAAGGTTCGACGATGAACTGCGTCCCTTCAAACGAATCCACCACATACACAAGGCTGTTGCCGTCCGGCGACCAAAAAGGCATCCTTCCACCCCGAAAGACTTGCGCGGCAGAATTGGGATCGTTAGCAGATTTAATGAATACTTTTTCGATCCCTCCATCAACCCCACTGTACGCAATTAAATTTCCGTCAGGACTCCATGCAGCATAATCTTCATTACGTTCAGGCGTATTCGTTAGGTTAGCTGCTTCCAAAGTGTCCAACGAAAACACATAAATCTCTTGATTGCCGTCTTGCCAAGAGGTATAAGCAATCCGCCGTCCATCAGGCGACCACGCAGGAGAAAATTCCGGCGCGAGTGTCGAAGATGGCAGCGGACGGGGCGGCGTTGTGGTATCAATCAAACTCATCACATAAATATCTAAATTGTCACCCAAGTAGCTCTCATAAGCCAGATAAGCCGCATCAGGACTCCAAACAGGATTGGCTTGAAATGAAAGATCGTAAGTCATGCGGGTTGGTTCATCACCTACGAGAGTTTGGATATAAATCTCCCAATTGCCATCTTTATGGGAGGAATATGCCAAACGCTGACCATCAGGCGACCACGACGGGTCACGTTCATCCGCTGGATTATTCGTCAGCCGAATCGCATTCGTCCCGCCCACAGAAACCGCCCAAATGTCTTGCTGCGCTCCCTCACGAGCGACAAATGCTAAACTGCCCCGCACCTGTAAAACTTCTGGCAGTTGTGTTGCCGTCGGCACAGGAGTCGCTAACAGTACGCCACCAGGAACCGTCGGCGCGGCAGTCGCATTACTCGCGCTGAGGTTCACATTGCTATCGTTCACAACAGTGCCAAAAGGTGTTTCGTCAGGCCGTGAAGTTGCCCAAATAACGGCAACAACGAGCGCCGCCAAAGCAATCACAACCAATCCACTCAAAGCGCGATTTTGCGCCCGTAACGGGTCTTCCGCTAACCCCACTTCCATTTCTGCCCGTGCTGCTTGTCGCGCCATCGCATCAGAGGCTGCCCCTTGTGCGCTGCGAACTGCTTGCCCGGTAGAACGTCCCCCAGATTGAGCCATGCGCGTTGTAGCAATCCCTAACAAGCCAAAAAGCGCCATCATCAAGCGCCAGATCATCTTCCCGATTCCGCGCACAATCGACCAGAGAAAAAGCGCAATCGCTAGAATAATCCCAGCAAGGCGAGTAAAAAATGTCCCAAAAATACCTGCGCCAGACCCTAAAAGAATCTGTACCCCATCAAGGAGCGCAGCGCTAAGGCCAACACTCATTTTTAGGATGACTAATCCCAAGCGATCTGTTATTCGATATGCGCGTAATAACATTCAAACACCTCTCTATGCAGCCGAAATCGATTGTACAGATAAACATAGCGATGGGCAATTATCCAACTTCGTGCAAAGTTGGGATATTCTTACCCAAACTGCTGCCAAAAATTCCTATTTCGACTATGCTATAGGCATAATATCCTATCTTAATGGAGAGATAAAACAATGTCACGCAATCGCTCTTTTTTACATGGCTTGATAGTGCTGATAGTTTTTGCAGCACTGATGTTGGGATCATTTAGTCTATTGGCTCAAGATACGCCAGTCACCCATACGGTGCAAGCTGGGGAAAATCTTTATCGTATCGCCTTGCGTTATGGCATTGATATGAATGAACTCGCGCAAGTCAACAATATCACCAACCAAAGCCAAATTTATGCCGGGCAAGTCTTGACCATCCCCGGTTTAAGCGTCCCAGATGCCAGCGCAGTGGTCGAAAATCCATTGGTCGCTGGCACCCCCACGATTCACATCGTCCAACCCGGCGAAAGCCTGACCCTCATTGCTCAACAATACGGCATTACCGTCGATCAGCTCATCCAATCAAATAACATCACCAATCCTAACCGTATCCGTCGCGGCGATCAACTCACGGTCTGGACAGTGGAGTCGGTCAATGCAGGAGTAGCCGATCCAGCGCCTGTCGAAACAGCGCCGAATTTTGTGGCTGTCGCCGCACCGAGTTCAAATACGACTTATGTCGTGCAACCAGGCGAACATCTCGCTCAAATTGCCGAGCGCTACGGGATGAGTTGGACGATCTTGGCGCAAGTTAATGGTATGGTCAATGCCGATCAGCTTTATGCCGGACAAACGTTGATTATCCCAACGATAAATGCTGATGGCAGCGTAGACGATTTAGGCGTAATCGCGCCCATCATCAGCGGTCCCGGCGCAACCATCACCGTCGGCAGGCAAATTGTGGTGGATTTAAGCGATTCTCGTGCCTACGCTTATGAAAATGGTGTCTTGGTTTACAGCGCACTCGGCTCAACCGGACTCCCGGCCACGCCAACCGTCGTGGGTGATTTTTCGGTCTATAGCAAAATTCGCTCACAAACCATGAGTGGACCAGGTTATTCTCTGCCGAATGTCGAATGGGTTCTCTATTTTTATCAGGGGTATTCACTGCACGGCACGTATTGGCACAATAACTTTGGTCAACCGATGAGTCACGGTTGTGTCAATTTGACCAACGCCGATGCACTATGGTTTTACGAGTGGGCAGATTACGGTACGCCCGTCCACGTTCAGTATTGATTGAAACTATAAATAGGGGCGCACCACCCAATTTTAGGACTTTCACCATTACTGGATATTTTCCCTACAACAAAAGGGGTTCATGCAGCTTAAAAAATCAATTGGGTAATTGTAGGGAACGACATACAGGTCGTTCCCGTCAAGGTCGCACACATTGATGATGGATGACCCTATTATCTTCTCAAAAGAACATGAATCCCTTGTTCATAATGCAGCGAGCGAAAATCTTGGTATTTATTACAATTGAATCTCCTCGTCCTCACCCGTGTCGTGATTCAATTGTGATTTGCGTTGACCGAGATTAGCCAGGATAACACCCGCTAAAATAGTCGCGCTGCCCAGGAGTTGCAAGGGTCGCGGAATCTCGCCAAATAAGAAAAACGCCACAATCGCGCTCAATACAACTGCAATTTGCGATAGGATACTCACGTAGGTTGCAGCGAAGTAACGAAGGGCGCTATTGATCGCGGAGTGTCCCATAAGTTGGGCGATGACAGCGATCATGACGACCCAGAAATAGCCTTCTGCACTGCCCTTAATTGGAGTCCCCGTTAAGAGTACTAACAACAGCGAGAAACCTGCGCCCCACCCATATACGATCCACACGTATGGCATAAGAGAAATCCGGGCGCGAACTTCTCGTCCTACCAGCATATAAATCGATCCGGCAATCGCACCAGCTACCGCCAACAGCGCTCCCAAAACAGGATTAGTCCCTAACCCGATGCTGGTTTTCCCGCCAAACGCAATCATGCCACCGCCCGCCATCACATAAAGCAGTCCCGTCCATACCATTGATGAGGGTTTGGCTTTAAAGAAAAGCGCCTCTAAAAGCGCCACCCACAGCGGATTAGTCATCACCAAGACACTGACAATCAAGACACTGGTATATTCCAATGCAGTAATAAAAGTGGCGAAATGCACCGCCAGCCAAAAACCAGCCACCGCCATCAGGGTCATCTCACGGCGTGTCACCGTCCGTAGCTGATCGCCATAACGCCGCAGCACAAACGGGGTCAAAATGATGACTGCCAATAGCAAACGCAGTGCAGCGACCATCAATGAGGGCACACCGCCCTGCTGCGCCAACCGAATAAGATTCGATGAAACGGCAGCAGCACCGATAGCAACAGCAAGACTCACATAGCCATCTCGATGGGAATGTTTGACAGACACAGGTTTGATTACATCAATAGTTGTTTGTGCCAAAGTGACTTATGCCTCAACGGTCTCAATAATTTCCGAAGGGGATTGTTTTTGCCCTAAACTCGCTAACAAAACCCCGAACAAAAGCACCGCGCTGCCTAAAATTTGTCCGATGCCTGGGATTTCCGAAAAGACAATAATTGCGATAATTGCGCTGCCAATGGGTTCTGCTTGTGTGGTTACGCTCACAACCGTCGCCGGAAGATAAGCCAGCGCATAATTGAACGACGTATGCCCGATCAACTGCGGAAATAACGCCACCGCCAGCAGCAATAAATAGGCCGCCGTACTATAACCTGTAATCTGCGTACCGGTGAATAGTATCGCCGCCGTCAAAATTAACGCTGCACTGCCATACACCATCCAGATATACGGCGCGAGTGATAAATGAGGTCGCAACCGCCGCCCAATAATTAAATAAACGGCAACCGTGATCGCGCCGATGAGTGACAAAGCGCCGCCAAGCAGCGTATTATCTGAGTCAACCTGGGCATTTGCACCCGTTGATCCAATAAGCAAGCCGCCCATCAGAGCTACAACCAGCCCAATCACGACTAGGCGGGTCATCCTCGCTCGCAGCACGAAAACTTCTAACAAAGCCACCCAAATGGGAGAGGTCGTCACCAAGACGACGCTAATCAGCACACTGGTATATTCAAGCGAAGTCACCCAAGTAGCAAAATGCAGCGCTAAAAAGAATCCTGAGACTACCACCAGCACCCGGTCTAAGCGGCTTAGTTGATAAATCTGTGCGCGATAATCCGCACTCCTCAGCGTGAGTGGAGTCAAAATCAACGTTGCAATCCCAAGCCGTCCCGCGGCAATCAGCAGCGATGGAACACCTTCCTGCTGAGCAAGGCGGATAAAGATCGCCGCCATCGAAACCGCTAAAATACCAATTGCTAGAAAAATATAAGCCGAAGTAACCTTCTTTTCAGAGGCCGTTTTTGTAGAGAGGGTCATAAAATTTCCTATGCAGAATGAGTAGAATTGTAACAAACATCCTAAAGAAATGGATATATCCACTGATTTTCAACACAACCGTGAAACGATCTGCTCTTTTTAAGCGTCCTCTCACGATTGCCTGACCTAATTTTGTTCGATTCTAACGCAGCCTATGTTACCATTACGAAGTGTTTTAGTAAGCCTACCTCAATTAAAAGGAGACTCTCATGGCCTACGAATTACCCGCTCTGCCTTATGCTTATGACGCGCTTGAACCCCACATTGACGCTCGCACGATGGAAATCCATCACAGCAAACATCATCAAGCCTATATCACCAACGCCAACAAAGCGCTGGAAGGCCATCCCGACCTTGCCGCGCACTCTGTCGAAGACTTGCTCAAGAATTTCAGCACCGTTCCCGAAGTTGCAAAAACTGTCCTACGAAATAACGCTGGCGGTCATGCCAACCACTCCCTGTTCTGGACGATTCTTGCGCCCAATGCTGGCGGCGCACCTTCCGGTGAACTCGCTGATGCCATCACTTCCAAATTTGGCAGCTTTGATGACTTTAAAGCGCAGTTTAAAACCGCCGCCACCGGACGCTTCGGCTCTGGTTGGGTATGGCTGGTCGTCAGCGCGAGTGGTGCGTTAGAATTGATCTCCACTGCTAATCAAGATTCGCCTTTGATGGACGGTCATACCCCCATCCTCGGCCTTGATGTATGGGAACATGCTTACTATCTGAACTATCAGAACCGCCGCCCCGATTATGTCGATGCCTTCTGGAATGTGGTGAATTGGCCGGAAGTCGCCAATCGCTACGCCGCCGTGAAGTAAATAGAAAAAGCGATTGTTAAGTCAAAAAGGCGTTGCTGGAAAGTAGCGCCTTTTTTGTGTTCATGTTGAGGGGTAAAATCGGACTTCAACCAACTGTTTTTCTTTAATATCAAATGCTAAAACCCTTTTCAGGAGACATCAAAATAATGACCGACTATCGTATTGAAAAAGATTCTCTCGGCGAGATGCAAGTCCCTGCCAACGCCTATTACGCCGCCCAAACACAACGTGCCGTGATGAATTTCCCCATCACAGGCATGAAGCCCTACCCTGCTTTTATCTGGAGCATGGCGACCATCAAACGCGCCGCTGCCGAAGTGCATAAAGACCTCGGCCTGCTGGATGCCGAACTCGCGGATGCCATCATGCAAGCTGCTGATGAAGTCATCGCAGGCCGCTTCAACGATCAATTTGTGGTTGACCCCTTCCAAGCAGGCGCAGGCACTTCGCACAACATGAATTCCAATGAGGTGATTGCCAACCGCGCCAGTGAAATCCTCGGCTTTAAACTCGATGATTCCAAAAAGCCCGTTAATCCCAACGATCATGTCAATATGGCACAAAGCACTAACGACACCATTCCGACAGCGATTCGGCTGGGTGCGCTCTGGCGCTTCGATGAATTGATCGCCAGTTTACAGCGCTGCGCCGATGCGTTTAAGGTCAAGGCCGTTGAATGGGACGAGATCGTCAAAAGCGGGCGCACTCATTTACAGGATGCCGTTCCCGTGCGCTTAGGGCAAGAAGTCGGTGCGTGGGCGAAAGCAATTGAACGCGATATTGAAAAACTCCAAATGGCATCCGAAGGTGTGCGCCGTCTCGGAATCGGCGGCACTGCTAACGGTTCAGGATTAAACGCCCATCCTGAATATCACACGCGTATGGTACAAAAATTAAGCGAACTCACAGGCATCACGCTCTACGAATCGGACGATTTGTTTGAGTCGATGCAGTCGCATTCAGATGCTGTCTTTTTCTCCAGCGCCATCAAAACCGTCGCACAGGATTTTACCCGCATCGCTAACGACATTCGCCTGCTCTCAAGTGGCCCCACGACAGGTTTAGGCGAACTCACCTGCCCTACCGTACAACCGGGATCGTCGATCATGCCGGGGAAAGTCAATCCCGTGCTGGCAGAGATGCTGAATATGGCGATGTTCCATATCATGGGCAATGATTTGACCGTCACGCTCGCGGCACAAGCCGGACAGCTTGAACTTAACGTCATGATGCCCATCATCGCGCATAATCTGTTTGAGATGATGCACGTGATGATCGGCGCGGTCAATGCCTTCACCGATAAATGCGTCGTGGGCCTCATCGCCAATCGTGAACAAGCCGAGCATTGGCTAGAGAAAAATCCCATCCTCGTCACTGCCCTCAATCCTATCATCGGTTATAACAAGGGTGCGGAAGTTGCCAAAAAGTCGCTTAAAGAAAATCGCAGCCTACGTGAAGTGGTAGTCGAACTTGGCTACATGACGGATGAAGAAGCCCGTAAAGCCCTTGACGCTCGGCAAATGACCGAAGGTGGTATTCAAGGAATCGCAGCAGGCGGCTGATAAAAACGAGTCTGTTATAAACATCAGGGACGAGGCATTTTTTATACCTTACCTTGTCCCTATAACAAAGATAACTTTGAGCAATCCTCTTAGCTTAAAAGCGCTGCAAGGTGTTAAACTACTCCTCTGTCTTTCAAAAAATGTAACATTTCTGGGATGGTTTGTTAATTGAGACTACGCCCAAGATGAAGTATACTAACCGCGTTATCACTTTTTTGACTTCATTTTCTTACCAACGTTAGGCGACTTGTGAAACGAATTCTTGGCAAATACGAAATCATAGAGCGCCTGGGACGAGGTGGTATGGCAGAAGTCTACCGCGCCTATCATCCTAGCCTTGACCGCTATGTGGCGATCAAAATATTACATAAGTTCTTGGCGGAAGATACCGAATTTAAAACACGCTTTGAACGTGAGGCGCAAAATATCGCCCGCCTCAAGCATCCCAATATTGTGCATGTTTACGATTTCGACTATGACCCCCTCGACGAAAGCTACTACATGGTCATGGAGCTTGTAAACGGCGAAACCCTAAAAGATCGCCTGTATGAATTGGAACAAAAGGGCGAGCGCATGGCACTCACTGAAGTGCTACGTATTACCCGTGAGGCCGCCAACGCGCTCTCTTACGCTCATCGCGCCGGGATGATTCACCGTGACGTAAAACCCGCTAATCTGATGATCGACAAGGTTGAAGCTGATCGCGTCGTGTTGACTGATTTCGGTATCGCTAAGATTGTCACCGGCTCTCAGTTTACGATGACGGGTGGCTTAATCGGTACGCCTGCCTATATGGCACCCGAACAAGGTGTAGGCGAGACAGGTGATGAGCGTTCCGATCTTTATTCACTCGGCATCATTTTTTACCAAATGCTTACGGGTGAGCTGCCCTACGACGCAGATACCCCCTTGGCACTGGTTCTAAAACATGTCAACGAGGCTATCCCCTCTGCACACATGATTAACCCAGCTTTACCTTTGCAGGTGGATGACATCATTGATCGTCTGATGGCGAAAAACCCAGAAGTACGCTATCAAAATGCCAATGAACTGATTGAGGATATTGAAGCATTTGAGGCCGATCTCAAATCTGGGCAGGTTAAACCGATTTCGTCCGCGCCGCCAGTGGTCTCGCTCCCTCCGCTGGAAAAACGCCCCAGCCGACCCAATGAAAGTCCAGATCGTCCAACTATGCGCCTAAGCGCTCAAGATGCACCCTCACAGCCTATACCTTCGTTTGTTGGGCGCAATAACAGCCGATCCAAAGGCCCTAATTGGCCCCTTCTGCTGCTGATTCTGCTGTTCGGGATTGGCGTAATCGGTGGCGGTTATTTGGTCGGCGCACAAAGGGGCGTTTTCCCTTCACTTTCATTCCTTGATTCTGTCTCAAGCGAGACACCTACGCCCATATCAACCGCGACGGCAACCGCCACACAAACCCTAACTTCCACTGCAACAGCGAGTTCGACACCAACCGAAACGCAGACGGCAACGCCGTCTCCTTCGCCAACCCCCACACTCGCCGAAGCAACCGTAAGCGAAACTTCCACACCTACAGACTTAGCCGAAGCAGTGGTCACAGGAAGCACAATAACCCCAACAGCAACGCCTAACAGCACCGTGACTCGTGCCGCGCAGCTTACCGCCACATTTGCCGCTTGCGAATTTGATTATGCCATCATCGACCAAGTTCCCGCCGACGGTGAAGAGGGCGGTTTCATCACGACCAACACAGCTTATGAGCGCACAATTACCCTACTCAATACAGGTACATGCGATTGGGAACGCAATACATCGCTGACCTTTATTACGGGAAGCGGTGAAGACTTCGATGCGGGTCCCCGCATTTTTATTCGGGAGGTCGTCCCTATCGGTAGTGAAGTCGATTTGGTCTTCCAAGGACGCACACCTGCGGCTGGCGGCTTTGAAAATGGGCGTAATGTCCCTTGGGTAGGCTCATGGCAGCTCTATACACCGGGGCAAATCACCATCGGCGAACCGATTGACATCAGCGTTTTAGTTTATAGTCCCGGAAGCTAAGGCCAATTTTTATGAATCGTGAGCAAGCTCTAGCCTTGATGGAAGAATTTACCGCCAGTGAATCGCTCCGGCGACATATGCTGGCGGTGGAAACCGCGATGCGGGCTTATGCCCCACGCTTTAATGGCGACCCTGAGATTTGGGGCATGGTGGGGCTGCTACATGACTTTGACTATGAAAGATACCCGGATGTCGCTGTTGAAGGGCATCCGGTGGTCGGTTCTAAAATTTTGCGAGAACGCAGTGTTTCCGAAGAAATCATCCGTGCCATTCTCGCCCATGCGGAAGAAATTACTGGCGTAGTCCCTGAATCCGCAATGGAAAAAACGCTTGTCGCCGTCGATGAACTAACAGGATTTATCATCGCAGTCGTACTAGTGCGCCCCAGCAAAAGCATTCTCGATCTTGAGCTAAAATCTATCAAAAAGAAGTGGAAAGATCGCGCCTTCGCCGCACCAGTCGATAGAACTGAAATTGAACATCGTGTAGGACAACTCGGCGTTCCACTCGATGAACACCTTCAAATTGTGCTGGATGCCATGAAGCAAAATGCTGAAAGATTAGGATTAGTTGGAACGCTTTAGGGACGACAAACAAAACACGTCATCCCCCATAATTTCCTATCAATTTCAATTTAATGGCTGGTAATTTCTTCCATCGGAAGCGGCTCATGGTGAGTCATCTTTTTGCCAATTTCTTGGCTTTTGACAACTTCTACAATGTCAGGGTCAGCGATTACTTCTCCACCCCGCACAGTCGCCCCAATCACCAATCCAGCGCTGATAAGCACCATATTCTTGATGATGTACTGCCCTTCTAACGTGGGAGCATAGGGAAACCGTGTAAACGCCTCCGTCGGGAATAAGAACAACGGCGTAATCGTCCCTAGCATCTGTGCAAAAAGCAGCAGCAGCGTAGCCCGCATAAATTTACCCGTTATCAGCCCTAATCCGATTAAGCATTCCCAGCCTGCTAAGAGGGGCAGCGACACTCCCGGCTTTACAACACCAAAAGTCAGCGTTTCTATTGTGCGTGTCGCCAATTCTTGAGCAGGACTCAGATCAGGGAAAAATTTTAGGAAGCCAAACCAGAAGAACACGATACCGAGGCTGACTCTTAGCAATGTAATGCCGTTTTTTGCCATCCAATTGGTGAGGGGAACATCAATCCGGTGAAATAGATCGTTGAGTTTTTCAATCATAGAAGTCTCTCCTTTTATTGTGTTATTTTTCACAATAAAAACAGTATACACAAGATTTTTGAGATGAGGGCTATTTTTGAGTATAGTCTAATTTTTTTCACATAATGCCCCAAAAGAAAAAAGGGATGGGACGAAAAATCATCCCATCCCTTTACGCTAACTTCAATTTCAGGGCTATCTAATGAAATTAACCCGGCGTTGTTGTTAACGGAAATCCCATAAATTCATTCGCCCCAGACCACATCTCGAAAACCGGCACATCTTTTGGCAGCATCACAGGTTGCAAAAGCCCAGCCAACGTCCCATCACGCGCCAATTCTTGCAGCGAATAATCAACAAGCAAACGAAAATCAAGATCATTACGCGGAACAGCCATCACGATCACATTTTGGCTGTACCACTCATCCGTAATTTGCAGCAAATCAGGATACTGCTCGATATGCGGAATCAATTGCAAAATATCGCCAAAAGCCACATCGGCGTTGAGTTCTTCCAAAATCGCCAGTGCAAAATCCGATTCGCGGGTCTGAAAAGGTTCAACATTACCATCCGCCGCATCACGCATCCGCGTTACAGCTTCTGGATCATTAATATCTGTCGCCACAATTCGCCCGCCACGTAAACCGATAAAGCCCTCAGTTTCGCCACGTACCTTCGCCATCAACCGATCACCGCGCACCAGATAATAGCCGCTAAAGTCCATCTGCCCCACCATATTCCAATCGGGGGTAATGCCAACAGCGATGTCCGCTTGCCCATTCGCCACCAATTCCACCGCATTAGTCGCGCTGTCAGGCACATACGTAACCGTTACGCCCCAGCGCCGCGCTAATTCGTCGATAATGGCACGGTTTAAGGTATCCAAACGCCGTTGGCTTTCCGGCGCTTCAGTATCATCCGCCGTAATCCCAAATAATCCTGCTACACGCAAGACACGCTCTACTTGCAAACGTGGAATCACATATTGGGCTGGATAAGTCAGTGTCGGAGAATATTGTGCTGGCGTAGGCGCTTGATCGCCCAAATTCCGCCAAGGACGGATCACATCGTAGGCCGAACCGGGGAAATGCACCTGCTTGATTTCATTCATCCGTCCGGTGCTGGTCAGGTATTGCAGCGTCCGGTTAATCATATCGCGCATACCAGTGTCTTGCCGCCGGATCGCCATCGCGTGAGATTCAAACTCAATCGCTTCTTCCAACACTTTGAAAGAATCAACTTGCGACACAGAAATACGCCGTAACTGCGCTTCTGTATCGATAAGTCCGTCTATCGTTCCCACCGCCAATGCAACATAAGCGCGATCAAGCGTCAAAAACGACTGCACATTGGCCGAAATTCCCGTGCGTTGCAGCCAGCGCATCAAAGCCGCTTCCGCCGGAGTTGCCACTACTACCCCAATATTGCGGCCTGCCATCTCTGCGAGAGTCGTTACGGGATCATCAACCCGTACCATGATAGCCTGCCGATCAATAAAATACGTCTGGCTAAATTCAACCCTCGAATCCACATCGTGCTGATTAATCAAAGCCGACATCACGAGGTCAACGGTGCCATTTTGCAGCATTCGCACAGTGGAATCCACGTTGCGCGTCACTTGCAGAAATTCAATCTCGACCCCCCAAGCATCTTTCATGCTGTTAGCAATATCGGCATCAAACCCAGACACAACCCCGCGTGCATTTAGTTCGCCATAAGGCGGCGCATTGTAAAGAATGCCAACCCGCACTTTGTTGTCGCGTTGGATTCGCGCAACCGCCGATTCTGATGCTAACAATTCTTGATCGGCAGATGGCAATGTGGGTACAGGCGTTGGCGGCACTAAAATAGGTGCGCCCTGCCCTACAACCCGTATATCAGCCAACGCCACAAGAAACAAGATAGAGACACCCACCACACAGAAATTGATAACTCTGGTCAGCAAGCATCTCAGATTTTTAATATCACATATCATTAATTGCTCTTTACGCTCACTCTTCACTGGGTTTATACAGCCCATGCTCCGCGATATAGGCCAATACAGGCTCAGATACCATCCAACGGACACTTTTACCGGCCATTAGGCGCTCTACAATATCAGTTGAGGAAAATTCCACCAGTGGAGAGTTCAAAATCATCGTATGCTGTGCCAAACCGGGAATAACATCCTCGTGCATATCAGGGCGCAGCGCATATCCATCACGCCCCGGACGGCGCATCACCGCAACTGCCAAATGGGCAGTCGCAAACAATTCCTGGGGCCGTTCCCAATTCGGCAAATCACGAAACACATCGCCACCCATAATAAAAAACAACTCAGACTCGGCGTTTTGCTGGCGGATGATCTTCATCGTTTCAATCGTATAATGCGGACCCGGACGATCAATTTCCACCCGCGACAGCTCAAAATACGGGATGTCATCCATAGCCAGTTCCAGCATCGCCAAACGATGTTCCACCGGGGTGCGTGTATAGTCTTTATGTGGCGGCACACCGGCTGGCACAAACAGCACCTTCGCAAGTTTTAATTCCTCATAAGCGTGCTGCGCCAGAATTAAATGAGCATGATGAGGGGGATCGAAAGTGCCACCCAGGATTCCAATCCGCTGCTGCATTGTGTCCTCGTTTCCTGCGTGGGGTGGATTACTCCGACCATTCCAATTCAAATTCACCAATAAAGACCGTATCGCCGACTTTTACGCCTGCTTTTTCCAGCGCTTCGGAGATGCCAAGTGCCTCTAAAAGATTTTGGAAGCGCATAACGGCCTCTTCATAATCCCAATACGTCATCGCCGCCGCCCGTTCAATGCGTCTTCCTGTTACATGATAACTGCCATCATCACCGCGTGTAATTTTAAAGAGATCTGCATCCTCTGGCATTTCATACAAGGGCTTTTCCGCGATCACCTCCGACACTTCTTGTTCCGGCAGTGTAGAAACAAGCTGGAACACCTTTTGCACAAGGTCGCGCACATTTTGCTGTGAGGCCGCAGAAATCGCCATCACCGGAATGCCCCGCGCCTTAAGCGCCGCTTCCAATTCAGGCCATTGCGCCTGCGCTTCTGGAAGATCAATCTTATTAAAGACCACAAGCTGCTGCTTCTCGATCAACTTCTCATCATAAAGCGCCAATTCAGTGTTGATCTGATTATAATCGACCAAAGGTGTCTCGCTTGCACCATCCAGCAGATGAATCAAAACACGAGTCCGTTGGATATGACGCAAAAACGAATGCCCCAAACCTACGCCTTGGTGCGCCCCTTCGATCAAACCTGGAATATCTGCGAACACCAAATCGCGGTCATCATACGCCACAGCGCCGAGATTAGGTTCTAATGTTGTAAACGGATAATTGGCGATTTTAGGTTTTGCATTACTGACCACCGAAAGCAAAGTCGACTTACCCGCATTCGGCACACCGATGATACCTACATCCGCGATCAATTTAAGTTCTAGCTTTAACCAAAGCTCAATCCCCGGTTCGCCTTTTTCGGCAAAACGCGGCGCTTGGTTGGAGGCTGTGGCAAACCGCGCATTTCCTTTGCCACCCTTGCCACCTTTAAGGATGATGACACGATCATCCGGTCTGACGAGATCAGCAATTAGAATCCCCGATTCAGCATCACGTACCACTGTACCAGCGGGAACTTCAATCTCTAAATGATCTGCCGTTCCCCCTGTCATATCGCGTCCACCGCCCTTTCCACCGTTTTCCGCACGGAAGTGGAGCCGTTTCTGGAAGGTCAACAGAGTATTGATTTTAGGATTTACTTTTAAAATGATCGCGCCGCCGTTGCCACCATCGCCACCGGATGGGCCACCGCGTGGGACAAATTTCTCGCGTCGGAAGGCGATAACGCCATCACCGCCGTCACCGCTGCGAACATAGATTTTAACTTCATCAAACTGCATCTTATCCAACTCCACAGATATTGCTGAACCACAAAATTCACGAAAATGCAGAGAGAGATTCTCTGTGAACTCTGTGTTCTCTGTGATTCAATCGCTTCTTATTACACCTAGCCTCACGTCAGCATCGTGTTTCCGGGATGTCCTCCGGCTGCCCTGCCCGATACCACGCTATCGTCCGACGCGCCCCTTCACGGAAGTCTGTCGGCACAAAACCGAGTTCGCGCCGCGCCTTCTCGATAGAGACGCGCCAACTATTGTACACATAAGACCGTAAGTTGATAGGCCAGAATGGTTCGCGCCCTGTAACGCGCCCCAAAACTTCCAATAAGCGCGAGGTATTGATGCCTAGCCAGCCCGGAATAGGCGGACGAGGCCAATACAAATTCGCCTCTTGGCAGACAATATCAAACGCCTCTTTATGAGAAATCCAATCGCCACAGATATTATAAATTTCGCCCGGCTTGCCGCAGTCCATCGCCTTGATAATCCCTTGAACGACATCAGAGATATAAGCCGGAAAAATAATATAACGCCCCCCATTGATCTGCATGATGATGCCGCGCATAGGGTCTTTAAAAAACAGACGGTTGAAGGCATATTCCCCAAATGGCCCATAAAATGCACCTGGACGCAAGACAATCACCGGCAAGCCGTGATCGGCATAATAACGCAGTGCGATTTGCTCGCCTTCCAGCTTACTGCGCTGATAAGGATCAACCGGACGCGACGGGTAAGTTTCATCAATCACATTGGCTGGATCGGGCTGCCCTATCACAGCGATACTTGAAATATGAATTACCCGTTCAATCCCCTGCTGCTGCGCCGCAGACAGCACATTTTCTGTACCGAGCGCATTTGTCTCCATAAATTGGCGCTCATCGCCCCAAAAGCGAAAAAGCCCACCCGCATGGATGACAAATTGACAACCTTTCATAGCGCTGGATACGGCGGTTTTATCACTCAAATCCCCCTGAGTCACTTGTACACCCGCATAGCGCTTCAACCAGAGGCTGTTTTCAGGATTGCGCGTCAAAACCTTAACCTGATGCCCTTCTCGACACAAAGCCGCTATTAAATGACGACCTAAAAACCCTGTCCCGCCAGTCACAAAAAACATCAACTTTTACCTTTAAACAAGCACAATAAGTACAACAAAACAAGAGAGGCGAGTTTTGACTCGCCCCTGACCTAATTGTCGCGCCCTATCGCAGGCGGCATGGCGGATAACAGTTTAATCCGGTGCGTTTTTGAAGAGGTCTTCCAACCTAATGGAAGTTCTTGAATATAAGCATCAACCTTCCAACGCTGCGCCTCTATGTCATAGGCCATTTCGTAAACGACTGTGCCATCGCCAAGGTCTTGTGTGGTGAGGCGCGTTTGTGTCCAATAATCATAAGTCGCCATCCGGCGGGAAGTCTGACGATCAACCACTAAACACCGTTCTCCATCTTCGGAAAAATGCCGCACTTCAACTTGATGTAAACATCGCAGCACGCCATTATAGCGAGGCGCTTTCCCCAGTCGATAATGTTTCAGAATTTCTTGATGGCGTTTAAGCTGCACACCAGAAAGATAAAGCGGCGCGGCAGACCACTGCTTCGCCCAATCATGCGCCATACTGTCTTGCAACCAACGGGTCATCGCTAAATAATCTTCTCGCACGGCATTCATCACATCGTCTGGTGCCATCCATTCCGCTTTGTTGGCAACACCAGGATGAACCCGCCACATTTTGCCAACCCAAGCCACTTGTTTTCTGCCGCCCAAGGACATAACTCCTACCACAATCAAAAAGACGAAAAGAATCGCCCATGTCATCGCTAGAAATCCTACCTAATAATTTTATAGTGGCTGAATGTACCAGCGCAGTTGAGATTCTGCAAATGTAGGGTGAGAAAATAATTCTTCAAGGAGATACAGAGGCCATCTCCAATCTAAGACGGATTAGAGGAAGTGCCATCCGTACTGCTATCAGATTGTTTGCCGTTGAGCGCGATATAAACATTATAACGCAGCCGTGCGATGCTAATTGGGCGCTGCATATAATCAACTTTCGCCACAGTCGTACCAAAATAGGGCTGATCTGTCAGCACCATGACAGGTAGATCTCGTAAGCTCTCGATCTCTTTAGCTTTACTTAACATCTGGAAGACGTGCATATCCGACAGTTGAATATCAGCAATCAAGAGGTCAGTCTGAAAGTCTTCTAAAAATTGAAGTGCTTCAACCGCAGAGGAGGCCACTTTTACATCCAGTTGCATTTCTGTAAACAACTGCCCAAACGCCTCTCGCTCTTCCTCCTGTTTTACGACCAAAACAACGCGTTTACCTACAAGGTTAGCGGTATTACTTTGGCTGGCAATCAATTCATCGAGATTGAGTTTCGTGCTGTTGCTATCCATTGTGTGCCTATAAAGGGTTCTGCTGCTCGTCTCAATAAATGCGATACTAAGTACCGAAAATACTTGTGAGGACTGCATAGAAATAGCCTCTTGCGCTTGCTCCGCTTCCTGAAAAGTACGGAACGGTATACCATGCTTGCCCAGAACCACAACAACACTATCACGCGCACGCGCAAAAAAACGCTCCCCAAATCCAAGATCATTTAGCGTTTGCTGTGCTTGAGCGATTTCTGATTTTGGTAAGGAGGTCGTAAGGTAGAACGCTCGGATGCGATCTTCTTTCCCCATAACACGCCGCTCACCAAATCGTCCACCCTCTGGCAGCGGCAGCAACCACACATATTTATGATTATAATGTTCTACCCGTCCAGATACGCGCAGTTGTTTTAGCTCATAATCCGTAATCGCGTGACCAAAATCCCGCGCATGGTCAAAAGGACGATATTGACCGGATAACAATTCTTGTACCCGGTTATCATCCCATTGAACGACATACGAACCATCGGACAGCGTGAATACCTGATGACGGGTAATGGCAGAGCCGTTAAACTTCTTCATCAATACTTGACGACCCAACTTCTTACCGCGACAGACTTCACTGATTTAAGCGCCCTGCTGCCGCCATTTATAGCTCAACAAAATATGATGCTGCTGCCGCGTCAATGAGGTCTTTAGTCAATGTCGCAGGACGATCCTGATAATTCGCAATATCCACCAACTGCGACAAAATGTCACGCGGATGCACCATACGCAGGTCACGATCCATATCGATGTACCATTTCTTAATCAGATAGGCCAAGCCTTGCTCATCATAAGGTACTTTCTTGATTCGACACATAATCTGGAAAATTTGCCGGAACTGCTCCAAGCTGGGATTCCCAACCTCAATCTTAAAGCGGATGCGCCGCAAGAAAGCTTCATCAACTAAGTTCTTAGGGTCAAGGTTCGTCGAGAAAACAATTAGCACAAAGAACGGCACTTCAATCTTGCGCCCGTTATTGAGCGTCAGAAAATCAACCCCTTTTTCCAGCGGGACGATCCACCGATTCAGCAAATCTACCGGACGCACCACCTGGCGGCCAAAATCATCAATCAAAAACATGCCGCCATTGGCCTTCACTTGATATGGGGCTTCATAAAACTTGTTGACCTCATCAAATTGCAAGTCAAGCCCCGCCATCGTCAGCTCACCACCGACCATAATCATAGGACGTTTAATGCAAATCCAGCGCGGGTCTTGCATAACACCAGTACTCTGCTTCATAATTTTCGGATTTTCAACAATCTCATGATTGATAAAATCGAATACTTGGATAATCTGTCCATCTACATCAATCGAGTACGGTATCCACAAATCATCTCCCAAAATCAAACGACCTACACGCTCGGCAATGGTTGTTTTACCATTTCCCGGCGGGCCATAAAGAAAAATAGAGCGTCCAGAATTGACGGCTGGCCCAACTTTATCCAGCATCTCATCCGAGACGACCAGATTTTCCATCAATTTTTGCATATCGGCTTGATGTATTGGCTTACGATTCCGATTTTGGGCTTGCATTGATTGAATGTATTGGCGCAAACTAACTGGCGCAGCCCCCGCATATTGCGAGCGCTCCAACGCATCCCGTGCTTTATCTGCGCCCTTGTCGGTGATGACGTAACGATACCCCGCTTCGCCAAATCCACCCGATCCCCGCACTTCGATAAACCGTTCACGCTTTAAGAATTCCAAAATTTGGTCGACAACCCCCGTAAACGGCAGTTTGACGATCTCGGTAACTTGATGCCCCATCATATCGCCGGCAAAATAAATCACCTTCAAAATGAGGTCGGCTAAATTAAGTTTACTCAGCCCGGTGTCTTCAATCGTCGAAATCGGTGTCGGCGACCACGCATTGCTTTCGCGCAGCAAATCGGTTGAGCCACTCGGCGCCGCCGGCTTCTGCGATTGGTCACCAAGACCTTGAATTCTGCGAGGAGGATTAGCAGGACGATCACTCATACGCTTGTTCCTTTACGGTCAACATGATTTCTGCTCAATTTCCAAATTTACCCTAAGTGTATCATATCAGAAGCAAGACTGCCCAAGCGTTAGGAATTCTTAACGCTTACAACGTGATTGTGATTTAACAGCGATTATAAGCCCAATACTATTGCCATACAAGCAGCTTGAGCCATCTCACGCTTTGAGGTAGACTAGGATTATGAATAACAACCTTAACGAAAATTTCTCAGATCGCATGATTGATCGCATTCAATGGCTCGGTCATGGCAGCTTTATTATTCAGGGGCCGCCGTTGATTTATATCAACCCTTGGCGCGTAGTTCGTAGTGTTTTCCATGCCGATGTGATTCTCGTCAGCCACGACCATTATGAACACTGCTCACTGGCAGATATTGAAAAGTTGCGTGGAGAGTCCACCCTCGTTATCGGTAACAAAAATGTGGCTTCGCAAATTGAGGGCTGCAAGGTGCTTCGTCCTTGGCAAAGCATAACCGTAGACCTTGCCAGCATTAAATCCGTACCCGCCTATTCCACGAAAAAACTTCTCCACCCGATTGAGGATGGTGGGCTAGGTTTTGTCATCTCATTGAATTTTTTCGATATTTATTATGCAGGGGATACAGAAGATATTCCCGACATGGAACGCATTAAGCCAGATATTGCGATTTTACCTATTGATGGCAATGGGACACTCAACGTTACAGATGCAGTAGAAGTCGTCAAAAAGATGCGCCCGCGTTGGGTCATTCCGAGCAATTGGGGCGCGGTTGGGGATAGTGCCACCTATCTGGACGCACAAGCCTTTAAAGAGGCAGTTGGCGGACGTGCCGAAGTCATTATCCCGCAGCTTACGCGCTAAAAACAAAGAGGGCAGCGTATAGGCTGCCCTCTTCGATCAATTCCGTACCGTTTATGTCCAGCCCCTAAGCAGCCGGCTTAAGCGAGCCGTCCTCAGTCCATTCCAAACGCCGATCGTCCGCGCCATAGATATGCGGTTGGGACAAGCCATTAATGACATCAGCATCAATGACAACCCGCCGAATATCTTCTCTACCTGGAATTTCAAACATCACATCCAACAAACAACTTTCGATGATTGAGCGCAGCCCACGCGCACCAGTCTCACGTTTGAGCGTCAGATCAGCCGCCGCACCCAATGCCGACTCGACAAATTCCAATTTCACTTTGTCCAAAGACAGCAAATGCTCATACTGTTTAATCAGGGCGTTCTTCGGTTCGACCAAAATGCGAATGAGCGCTTCACGATCAAGTTGGTCAATCGTCACCAAAACAGGCAACCGCCCTACCAACTCAGGGATCAAGCCGTGAGACATCAAATCTTCCGGGCTGATTTTACGCATCAGACGTGCTTTATCAGTATCCGAGCGTGTCGCTGGGGTATTCGCCTTAAAGCCAAGCGATCCCTTTACGCCGATCCGTTTACCAATTACCTCGTCAATACCGTCAAATGTACCACCACAAATAAATAAGATATTCGTGGTATCAATCTGGATAAATTCTTGATGGGGGTGCTTGCGCCCACCTTGCGGCGGCACATTGGCAACCGTACCTTCCACAATTTTCAAGAGCGCTTGCTGCACTCCCTCGCCCGACACATCACGGGTGATCGAAGGGTTATCGTTGGATTTTCGCGCAATCTTATCAATTTCGTCGATATAGATAACGCCTTTTTCGGCACGCGCAATATCACCATCAGCGGCTTGAATCAGGCGCAGCAAGATATTCTCGACATCTTCACCCACATAACCCGCTTCCGTTAGCGCTGTTGCATCCGCGATGCAAAATGGCACATCCAAAATACGGGCAAGGGTCTGCGCTAACAAGGTCTTGCCGCTGCCCGTAGGCCCCAACATCAGAATATTGCTCTTCTGTAATTCAACTTCCCCATTGGATTTATCCGACTGTATCCGCTTATAGTGGTTATACACGGCAACACTCAGAACACGTTTCGCATGGATTTGCCCAACCACGTATTCATCCAGATGGTTCATGAGTTCACGAGGGGAAAGTAAGTGAGAAATATGAAAATCTGTACCGCTGCTGTGTGTCATCTCTTCATCTAATAGCAAGTTATGACACAATTCCACACAGTAGTTACATATGAACACACCATCCGGGCCAGCAATCAGACGCTCGACCTCATCATGGTTGCGACCACAAAACGAACACCGATGATGACCTGATGGTACGTAGCTCACTTTACTTTTGCTCCTACTTTTGCATCTTCTTTTGTCATATCAAGCACAGTATCAATCAAACCATAATCAACGGCTTGCTGGGCGCTGAAGTAAATATCCCGATCTGTATCGCGCTCAATAACTTCTTTCGGCTTGCCCGTGTGTTTAACAAACACTTCATTGAGCAAGTCTTTTAACCGGACGATCTCATTAGCCTGAATCACGATATCAGAAGCCTGCCCCTGTGCGCCACCCAACGGCTGGTGCATGTGAATGGTCGCATTCGGAAGCGCCATACGCATATTAGGCCGCCCTGCCGCCAATAAGACCGTACCAAAGCTGGCCGTTAAGCCCACCGCAGTGGTGCTTACATCCGCCGAAATCTGCTGCATCGTATCATAAATCGCCAGCCCAGCATAAACCACGCCGCCGGGAGAATTGATATACATTTGAATACGACGATCAGCATCTTCACGATCAAGGAAAAGTAGTTGTGCGACGATCAAGTTGGCAATCTGATCGTTAATCGGCATCCCCATGAAAACAATACGTTCTTTCAAAAGCAGCGAATAAATGTCGTAGGCTCGCTCGCCCCGGCTGCCTTGTTCAATCACCATCGGTACAATGTTATAAATACTCATGCTTGCTGACGCACTCGCAAAAATGAGAATGCGCCCTACTCCTTTCAATTGACGATCAATTTATCCGCTAACAACAAAATCTAACAACTCAAATCGATTCTGATTCACTTTCAGTAGACACTTCGGATTCTGCTGAACTTACATCCGGCGTTTCTGCCGCAGCGACAGGCTCAACCATGATGACCTCTGATTCTGCTTCAACTGGAATTTCTTCACCCCGCGCAATTGCAACAATCCGGTCAAAGACATTCTGCTCTAGCAACTCATTCAAAATGCTAACGCGCATATTTGGGGTATCGAAAACACCCCGGAACACTTCGGCCTGTTCCCCAAACTGAGATAGCAATACATCAATCCGCTGATTAATTTGCTCGTCTGCAACCTTGATCTTTTCCGCCACCATCACTTCGCGCAAAACAAGCATTCGCCTAACCGCCTCTATCGCAGGCTGACGATAATCACCCCGAATGTCTTCCTCGGTGCGGTTGGTGACTTTATAATACGTATCTAGGGAAATATTCTGCTGCTGCAAACGCCTTTCTAAGTCTTTAATCATGCCGTCCATTTGCTCTTGGATCATGGCTTCAGGATATGCAATCGTCGCTTGATCGACCATTTCTTCTAGCACTAAATCGGCATAAGCGGCTTTTGACCGGCGCTCTAATGCGTCTTGCAAATTTTCACGCATCCGCATCCGCAGCTCAAGCAGTGTAAGTGGTGTCTCTTCCGTCGCCGTCACCTTCGCCGCAAAGTCGTCATTTACAACAGGCAGCGTGACAGCCTCAATTTTCTTCATTGTGACATGAAAAGTAATCTTACGCCCAACAATGTCGGCATAATTTTCTTCGCCCTCTGGAACAGTTAACTCAAATTCCAATTCCTGCCCAGCCGTCGCGCCAATTAGTGCCTGTTTAAAACCGGGCAAAAGCGGCTCGTCATCCTCTTCAAGCGTAATAACGCCATCATGCTCATGCACAAATTCTGTGCCTTTGGGCGGTGGGGCATCTTTTTGTTCAGTAGATTCAACATTGGTCTCATCCACAATCACTTCAGGTGCATCGTCACTAAACTCGCTGTGAATATCAAGCGTCACCCGATTACCCATTTCAACCGGACGAGTACTCTCTTCGACGAGTGCTTCCTGATCTAAAAGGCGCTTCATTCCCTCATCGACATCCGAGTCCTCGACAGTCGGAGCTTCGTAGTCGCGCCGAATAGAACGATAATCGCCTAATGTGACTGTAGGTTGTAAGGGAACGGTATAAATAAACGTGGGGGCGGGTTCCAGTTTAAAATCGTCCCACGAGCCAGGCCCATAAGGTTCAATTTCAGACTGTTCAATGGTTTCCCGGTAAATCTCTTGGCTTAAATCATCCACCGCATCCTGAAGGATGTTGGCTTCACCCACATACTGCACGAGAATACGGTATGGCGCTTTGCCTTTGCGGAAGCCAGGGATGTTAACGCGCCCTGCAATTGCGCGTGCCGCCTTCTGTTTCGATTTGTCGAGCCGGTCCATATCGATTTCGACAATAAAACGTGCGGTGTGGTCTTGGAGATGTTCAGTTTGGATATTCAATAGGTTAGTCCTTACAACAGCGTGGTTAAATCGCGTGTAATACAGCAGATTATAGCACTGACACAATCGACAGAGTATAAATCTTCCATCAGAAATTTCGATGTTTTTTAGTACACATGAATGGGGAAGGAGGGACTCGAACCCTCACCTCGTAAAAGACATGATCCTAAGTCATGCGCGTCTGCCAGTTCCGCCACTCCCCCAAAAGTCATCTAAGGCATTTTGCCTCATCCGTGCATTATAGTGCAAAAATAGCATCCGCTACAAGACAATTATTTAATCTCAATATCGGAAATTTCATCCAAATCCATATTACTCACTCGCGCCAAAATACTGCTGATAACCAACTGGGCAAAACGAAACATCGTTTGCATCTGGGTAATGCGCCCTAAATATAAATCCGCCTGCTGTTTATCCTCAGTAGTCATGTCAGGTTGAGACTTAGCAAGCAATCCTGCATTTTCCTCCATCACAGACAAAGCACGATCCACATCGCGCATCTCACGCCCACTCAAAATATTGGTAATGATCTGCAAAAAGTCCGTTTCCGCTTCATAATATTTCCGCCGACCACTCCGCCCGCGCAGCCACACCTGCCGCACCATGCCCATGTGTTCCAGCGTCCGCATATTCATGCTCGCGTTAGCTTTTGAAATACTTAACCGTTCCATCAAATCATCAAGCGATAATGGCTCAGGACTGAGCAGCAACGCACCATAAAGCTGCCCCATCACTTTACTAAAGCCAAAATAATCAGCAAGTTGGCTTAATCCGTCCAGCATACTGTTATGAACGGCAATTAAATCAGGATGCTCGCTCCCAATACGATGAACTCTGCCATTTTTCCGCGCTGTTTCATCAAACATAACCTATAACCTTACTTCCAATGCTATGACACGCATCAATCGCGCTTAGTCGTTTCAATAAAAGCCACTACAGCATGGGCAAAAGCATCCGGCGCTCTTTCCACCAGCAGTGTGCGGGCCTTTTCCGCATCATCGAACTTGTGGAACGAAATTCCTTTTGTTCCCCACAAGACGACAAAATCATCCCGCACCCGCGATGTGAATGTATCTGCCAAACCAATTTCTTCTAACAAATCCTCAACATCCCGCAGGACTGATCCCGGCAGTGTCGTATTGACATAATAAGAGCGAACACGCTGCTGCTCCCAAGGGCTGAGTGTGGAAAAAGCACCGCGATCTGGCAGAGAAGTTAGCCAGACCATCTCTTTATCATAGCTATCTACCAAGCCCGCATTCTTAAGTTGGTTCAATTCATAATCCGTAATAGATGCGCCAAAATCGCGCTTTTCAAATACGCGATAATGCCCGCTTTCCAATTCCTGTACACGATTCTCGCTCCACCTTACGACAAACGTCCCATCCAACAGCACGAATACGCGGCTGCGCGGGATAATGGCATCTTCAAACTCATCGATGATGTTTTCGTCCACAGCAGCATCGACCCCAATCATAAAAACGAATTGACTACCATTATAGCGTGTTTACAGTGACCATGTACGGCATTCAGCGGACTTTACTTAAATTTGGCTTGTTTATCAAACACCCAGTCGAATAGAAATTAAAATCCATACATCCTCTTTGTGCAAATTGACTCAATCCGTAGTAATATAGCGTACAATCACATGAATAAAGATGTCAAAATCTTTAGATAAAGGATTATCTAGTATGGGCGCTATATCGGTGGTAACATTAAAATTATAATGGGAAAATCATATACCATGCTCCTAAAATCCGACTTCTTAAGCATTATCTCCAAACACATAATCTCGCGTTTCAGAACCTAACGACTGAAATGAAAAAAGGGAGCGAGTTTCACAATGACATCTATTCCGTCCGATAACATTCCTGATATTGTTATTGGCCGCTTACCAATCTACCTTCGCGCATTAAATCGCCTTTCTCAAGAAGGCCATGAAGTAACTTCTTCGCACGAACTGGGTCGGCGGCTGGGCATCAGTTCCGCGCAAATTCGCAAAGATTTGTCTCACTTTGGCGGATTTGGCAAACAAGGTACAGGTTATCAAATTACCTATCTTGAAGAAAAACTGCGTCAAGTCCTAAAAGTCACACGCGACTGGGAAGTGGCCTTAGTCGGCGCAGGAGACCTCGGCACGGCTGTTGCCCATTATCGCGGCTTTTCTAATCGGGGCTTCCATATCACCTGTATATTCGACAGCGACCCCAACAAAATCGGAAAGCCAATTGAAGATTTCGTGATTCAGCCTATGAATGAACTGATCGACACCATCAGCAAACGCGGTATGCAAATGGCCATGATTACTGTTCCAGCAGAATATGCCCAACATGTCGCCGACCAACTTATAAAGGCGGGTGTACGTGGCATCCTGAACTATGCGCCTATTAGCATCAACGTCCCACAAAACGTCCACGTCCAATATATTGACCCCGTAGTCCATATGCAGCGCATGACTTATTATCTTGAATCAGAGCGTTAGTCGGCTTAATAAGCCTGTAGAACACGTCGAAGGATCGCCGGGTCTTCTAAAGCGCGTCCCGCGCCCGTCGCTACGGCGATCATAGGATTTTCTGCACGATATACAGGCACTTCCGTTTCTTTTGTCAAGAATTGATCCATCCCCCGCAGCAGCGCCCCGCCCCCCGTTAAAGTAATTCCCCGATCAATAATATCAGAAGCAAGCTCAGGAGGCGTATTGCTCAAAACATTTTTGACGACCTGAGCAATTGCATTTAACACCTCTTGCATGGCTTCCACCACCTCGCCCGTGTGCATCGTGACGGTACGCGGCAACCCGCTGACATTATCCCGTCCTTGAATTTCCATAGACAAATTTTCTACTTTGTCAATCGCAGCACCAATTTGAATCTTGATGGCTTCGGCGGTTGGCTGACCAATTCCTAACCCATATTTACGCCGCACATAACTGATGATCGCATCGTCGAGTTTAAGGCCGCCCACGCGTCCACTTTCTGCCCGCACAATGTTATTCATGCTTAAAACGGCTGCTTCGGTAATGCCGCCACCGATATTAACGACCATATCGCCGGCAGGTGTACTCACAGGCAGCCCTGCCCCCAATGCCGCCGCCAATGGCTCCCAGATTAAAAACGCTTCACGCGCCCCTGCTGCAATCGCCGCCTCATGCACGGCACGTTTTTCCACACTTGTGACACCCCAAGGAACAGAAATCATTACCGTCGGCTTAAATAAGCGAATCCGTCCGGCGATTTTCCCGAAGAAATACCTTAGCATCGCCTCGGTCACTTCGTAATCGGCGATTACGCCATTTTGCAATGGACGGATAACTTGAATGTCCTCATCATCCACCCTTCCCAGCATCTCACGTGCAGGCTGTCCAAAGTCTACAATCCGTTCATCTTCCGCCATCAACGCCACGAGTGACGGTTCCTGCAAAACGATTTGTCCGTTTTCCCAAATTAAGACATTGACCGTGCCTAAATCCACGCCAAGTTTTTTGCTGAATAATGCCATGTGATTCTTTCAATTGTGTCGATTGTTGGAGAGCATAAGAAATGATTATAACAAAACAAAACGCCCACACGATAGATGCATCATCAGATGACCTACCGTGTGGGCGATTGTTGAACGGTAAAAAAGCGCTATTCGCCCTTTTCTGAATCCAGAATCCGCATCACCGGGCTGCTCTGCTTCAGCTTACGGGTGATTTGCAGTTCGAGGTTAGCGCGGCGTAATTGCAGCTCGGCAGCACGGTTCTGTTCCGGCGGCAGCCCCTCACGCAGCAGTTTTTCTGCACGTTCACGAGCAGACTCCGCTGCTTCAAGATCAAGATCAAACGATGAGGCTGCTAAATCAGCCAAGACCGTGACCTTGCCCGGACGTATATCGACCACGCCGCCAAAAATGGCAAAACGTTCTTCGGCGCTCCCCTTGCGGACGATCAATTCTCCAAAGCCCAAGGTCGTTAAGACAGGCGCGTGACGCGGCAAAATACCCATCACTCCTTCGCTCGCAGGGATTACAACCATATCGGCGGCTTTATCTTCAAAGACCAATTTTTCTTGGGTAACAATTTCAACATGTATTGTCATAGGATTTTCAGCTTTCGGCGATCAGCCTTCAGTTTTTAGGGCAACATATTTGTTTGAAGGGAATCAGTCCTAAAGCCGCCTTCCCCTCAAACTCAGCTTTTTGCCCTCAACACACCTTACGCACTGGCCTTTTCAGCCTCATCATGACGCGCCAGCACATCTTCAATTGGCCCAGCCATATAAAACAACTGCTCAGGAATATGGTCGAGTTCGCCTTCCAAAATCATGCGAAAGCCGCGAATCGTATCGCGCACTTTAACATAGCGTCCATCGCGTCCAGTGAACTGCTGCGCGACGAACATTGGCTGACTGAGGAACAATTCGATCTTACGCGCCCGCGCCACCAATAACTTATCATCGTCGGAAAGTTCGTCCACACCCAAAATAGCGATGATGTCTTGCAAATCCTTATAGCGTTGCAGTACCTGTTGTACGTTACGTGCTGTACGGTAATGCTCATCACCGACGATATTGGGATCAAGAATTTTGCTCGTGCTGCCAAGCGGGTCAACCGCCGGATAAATACCACGCGCCACAATCGAACGTTCCAGCGCAATCGTTCCATCCAGATGCGTAAACACCGCTACAGGTGCAGGATCAGAATAATCGTCAGCAGGCACATAAACAGCCTGCATTGACGTGATAGCGCCTGTTTTGGTGGAGGTGATGCGTTCCTGCAACTGCCCCATCTCATCCGCCAAAGTCGGCTGATAACCCACTGCCGAAGGCATACGTCCGAGCAAAGCCGACACTTCAGCACCCGCCAGCGAGTAACGGAAGATGTTGTCGATGAACATCAGCACGTCTTTGCCCTGATCGCGGAAATATTCAGCCATCGCCAAGCCCGAAAGCGCCACGCGCAAACGCACGCCAGGTGGCTCGTTCATCTGACCAAACACCATCGCCAGTTTATCCAGAACACCAGCTTCTTCCATTTCACCATAAAGCTGCGTCCCTTCGCGGGTACGCTCTCCTACACCCGCGAACACCGAAAGTCCGGCGTGTTGGGTGGCAATAGAGTTAATCAGTTCCATAATGGTGATCGTCTTGCCAGTGCCTGCACCGCCAAAGATGCCCGTCTTGCCACCTTTAGTCATCGGGGCGATCAAATCCACCACCTTTAACCCGGTTTCAAACACTTCGACTTTGGTCGATTGATCTTCAAAGTTCGGCGCAGAAGCATGAATCGGACGGCGCGGCGAATCAGCAGGAACAGCCTCTCCCCCGTCAATCGGACGACCCAACACATTGAACACGCGCCCTAATGAAGCATCACCCACTGGAACCGTGATCGGTGAACCTGTAGAATAGGCCGGAACACCGCGCTGCAAACCGTCAGTTGTATCCATAGCAACGGTACGCACCGAATCATTGCCCAAGTGCATCTGTACTTCTAAAACCAAATCCAGTTGATCTTTACCATCCTGATCTTGACGAGGCACACGAATGGCATCAAAAATATCAGGGAGTTCGCCATGTGGGAATCTCACATCCACCACAGCACCAAGAATCTGGGATATACGGCCTTCAATCTCAGCCATGTTTTTTCTCCTTCAATCAAGAAAATGCGATTTGTAGAAAGCAGCCCTCTAGGCCGTCCCTACGACAAATTAATCTGACAATTAGGCCTCACGCCCACTAACCAAATTCTTCTGAAATTCTTCTAAAGCATCCCATTCGCCATTTACAGCGAGTGTAGCTTGCCGCGCCCATGTCACCAAACTTGGTGAAAAGCGCATCCCTGCCGCCTCAATCGCCATCCGTAATTCGGCCTCGCTCGATTCAGATAAGACCGCAAATGTAGAAATCCCTGCGGACTTCAAAGCTGCCGACATTTTAGGACCAATGCCTTCAATCTTAGTAAGGTCGTCTGGCTGCCCACTCGCAGCAGCTTTTTGCTTGGCAGCCGTTGCCGCCATCGTCTTGGAAGCCGATTGTGGCAGTGCTTTCGCGTAAGCCTTCTGTGACTTACCATTACTTGTTGCACTATCTGCGGCAAGAATGTGGTCAACAGCGGCATCAATCGTCGCTTGCAGCGCTTCCGCCCCGCCCACAATATCGAGAATTTCTGCCGTAATCGCGGATTGACGGGCTTTGTTATAAAGCAATGTCAAATCGCCGCTCAACTGCGACGCATTATCCGACGCGCTCCGCATCGCCACCATACGGGCTGAATGCTCACTGGCTTGGCTTTCTAACAGCGCCTGATAAAGCTGCAATTCGGTAAAACGCGGGACGATTTCATCCAAGATCGCTTGTGGACTCGGCTCATATTCATAATCTTGCTTGCCACTCGTGACCGCCGGAACATCTTTAACATATTCCGCCGCCACCGCATCGCCTATCTCATGCGGAATAAGCGGCAGCCAACCCTGCACCACCGGACGCTGCGTGATGGTATTGATAAAATCCGTATAGGCAATATAGACATCATCCACACTACCGCTAAGGAATTCATCAATCGCAAGATGAGCGATGGGGCGAATATCCGCCAAAGTGGGATTCGCAGGCAGTTTGCTGAATTCGGCGATGACATTAACACGAGCGCGGATCAGCGAGTCACGCGCTTTTTTACCCACCGCGATGAACTTCACCGGCTTACCCATGCGCGAGGCAAACCGCTGCGCCACACGAAGAATATTGCCGTTATAGGCTCCCGCTAACCCGCGATCTGACGTAATAACGACGATCAAAATACTTTTGATGTTTTCACGCTCGGTCAAAAGCGGATGCGTTCCGGTACCAGCAGGGGTCGCCCCCTGCACATTCAACAGAATTTCCCACGCCTTTTCTGCGAAAGCCCGGCTCGCCAGCGCGCGCGCCTGCGCCCGACGCACTTTCGTCGCCGCTTCCGCTTCCAAAGCACGCGCAATCTGCGCGATATTCTTCACGCTGCGGATGCGATTCTTAATTTCGCGTGCGCTTGCCATTGGTTACGTCCAGCTTTCGTTAAAGGCCTTGAGCGCGGCTTCCAGCTTGGGGCGGGTCGCATCAGAAATGGCCTTATCGGTTGCAATTGCGCTCACAACATCAGCATATTGGGTATTCATAGTACGCAGGAAAGACACCTGCCATTCTTTCACGCGGTCAACGGCAGCTTTGTCCAGATACCCATTCGTGCCTGCAAATAACAGGAGAATTTGATCGGTCAACTGCATCGGTTGATATTGCGGCTGCTTAAGCAGTTCCGTCAAGCGCAGACCACGATCAAGCTGTGCCTGTGTCGATTTATCAAGATCAGAACCAAATTGGGCGAAGGCCGCCAATGAACGGAACTGCGCCAGATCAAGACGCAGACGACCCGCCACCTGCCGCATCGCTTTCGTCTGGGCATCACCACCCACGCGGCTGACGCTGACACCAACGTTCAACGCCGGACGTTGACCAGAATAGAACAACTCGCCTTCGAGGAAAATCTGCCCATCCGTGATCGAAATGACGTTAGTCGGTACATAAGCAGAAATATCACCGAGCAGAGTTTCAATAATCGGGAGCGCGGTTAAGCTGCCGCCGCCATTAGCATCGCTCAACTGCGCGGCACGTTCCAGCAAACGGCTGTGTAGATAAAACACATCCCCCGGATACGCTTCACGCCCCGGCGGACGACGCATTAACAAAGAAACTTGGCGATACGCCCAAGCATGTTTGGAAAGATCGTCATAAATAACAAGCGCATCTTTACCATTTTCCATGAACCATTCGCCAATCGCGCACCCAGAGTAGGGCGAGATATAGTTCATCGCGGCGGGGTCAGAGGCAGAAGCCACAACAATTGTGGTATATTCCATCGCGCCATATTCTTCCAGCAGCGCTTGTAAACGGGCGATTTCACCCTTGCGCTTGCCAATGGCGACGTAGATGCAGTACATATCCTGCCCTTTTTGATTGATAATCGTATCAATTGCCAGTGCGGTTTTACCGATCTGGCGATCCCCGATAATCAATTCACGCTGTCCACGCCCAATCGGGATCATGGAATCAATCGCTACGATACCCGTCTGCATCGGACGACCCACGTTTTTACGAGCGCGTACACCTGGGGCAATACGTTCAATGTTGAAGTATTCAGTTGCGACAATCGGGCCTTTACCATCGACGGGTTCACCGAGTGCATTAACCACACGTCCAACCATACCCATACCGACAGGCACAGAAGCGATACGCCCAGTCGGACGGACTTCATCGCCTTCATTGATGGTGTCATATTTACCGAGGATGATGATGCCGACGTTATCTTTTTCAAGATTAAACGCGATCCCCGCCACACCATTACTGAACTTGACCAACTCACTAAAACGGATATTATCTAACCCCGTCACGCGGGCAATACCGTCACCTACTTCTTGCACGTTCCCAACTTCGACAGACTCAACCGACGGTTGATAGCCCGCGATCTGCTCTAAAATAGAGTCATAGTAACTTTTGGAAAGTTCCGCCATTTGAGGCTCCTCGCTCGTTTAAACCGCACACTTTGTAAATTTCGTCCGCCTGAAAACCTTCAAGCAGCTTATTCCCAAGTTGAACTAAAAAAGAGGACTTATGGTTAATCACGACAATGCTTTAATCGAATTGTAGCGTATCCATCAGCATTTTACAACAAATTAGCGACAATTTTCACAATAGAATTCTTGGGCTATTCGTCTTTCTTGCCTAATTCCATAGAACGCTGGTAAGCTGACCATACTGCTTTGGAAATTACCGTCCGCAATCCGCCCTTTTCCAGTTGATAAATCGCCGCCGCCGACGTGCCACCCGGACTCGTCACCTGATTACGAAGCTGTGCCGGGTGCAAGCCAGATGCAAGCGCATATTCCACCGAACCACGCATGGTTTGAATGACCAATCGCTCGGCATCATTACGAGAAAACCCCAGATGCACCCCGGCATCAATCAACGCTTCCATCACTAAAAACACATAAGCCGGCCCTGTGCCGTTAAGCGCTGTCGCCATATCCAAAAAATGCTCATCTTGTACATAAAGCGTTTCGCCCAACGCACCCAAGATGTCACCTGTAAGACCGCGCTGTTCATCGCTCACTGTGTCGGTTGCCGTCCAGACCGTAATCCCCTGCCCGATTTGCCCTGGTGTATTCGGCATTGAGCGCACCACGCAGTCATTCCCGCTGCCTTGCGAAATCGTCTTGATCGTCACCCCCGCCGCAATGCTTAACACAAGCGATCCCTCGCGCAAATGCCCGCGAATATCATGCAGCGCCTTATCCATCACCTGCGGCTTAACCGAAAGTACGATCACATCCCCGGCCTGCGCTGCCTCACGATTGTCGCCTGTAAAAGTTAATCCATAACGCTCGACCAGTTGTGCGCCGCGCTGCGTATGCGGATCGGACGCGAAAATACAATCTGCACGCAGCAGTTGGCGACTCAGCAGCCCTTTAATCATGGCTTCCGCCATCACACCGCTTCCAATAAACGAGACCGATTTATTTTCTAATGACATGGACACTCCTATATTCTAATAATACCTAACCTAATAGGGCTTTTCCGCTTCCCATAGACTCACCGCATTGACTAACCTGTCCCGTTGCACTTCTATCCCAATACCCGTCGCATCCGGCACAGCAATCCGGCTGATTTCACCCAGTTTAAACGACGGCTCGGTCAAATCCGGGTTATAGTAGCGATCCGTCGCCGAAATATCACACGGAAGCGTCACCCCCGGCAGCGATGCAAAGGCCAAGTTCGCCGCCCGTCCCACCCCTGTTTCGAGTAGCCCACCAATCCACAGAGGCACGTCATTTTCCGCACAGAATTTGTAGATTTCCAGACTCTCGGTATATCCGCCAACCCGTGCTGGTTTCAAGTTGATAATCTTACACGCACCAATTTCAATCGCTAAACGTACATCATTCGCGCTGTGGATGCTTTCATCGAGGCAAATCGGCGTTTGTAACTGGGGTTGCAGCTTGCCATGTTCGTAGATGTCATTATAGCCAAGCGGCTGCTCCAGCATCAGCAGGTTAAATGCGTCCATTTGCCTCAAATAATCCGCGTCATTCAGCGAATACGCACTGTTGGCATCCAACATCAGCGAAATATCAGGGTAAACTTTCCGTACACCCTGTGCTAAGTCCACATCCCAACCCGGCTCAATTTTGAGTTTGACCCGCCCATAGCCTTGATCGACTCGTTTGGTAATAATCTCCAAAGTTTTTTCTATCGATTCTTGAATCCCGATGCTCACGCCAACCGTTGCATAGCCCTTGGAACTGTGACCTGCTGGCAAATGTGCCGCGAACAAATCGGCTAAACGCATGGTGTTGGTCTTAGCAATCGCATCCCAAGCCGCCGCTTCAACAGAAAACCGCGCCATCGGATGCCCACGCACTTCATCCAAAAGGCCGGGAATCTCCGTCGCGCTCGTGATCGTTTTCCCAATGAGCGCCGGAATCAAAAATTGTGCGAGGACGTGCAGTGCCGTTCCCATCGTCTCATACGCATAGCTTGGAGCCATCTTTGTCGGGCATTCCCCCCAACCTATTACCCCATCCGACGTAATCAACTCGACGATGATGGCTGATTTAAACGATTCGCTGCTGGCGCTCGTCTTTAATTTTTCCACCAAGGGCAAAGCGACGGGATGTAAATGAATCTCTTGAATCGTGATCGATTGCACGTTTGTCCTCCGCGAATTTGCGGTTCATTAGTTCAAACTAAAATCAAAACCCATGTTGTAGCTCATTAAATAAAACGTCCGGTCACGCCCTTCAATCTGATCGCGAAGAAAATCTGTTACGATATAGCCGCCACGCATCAAATAGGTGAATACTTCGCGGCTGTGCGTCCGCCATGACCGCGCCAGCCCTTCATCTTCACGCAGGATTGCCGCATAATTGAGTGGGATTTCCACCAGCGCAAAGGTCGCCCCCGGATTTTTGATCTCATCGCACGGGCGAAGCACCGTCCCATCCCAATCTGCCGGATTTACAATAGGTGTATCCGCTTCAAGATAATGCGCGATGGTCAAATGGGTACGGCTGCCATTCAGTCGTTCTTCTACCCGTCGATGAGTCACCCACCATTCAACTGGTAGCCGATCAGACGTGCCAAGCGTCGCCAAACCATTTTCACTGCTCGTTCCATAGTAATCAACCAAATAGGTTTGGCAAACTCCACCCAATTTCCGCAGATTCAGATGAGCATTTGCCGCCAGCAGCGGGTCAAACGTCCATGTTACCAATCTTATCCCCAGCTTCATTGCTGCGTCACGCTGCGCCAATTTCAGTTTGTAGCCAATGCCGTAATTACGATACTCCGGCAGTACGACCATCCGTTTAGACGCAATCAGCAGATTTGCCATCGCAGGGCGCTCGCCTTCATGCACATTCGTACCGATCAGCCCAATTAGAACGCCGATCATCCGATCACCATAAAACGCCGCCAATACATGCCCACCGTAAGTGGCAATCGAAAACAACATGTGCGCTGGGACGAGCGAATCAACCTCGCTACCCCAATACAATTTTTGCAGCTCTACTGCCGCTTGCATTTCATCCAACTCATGCAGCGATCTAATGGCTATTTCGGTCATACCTCATCACTCATTATTTTCAGGACTTTCGCTTACCTCACCCCCCGGCCCCCTCTCCAATACTTGGAGAGGGGGAGAAAAACGCATCTTGAAGTCCCCTCTCCATGCAATGGGGAGGGGATTTAGGGGTGGGGTAAATGCGTGAGCGAAAGTCCTAATTTTGTTAAATCCCTCGTGGACGGCGGCGCAGTGCATACCGCAGCGATGAAATCAACAAGTGCTTTTGAGGGAGATATGTAAGCATTGAATCTTCAAATCGGCGCGGTTGGAAGCCAAAATAAGTGTACATATTGCCTAATCGAGCAGTACGGTTGGAAGCTAAAATATCCAGCCACTGCTGCGTAATCAACGAGCGCGGCAGCACACGCCCATAAATGGAATTAATCCACCGCAGCATGTACGGCGGTACAGCGATAATTGGACGATACATCCCCGTCACACGCATAATGGTATGGATTAAATCTTCTAACGTCATATATTCTGGGCCGCCGATTTCAATCATCTCATCAACGACCTCGATAAGCGACAAACTGCGAAAAATCACTTCAACAACATCATCAATATGAATTGGGTTAACTACAACCTCGCCTTGCCCCGGCATCATAAAAAAGAAGGGGTTAAGCCGCAGCATCATCGCAATATGATTAAAAAACGCATCTTCCGGCCCAAAAACAATTCCAGACCGGATAATCGTATAGGCCAGACCACTGGTACGAAGCGATTCTTCCACCATGCCTTTAATTCTCAGGAGTGTAAAAGCGGAAGAAGGGGTCGCTCCCAAATGACTAAGCGTAACAATCCGCCCCACCCGTGCCGCCCGTGCGACAGCAATCAGGTTACGTGTCCCCACCAATTCCACACGCTCAAGATCGCGCTCGCGCCCCCACCATTGGGCGTTTTCCAGATGAATCACGGCATGAACACCCGTCACAGCTTGGAAGAGCGCCTCTTCATTCAGGATATTGCCCGTGATAATTTCAGGCGACTCGTCAGCACGCCAAGGGAGCTGACGCTGACGATTTTCTGGCAGCAGGCAGCGTACAGGCCAACCTTCAGCTATCAATCGCCGTACAACATGTCGCCCAATGAGGCCTGTCGCTCCAGTTACAAGAATCATCAGTCTCTTTAGTAAAAATTCATGAAAAGATGGCGGGAATTATACATAACCGAAAGCACTAAAACTATTGCCCATTCCGCACAAAATGACGCGGAACAACGAGTTTACCCAAAAATATTCCCGTTCAGGCACTTGTGCGGCTATAATAGAGAAGGGCGTAAGCGGCATCAGGGAGAAATTTCGTGGAACGACGGCGGGTAGTCGTAACAGGTATGGGCATTATCTGTCCGACAGGTAACAGCGTCGAAGAGGCGTGGCGCAATGCTGCGCTGGGCAAAACAGGTATTGGCCCCATTACTCGCTTTGATACATCCCAACTGGAAAATCATTTCGGCGGCGAAGTTAAAAATTTTGACCCCGACACTTTTTTAGGTCGTCGAGAAGCCCGCCGCACAGATCGTGTAACACAGTTGGCACTCTACGCCGCTGAACAAGCCATGCACGATTCTGGCCTCGTTATTTCCCGCGAAAATGAATATCGCGTTGGCGTTGCCGTTGGTACAGGCATCGGTGGGATTGCCACCATTGTCGCCAGCACCCGCGCCTTTTTAGAACGCGGCACAAAATCGGTCAGCCCGCTTATGATCCCCATGATGCTGCCGGATGCACCCTCAGCCCGGATTTCAATCAACTATGGGTTAAAAGGCCCCAATTTCGCCATATCGACAGCTTGCGCCACAGGCAACAACTGCATCGGAGAAGCCTTAGAAATGATCCGTTATGGACGAGTCACGGCGATGCTGGCAGGGGGTTCAGAAGCAGCGATGGAAGAAATTTGTATGGCAGGATTCAACAACATGACGGCAATTTCGCGGCGTAACGATGACCCCGAAAAAGCCTCGCGCCCTTTTGATATAGAACGCGATGGCTTTGTCGTCGCGGAAGGTGCGGCGGTGATTATGCTCGAAGAACTTGAACATGCCCGCGCACGAGGCGCACATATCTATGCCGAAATCTTGGGTTATGGGCATACCTCCGACGCTCACCATGTGACCGCGCCACTGGAAACAGGCGAAGGGGCAGCCGAAGCCGTCCGCATCGCCCTCGCAGACGCAAATTTAAAGCCTGAAGATTTAGACTATATCAATGCACACGGGACAAGTACTCCCCTCAATGACCGCAGTGAAACAACCGCCATCAAATTAGCATTAGGGGAATGTGCATATGAAATTCCTATCAGTTCCACAAAATCAGTCACAGGGCATTTGATGGGTGCAGCAGGCGCGGTAGAAGCTGTGTTTACCATTATGGCGATCAACGAAGGCTTTATTCCGCCGACAGTAAATTTAGACCATCAAGACCCAGAATGTGACCTCAATTACACCCCCAATGTCGGGGTAAAACACACGATTGATGTTGCCATGAGCAATTCGTTTGGCTTCGGCGGACATAACGCGGTGCTGATTTTCGGCAAGGTTAGCGCCAATGGCAAAGCGTAAAGAACTCGCCCCCATCAAAAGCCCACCAGGAAATATCTATGCCCACATCGTCGGCTGGGGCATGAGCGTCCCAGAATCGCGCTTGACGAATGATGACTTAGAAGCCATTCTGAATACCAGCGACGAATGGATTCAGTCACGCACCGGTATTAAAGAGCGCCGAATCGCCAGCGAGCGCGAATCAACTGTCACGCTCGGCTTTAAGGCTGCCAAAGAAGCCCTCGAAGTCACCGATATTTTGCCATCCGAGATTGATCTGATTATTGTCGCCACATCCACACCGGAAAGCGTTTTCCCCAGCACAGCCAGCCTCATACAAAATTGGCTGGGCGCGAATAATGCCGGCGCATTCGACCTAAGCGCAGCCTGTTCCGGCTTTGTTTATGGCGTAAACATGGCGACCCAAGCCATTCGCTCTGGCAGCATCCGAACCGCTGTCGTCATCGGCTCAGAAACAATGACCCGTGTTATGGATTGGCAAGACCGGGCGACCTGCATCCTTTTTGGTGATGGAGCCGGCGCAGTTGTGATCCAAGCCAGTGAGGCAGAAGGCGGTGTGCTGTCCTCGGTGATGCGCTCTGATGGCTCAGGCTATGATCTGTTAGGTCTGCCCTCGCCCGGCAGCCGCGATAACAGCGGCTATCGCAAACCCAACAAAATGTTCATGCAAGGTGGAGAGGTCTTTAAATTCGCCACCCGTGTCATCGGAGAAAGCATCACCGAAGCCACCATCCTCGCGGGGATTAAACTTGATGACATCAAACTGGTTGTCCCCCATCAAGCCAATGACCGCATTATTCATGCTGCCGCCCGAAGTTTGAATCTCGATAAAAATCTTTTCATGACCAATCTGGCTCACTATGGCAACACATCCGCTGCCTCTATTCCTATTGCCCTGTGTGAGGCCGTCAATACCGGAAAAATTAATCCTGACGATCATATTGTTTTAGTTGGTTTTGGAGGAGGATTGGCATGGGGCGCACTTGTCATTAAATGGGGCATCCCCAAATCTCAAGATCGTCCAGGCAGCCGTTTTACCCGTCAGCGCCGCCAAGCGGGTTATACCTTGGTCGGAGTACGCGCCCGTTTACGCCACTGGGGAAGGCGCATTACAGACATCATTTCTCGCATCCGTCCAAACTATGGTCGCCTCTATCGCCTGCGTCATAAAATCGATCAATTTGATTTTGATTGATTTATTTGAAACCGATTTGAGCATAAAATTCGTTTAGAAAGACTTGATTTAAAATTGAAAATATACCATAATCAAACAGAGACAATCAGGCTTACCGAGACCATTACATGAAAATATTGTACGTAGAAGACAATCCACAAAACATGCGCCTCGTCCGCAAGATGTTGAGCATTGGTGGTCACGATATGTTAGAAGCCCTAAATGGCAAAACCGGCATCGAAACAGCCGAAGCCGAAATCCCAGATTTGATTCTGATGGATATCAACCTTCCCGATATTGACGGTATGGAAGTTTCCCGTTATCTCAAGTCAAACCCACGATTAGCCCATATCCCGATTATCGCCCTCACAGCCAATGCCATGTTTGGTGATCGTGAACGTTTTTTGGCGGCTGGCTGCGATGGCTATCTCGCTAAACCCATCAGCAAAAACGAGCTTTTGAATACGATTTCCCATTTTGCCAACACCATAAAATAACAAAAAACGCCCAGTGAGCCACCAAGCATTTTTTATGTAACCAAACTATCTCAGACCTTGCACTTAATCGTTGCGGCGTGCGATGCTCAAATAATACAGAAGGGTGAGCAACGAGGAGACAAACGCCGCGACATACGTCATAGCAGCAGCCGTCAAGACTTGCCTCGCCCCACTCGCATCTTCCGCCGAAGACGTTAAACCTGCCTCGCGCAATAAGATAAGCCCACGTCTACTGGCATCAAACTCGACTGGCAGTGTTAGCAGCATAAACACCACCGTCACACTGAAAAATGCGATCCCCACCCAAAGCAGACCAGTCAGATTGAAGAAAATCCCCGCGAAAATGAGCGCATAGGCGACATTCGGGCTAATCTGCATCGCCGGGATGAGGAAGCTCCGCATCGAAATTAGCGGGGACTGTTCCTGATACTGTTGAGCATGACCCAATTCGTGCGCCACAATCGCCATAGAAGCGACGGACGGCTTGGAAGCAATATCCTGTGACATCCGCACTACATTATCGCGTGGGTCAAAATGATCGCTCAGTTGCCCCGGCGTTCCTTCTAACCCCACATTGTCTAATCCAGCCGTACTCTTAATCCGTTCTGCGACCTGCGTACCTGTCAAGCCGAGTGTGTTGCGCGTATTTCCCCACTTGGCATACGCTGACCGCACCCACATTTGTGCAGCGAAAGACAAAATTAAACTGGGGATCAACACCCACAGCAGATAATTACTATCGAAAAACATCCTTGATGAACCTCCACGCGAAAATTTTCTTAGTCCCGTTCAGTATACGCAGCTATGATTAAAGGAATCACAGAATAATCTAAATTTTTTACAAGATGCAGTTCATCTATCCGCTACCTAAGAGAGAAAACAGTTCTTCGAAGGCATTGAACCTCATCGGCAGCACTATATTATCAATTAAGCGCGTCCGTCCAATTTTAACCGCCATAGAAAGCAAAAGGGGTTTATTTGCGTCAGATTCGGCTTCTATCAGCGTCCGCGCATCCGCAACAGAAACATAATCAAGTTCGGCCAATGCCTCCTCCATCAAAACATTCTGCATCACCTGACGAAGTGCCTGTGGGTCATGTTTACCAGCCTCATAAGTGTCCTGCGCGGCGATGAGTGCTTTGTAGAGAATAGTCGCCGCTTGGCGCTGCACAGAATCAAGATAGATATTACGTGAACTCATCGCTAATCCATCAGCCTCACGTTGTATCGGACATACAACGACATCCAGCGAAAAATTCAGATCACGCGCCATAGCCTTAATAACGGCAGCTTGTTGAGCATCTTTTTGCCCAAAATAAGCCTTATCCGGCTGTGTCAGGTTAAATAACTTAGCCACTACCGTCGCTACGCCTCGGAAGTGTCCGGGACGATGCCCCCCTTCTAATCCCTGCGAAATCGCCTCGACCTCAACATAAGTTTGATAACCCTGCGGGTAAATCAATGACGGCGTAGGCGTAAAGACAAGATCAACACCGATTTCTTCTAACATCGTAAGGTCATGCGGCAAATCACGCGGATAAGCCGCTAAATCTTCATTCGCAGCAAATTGGGTCGGATTAACGAAAATGGTCACAATTACAACATCATTTTCCGCTTTAGCCTGCTGCACTAAAGAAAGATGACCTTTGTGCAGTGCGCCCATCGTAGGCACCAACCCCACGCTGCCAAGCAGGGTTTTTCTGGCAACCCTTAATGCCTCTATCGTCTCTACAACTTGCATAACTTCCACTGCCTAATTTAAATGGCTCAACTTGCCTTATTTTTCTTCATTATCATCGAGAAGGTTCTGCAAGACCGACTCATCCATCGTAAAACTATGCTCGGCAGACGGAAACAGTCCCTCTTTGACCTCGCTCACATAGTGAGCAATCGCAGTCCGCATAAGATCGCTGATATTGGCATACTGTTTAGCATGACGCGGCATAAATGACTCGAATAAATTCAAAATATCATGAAAAACCTGCACCTGCCCACTGCATCCCACACCAGCACCGATCCCAATCGTCGGGATATGCAATCGCTCCGTAATCAATTTTGCCAAAGGCGTGGGGACAAGCTCAAGCACAATCGCAAATGCGCCCGCCTCTTGCACAGCGAGGGCATCTTGAATCAACTGTCTAGCCGATTCTAACTGCCGCCCTTGTACCCGAAACCCGCCAAACTGATTCACGCTCTGCGGGGTCAGCCCAATATGCCCCATAACTGGGATTCCCGCGTTCACAATTCTGGTAATCGTCGGCGCGATATATTCACCACCTTCTAACTTCACACAGCTAATGCCGCTGGCCTGCATCAACCGGGCTGCGCTCGTCATCGCCTGCTCTGGGCTGATGCTGTAGGTCATAAAGGGCAGGTCGCCAATGATAAGCGGCTTTTGCGTAACCCGCGCCACAATCTCACAATGATAAATCATGTGTTCCAACGTGACAGGGATGGTCGTCTCCCGCCCCTGCACCACCATGCCCAGCGTATCCCCCACCAACAGCGCCGGAACATCTGCTGCCTCCGCCACCCGTGCGCTAATCGCATCATAAGCGGTGAGTATAGCGATGGGTTCCGCCGCATCCCGCATCTTTTGAAGATCACGAATCGTCAATCGCATCTTGTGTGCCTTGCTTTAAAGTCTTTTCAATTAAAAGTATATCGACACCCCGCGCCGTCAACATAGGATAGGTCAGCCGCGCTAACTGTGTATAAAGCCGGACAACTTCTTCGTCAACTGATTTTAATGCCACCAGATGCCGTGCCAACGTCCCGACATCAGCGCGGATTAACGGCCCCGTCAACGCATTCGGGATACCTTGGGTCTGCAAATTATGGATCACCCCCGTCAGCAGCGCATTGAGCGCAAAATCTGCCGATACACGGTCTGCACCTAAGTCCGTCAGCAAGCGTTCAGCCAACGCATACAGCGTAACTGTATAATTTCCGAGTATCACCAGAGCCGCATGATAAAGCGCCTTGCCACCTACCGGAATTTCGATCACTTTTCCCGAAAGCGCTGCAATCAACTCAAGCAGCCATCCCCGCAAGCGACTTTCACCTGCTTCTATGGCAAATGTTGCCTCTGGAAGCCGCAAAATTGCCATCTCGACATCAGCAAATGGAAACGCCGGATGCAAACTCCCGATAAACGCGCCCTGCTGCGCCAGCATGTCTAACACAGTCATATCCAGAGCGCCGGAGGTATGGATTATGGCCTTGCTATGCAAATTGATCCCCGCCAGCGAAAGTACAACAGATGCCAGCCGATCATCCGGCACAGTAAGCAGCGTCAAATCTGCTACTTTGACGACATCAGATGCGCTAAGTTTTACCTCCGCGCCCACTAATTGGGCTAATTGATTCGCGGATGACTCATTCGTGTTATACACAGCAACAACATCATAACCGCGTTCTGCCCATAGCCGCGCTAATGTCGTACCTACCTTACCCGTTCCAACAAAACCTAGCGAAAAGGACACTATCCACTGCTCCGAGGTGTGGGCAGTGGCAAATCAGTCGGAGTCGGAACAGGGGCGCTGATGTAAATATTGACTTGGCAAGAGGCCTTCAACGTATCCGTAATATCGAACACCATCACCTGAAATTGATACAAACCGGGATCATAAGGCGCAGGATTAAATTGCGCCAACCCGCCTACCAACTCAACCGGTGCGGCCATTTGCCCAATGACGGCAAAGCGATTATTCGTCGTCGGCCCGCTGATTTCCAATTTAAAATACGCAAAATTATCAATATAAGCCGTCCCCATCACCGCAATCGGTTGGAACACGCGCATCCCATTGGCGGGAACTTGCAGGATCGCATTCGGCGTATCACAGCCTACCGCTGACGGCGCATTCGGCTCAATCGTCCCCACAGGCGTGGGGGTGGGTGTAGGCGTAAAAAACACAGCTTGAACTTCCGGCGCACCAAGATCAACACCCCCTGTATCGAACTCCGGTGTTTGTGGCGGCGGCGGCGTAGGGGTATAAAAAGGCAGGTCTTCCACGGGCGCTTCGACTAATAAATCTGCCTCAGCGACTTGTTCTCGCATCGTCGGCGCAACAACCCTCTCAACACCCGAAATAATAAGTCCCAATTCCGCCAACAGCACAACCGCCGTCAGCGCATTAGCAATCTGATAGCGAGCAAGATCACGCTCTAGCTCAAATTGTGTCGCACGAAAGGCATACCGCGCCGCTAGCCAGCGCCGTCCATACCAAACAACCGCCACAGCAATCAAAATATACAACCCGATAGAAGTACGCTCTATCAGGAAGATGATAGCATTCATGCGTTTATCGCCCCAAGCACCCCACGTAAAATCGTCGTCAGGCGGGGTACAATAATTTTACCCGTTTCCAAAACTTCTTCATGATTCGCCTCGTTGGGCGCGTCAACATCATCAATCGCTTCATTCGTAATACCTGAACACGCCATAACGCGCATTCCGGCATGACGCGCAACCAAAACTTCAGACGCAGTAGACATCCCCACGGCATCCGCACCCAATGTCCGCAGCATTCGCACTTCTGCCGGCGTTTCAAACATCGGGCCCGAAAGATGGATATACACCCCTTCATGCAGCGTAATCCCGTTCTCCTCCGCGATTCGCCTTGTCATACGGCGCAAATCACGATCATAAGCCTGTGTCATGCCCGGAAAACGCGGCCCAATCGACTCATCATTCTGTCCGATTAACGGGTTAATCCCAGTAATCCCCATAAGATTGATATGATCGCTCAAAAGCATTAAATCGCCCGCCCGATATTTTGGATTTAATCCACCCGCTGCATTCGTCAAAATCACCGTTTTTACGCCCAAAAAGTGCATTACCCGAATCGGGAAAGTGACCTGCTGCGGTGTATAGCCTTCATAGAAATGCGCCCGCCCCTGTTGAGCGACGACAATTTTTCCTTCCAAACGGCCTATCACAAGCTGCCCACTATGACCGTGAACAGTAGATTGAGGCCATCCCGGAATATCCTGATACGGAATTGCGACCCGATCTTCCAACACATCGGCTAGGCCACCTAACCCAGACCCTAAAACAAGCCCGACAGTCGGTTGCAAATCAGTTCGACTACGAATAACGCTTACAGCAGCTTCATAATTTTCAGGCGGCATAAAGAACTCGTTTCTCGAATAATCTTTTAATAATGATCCTATTTTAACCCGACTAGGGACGATAAGCCATATGATTAGCGCTTACGCTTTTATCGGATATTTCTGCAACAAGGGGCTTAAATGCCTTTTGCATAAGCCAACGAGCAAAAATACTGATTATGAAAAATTGTCGAATTTTGTAACAAGATTCAAAGTTTGCGTTATAATTGAGTTTGTTGTCATAGCAAACTTTTGAGTTACATCAAGACACTGCACACTAAAATCCAGGACTTTCGCTCATGCATTTACCCCACCCCTAAATCCCCTCCCCATTGCATGGAGAGGGGACTTCAAGATGCGTTTTTCTCCCCCTCTCCAAGTATTGGAGAGGGGGCCAGGGGGTGAGGTAAGCGAAAGTCCTAAAATCATTAGATTATCCTAATTTTGGACAAACGAGGTTCACCGTATGATGGCACTAGGTTCTGAAAAAGTCATGACGCATTACGCGGAAGCGTATCAGAAATTGTATAACCGCATCCCCAAAGACTTGCGTGTGATCGATCAAGAATGGGTCATTGTGAATGGTGCGCGAATGCGCGTTGCCGAACTCGAATACCTCACCCGCCAGCTTCAGCAAGAATACAGCCAAGGTTTAGCCCAAAAACGGAGTGTTATTAACCGTCTGGTGAAATGGCTCAAGGGTTAGTTTCTCTACATCCCTTCAAAATCCTCCAACATCTCTTATAAGCTTATATTGCTCTTTCAGCGGATAGTTCTGTTAGCGCGATTAAGCTATTCATTGTAAAATTTAATCTTCTGAATACTGCCGCGCTTACAAAAAAATGGATACCTTTCACGATACACGCCGCCAACTTCGCATCGCCATCATCGCCATCAGCATTATCGTGGTATGTGGTGTCGTCGGTTTTCAAATCATCGAAAAACTTTCGCTTCTTGATGCACTTTGGTTAACCATTATCACCATTGCAACCGTTGGTTATGGGGATATTTACGCACGTACCTCCGCCGGACGTGCTTTCACCATTTTGTTGCTCATCTTCGGACTCGGCACATTTGCTTATGCCGCCCAAGCCGCTGTGAGCTTTTTCCTCAGCCCAGAGATGCGCCTCCTCCAACAAACACGTAAAGCTGCCAAGAAGATTCAGAGCCTGCGTGACCATTATATTATCTGCGGTGCCGGAGAATTGGTGGACAACACCATTGATTATCTCCTCCTGCGGGTGGCGATGCGGCGCGAACACGAGGCCGAAATACGTGCAACCACGATTAAGGTAAACTTAAGGCGGTTTCTTGGAAGCACAAAATATACGCACTGGATACGTCGCTTTTTATTCAAACTAATCCTCATTGCTTCTCAGTTATTTAAGAAACCAGAAACCCTGCTGGATGCCATTGTCGTCGTTACCCAAGAAGCCAGGTACGCCCACCATCTACGCGAAAATGGTGTACTCGTCGTCGAGGCGGATCCAACCTCCGACCAAGCGCTGCGTGATGCAGGAATTAACCACGCACAAGCGGCGATGGTTATGCTGGAAAGCGACACAGAATCGCTCATGGCGGTGCTTACAGCCCGAAGCAAAAACGCCGAAATTTATATCACCGCCGCTACCTTAGAAGAGGAATTGAGCCAAAAAATGGTGCGGGTCGGGGCGAATAATGTCATTGCCCCGTTTGAAGTCGCCGCGCAATTTCTCGCCAACGCCACCTTACGCCCAGCAGTCAACGACTTCTTTAATGACATCATGTTCGATCAAAAATCGGGCGGCTTTATCGTCCAGATTTATCTTGGTGAGGAATCGACTTGGATTGGTCGCCCTCTCTCACAACTCGACTTTCGCGGACGATTCGCGGCGGGTGTAATCGGCATTCGTCTGGAAGATGGCAATTACCTCTATGCCCCCGATGAGAATTACATCCTTAAAGAAGAAGAAGTAGTACTTATCGTCACACCTGTTATTTATATCTCCCTGCTTCAGCAGGATGCCCGCCGGCGAGATGCAAGTCCCGTGCAAACTGCCGCCAATTGGCAGCGTTTACCCACGCCACCCCGCCCAAAGGTCAATCAAAAACAATATTCATTGATGGAAGCCGAAGCCTCTATCCGTGAAATGTCTGAGCATTTCGTGATTTGTGGCGCGGGGTCAGTCATTCGCAATGTGACCGACAAAATTGATCCGGAGCGCCCTTTTGTTATCCTGACCTACGCCCAAGATTTAGCCTCTGATTTGCTTAAACGTGGGTTTCGGGTCGTGCATGGCGATCCGACCCATGAATCGACCTTACGCAAAGCCGGTGTAGAACGTGCTTTAGCCTTGATGGTATCGATTGAAGAAGACGCGGATAGCATCGTCACGATCCTAAATGCCCGTTCCATGAGCAAACGACTACTCATCACCGCCACCGCCAACACTGATGTGATGATTCCTAAGCTGCGCCGTGCAGGGGCAGATCGTGTCGTCAGTCCATTTCGCGTTGCCGCGCAGTTCGTCCTGTTGGCGACCACCCGTCCCGCCGTCAGCGACTTTTTACAATACGTCCTATTTAACTATCAAACGGGTCTGGAAACGAATGAACTCTATATGCAAGAAGACTCGCCTTGGATCGGTAAAAGTATTCAAGAATTATTGTTAGGGCGCATCTTCCGCGCAGGCGTTTTAGGCATTCGTCAGACCACAAGCACCTATATTTACGCGCCGCCAGGTTCTCATATTATTCAACCTAATGAAATTTTGATTGTCGTTAACCCAATCACACTAGGGGATGAATTACGTAGCATCGCGCACGGCAGCACCAATAAACGCCCCAAGACTTTGCGCCGCGAAGATGTCCTTAAAACTGGGCTTTGGGTTTAATCTGGTTTATCTAACAGCGCACGTAAGCGCTCTTCAGCGTAATCGGCAGGCGTATCGACATCACGCAAAATGCTATCATTATCGACTTCTACGTAGGCCACCCGATCACTATGGGCGTTAATCACGTCACGCGGCGCACCATCATTCGGCAAATCGAGGATTTCCTGCCAAAAACGTCTTCCAATTAAGATCGGATGGCCTCGCCGCCGTTCAAAACTCGGCGCGACAATCTCCCCCCGCCCTTCAATAAAAGCCTGCATCACTTGATAAATCGTATTGGTTTGTATGCGTGGTTGATCGCCCAACACCACCAACACCGCTTCAATATGGGCTGGCATATCCCGCAATCCTACTTTAAGCGAGGAAAGCATCTCCCCGGTTTTATAGTCCAAATTATGCACAACATTCACGCCCAATGGTGCAGCCTTTTCTTGCACCTCAACCGATAAATGTCCTGTCACCACTATAATAGGATTGACCTGCGCCCGATTTAACTGTGCAATGATATGCTCAAGGATGGTCTTGTTCTCGCCCCAAGGCAGTAAAACTTTCATCTGCCCCATGCGCGAGGACATCCCCGCCGCTAAAATAACCGCCGCAACTTTAAACATCTGTGGCTGTTTCATCTGTTTTTGCCTGCAAATAAGGGCGCATTTGTGGAGCAGAAAAGACGGCTTCCAACACACCGCCGCCTATCGCAAGGGAACGATCAGAAAGAGTGAAACAGTGTTCACGTTGGGCTTGAAAATCAAGATCGGCGATTTTCATGCCGCGTTTCACAAACACACGTTCATGAATTAACCCACGCAAAACCCCATTGTACAAAGCCGCAATCGCTTCATCACCGATACGGGCTATGATCTGCCCAGTATGGATAAAATCGCCGATAGCGGCCTCTGGTTTCACATGCCCATCCATCGGAGCGCGTAAGGCACGACTATACGTAGCGTGACCTTCTCGCGGAACACCTGTATCCGCCTCCGCCCCACCGCGCCAGATCACCCGCCCCAACCGATGGCCTGAATTCGTCTCGACAATCGCATGACAATCCCGCCCAGCAAAATAACCGGGTCCAAGCGCGATCACCAACGGCGCATCACTCAACGTTGTATCAAGGCGATTTTTAGCCATCCGCCCATCAACAACAATCACAGGATGTGTCCACTCTAATACAACCCGTTCCGGCTCGGTAATCACCGGCACAATGCCCCGGCTTAATGCCGAATGCGCCGCCGCCATCGACTCCACCAAACGCGCCTTTACCCCTTCTACCGTTGTCTGCCGTGAATAAACCGCATCCCCATAACTGACTGCCCGTCTGATGAGCAGCGGCGTAGGAAGCTCCGTCACAATCACCGGAAATCCCGCGCAGTGCAGGCGATAAATAACCCCGCTGGCGACATCTCCCCCGCCTCGCACAAGGACGGTGATGTGTGGAAATAGATGATAATCAGAGGCCAATGCCATGCTCCCTTAAAGCCGCAACGACTCGCTCTGGGGTAAAGGGCAAATGGTCGAGCCAAACCCCCGTCGCATCATAGACGGCAGCGGCTACGGCCGGGGCATACGGCAAAAACGGCATCTCCGCCATGCCACGCGCCCCCCAAGGCCCAATCGGATCAGGATATTCTAAGACCACCGACTTAATCTTATGCGGCACATCCAAAACTGTAGGAATAAGATAGGTCGAAAGGTAAGGGTTCAGGATGCGCCCTTCACGCGAAACAAGATGTTCCAGCAGCGTATAGCCATGCGCCTGCACAATCGCGCCTTCGATCTGCCCCACCACCTGCTGCGGATTAACCGCCTTGCCGACATCATTCACCGCGACGACTTTGATGACCTGAATATGACCGGTCTCAATATCGACCTCGACTTCAACCGTTTGCGCGGCATACCCATAAGCGAAGTTCGGCTCACTTTTGCCCGTCAGCGGATCAAACGGCGTTGTCTTGGGTGGACGATAAGTGGATTCCCCAATGGCCGGACGTTCTTCGCTTGCCCACTTTTGCAACGCGATTTCCGCCGCCCCGCGTATCGCATTTCCTGCCATAAACGTCAGCCGAGAAGCAGAAGCACTCCCAGAACTCCGAGTCTCTGCCGTATCCGAACCAATTAGTCGTACCTTATGAAAAGGTACACCCACCGCCTCCGCCGCCATTTGCATAAACGTCGTATGTGAACCTTGCCCTACATCCGCCCCCCCCGCCCGGACGATTACTTCCTCAATTTCGGCATCGCCGCGCAGTTCAATCGCCGCCCAACTGTTTTCCGGGAATCCGAAGCTGTAGCCAATATTTTTGAACCCCGCCGCGACCCCCATCCCCCAACGGATGTGCGGCCTTTGCTCGTCATAAGGAACATCATAGCGTAAGCGCGACCAGAAAAGCCCTCCTTCATCAAGCCACAAGTCACTTTCACGCCGACAAGCCTCCAAGACTTCCGGCATCGTCACCCCCGCTGGCAGCGGTGTCCCGACGGATAAGATGCTTCCCTCGCGGATTATATTGACGAGGCGAAGTTCCACCACATCAAAACCAAGTGCTGCCGCCAGCTTATTCATCTGTCCTTCAGCACAAAAAGCCGCTTGCACCGCTCCGAATCCGCGAAATGCCCCCGTCGGGACGTTATTCGTCAAAACGGCATAGGTATCTACCTGAATGTTCGGGATTTCATATGGCCCCGTGACAGTCAAATTGGCATTCGCCATCACTTTGGTCGAGGTGTAATTATACGCGCCTGCATCTCCGACGACTCGCGCTTCCGCCGCGACGATTTTGCCATCGCGTGTCGCGCCCCACTTCGTTTTAAACGTAATCGGATGGCGCTTATGGTGATACAGGATGCTTTCCTCGCGGCTCCAAATCGTCTTGACCGGACGGCGCAGCTTCCACACGGCGAGAGCCAGAACAATCTGAACCGACATATCTTCACGCCCACCGAATGCCCCGCCGATAGCTGGATAAATCACGCGCACTTGATCTTCTGGCAAGTCCAGCGCATGAGTGATCTGCCATAAGTCTTCATGCGCCCACTGTCCCGCGACAGCGACAGTAATACGCCCCTTCTCATCTAAATACGCTAATCCGGCTTCTGGTTGCAAATACGCATGTTCCTGATACCCCGTGCTATATTCACCCTCAACGATGACATCTGCTTGCGCCCATCCCGCCGCCATATCGCCTTTGCGAATCCGATAATGGGCTAGAATATTTTCTGGCACGTTGAGTTGAATTTGCGCCGCACCCGCTTGCATTGCCTCTTCGGTATCGAAAAGCGCAGGCAAATCTTCATACTCGACCTGAATCAAACGGACGGCTTCCGCAGCAATCGCTTCTGTCTCCGCCACTACAACCGCCACACAATCCGCATAGCAGCGCACAACATCCGCCCCGGGAATCGTGCTGCCGGGCCCGCACAACACCGGTTGGTCTTTCGTCACCAGCCCATATTCATTGACGGGAATATCTTTCGCCGTGAAAATCCCGGCCACGCCGGGCAGCGCTGCCGCCGCGCTGGTATCAATCGAAACCACACGGGCATGAGCGCGGTCACTAAAACGCAGCTTCATCCAAAGCTGATCGGGCATATCCAAATCACCCGGATAAGGCGTTTCCCCGGTGACTTTCCCCGGTGCATCAATACGGCGAACATTTTGTCCAATGACGACAGAATCATTTTTCAGCACGATTTTTGTCCGTTAACATGAATATTAAAAAATGAACACCAATGGAGGGATTATAACCAAATTGAGCTATCTAGGCGAAATGCAATGCGGCCTATCTACTTTCACAGTGTTAGATATAGGACTTTCGCTCACGCATTTACCCCACCCCTAAATCCCCTCCCCATTGCATGGAGAGGGGACTTCAAGATGCGTTTTTCTCCCCTTCTCCAATACTTGGAGAGGGGGCCGGGGGGTGAGGTAAGCGAAAGTCCTGAGATAGTAATTACAATTGATCTCCGCGAACTCATCTAAAGTCTGGAAAGTAATTTGAAATTTTTAATCACCTAAACACCGTGACGACACCAAGATTTTGAACTTAAGTCTCTGTGATCTCTGTGATCTCTGTGTCCTTTGTGGTTCAATATTTTCTGTTTTCTTTGTTGAACTTACGTCCGCGTTCTCTACATTTCAAAAATCGGATTTTATGCAGGCGTTTCGTGGGTAGCAGATTCGTCAGCTTTCTGGCGCAGCCGTTGCGTCTCAAGCTGAAAAATACGTCGCAAAATGGCAACAGCTGTCGCGTATGTCGGGTCAACTCCGGCATAACTCAGGTTACTTGTGCCAAGATTATGGCCTCTCCCAAACGGCGTATCGGAAGCATAATGCAGGAAGCCCACTTCAAACGGCACACCATATAAATTGACGATTTCATTACGCGGGTGACGATTCGGACGATACGCTTCATAAATAGCAGAAAGATACGGCCCAGCCTCCATTTCAATATCGGTATACCCCTCTTGATAAAAAACACTCATATAACGCGGATTCTGTAAAAATGTTCCCGGCGCACTGATGGCCTTTTGATTATCCAGCACCATGCCGTAAGCCATATAAGGGGTAACATCACGCGCTGCAAAACAATTGTTGAATAAATAGGTATTTTGCGAATGTTCATCATGAACTACATTAGGAATCATCACATCCCCAACCCGCCCATTTAACGTCGCCGCCTTACCCATCACATAAACGCCGAGCAAATGCCCTGCCCGTTCCGTCACGCGGCTCAATATTTCGTAGGCCGCCAACCCAAGCGGATAATCAATATTGAGAATTAGCGCATCGCTTTCTGTCAGCAGACTATGATCAATGCCCGTACACAAACGCGGGTCGAGCCAATCCGCCCGTAACTTATTGAGTTCCATGACTTGCGCTTCGGTCTGGAAGCCATGTTTGTTGGAAACACGATGAATCCCCACTTCACGTTCATCAGAGGCAATTTGTTGGCGCACACTATCGCCTGTATCCGCAATATATTTTTTCAGCGCATAATAAAGAAAATTTTGTAGGTTCGAGCGCCCTTCTTCACGGATGGCCCGGTATTCCTCCAGCAGCACTTCATGTCCCCGCGCTGTAATATACTCCATGATTGGCTTTTCCTGCCGCCACGCATACCCAGATAACAAATTCGCCAGCGAGTGCGTATTGCTAGAGACAAAATAGACCGGACGATGTTCCGGGTCAGCGTCTACCGACTCCGCCTGCTGCTCAAGTTCCGTCCACCAATAAGCCGTCGCTTTGCGATAAGCGGCTAATGAAGAAGCCAGCAGTCGAAGCCCAATCGACTTTTTTGTACCGGCAATCAGTTTCAGCATTTCGACAAAACGAGGCCAAATCCGCTGCAACCGCCGTAGGTCATCCTCACTGATTTGTAATACGGAAGCCAAAAGTTCAATCTCATCTTGAGAAAGCGGGACATCCGGCTGCCGATTCTGCGACAAAAATAATTTAGCAACCGCGCTTTGCAGCAGTTGGTGAATCTTATTCCATTCAATCTGATACGCCGTCAAAATCGGCACAAGATCATCAATATCCGAGCGGCTGGCGATAAAAGCCGCCAGCGTGGAACGCCCATCAAAATGGACGCGGCGGCGGCGACCCGGCGCAAATACCCGTTCCCATTTAGGCACATCTGCGTACCCAGCCTCGACAAACGACTTTTCAATTTGCCCAATCACAATCAAATCAACGTAAGGCATCACATCAGGTAAGCGTAGACTGATGTATGTCAGCGCAGCAACATCAGGCGCAGCGGAACGCGCCCCAACATGCAGCGACGACTCCATCGCCGCGTGGCTTTCCACCAACGTTTCGATTTGAATCACGTCTGAGGAACGCAGCAGGGAATAATACGTCCGCATGTAAAGTTCAATTTCTTCGCTGCCTGTTCTCGGAACGGTACGATCCATCGATGTCTGCCTCTACTCATGATGTCATTTTAAACAGAATAGGGACAAGCCATATCTCTTGTCCCCACTCACAACTAACATTCTTAACGCTTTTTCGTGCCAGAATCACCTGTCTTTTTCTGCTCTCGTTCTTTTGCCACCTGACGGTTAATTTCTTGCTGGCGCTTTTTGCGTGCTAGCATTTCTTTTTGGTTGGCGACTTTTTCTTTTTTCATCTGCGCCTCAGTCGCCAATTTTTCCGGCTTTGGCGCAAACATCGCATAGATCATCGCCGTCAAAAGCACCAATAGCAACCAGATCACACCCGCGAGAACGTACTGCACTTCTTGGTTGCTCGGAATACCAATATTTTGCTTGATGAGAAAATTATGTGCTGGCCCAGAAATAACATAGGCCACTGCCGCCAGAACAACTGCCAAAATTAGCCCAATCGCGGGTAAAAAAGCATTAATTGGGTTTTTCCCTGAACGGCGTTTTTTTGCTATATATTCGTCTTCCATAGATCATGCCTCCTGAGTGTGAGTGGCTTTTTTGCTCGCTTCGATAAATGCCTGCACGATCTTATAATACCCAGTGCAGCGGCACAAATTTCCAGTGATACTCTGTTGAATTTGCTCCTGCGTGGGTTCAGGATGTTCCTCTAGCAGCTTCGCACCTGCCATCAAAAATCCCGGTGTGCAGTAACCACATTGTACCGCACCTTGCTCGATAAACGCTTCCTGAATTGGATGCAGTGCATCCCCCTGCCCAATCCCTTCAATCGTAACAACTTCCGCACCGTGCGCTCTTGGTGCTGGCACCATACAAGCCATCACCGCCGCCCCATCTAAAAACACCGTACACGCCCCACATTCCCCCTCGGCACAGCCTTCTTTCGTACCGATTAAACCCGCATCCTCACGCAAAAAACGCAGCAAGGTTTTGTGCTGCCCGGTAGCGATTTTTACAGACTGCCCATTTAAGATCAAGTGAATCGGCGCGTCACTTTCATGTTCAATCATCTCAGAAAGCGCATCACCATCCCCTGCATCTTCACCCCACAACATGGCAGGCTGATGAGGCCAATTCGTGCCTTGTTGATTGGCTGCCAATGCCCGCAGTCCACGCGCCACCATCACCCGCACCATCTCCGCCCGATAGTCCGCCGTACTCCGTATATCATCAATCGGTGATGGGGTCGCCGCTGCCAAACGTGCCACTTCCGCTATGACTTCCGGCGTAAGTGTTTTACCGACTAAGGCATTCTCTGCAACCGGCACATGAATGACAGTCGGCGCAACACTGCCGAGCGTAATCAGCGCTTTAGTTATTATTTCCCCCTCAAACCGCAAAATAATCGCCGTATTGATGACAGAAATCGCTTGCGCCCGCCGCAAGCCCAGCTTAAGGAAAATGCCGCGTTCATTTTCTGCTAGTGCCGGAAAAGCTATTCCAGTTAGCATTTCGTCCGGACGCATCACATTTCGACGCACCCCAGTGTAAAACTGTGACAGCGGAATAGTGCGTTCCCCTGTTAAAGAGGCTAAACGCACTTCTGCGCCCAACGCCATCAATGGCGTAATTGTATCATTTGCGGGGGAAGCTGTAATCAAATTTCCCGCAATCGTCGCACGATTACGAATTTGCGGTGCGCCCACTTCCCATGCCGCCTGTGCCAGTGGCAGCGCCCGTTCCACCAACAGCACACTATTCACCACTTGATTATGCGTCACCAATGCGCCAAGCCGGATTTCATCCCCGTGCAGTGAAATCTCATTCAATCCACCGGCGCGGCTGATGTCAATCAGCACATCCACACCTTTGCGCTGCCCGCGTTCCATCTCGATCAGAATATCTGTGCCACCAGCGATGATACGCGCTTGCGATCCATATTTCGCCAACAGCTCAAGCGCCTCGCCTGGTAAACTTACGCTAAAGTACTTATCCCACATAGAAAACTCACCTAATCCGTCTTAAAAAGATCACAAGCCGCCCAACAATTATTTCTTCCAATAGCGCTTGATCGCCTCTTGTGCCACCTCACCGCCAATATGTTGCAGCACAAGAAAAGCCATCTGCCGCGCATCTTCATCGTTGCTCTCAGACAGCACATCAATCACATCTGGCACAACCACGTTAGCAATCGTCCGCTGCGCCAGATGAACTAATGCCCATCCTGCATTAGAACGCACCGCAAACGCTTTATCATATAAAGCGCCAATTAAGGACGGTACACAAACCGGGCTACTGAGTTGATCCAGCGCCCAAGCAGCACGTTCGCGCACCTCTTGATCGACATCTTGCAGTGCGATTAGGCAATGCTCAAGCGCCGGATAGCAAAGTTGCTTTCCGACCAACGCCAACCCTAATGCACGATCAGGCGGGCTTGGATTTTCCAACAGCGCGATAATTTCAGCAGAGGATTTGTTCATGCGCGTCCCTTTTCCTGTGGTTCAATATCCATAACTGTAATCGGGTTAATATTGGTCACGAACGTATCAAGATATTGGGTTTGCGTCTCTTTACGGCGATCATAAGTATGCACATGACCGTGTACCATGTAACGCGGACGGTACCACTCCATAAAGCGTAACAGCGCTTTCATGCCCTTGTGCGGCAAATCATCCGCGTCATGAATTCCCAATGGGGGTGAATGCGTCACCAACATATCTACACCAAAACCGCTGCGCCAGCGTTGATAGCGTAATCGCGGCCCCATCCGCAGCACCATCCCTAGCATTTCTGTTTCTGTGTATTGGATTTCGCCGTCGTTATAGTTAATCGAACCTTCCAACCCTGCAAAGGTCAATCCTTCATATTTCAAGACGCGCCGATGCAAATTTTCCCCGCCGGGAGGATATTCCCCATACATCTCATCGTGATTGCCCCGCACATAAAACAACGGCACGTTCAAGACAGAAACAATAAACTCCAGATAAACCGAAGGCATATCCCCGCAGCTTATCACGAGTCGAATATCATTATAGCGACGGCGCAAGTTGGTTGCACTTTCCAACTGCGGCATCACGGTATCGCTTACGCAAAGTATCTTGACCACAAAAGACCTTTTAAAATTTTGTACCACAATGCTACGAAAGACACAGAGAAAAATAATTAGTGGCGTGTGTCTTCGTATTGATTTTGTCTAGGTTAACGATAAAGAGCAGATTATCCAATCATAATAGGCATTATAGTCCCTTATCGTGGCCTACAATTCAATCAAATATTTGACGCATACTCTGGCCTGTACCGCCCCGCCGCATCATGATAATTTCCGCTATAATGCTGACCGCGATTTCTTTCGGTGTTTCTGCCTGTACTTCTAGCCCAATTGGGGCATGAACGCGCAAAAGCTGCTCGTCACTAAGTCCCTGTTCCTTCAACGCTTTTACCGTAATCGCCCACCGTCGCTGGCTGCCGATCAAGCCGATATAAGCCGCTTTTGTGGCTACCAGCGCCGGAATCAAATTGACATCCACCGGAAGCCCCCGCGTGACCGCCGCCACATAGGTTTGCGCGTTAATGGTGATTTGCTGAGTGATTTCGCCCGGTTTACAGACGATATAGCCATCTAACCCCGCCACGTACTCAGGATTACAAAATTCGGGACGATCATCCGAAAGAATCACGCGATACCCTGACCATTTCCCCAATTCCGCCAGCGCTTTGCCCACATGCCCGCCGCCAATCACCAGCAGCACAGGCATAACGCCAATCGGCTCAATAAAAATTTGCGCTGTCCCCCCGCAGATACCAGGGTCGCCATCTTCGATATTATTCAGCGTATAGGTCTTAATCCGCGTCTGACCATCGCTGATCGCCGCCAGCCCTTCTTGGATGACGAGTGCTTCCATCGCGCCACCACCCACTGTCCCCACAACAGCCCCATCCGCGCAAACCAGCATTTTGCTCCCTGCATGGCGCGGCATTGACCCCTGCGTGCTGATGACCGTCGCCAAAGCAACCGCGTCGCCATTTTGTTGGGCGGCATGAAGCGCTTCAAAAACTGCTTTTTGATCGTCAATCATCATGATTTATGGAACGTCAATTTCCCCAATGAACAAGCGCCGCCCCGCCTCATCGACCCAATACTGAGGTTCATCCATTATTAGCGTCGGCATCAAACGCTCAAATGTCGTCGCTTCATAAAAGCCAATCGCAACACTGGATCGTCCCGGCGGAACTTCGCTCAAGTCTACCACAATCCTGTCATAAATCACGCCGGGAAGCCAATTCCCCGGCGGATATGTTCCAATAACGTCGTTTAAACTATCCGTGCCAGGGTAACTATCGAATTGTGCTATAGGGGGCTGATTGATGTCATTGTAAAGATGCACAAAAGTTTTGTAATCGTCTTGTGCCGTTCCGTCTGTTTCATACACTATCTCGATTACGTTATCGTCAGCGAAACGCACCCGGAGATTAAATGCCCCGGATTGATAGGACGCAATCGGTGAGCCTATGTCCTCACCAGTATTGGACAGGAAATGCTCATCATCAAGCGGATCAAATACCCCTTGCCACAGCCAATGATAGTACGGCATATAGTGACCGCCGGGTACATGCGGCACAATGCGGAGTCTGATTGCTTCACTTGTGATAAATTCTGCCGGAATCAGAGTCATGATTTCGAGCCAATGCCCGGCAAATACCGGAATCCATTGGGTGTCAACCAACCGATCATCAACATACACATCAAAAGTCCCACTATTTACAGGATGAATGCGCGTAACAAGCAGCCCATCTTCGCCAACACGAGCCGCCATTGTAAATGATTCTTCACTGTTGATGCGCCGTCCACCATCTACGAGGTCGCAGTTTCCTTCAAAGATAATCGTACAATTTACGTATGCCTGACGATAAACCTCAGTTGGAAACCCTGCCAGTGCCTCGGTATCAGACCAACGATAGTGATGCGCGGCTTCGGACTTTAAATCGGCGACATCAAGCCAATCAACTTCATTCAGGTAAAACCGTTCATCTTGCGTGACCCAATCACGAGAGGATAGAGCAATTCGAGAAATCTCTGGCGTTAAAGTGAGCGCATCTTCCTCAGCCTCCGCACCGCAGCAGAATCGATAGATTCCCTGATACTCTGCCGCCAATGCGACATTATCCGCAGGATTATAAACAGCCGGAAATGTTGCTAAAGGGTAGCGGCTGTAAACGCTGGCCTCGAGATAATTCAATCCTCTTGCCGTCGTATAGGCCGCGACATAATCGGGCGTTGGGTCATGCGCCAACAAAAATTCCGCCACTGCACCGGGGCCGTTGCGCCACGCATCCGCCGCACCAAGTGTCGTCAATCCGACCATATCAATCGTATGCCGCCCGCCCATATAACGCATCATGCCCACATCATGCACCACTACCACCGCATCTTCCGGCGTATTCGCTGCGAGCCATCGCGCCATCGCCAACGGTTGAACGACCACATTGTTGATATTCACGCGATACAAGCGCAAAAAGTTTACGCTCGTCAAAAAGACACCCGCAAACAAGAAAAATCCGACAGCTATAAACGCCGTAAAGCGCACATTTCTAATCAACTGGGGAAGCAAAATCCGCGTCCGAATTCGCAGCCCTTGTTGATCTTGCAATCTCTGCTTAACAAGTGGGGTCAGTAGGCGCATTATCGCATGTTCGTCGAAATGCCACAGCCATGCGCCACCCCATATCGCCAACGGAAAAAGCAGCGCCATCAACGGCATTTGATAGCGCTTAAAATGCCAGAAAGCTGTATCAAGCGTCGAAATTGCTGCCGTCAGCGCCAGAAACCAGCCAATGAGCAGCAGGCCAATGCCGCGCCGTTCTCGCTTTATCAACAAAAAAAATAATCCTAAAATCGCCAACACAGGTATCACGCCCGGCATAAAGCGACCACCCGTACCATTAGCAATTTCCGTCCCCATCTGCACAAAGTTATCCCAGATGCGCCTGATGACGACATCCCAATAAAACGGAATCATCCCGAATATGGATTTTGCCTGATTGCCTGATGCCGCTGCCGATCCAGTCACTAGCCAATTGACGACGGGCTGTATTCCCACCGCCAAAACGGGCATAATCAACCCGAATAAACGGCGTTTCTGTAGGGACATGATAGATCGTGTCCGCTCTTGCCAGAGATAAATGCCAACGGCGATAATCGCCATCGCCCCACCTTCGGGACGAGTGAGCGCCAACAACATAGCGCAAATGATAAACCCCCAAAACCGCCTTGATACAATCGCAAACAGTGTCGCCAGTGTGAACGTCATCATCAATCCGGTTTCCATCCCGCTCATGAAGTGCCAACTGACCGCACCGCTTAGGCCAAAAATCGCCGCGCCTGCTAATGACATCCATCTCGGCGCATCATATTCTTGTGCCAGTAGATAGATCAGCCACATTGAAGCCAAAAGCGCACAAGCGCCAATTACCAACGCCCACAAGCCGAGATTTAAACCTTGAAAACCGAGTTTATAGCCTATCGCAAGGATGAAGGGATAAATAAAACTGGTCGCGCCAGAGGTGGCTGGATCGCCGGGGTTATAGATATAAGGCTGACCGAGTGCCATTTGTTTGGCATATTGAAAGTGAATATAGTTATCATCCAGCGGGAGGACGATTTCCCCCTGCCCGATCCTTACGCTAGTCGTGAGATAAACAAAAAACACGCCTGCCGCGATGATGCAGCAGACGAGCCATGCAAACAAACTGCTTTTCCGTTGAACTAAAGACATCATTTAAAAATATCAGCCACAAAAGTGTAAAATTTAATGACTGATGTTACGCAGTTAGCCCTCATCCTAAATCCTTCTCTCTCATGGAGAAGGACTTTGAGATATGCTATGCGTTTGCCTCCCCTCGCCCTGAGAGAGAGGGGCCGGGGGTGAGGGCAGAAACAGCGGCTGCGTAACGTCAGTTAATGATTTCCTTTGCGTTTCGTGGCGTTCTTTGCGCCTTTGCGTCTAAGTACTTCATATTTGCTAATCGCTAACCGCTATTTGCTGTACCCATCCGCAAACGTATCAATCATCAGGTTCACATCGTCGCCCAGCGGATACAAAATCGGGCAAGTCGCGCCGGAAGCGATATATTCACGCACTTTGGCTTTAACTTCCTGCGGTGTCCCAGAAGCCGTAATCATCTGCACCACATCATCCGGCACCAATCGCATCGCATCTTCGATTTGTTCTTCTGTCGCAGGCCAAGTGAGTACTTGCCCGATTTCGTCTAAGAGTTCTTGTTTTACGCCACTGGCCTTCATAATATGCGGCTGCTGCCCCAAGTACTGTGTCACCAATTTACGCGCCGCGTCCAACGCCCGTTTGCGATCATGATCGACGGAACACACCACCAACTGCGGACGGTCAATATCTTCTAAGCGTTTGCCTGCTTGTTTCGCACCGATCTCAAGTTTCGCCAGCGCCCCCTCATTATACTGAGGTGAGACAAGATAATTCAGCACCACCCCATCAGCGATTTCACCCGTCAGCGCCATCATCTGCGGCCCCGTCGCACCGATGTAAATCGGCACATTGCGCGGCTCTTTGCGCCCATGCACCACATCAAGTTCCACATCCGTAAGATGTACAAACACGCCATGATACGTCACACGCTGACGTGCCAAAAGCGCCCGAACACTTTCTACCACTTCGCGCATCGCAAGCAGATTCTTTTCACGCTTAATGCCTACTTTTGCCGCCAGCGGATCCCACCATGCGCCGATTCCGAGCAAAATTCGGTCAGGCGCGAGATCATCCAATGTGAGGAAGGTCGCCGCAATGACCGCAGCATTGCGCGTCCAATTATTAATTACGCCGGAGCCAATCTTGATGCGCGTTGTCGTCGCAGCAAAAGCCGCCATCGGCACAATCGCATCGCGCACGAGGCGGCTTTCCGCCTGCCAAACCGCTTCAAAACCGCGCTGCTCAGCATATTGAACATATTTAATCGCATCTTGTAAAGAATGGGCATCTTGTAAATATAGTGCTACCCGGTCAGCCACGTTCTATTTCTCCTTCGTCGGTGATGTAAAGTCTCGATAAATTGGCAGCAAATCTTCTAAATGGGTGCGCTGCACGACGCGATGATAAGTTTCAAGGTCTTCTGGTAGGTCAATATCTTGCAAAAACCCTTCAGATGAATAGGTATTGATAATAGCGCCAGCATCGCGCCCCAGTACCGCATGACGACGAAAGCTCCCCGGCCCATACGCATAATCAATCAATCCCGGCGGACGGATAAACAAGGCATTCGTCCCGTCTTGATTGCGATCCGTCGCAATCACCATGCTGTGTTCATCTTCGCCAAGATCAATCATAGCCGAAATATCCTCCGGCATCAGCAGCGGCAAATCGGCTGGCAGCACAAGAATAGCTTCTGCTCGCCAACTTGCAATAATCGAAGTCGCCCGCATCAAAGCGGTGTTTAACTCTGGCGCGCCGCTTTCTTGAACTGTTTTCGCGCCGTAATCTCGCGCAATCGCTAAGGCGTGATTATCTCGACTAATCACTAATGTACCCGTCACCTCTGGGACTTCGCGCACTACACTTAAAACATGACGCAGCATCGCCTCTGCAAAACGTTGGCGCTCCTCCGGTGTAAGCACTTCAGCCAATCGACTTTTTGCCAAACGCAGCGGTTTAACGGGGATAATTACCCAGATGCTCATCTTATTGTGTCCCCCTCACTTGTTCCCAGCGCCCAATCTAAGACACGATGCGCCAGCAAGATACGTTTTTCATCGCTATCCATAATGGTATCAAACGCGATTTTCCGAATAGAATCAATATGGAAATCTTCATCGCGTTCATCATAGACAAAACCATTGATGAGTGTTGCGTAATATTCCACAACGGTCTTGACCGTAACTTCGAGTCGCAGTTCGCCCATAATCTTGGCGGCGGGGCCTTTAATTGCAGTCCCGGCCACAATCGGCGTAACCGCCACACGCGCAACATTTTGCGCCTCGATCAATTCGCGCATCCCCGGCACAGACACAATCGGATTAATCGAAAGCCAAGGATTCGATGGCCCAATAATGATCGTATCCGCTGCTTTAAGTGCCGCTTCCACTTCAGGTGACACAGTAGCGGCTTCAATACCGTCCAAGCGTAAACCCCTAAGCGTTGGCTGCCAGCGATGACGGACAAAATAATCCTGAAAGCCCAATTCACCCTGTTCTACAGTATCAACAATAGTGGCTACAGGCGCATCCGTCATCGGTAAAATTGTACAAGCGATTCCGAGTCCTTTTGTTAAACGCTGCGTAATTTGGGTGAGCGTTTGTCCCTCTTGCCATGCTTGGGTGCGTAAAAGATGCGTCGCGATATCCTTATCCCCCAACCCAAACCAAGGGTCTTCGCCATAATCACGCATCATTTCCAACATCGCGCGAGTATCACCGTCTACTCCCCAGCCATTCGCCGTATTGACGCGATTAGCCAAGGTATACATCACAGTATCTAAATCAGGGCAAATCCGCAGCCCATAATGCCAAAAATCATCTGCTGTATTGACGATAATCGTTAGGCGCTCAGGCGGCACAATTTTCGCAAGGCCATAAGCCAGCTTCGCACCACCTACCCCACCAACCAACAGGACAACTTGTTTATTCAACGTCAATCCGGAACTCCCATGAGTAAGAATCAACACCCGTCGGTGTCGTCAATTCAACATAAAACAGATGCAAACCGGGATTAACCTCCGGGACAAAACAGTAATTATCGTAACCACCCTCACTTGTATAGGCGATGGTACTGGGCGCAATTTCATCATCATCTAGCCTGATTGATAAAGGCAGGACAGCAGAATCTTCACCCGTATCCGAGAGGGCTTCTGGCAAAATTTGCAAACAAACCTGCTCATCCACCAGCCTTTGACCAAAAACACCCACCTGTAGGCGCTGAGGCTGCTCAAAACCTGTGATATTGCCCGGAAAATCAGCCATCATTTTAATCGTAGGCACATCCCGCATATCAGGCACAATGCTGGATTGTGGACGTTCTACGCGACCAGGAATACATGCGCCAACTAAAAGCACGATCAACAGACTTCGCAGTACCTGTTTTAGCGCCACAAGGTTTTCGTCTCCATAGGCTGTCGTGTTTTTTCGCGTTCTTGGGCAGCATAACCCAGCGCGATCACGCCCTGCGGCTGCCAATCCTCTGGAAGTTCCAGCGCATCCCGCACAATATCCGGCACAAACAGCGGCGCACACATCCAGCAAGCGCCTAATCCTTGCTCATGCGCCATCAGCAGTAAGTTCTGTCCCGCCATCGCTGTACTTTGAACCGCCATAATGACTTCATTATGCGCCCGTTTCTCGTCAGGATATACGTCCATATCGACCAAAGAAAAACAAACCACAATCAACACAGGTGCAGAAGTCATTCGTGCATAAGAACGCCCTACATCCGCAGCGATAACTGCCTCATCTAAGCCATCTGCCTCCAGATCAGCCCGTAACTGCCTACCCATAGCTCGTGCCAATTGTTCTTTACGTTCCACTGATTCCACTACGCAAAACCGCCAAGGCTGACGGTTGTGTGCGGAAGGTGCCCAACTGGCAGCTTCAAACAAGCGGCCAATCACATCTCGCGGGATGGCATCCGGTAAATAGCGTCGGATAGAACGCCGATTGAAAATCGCCTTATGTAAGGTCATTTGCACTAGTGTTGTCGCCATTATTTAAACTTCAACATCGCACAGTTACCAAGTTACGCAAAGAAAACCGTTAAACCCATTTTCTTTGCGTCCTTCGTGCCTTTGCGTTTAATCTTTGCTTCCTATTTAACCTCAGTTTTGGATAGCGCACTTTGATTAACTTTTATGATGTCCTCATCCCCCGACCCCTTCTCCATTGCATGGTGAAGGGGAGAAAAACGGTTCACAATGGTTCTTTAAGTCCCCTCTCTACGAAGTGGGGAGGGGATTTAGGGGTGGGGATAGAATGAAAACACTATCCGAAACTCGGGCTATTTATCGATACAAATCGTGTTCTGGCTCACGATTTAATTCACGCGCATGGCCTTCCATCGCCGGAAAGTTCAACCCGCGCACCAATACCACCGGACGGCCTTCATCCGCCTCCCCAGTCAGCAAATTAGCGGCGGAAGCCACCATATCCCCATAACCCTGAATACTGATCTTGAGTTCACGCCCAAACAAATCTTTTTGTCCACGCAAGTCGATCAGCGCGGGCATCCCTGCCACGCCAATCGCCACGCCAACATTGCCGACACGAAATGGTCTACCGTGTGAATCGCTGATGATGACACCAATTTCCACGCCGGTAAGCTGGTAAAATCGTTGTCGAAAGGCTTCCGCCGAGGCATCGGGGTCGTTCGGCAGCAGCAGCACCCGCTCATCACCCTGTTCAAGATTTGACTGATCGATCCCGGCATTCGCGCTCACAAAACCAAGCCGATGCTGTACCACCAGCACCCCCGGCGCAAGCCGAGAGATCATCCGGCTTTCTCGCAGCACCAACTCTACAATACGCGGGTCTTTGCGTGTCTTTGTCGCTAAATCTAACGCCTCATCGCTCGGCGTAACCAAATGCAAATCGACGATGCGCCCTTCCGCTTTAGATACGATTTTCGAGGTGATGACCAGCGCGTCGCCCTGTTGCAGTCTTAAATCGGCACGCGCTAACCCAGCTTGGATCATCGCTACCAGATCATCTCCTGGCTGAATCAGCGGCATACCCGGCAACGCCGTAATCATCAAGGAGGCAAAATTAGTCAAGATTCGTGATGCGGATTCCCGCCCCCTTCACCTTATACGCTTTATTGATATATAACAGCACCGGAGTAAGCGCTTCCGCCGCGACAGCATTCGCCAGAGGGCCAGCATCAATCCCGCGCATTCCAGCCGCTTTTACCAATTGGATAACTTCATTTTTCGCGTCCGCGTCATCACCACACACTAACACATCGCAATCCACATTCATATTCGGGTCTTTCATCTTTTCAGCGCTCACGTTCTGGAACGCAGAAACAACCCGCACCTCGGAACCGAGAAAAGCCTGTGCTTCCAGTCCGGCAGCTTTCCCTTCCGGCACATGCACTGTTCGCACCTGCGGCGGTTGCAACGGCACAGTCACATCCACCAGAATCTTGCCCATAAGATGGCTTCGCACCGCTTCCAGCGTTGATTTATGCGCGTCATACGGTACACTGATGACGATCAAATCCGCTGCTTTTGCCGCGTCTTCATTGCCCATACCAATCAGGTAATCGCCACCCAGTTCAGCATTAAATTCGGCTGCTTTTGCCTGCGCCCGTTCTCCATCGCGTGAGCCGATGATGACTTTATAGCCGTTAAGCGCCCATCGCATCGCTAGACCTGACCCCTCTTTGCCCGTGCCACCCAAAACGGCAATCGCCATCATCAAGCCGCGATCTTGTTGTTCCGCCATTGCTTCTTTTCCTCTTCCACAGCGCTCACTGAGCTACTTTGCCGTTAAAAAATAATCTTCAGCCTGCAAATTTGGCATAACGCGCCCACACTTGCGGCGCAATTGCTCTTGCTTCCGCCAAAATAGCATCTTCATCCAATGTGAGCAGCACTTTATCGCGCATAAGCACCTTGCCATCCACAATCGTCGCCGTCACCATCCCCGGCTCAAATCCGAACAAAATATGCCAAGGTAAGTTTTCGCCGTTTAAAGGCGTAAATGGACGATAATCGACAAAAATAAGATCAGCTTGTGCGCCTTCGCTGATGATGCCGAAGCGTTTGCCATTAAAGAACCGCCCCACCAAAGCTGCATTATTTTGCACAGCGATCTTGATAATGTCCCAACCCCCCGCCACTTGTGGATTTCTGCTGGCGACTTTATGCAGAAAGTACGCCGCTTTCCATTCTTCCCACAAATTTCCACTGAACCCGTCATTGCCTAAACACAACCGCATCTCTAGCTTGAGCATCTGTGCGAGATGGGGTAACACGCCAACCGCATTATTCATATTCGAGCGCGGCTGATGCGTAATCCATGTGCGCGTCCCAAATAATGTATTCAACTCATCGCCATCAATATGGACGCAGTGGGCGACGATGGTCTTATCACCCAAAATGCCATGATCGCGCAATCGATGGATAACGCGCTTGCCATAACGCTTGAGGCTGTCTTCTTCATCGGCCTCATGTTCCGCGACATGGATATGAAAGCCCTCGCCAGTTGGAATGGCTTTTGCACAGGCGCGGAGTGTCTCATCGCTCAAAGTCATGCTGGCATGAAGCCCAAACGTCCCTTTAATTCGTGCATTTTGTTCATACGCCTGGATAAACCGTACATTTTCTGCGATGCCCGCCTGCGTTTTTTCTTGCCCATCCCGATCACTCACTTCATAACATAGAACCGCCCGTAGACCTGCTTGCTCAACCTCACGGGCGATAATATCCAAACTGCCATCAATATGATTCGGGCTGGCGTGATGGTCAATCAACGTCGTTGTGCCGTTTTTGATCGCATCCAGCAAAAACAATAACGCACTCGCCCGAATACTATCAGCATCCAGCGCTTTATCCAGAGGCCACCACAACTTTTCGAGAATCTGCGGGAAATTTTGCGGTGGCGCACCGGCAATCCCCATACCCCGCGCAAACGCCCCATAAAAATGCGTGTGGGCGCAAATGTTGCCCGGCATCACGATCTGCCCATCAGCGTCAAGCCGATCTGTATCTCGATAATGTGGGATCAAAACTTCCGTCGGCCCAATGGCGCGAATCACGCCATCTTCAATATAAACAGCGTAGTCATGTAAGAAACGATTTTCGTTATCTAATGTTGCAAGCGTCGCATTCGTAATCAGCATCAATCACCGTCCATCGGGATATTAATTGTCGCGGGGCCGCCCCGTCGCCGGATTTCCTCAATGATGGCTTTCAGGATAGCATCCTCACGCCCTGTATCGTCCAAATAAAAATGATCGCTCGATTTTACCGTAGATGCGATGATTGCGCCGTTCTCACATAAAATTCTTACTCCCGGCGCAAAAGGATAATTCTTGGCTTCTGTCTCCCAAAAATGCTCCGGCTGAAAACCTTCAGTCCGCAGCGCATGATAAATCCGGTCAACAAAATAATCCGACTTACTGTAAAGATCGGAAATCGTGTTGGCCTGAACAAAACGATCCCATGTCGTGTGAATAAAGGCAATCACCCGATGCGCCGGATTGAGGATAGGCGGTTGTTTCGGCTGTAATTCGCCAAGGGCAATTTTATAATAAATATCTCCAGCACGCGGATGGTCGGTCTCTTTTGGTAGCAAGTCACGGCGATAAAGCAGCTCTAATCCGGTAATCCGCGCATAGTAGTGAATTCCGCCGCTTTGCCCCTTAAATACACTGCCACTCAGAAACAAGGCCACATATTCAGCATTGATGCCGCGTGATAACTGCCCCTGTGGGATCCGATACCAATGCTCATCAAACGCAGCCGTTAAATCTCGTTTACGCTTAATAACGCCTACCAATACACGATCTTCGGGATACAATTTATGGCCTCCTCTAACCAACAAGGAAATAAGCCCTTGCCGATTAGAAAGGCCGCTTTCCCGATTAGCCTATTGTTTTTTCAACTTCCCGCAGCGCGATCAAACGTTCATCGAGTTCCCCCACCAAACGCTGATGTTCAACCCACCATTGTGGATCACGCTGCGCGTCTAATTCCTCAACCGTCTTACCCTGCTGTTCCACCCATGTGTAATACTTGAGATTATGCCAGCGCTGCCGGGCATCAGGTGTACCGGGCAGAACCCAATCAGTTCCCGCCGCATGGAAAACGCCTTCCACACGACCAACGGCTGCGGCCTCATCCAATCCGCCGTAACACTCGCGCATACTCTCCATTACGGAGTAATAGCGATCAAGCGCATCTGTAGCAACCGTAACAATCACATCATCTTTGCCCATATTGTAATACTTAGCAGTCTTAATTGCACCTATAATGTTACAAATTCCACTAATGCCAAATAAACTTCCCATTTGGTCTGCCAAAGCCGGATCAACTCCGTAACGCTTTACCAGCGTCGCACGTCCAGCGGGTTCAGCCAGTAGTTGCAAGCCTTTTTTGCATTCCAAATCGTCGATGCACATCACGGCATCCATATTCAGGACGTTGTGAATCCATGTCACATGTTTATCACCAATCCCTTGAATATCATGGCTACCGTAGCCATTGTTATATAGCGTCGGGCATTGGATCGGCTCTAGCCCCACAATTTTATGGTCAGGCCAAAGCTGTTTTAAGCGATCTCCCGCCGCAATCGTCCCGGCGCTGCCCATCGCGGATACATACGCGCTAATTTTGCCGCTGCCTATGCCGCGCACTTTTAATTCATCCGCCAATTCCGCAATCGTGTTCCCTGTAACATGATGGTGAAAGCGATAATTGCCCATCACTTCAAATTGATTCAAGATGCGAATATCTTCCCCACTGGCACGTAAACGTTTCGTCTCGTCATAAATTTCTTTGACGTTGCTCTCGCTCCCGACAGTTTTGATGATCCCCGCGCCGTAGCTTTCAATACGCTCAAAACGCTCGCGGCTCATTTCGGCAGGTAGCACAACTAGGCTTTTACAACCCATCCGTCCACCCACCCACGCGCCGCCAATCCCGTAATTTCCCGTCGAAGGCCAAACAAGCGTATGAATCGAGGGATCAACTTCGCCCAAAAGTGTTTTTTCGAGTAAGACTGAATACGCCGCGCCAACCTTATGACTTCCTGACGGAAAATCCTTGCCAAACAGCACCACAATATTCGCGTCAATCCCGGTTAGCGCTTTCGGCAGCACGATATGATAGATTTCGCCCTGAGAATCTCGCCAGCTAATATTGAATAAGTTAACTGGGTCAAGTGGATTTTCTTTGCGCGCTTGGGTAGCTCTCGTCCGGATTTCTGGCGCAATACGCTCAGGATGAAGCATTTCTTCAAAAGTAGGTCCGGTAATCACAAGTTATCCTCATCAAGTAATTGTTGTTCTAAATAACGCATCTCATTCATCAATTCGTCGCGTTTATGCGCCAATTCACGATAGCGCTTCAGGTCGTCGGAAGACATATTTTCCGTCCCTCCGCCATGCGCCATAATCAGCTTGTTGATCTCCGCATGTAGTCCTTCATAAAGCAGCACGACTTTACGATAGGCCTGAACTTTATGCAGCATATCTTGGTCATTGGTCATGAGATTTTCCCTTTATGGTTTTGCCTCCATCATCGGCGGGGATGATTCAGCACTATTCTGCTCATCACCCCCCATCATAGAGGACACAGCATAAAGCGCGGACGTTCCACGCGACGATACACGCGGCTTATTTTCATAACCATTATTGAAACCGTTAGTTGATGAAATGACGTAAAGCGGACGGTCACGGGTTTCATCATAAATCCGCGCCACATACTGCCCCATCACAAATAGGAAAAACAACTGGAACGCGCTCACCAGAAGCAACAAAATAATCGTCGTTGCTTGTCCTTCAAAGAAGTTTTGTCCCTGAGAAAGCCGCAAAACCGCAATAACGGGGATCGTCAAAAAGGCTAAAATCGCCAGCACCAAACTCGCATAAATCATCACTTGCAGCGGAAAATACGAAAAACCAGTGATGGCATCCCAAGCAAACCGAATCATCTTCCGCAGCGGGTATTTCGTGACACCCGCATAACGCGCTTCACGCACATACTTGACACCCGTTTGCTTAAAGCCCACCCAACTCGTCATGCCCCGGATGAAGCGGTTATGTTCGCGCATCTGCCGCAAGACTTCGACAACCTGTCGATCCATCAGCCGGAAATCGCCAGTATCCTGAGGAATATCAACTTCTGTAATGCGGCGTATAACCCGGTAGAACAATTTTGCAGTAGCCCGTTTAAATAGCGTCTCACCCTTACGCTGAGACCGAATCGCATAAACCACATCGTATCCCGCTTGCCAGCGCTCAATGAGTTCGAGAATTACTTCCGGGGGGTCTTGCAAATCGGCATCAATCAGCACGACGGCATCCCCGCTGGCGTAATCAATCCCAGCAGTGACGGCGATGGCATGACCGAAATTACGAGCAAATTGAATCACTTTTACGCGGGAATCGGCTTGTGCGATGTCATGGATAAGCTGCGGCGAGCGATCACGACTGCCATCATTCACCATGATAAATTCCCAGCTTTCGCCTGTCGAATCCATCACTTTCCGTAAGCGATCATACAGCAGCGGAATATTGCCTTCTTCGTTAAAAATTGGTGTCACGACAGAATAACGCGGATTTTCGCTCATCAGCACTCACTAAAACATTCTGAACCGTAGGTTAAACAAGTACCTTTGGTGCGGTCACTCGGCACGAAGAACTCTCTTAATCGCTTCTAAATTCGGCTGAACGCGCACCCCACCACTCACGGATTGCTGCGCTCGCTTCACATCTTTTAGCCCGTTTCCGGTGCTTAAGATAACAACCGCGTCGCTTGGCTCGATAAATCCTGTTTCGACTGCTCGCCGCGCCCCAGCAAAAGCTGCTGCCGCTGCTGGTTCAGCAAACACGCCAGTCAACCGCGCAAACTGCGGAATCGCCGCCAGAATTTGTTCATCGCTCACAGTCACATAAGCACCTTGTGTATCACGCACTGCCCGCAGCGCTTTTACCCGATCACGCGGCAGACCTGCGACGATGCTGTCAGCAATACTATGCGCTTCCATCGGCTGCATCTGTGCTGCATCCAAACCGTTTTCCCAAGCATCAACCAATGGCGCACTTGTCTCTGATTGTACACCAATCAGGCGCGGAATCCGCTGAATCCAGCCTAATTTGTGCAAATCGTAGAAACCTTTATGCAATCCGCCAATAATGCTGCCATCGCCAACACTCACAACGACCACATCCGGCACATCCCAACCCCTCTGTTCAGCAATTTCATACGCCGCCGTCTTTTTTCCCTCCGTCGTAAATGGATTCACGCCCGTATTCCGGCAGTACCAGCCCTCTTGCTGGCTCACCTGCATACACAAGTCAAACGCGACATCGTAAGTATCCTCAATCAACAATACTTTCGCCCCATAAACCAATAACTGCGCGATTTTGGCCTCCGGCGCAGTCGCCGGCACAAAAATGATCGTGTCCAACCCAACTGATGCGCCAATACCTGCTAACGCCGCTGCTGCATTACCAGTACTGGCAGTGCTGACGGTCTTAATCCCTTGCTCCATCGCCCGTGCCACGACCATCGCACTCGCACGATCTTTGAGCGAACCCGTTGGATTCGCACCATCATCTTTGACCCACGCCCGTTTCACCCCAAGCATGTCTGCCATGCGCGGCGCATCATAAAACGGTGTCCATCCCACCCGCAGCGGCGGCACAGCCGAATCGGGCAAAAGAGGCATTAATGCACGATACCGCCACATCCACATCGCTCGACTAGTGCTAATTTCGTCTCGATCTAAGGATTTTTTTAGCGCATCATAATCATATAGTACGTCTAGCGTCCCTACTTCACCGCAGACCGGACACGTATATTCCACTGCATCCGGCGCGTAGCTCCGACCACAGACCGTACATTTCAACTCAAGAATGGAGGCCATCAAAATATGCTTTCAATTTTTCGACGTAGGGTAATCGTTCTGCCGGGGTCGTTACACGGTGATGATGAGTCAAATCATAGAGATAGTCATTGAAATAACGTGGGAACATATGCAGATGATAATGAAACACTTCCTGCAAGCCGCCCGGTTCGTTATGCTGGCGAGTAGAAACACCGTCACAGCCATAAACTTGCTTAAATGCAATTGCTACCTGCCGCGCCGCTTCGTAAATGTGCGTATGTGTTTCAGGCGGCATGTCATAGATATTTTCGATATGGTGATTCGGAATAATCATGACGTTGCCATTGTTGTTAGGCCACCAGCGCGGATTAATCATCGCAGTGATATGTTCAGTCTGATAGAAAACATCCGACTGCCGATTCCAGATCGCTTCATCTTCGATCCCTTTTGCTATTTTGCAAAAGAGACAATCATAATTTTCCGGCGCATGATTATACATTCTCTGCGGTTTCCTATTCTTTACCCTGGTACAACACGAGTCGCTGTTTCGCCCCGCAGCGCCCGCATCAGATTCGGCGGATCAGTGATTAATGCCTGTGGCCCACCCATCCGCACAAAATCCACCGCCGCCTCGATCTTCGGCAGCATACTCCCCAGCGCAAGGATGGCTCCGATCAGCAATACTTACGCCCAATCCCATAGCCAGGCACTACACACTGGCGCAAACGGTTGCATTATAAACATAATAGCGCTAGGCATTGTAAACATCTAATTTCTCCTTCGACAAGAAAAATCAGCTTACCTTGCCCTTCCTTTTTCGTCCACTATTTGGATAAAGTCCAGACAGAGATTTAAGTTCAAAATCTTGGCGTTCTTGGTGTCGTCCCTGCGCTTAAGCGATTAAAATTTCAAATTACTTTCGAGTATCTAGATAAAAATCACTTGTTGATGGTTAGCCTCAATTAGGAGTTTCAACATTTTAGGCGGGAGTTAAGCAGCTTTCTGGCTTGGGAGGCGCTATTCAGAATGGAAGCGGTGTAAGATATAATTCCAGCGAAGATATTTAAACGGGTATAAAACCTTAATGTCGCACGTTTTTATCAGCTACAGCAAAGTAAACTGGGATTACGCCCGTGCGCTGGCAGATCGACTGTTGGTGGAGGGATTCGATGTATGGATTGATGACCGCATCGATTATGGCGAAGACTGGTGGCGCACGATTGTGCGAGCGATTAAAGCCTGTGCTGCGTTTACAGTGGTGATGACTCCCGATTCTGATGCGTCACGCTGGGTGCAGCGGGAGATAACGCTGGCGGATGAGCTGGGTAAACCCGCGTATCCGCTGCTGCTGGCGGGTGATTTGCTATCTAGCGAGAATTGGACGATGTTCGTCCGCACTCAATATATGGACGTGCGAAATGGAGCGCTGCCTAAAGCGGATTTTTATAACCGATTAGGCCAGAGCGTTCCACGCAAGCCCACACCCGGCGCAGAAATCACAGCCGCTGATGATCTTCCCCTAACCGGGCAGCTTTTGCACAAAGCACTGCCTATTGAACCCGAACCTGAGCTTGTTCCTGAGCCGTCTAAGATTCTTCTGCCGCAAGTCAAAAGTGTTTTGCCGATGCCGTTTGACTGGTGTGAAGTGCCTGCGGGAAGTGTGACGGTAGAATATACTCGAAAAGACCATCGTACTTTTGAAGTGGCAGATTATGCGATCAGTAAATATCCCATTACAAATGCCCAGTTTCAGGTTTTCCTAAAATCGCCTGAAGGGTATCGTGAGCCACGTTGGTGGGATTATTCACCGGAAGCAAAGTCTTGGCGGCGCAGTTGGTCAGTGCCGGATAATACAGCTTATTCGGGCGATGATTTACCCCGTACAAACGTCAATTGGTATGAGGCAATGGCTTACTGCTGGTGGCTGACGACGCAAATCGGTGGCGATTGGGTGATTTCTCTACCGACTGAACAACAGTGGCAGCGGGCCGCACAGGGCGATGATGGACGTGCATATCCCTGGGGTAATCAGTTTTTTGCCAATGCATGCAATACGACAGAGAGTCGTGTTGATAAAGTAACGCCTGTCACGAAGTATCAGAATAACATCAGTCCTTACGGCGTGATGGATATGGCTGGCAATGTATGGGAGTGGTGTCTTACGGAATGGGGGACGGACAGCACGAATGCACGAGGCAGCAGGGCGCGGGTGCTGCGCGGCGGTTCATGGCGCAATGACGCGGATACAGCGAAAAATAACTGCCGCGATTATGGCAGCCCGGAAGAACGGTTTAATCTGCGCGGCTTCCGTGTTGTGACTTTCCTCAAAAATAATAATTGAACCACAATAAGTCATTCGGCATAAAGAATCTATTCCCTTTGATTCTTTGTGTCGAATCTTTTATCCTATCGTTGTTCTTGCTTACTTTTTAGCTTTTTTCGCACATGGATTGAAGGGTACTTAACCATGCAAACTGATCTTCGCGGGCGTGATCTTATCACCGAACAAGAATGGACGAAGGACGAAATCGAGACGCTGCTGGACGTGGCGTGGGACTTAAAGCGTAAACGGGCAGTTGGCGAACCCCATGCTTATCTGCGCGATAAAGTGCTGGCGATGCTGTTTTTCTTCACCAGTACCCGTACTCGCGCCAGCTTTGAGGCGGGAATGGCACAGTTGGGCGGTCATGCACAGTTTATCGACAGCGAGACGACCCAAATCAGTCATGGCGATACGGCGAAAGAAATCGGGCAAATTCTGGGGCGCTACACGGACGGAATCGCTATCCGCCAATGTGACTGGAAGTTTGGCAATCAGTATATCCGTGAGGTAGCGGAAAACAGTCGCGTTCCGGTGCTGAATATGCAGTGCGACGTGTATCATCCTTTCCAGATTTTGGCTGATCTGATGACGATTATGGAAAATTTCGGACGTGATCTGCGCGGCAAGACGATTAATGTGTCGTGGGCGTATGCAGCCAGCTATCAGAAGCCGATTTCTGTGCCGCAGAGCCTCGTACTGCTGATGACGCGCTATGGGATGAACGTCCGGCTGACGCATCCGCCGGAATACGAATTAATGCCGGAAATTGTGGCACAAGCCCAGGAAAATGCCAAACGCAGCGGCGGTTCGCTCGATATTGGGCATGATTTTGATGCTGGCTTTAAGGGCGCGGATATTCTTTATCCGAAAAGCTGGGGCTGCTGGATGACCACCGAAGATAAGAATGAGTCCTCGGCAATTGGCAAAAAGTATACCGATTGGATCACGGATGAGCGCCGGATGGGGCTGGCAAATGACCATGCCGTTTATATGCACTGCCTCCCGGCGGATCGCAATGTTGAAGTGACCGACGGCGTGATTGATGGGCCGCAGAGCATCGTTTATGATGAGGCGGAAAATCGCCTGCATGTGCAGAAGGCTGCGATGGCGCTCACCATGCGGTAAGGGGATAGCTTTTAGCGATTAGTAGTTAGCTTTCAGCAATCAGCCGTCAGCGCTCAGCTTTTTGGTGGGCGCTGACGGCATAAGGCTGATCAAAACGAAAAGGTGAAAAATGATAAATCAACATTTTGAGCTACCGATGGATAAGATTGTTGCTTTTTGTGAAAAATATCCGATTCGCAAATTGTCACTGTTTGGATCGATTTTACGGGATGATTTTCGCCCCGATAGTGATGTGGATGTACTGGTGGAGTTTTTAGCCGAAGCGAGTGTGACATATTTTGATCTAGCAAAAATGCAGATGGAATTGTCCGATCTTATTGAGCGCGAAATTGATTTGCTGACACCCGGCGCATTAAGCCAGTATTTTCAGCAAAAAGTGATGAATACAGCCCAGGTCGTCTATGAACGAAAATAATTTAGCTCGGCTTAACCATATGCAGGACTATGCACGTGAAGCCGTAACTTTTTTGGAAGGGAAAGCACGGGATGCACTTGGCACTGATGTCATGTTAGCGCGTGCAGTGACCTATTCTGTTGGCATAATCGGCGAGGCGGCATCAGCTATTAGCCAAGAGACGCGCAACGCCAATCCACAAATTCCTTGGCGAGAAGCAATTGCCATACGGAACTTTTTATTTCATGCCTACTTCAAAGTTGAACTGGGTATCTTGTGGGAGACGGTTCAGAAGTCGCTTCCACTGCTCATTGCAGAATTGGAAAAGTTGTTAGCGTCGGAAAATGAGTAACGATTAGCTTTCAGCCGTCAGCGACCAGCTTTTTTGTGAGTGCTGGCGGCTGACATAGGCAATTTGAAAGGCAAACTGTGGTATCTATTGAAGTCTTGTTGGAAATTCCCGAAAAAATTCAGATTGGCCTCATGGATGGTAGTTATCAACGTCTAGGCGGTATCGTGCGTGAAAGTAATAGCAAGCAAATCGTCGCTTGGTTGAGAGAAGGTAATGCCCTTTCCGATTCTTCTTTGATTCAATCTATTGCTCCTGTTGGGCGTGCTTTGACAGCATTGTCAGGTACTGGAATGCTTCTCAACCTTGCCTTAACCAGCGCTTCTTTGGTCACTACAATGAAACGATTAGAGCGATTATCTGCGAATGTTAGTTCTCTGGGTAAAGAATTGCATGGCGAATTTAAGCGAGATCGGGATATCAATTTTAAAGCTGCCTTGCAAAGAGCGCGTGATGCACTAGAGGCGAGTAGTGCGGTTAATCGTACACAAAGCGCTCATCAAGTCATACAAGGTTTGTATGAAGCAAGGGAAAATTTTTATCAAGATTTTCATCAAGCATTAGAGCAAGACTTTGTACTTTTGGCGCAACACTATTTAACACGCTCCATGTATGCGACAGTTAGTTTGACACGTTGCTATTTAGAAATTGATGAAATCGACTTAGCCCGAAAGCGACTGATTGAAGAATTAAAATTAATCAAGGATTCTGTTCGCGAAGTAATCAAAAAATGGTTAGGGGATCACCCTTCAATATACTTTTACAAGGATATTCCACAGGCTGATGCTTATAGATTTGTTTGCCTTATTGAATGGGTTGAAGAAAGACTAATTCTGGAAATTGTCGTAGAAGAACTGCGAACTGATTTTTGGAATGAAGATGTAATTAAAGATTATAAAAACAGAATCTTGAACCGATTCCCTGGTAGAAATTCAGCAAAGGTTTCTGACCGTTTTAAAAACCTGACAGAGGCACTAACTTATTCTGAAGCGATGCTTGAAAATTATGAGCGATTGTGTGGTTTTGAAATAGAATTGCGTTCATTGCGCCTGACTAACCAATCCTTTGCAGAATGGCAAGATTTATATTCTGGACAAGAGGGGTTTGGCGTACTAATTCCAGACACCCCCCTTGAATTAGCCAATAACGATTGAAAGCTAAAAAATTATGTCCAATAAACTTGCCATAATCCCTGTGGGGGAACTAGTTGATTTTAGACTTCAAACATCCTGAAAGCCCGAATTAGTTTTAGCTTATTGCCTATCTATCTGGCTTTGTCTTTTTGATTTGAAATTCTGTGGAGACTTTATGAATGAAAATGAATTGACATTAGCTGAGGCTGCAAGAAATGTTCAGAATTTTGCTGCTACATCTCTCAGACGCAAAATTGCTCAACTAGAAGCAGAGTTTATCAGTAATGAAAACTTTTCTGTGGAGACATTATGTACAAATTCCAACATTGATTTGACGCTGCTTGCCTCCGCATTAATGATGAAACGGGCTGCCGGACAGATAAATGAAGTTGTGCATGCAGTTGGAATTCTTTTACTTTTAACTCACATTCTTGAAGACGGAGAAATTATAGAGTCGTTATCTCTAGGGGCAGGCAATACAGGGCGTAATTTTGACTTGGAAACCAATTTGCGGGTAGCAGAGTTTAAATTTATTGATTGGCGGGGTGGCGCAGAAGCTATCCGACAAAATACATTTTTCAAGGACTTTTATCTGTTAGCAGAATCCGATACGACTAAACAGCGTTACTTATATGTGATTGGCGATAGATATCCTCTCAAATTCCTTCACGGTAAACGTGCTTTGAAAAGTGTTATGAGTAAAGATAGTGGATTAGCTGCACGATTTCTGGCTTTATATGGTGAGCAATTTGCAAAAGTTCACGAGTATTACACTTATCGCAAAGACAGAGTTCAAATTATCGATGTGACTGCTTTTATTCCTGATTTTGCTAATATATTCGATAGTAGTGAAAAAACTAATCGTTGAAAACTGAAAGCCGAGAACTAATTTATGCCCAACAAACTTGCTGTAATCGCTGTGGGGGGGAACTCCCTGATTTTAGACCCCAAACATCCCGAAGTTGCTAATCAGTGGGAGGCGGTGCGCGAGACGTGCGTTCACATCGCGCAGATGATCGCCGAGGGGTGGAATGTCGTCGTCACGCATGGCAATGGGCCGCAGGTCGGCTATATCTTGCGTCGTGCGGAAATTGCCGCGCAGCAGGGAATCCATCCTGTGCCGCTGGATTTGATCGTGGCGGATACGCAAGGGTCGATTGGCTACATGCTGCAACAGACGCTCGATAATACACTGCGGCGCTTAGGGATCAATCGGACGATTGTGACGGTGGTGACACAAGTGCGGGTTGATCCAAGCGATCCGGCGTTTCAAAATCCGAATAAGCCGATTGGTGGCTTTATGACCGAGCAGGATGCGCGTCAATATGAGGCGGAAGGCTGGTCAGTGATGGAGGATGCTGGGCGCGGCTGGCGGCGAGTAGTCGCGTCGCCTAAGCCGGAAGCGATCCAAGAGATTAACGCAATTATCTCACTCATCAAGAATGAATTTATTGTGATCGCGGTAGGTGGCGGCGGAATCCCTGTAACGCGGGACGACAACGGCGACCTTAAGGGGACGTATGCCGTCATTGATAAAGATCGGGCGAGCAGTTTGTTGGCGCGGAGCCTACGGGCGGATTTGCTCATCATCAGTACAGGTGTGGAGCAGGTGGCGTTGAACTTTAATAGGCTCGATCAGCAACTCCTGCCCCAAATGACTTTGAAGGAAGCAACTCAGTATATGTCGGAGGGTCACTTCGCGCCGGGGAGTATGCTGCCGAAGATCGAGGCAGCAGTCGATTTTGTGCGAATGGGTGGGCCGCAGGCATTGATTACGGATCCGCCGAATTTGATGCGAGCGCTGCGGGGCGAAACGGGGACTCGTGTTGTGCCGGGGTGATATAAAACTACATAGGCACAGACTGGACTTTATCCATATTAAGCAGCATAGCAGAGGGCATCAACCCAAAGCTTCAACAAAGCCGGTGAAACATTCCCAGAGTGAGGGGATAAAAGGGTTGTTGGAAAATGGGTATGCGCCCACAGATAATGACGGACATAAGCAAGAACATCGGTAGGCATTGTAGGCATTTGATTTCTCCCTGTACAAGAAAAATCAGCTTACCTTGCCCTACCTTTTTCATCCACTATTTGGATAAAGCCCAGTCTATGCCCTCAACGGTTCAATATTTTTCAATTCCTTCCTCCCACACACTTTTATGACATTTCCACTGTTAAGTGATCTTTGATATTCCATGATCCACACACAAACCGCCCCGCATCATACGGCTCTAGGACTATCATCCCCGTATTATCAAGATGATTCACACGCTGCAATGCCGCCGCATTCACACATAAATAAGGCACAACTGTCCGCGTGATACCGCCATGTGTCACTAACACTGTATTTCCTTCTTCCGGGCAGCGCATTAACACATTCAATAGACGATCATAAGCACTGCGGAATGTCTCGCCATTCGGGAATGCCGCCGCCCAATCCGCCTGAATCCATCGTTGATACACGCTCGACCAAATATCCCACGCATCTTCATCCACCCGCCCTTCCAAATTGCCGCAGTCCATCTCATGAAGGTCATCGTCAATTTGCGGGATGACGTTAACGGCGGTTGCGATAATTTCCGCAGTTTGCATCGCACGATCAAACGGACTAGTATAAATCGTCATAATGCCCTTATCACTTAACCATCGTGCGGCTTTAAACGCTTGTTCTCGCCCCAATGTGCTTAAATTGCCATCACGTTCTTTACACTTGAGTCGTCGCTCTAAATTGACTACACTTTCCCCATGTCGCATCACATAAATCATTTTACCGCTCAACTTTCCACCCATATTTTAGGCAAAAAGAGTACAAAATAGAATCAAAAGACGCAAATCACGCTGAGAACCAATTTGCTTTGCGATTCTCCGCGTACTTTGCGCCTTTGCGTTAAATCTTAGCTGCCTTTAGGCGAGCGCTTCCATCATCCCGCGTACAAAGTCGATTTCATCTTGATTGATGGTATGCCCCATACGTGGATAAATACGTTTCGTGATATCCCCACCCAAACGCCCTAGCACATCCGCTGCTTCATTCACCCGCGCTAAAGGAATATGTGAATCGATATCGCTGCATCCTACAAAGACAGGGGTGTGATCTAAGCTGCCTAGATAATCGCGTGATGTGCCGTCTGCGCCTATCAACCCGCCACTTAAGCCCGCCACACCGCCATAGCGCTGAGCATTCCGCGCCGCATATTCCAACATTAAACATGCGCCTTGAGAAAATCCTAACAGCATGATGTTCTGCGACTGAATACCTGCCGCCTCCACCTGCTTGACGACACGCCCAATTTTCTTTAGCGCTGAAGTTAACGCGGGTTCATTAGCCTCCAGCGGCGAAAGAAATGGGTACGGATACCATGTTTGTCCGGCGGCCTGCGGCGCGAGATAGGCAAATCCCGGTACGGCGATCTCATTCACAAGCGACAAAATGCTTTCCGCCGTCGCGCCACGCCCATGAATCATGACCATCGCCGCTTTCGCTGTTTCCAGCAGCTCGCCCCTCTGTTGCACAGGGGTCATACCATGCACATCGGTATCAATCGTCATTTGGCAATCTCCGGCGTTTTCCACGCTTCCACCGTCACCGGCTTCAGCCGCGCCTCGATCATCGTCCGCTGATTTTCCAACCAATGCGGCAGCATCAAGCGTGTACCTGTCGTAGCCACGTCTTCATCCACCAGAAAGCCGGGGCCAACCGTCGCCAACTCGACAATATGCCCATCAGGATCATTGCTATAAATGCTCTTGAAGTATACGCGGTCAAGGATTTGTGAGACACGATAACCCGCCCGATTCAGCTTAGCCTGATATTCGCGCTGCACATCCTCATTCTCGACAGTAAAGGCAAAATGATGGGTCAGACCCGCGCCCATCTGTGCATTTCGGACTTTTTTCGGATCGCGTTCAAAATAGGTGATAAGCGAACCGGGCTTACCTTCATCCACACCCCAATACCAGTGCGCCGAGCCGGGATCATCAAAGTTATCGGTCATCTTTACGCGATTTAACCCCAACACACCATGATAAAAATCATGTGTTGCCTGAATATTCGTCCCAATCGCGGTGATATGGTGCATCCCCTGCATTAACGCCATATCGGCTGTGATCTCATGAACGGGCGAAGGCCATGTCAGCGCTTTGATCGCTTCTTCGTCCCGATTTGCAACCATCATCGCTTCAGGAGGCGGAAGATGATGTGTACCGAGTGTTTCAGGCGACTCATCAATCGTGAAACCGGGGCCATCTGTAGCAATTTCCAGAATCACACCGCCGGGGTCTTTAAAGTAAATCGACTTAAAATAGTGACGATCAAACGGGCCATCGACCTCAATGCCCAGATCAGTTAGCCAGCGCTTCCATTTGAGCAGCCCATCATAATCATGTACCCGCAGTGCCAGATGATGCGTGCCGCCGATGCCTGTTTTGCCCTTCGGCGCATGAGGCCACTCAAAAAAGGTAATCGCCGTGCCGGGACTGCCTGTTTCATTGCCGAAATACAAATGATACGCGCTGGGATCATCAAAATTAACCGTCTTTTTGACAAGCCGCTGCCCCAGCACTCGCGTGTAAAAATCCGCTGTGCGTCCAGCATCCGAACTCACCAGCGTAATGTGATGTAAACCGAGAATAGTCATGTCCATCTGCTCCTTTTCATCCCTCTTTAGTATAGACGATTCGAGCAAATCAAAACTTCCCAAATAAGCGGACTAAAGTCCGTTTTCACTTTTGCGCGATATTTCGATTATAATGCACCCATGTAGAAAGGGTTAAATAAATGGTCTTACAGATAAAATACCTGACCGTCGAAAAATTTGACGAATTTACACAACAACCAGAAAACGGCGATAAATTGTTTGAGTATATCGCTGGGGAGATTGTCGAAGTGCCGTCTAATGCCTATGCCTCAAACTTTTCGAGCATCATTTCAGGCGAACTTTACATCTTCCTCAAAGGTAAAAATCTCGGTCATCTCACAGGCGAAGCAGGCGGTTATAAAGTCGCGGACGAGCGCTACGTACCGGATGTTGCTTTTATTTCTTACATCCGACAGCCCGAACTCGCTCGCTCAGGCTACAACCCCATCCCCCCCGACCTCGCCGTCGAGGTCGATTTTCCCTCAACCTACCAATCACAAAAAGAACTGCGTACCAAAGTCGTCAATTACCTTGTGGCTGGAACCGTCGTATGGCTCGTCCTGCCAGAAGTTAAAGAAGTTGAAGTCTACGTGCCGAGACTTCCCATGCAAAAACTCACCCTCAACGACACCTTAGATGACGGCGATTTACTCCCCGATTTTAGCCTGCCACTCAAGGACATTTTTCCTGATTGAGTGAGTAGTATCTTAGAAAATATTTATTCCGCTTGCACCGCAAAAATAGGGACAAAAAGCCGGACAAAATGCCCACCTTTGTCCCCAATTTTATGCTACGCTGATTTTCATATACGCTATTCTGATATGGGAGATCAGCCTTTGGTTCTTCAATCCCTCTTGGCAACTGCTCCAAAACGGTTAATTTTCATTGCCGCATATAGGCAAAGAAGTTGACGATTAAAACCTTTGCGTATCTCTGCGTTCTTCGCGCCTTTGCGTCTAATCTGCTTGATTGCGGGATGCGATGTAAATTTATCGTCACTTGGCGGCAGCAAGTTCCCGTGTTGCTGCCGCCAGACTATTTTTCGGCGGCAGCAGCAGCAAACTCCCTCACGCCTGCCACCGCTTTTCACTCATTGCTGGTCACTCATCACTCACTATTTCAAGAGTCCCGGCAGGAGCGCATAAAATTCTGTGGCTTTTACGACATCCTCCAATTTCACTTGGTCGATTACCGTATGGGCGTGGATTTCGTCGCCGGGGCCATAACCGATACTCGGAATCCCCTCCTTGCCAGCCCAATAGGTACCATTGGTGGAAAAATCCCATTTGCCTGTGGGCGGTGCCTCTCCCCAGAGAAGTTCCTGCGCCTTTAATCCCGCCTGTACAAAAGGATGATCTTCCGGCAACGCCCATGCCGGATAAATTTTATCCAGCGGGAATTTAAAACCCGTATAACTCGGCTCTTCATAGACGAGAATCGCCGCTTCAATATCATTGCGATCCCCAATAACACGCCTCAAGCGGGCAAGTTCGGCCTCTGGTTCTTCACCAAAGGTCACGCGTCGGTCAATATAAATCGTCGCCAAATTCGGCACGGCATTAATGCTGGGTGTCTCGACCTTCATATCGGTCACGGTGATGCGTCCTGCGCCCAAAAATGGGTCATCGCCAAATTCCGGTTCGAGCTTGCTGATCGCGTCGATAATGGGCAGGAGCTTATAAATCGCGTTATCGCCGAGGAAGTTGCTGGCGGCGTGGGCGCTTTTGCCCTTTGCAGTGATTGAAAATTCCACCCGTCCCTTATGTCCACGATAGATTTGCATCCGTGTCGGTTCGCCGACAACCACAAAATCCGGACGGATTCCTTCAACCTCAACCAAGGCATGAGGCGCACTTCCATCATTCCATTCTTCCATATTGCCGAAATAATATGCGGTGATTCCGTCGAGTAAGCCGAGTTCTTTCGCCAGCGCCAGCCCATAAATCATGCCGGGCGTACTGCCCTTCTCATCACACGCCCCCCGTGCGAAAAGAACGCCGTCCTCGATTTTGCCTTCAAACGGATCCCATTCCCATTCGCCGGGATTGCCAATGCCGACAGTATCAATATGGCTGTCATAAAGCACTTTAATCGGCCCATTCCCGATCACGCCCACTACATTGCCCATTTTATCCCACCACACATCATCAAAACCGAGCTTTCGCATTTCGGCTTCTGCTCGTTCCCCTACCGCCCGAATCTGGCTCTCGTAGCTCGGAATCGCACACAATTCGCGCAAAAATGTGATGATCGGCTCGCGCTGTGCTTCGACGCGCTGTTTAATTGTCTCGACTATTTTCTGGTTGATTGTAGACATGCTCGCGCTATCCCTATCGTGTCTTTAGAAAAATAAAAAACCGTGTATTTCCGCACGGCTTCTAGTGTATCGACTTTTTATCTCGAACCACAGGGAGGAGGCGAAAGCTAAAATCGCTCGTCCCTACTTTTGTAGAGTTATGAAAGAAATTGAAAAATCATTCAACCACAGAGGACACAGAGACTTAAGTTCAAAATCTTGGTGTTCTAGGTGTCGTCTGTGCGCTTAGGTGGTTAAAAAATTTCAAATTACTTTCGAGTCTCTACATTTGAACTTGTCACTTTTAACTTGTTTTATGCTTTTTGCCCCGCCGTACCCACCAACTTCGTGACGGTATCACGCACTTCTTTCAACAAATCGTCCCGGCTGTAAGCGCCTTTTTGCAAGATGTGCTGCACCTGATCGCTTAACATACCTCGCGTCTCCGCATCAAGATCAAGCGCCGTAACCACCATCACTGGGATTGAGCGCCCTATATCGCTCTTTCGCAAATGCTCAAGGAATTCAAAACCGTCCATCTCTGGCATCGTTAAATCTAAAAGGATCATATCCGGCTTATTGTTGGCGACAACACCCAACCCCACTCGCCCATTTTCCGCTTGCGTAACTTTCCAACCTTCTTTCGTCAACATGCGGGAAATCATTTCGCGGGTCATATCATCGTCCTCAATGACTAAGATATCGCACCCACCGACATGACATTCATAGCGCTTAAGCGCCGCTACGAGCTGGTCACGATCTACTGGTTTGGTCAAATATTCAACTGCTCCCAGCGCATAACCAAGATTTTTATCGCGCACCATCGTAAGCATAACAACTGGGATATGCGCCGTTTCTGGGTCAGCCTTAAGCGCCGTAATAACGGCCCATCCATCCATCCCTGGCATCATCACATCCAAGGTAATAACATTTGGCTTTAACTCTTTCGCCCGGCGCAAGCCATCTTTGCCGTTAGTCGCTGTCTCTACACGGAAGCCTTCTTTTTCCAGAAAGCGCTGAAGTAGTTCTCGCACGGAAGGGTCGTCGTCAATGACCAAGACCGTAAAACCAACTCCCGGCTTGAGTGTCGTTTCGCTATTTATGTTTCCATTTTTGATGACATCTGAACTTAATGACACAACCGCTGGTAACATTACTGTAAACGTCGAACCCTTACCCGGTTCACTTTCAACAGTCACGTCACCGCCCATCATCACGCAAAACTGCTTGCTGATGGCGAGACCTAAACCTGTCCCCCCAAACTTACGGGTCGTTGATGAATCCGCTTGAGAAAATTCTTTAAAGAGCCGCCCCATCTGCTCATCATTCATGCCTAATCCAGTATCGATTACACGGAAAACCAACCAATCACCGTCGGCTTCTGTCTTACGATCTACATCAAGCGTCACCTGACCGCGCTCGGTAAACTTGCTGGCATTGCTCAAAAGATTAAATAAGACTTGACGCACCTTCGTCAAATCCGCATACATCACGCCAACATGTTCACTCTTAGTGATGACCAGCTTGTTATCGTTCTTATCAACCAGCGGCATAATGGTGGTGGTGATTTCATCCATCATGCGCTCAACCTCAATATTCTCTAAATATAGTTCCATTTTCCCGGCTTCGATTTTGGAGAAATCGAGAATATCATTGATAAGTCCCAGGAGATGCCGTGCCGCGCTCTGAATTTTTTTCAGATCTCCCCCATAGTGATCGTTACCATCTTCTTCGGCTTCCTCTTCAATCAATTCGCTGTAGCCAATAATGGCATTCAAAGGGGTACGAAGTTCATGGCTCATATTCGCCAGAAATGTACTCTTGGCACGGCTGGCATTCATAGCTTGATCGCGGGCGGCCACTAATTCACCAGCAATCTTGTTAAATGAATTCGCCACATCGGCCAGCTCATCTCGGTTATCAAGTACGAATACTTCAGAAGTACTGCCGCTGACCATCCGTAATGAGGCTTGATCCAGTGAATGTATAGTACGTTTGACCGAAAGATAAAAACCAATAAACAGATAAACCGCCAACACCAGTGCAGCGAGCGAAATCATAATCACAAGAGCGCGTTGTGAAACAAAGCCCTCAATCCGGCTCTGTAGTAAATCATCTAGTGCTTGAGACGTTTCATCATAAAGCGCCAGTATCGCATTAATCGACTCATCTGCCTGAGAAATAAAAGCCACAGCATCCAGATCAACACCCGCACTATCCAAAGAGCCTTGTGTTGTATCAATCTCAATCGACAAAACTTGGTCTTCAAGCTGAGCTAAGTACTGCTCGACCTCACGCGCATTAATGGCGATGGGTTCCGCTAAACGATCACGTAAACGGGGATCATTTGCGAAAGAAAATTCATAGCTTGAATCCGATAAACCGAGAGTAGAGCGTACCAATCCTGCTAAGATGGTAAGACGAGTGCGATCTTCTATCGTAATTTGCCCTCGCGCAATCACCCCAGCAACATGTGTTCTAATTTGGCTAGAAAAATCGGAAAGCTGCGGCAGCTTATTGATGACATTATCCATCAAATAATAACTGTCTAAATCCGGGTCAAGAATCAAGTTGGAGTTATTCCCAACTTTTGTAATCAACGTGAGGGTTTCAGCCAAAATTTCATCAGCAGTCACCGTCGCTGTTCGATTAGGCCGTAAAAGGGTTACAAAAGATGTACTGCTTAGGGTGTTCCAATCCGCCTTGAGCGTTTCCCATTGGCCGCTTATACCCAATAACGTGCCATACTGCTGATTGACAGCATCCACCGCATCTATATCTTGATTAATTTGCTCCTGCAACTCAGCCATCGAATCACGCACAGAAGTTTCACCATAAAAAGATGCGCTTCGCAATGCGGCATATTGTTGTAAATGTTGCAAAAACACCACCAATGGAGCGTTATAAACTAAGCCTGCTTGCTCCTTAGCGCTAAAATTGATGTCATAGTTAATACCGACCAAAAATTGATTGACGACAAATAAGAGAGGAATCAATAAAATCGCACCCACAAAAAAGAATTTTTGCAAATATTTCAGGCGATTCATAACAAAAATGGCAGGCGTAAAGATGGATTGCATAGTTTAACTACCTCTAGGACAAAAATACTTATCCAAGTGTAATGCAGATTTTACATTCAATTGTTGAAGTTTTGTCTTAATTGGGTTTCTCTGATGTTTGAGATCAACCGTCTATTAGGTTTTTTGAAAACTTATTGTGCTTCTCAATCAGCATTGGTAAATCAATTGTTTGTAAATTTCCATCACGCACGACAACTTTTCCGTTGATGATCGAGAGATCAACATGGATGGATTGGCAAAAAACAAGCGCGGCAGCCAGATCATGCCCTGCCCCAGCGAACGCAATGTCATCCACCCGAAATGCTATAAAATCTGCTGCCATACCTTGTGCAAGTGCGCCGATGTCGTCTCTTCCCAAAACGGCGGCACCCCCAACTGTCGCTAATGAAAGGGCTTCGCGGGCTGTCATACGACTTGGATCGGGTTCCGATGCTACGCGCTGTAAGAGCATCGCCATGCGGGCTTCGTTCAATAAATGTGCGCCATCATTAGACGCTGAGCCATCTACTCCTAATCCCACTTGAACACCATAATCAAGCATCTTACGAATAGGAGCAATGCCTGATGCCAAACGCATATTCGACCCCGGACAATGACACACCCCTGTCCCTGTTCGTCCAAATAAGCCGATTTCGTCATCGTTTAGCTGTACACAATGGGCGTGCCAAACATCATTGCCGACAAATCCAACATCTTCGGCATATTGACCCGGACGCATCTTGAATTTTCCCAAGCTGTATTCAATATCGGAACGATTCTCGGCAAGATGGGTGTGTAGGCGAACATGATAACTACGGGCTAAAGCCGCTGATTCACGCATTAAATCCTGCGAAACGCTAAAAGGCGAACAAGGCGCAACCCCAATACGAAGCATGGAATAACGTGCGGCATCATGATAAGTTTCAATGACTCGGCGTGTATCCTTTAAAATAAAATCCTCTCGTTCAACAAGGCTGTCGGGTGGTAGCCCACCTTGGCTCTCGCCTACACTCATTGCCCCGCGTGTGGGATGAAAGCGCATTCCGATTTCTTGCGCGGCACGGATCGTATCTTCTAACCTGACATCGTTAGGATATAGATATAAGTGATCGCTGGAGGTCGTACAGCCCGAGAGAATCAATTCCCCCATCGCAAGTTTAGCAGATGTATAAACCATCTCTCCGGTGAGGCGTGTCCAGATGGGATAAAGCGCCTTCAGCCAGCCAAACAGTGCCTCATTCTGTGCCACAACGCGGGTGAGATTCTGATACATGTGATGATGCGTATTGATAAGACCCGGCAGCACGACATGATGACGCAAATCAAGGACTTCATCAGCAGATTCCGCCGCATCCTCACCTAATGCCGATGTCTCGCCGACAAATTCAAGTACACCGTCGCGGATGAACATTGCTCCATCACGGATTTCGCGACGTGCCGTATCCATCGTTATCAGGCTGTGAATATTTTTTATGAGCAGGGTCGTCACCGGAAACTCCTATCCAAGAAAGAATAGAAGTATAGGAGGAAGATAGACAGGGGCGCAAGACTTTACGCCCCTCAATAAACAGATTAGCGATGGCCGTTGCTTTTGTAGTTGCCGTTCAAATTATCAAGGTCTTTACGGCTTTTGAGTACTTCATCAATTAACCCATATTCAACGGCCTGCGCCGCTGTAAGATAAATATCGCGGTCAATATCATGTTCAATGATCGCCCGATCTTTTTTGGTATGATGCTCAAAAATATCGAGCAGTTTTTCCTTCAAGCGGGTTGTTTCTCTTGCCATAATCACTAGATCACTGGCTTGCCCCTGTCCGCCGCCGTGTGGTTGGTGCATATGTATGGTTGCATTCGGGAGGGCATAGCGCATTCCGGCGGCCCCGCCTGCCAAGATAATCGTGCCAAAGCTCGCCGTCCAGCCAATTGCGGCTGTACTAACCGGAGCGGAAATTTGCTGCATCGCATCATAAATCGCTAGGCCTGCATAAACCACACCACCCGGCGATTGGATATACATCTGCACGGGTTTTTGCGAATCCTCACGATCAAGGAAAAGCAACTGCGCTACGATCAGGTTCGCACTTTGATCGTTGACATCTGTGCCGAGCATGACAATACGCGAATTGAGCAGCAGCGAATAAATATCGTAAGCGCGTTCCCCTCGTCCTGTTGTTTCAATCACCATCGGGATAAAATTTTTTATCATTGAAAGTTTCCTTTATGCTAATGTAGGTAATCCAGCTATAACGGGCTGCTGTAGGGTGTGCCATTCACGCTGAATAGCGACTAAATCCGGGCTTACCCATTGGGTTAAGGCTTCTGTATTGGGGAAAATGCCAACCGCATCAGCTTGATGAGCTATCGCTTGTTTGACTCGTGCCATCACGTTAGTGGTCGCAATCATCATCCAGTCATCCGATGGAAAGGCCACGTAAGCAAGCATATCCTTACCCATACCGCCAAGATAAGATGCCGACTGAGGCCAATGAGCATCAAGCACGCCGATAACGTATTGAAGTTGATGAGTCGCAGCCTGTAAATCTGCTTGCACAAAGACTGTCGAAATTGCAGCAGCGACAATCGTTTGATCGTCGAGAGGAACGTAACGCAGCACTTCCTCAATCGCCTGCGCCCTTGAATACTGCCACGCTGCGCCGGAAAGGACTTCATTGACTGCACGTTTTATACCGCTGTAAGCATCGCTCATCACCAATTGAACGCCATCCAATCCGCGAGCGACCAAACTACTTAGGAACATTTGCCAAAATGCAGGATCATCCACGTTAGTTCCGACTTCAAATCCCAGCACGTCATAATCGCCCTTACCGCGCATCCCAACCGCCACCGCAACAAAACGGCGATCTTCTCTGACATGTGCTTCGATAACGTCTAACCAGATATAAGGATAGGCGACTTCCAGCGGACGTTCGCGAAAACGGGTGGCGATTTGGTCAAGGGTTTCGACAATTGCAGCAACTTCGCTTGGATGCGCCTCAGGAATATCTAGCTCATCCAGCAAACTTGCGATGTCTGCATAATCAGCCCCGCGAATGTAGGTTTCTTGAAGCAGCGCCAACAATGCAGGTTCAATGCCAGGTCGTATAAAATCCGGGTAATAGCTTCCACGACGAAGTTTGGGGATATGCAGCGTTACATCGCCAAATCGGGTGCGCCAAGACCGCTGGCGATACCCGTTACGATAGGCAGCACGACTGCTTGTGCGTTCATACGGGCTGGCCTCAATGCTGCGGCTGACTTCAATCTCCATCAGCAAACGCATCATAACGCTCAGTGCTTCGCGCATATAATCTTCATCAAGCGACAAACCCAATTCACGGAGATAAGCACGCAGTTCCATAACTCAACACCTTTTATTGCGCCAGCTTATCTCTAAGTAAACATCACTTGGGTTAACCGTTCAAGTTTTTACACCACATTTTATATATCTCTTACGTAAATGGCCCGGAGAAGGTCAGCAACCGCATGGGCATGTCTACTTTGAGCGCAGCCCGCATAACGGCAGCATGATCGAGGTCATGTTCCAAAGCCGACCATGCACATTCATAAATAGAGCCATAAGGCGTACCTAAACGCCGCTGGTTCAAGTCATCATCTGTCAGTTTGTTGAGCATTTCACGCAGCGCGAGATAACTGCCGTTGAATTCGCCCCAATTTTGAATCCATGAAAAATCGCGCCGCACAAGCGAGCGCTCCTCATTAAAATCATCAGTGGGTTCTTGAAAACCTTCAGGCAGAGCTTGCCCAGTCATTGTTGCAATACAACCAGTGAAATAGATACTCCAGTCTGCAAGATGCCCGGCAACGTCTTTGAGCGTCCATTGACCGCAGACAGGGAGCGTTTCCCGTTGGCTCAGGGGAACAAGGGCGATAGTCGCTAATAAATCGGCGTGCGCCGCCCGAAGCGATGCCATCAATATTGCTTTTGGGCCATTCCAACCTTCAAGATTATAGGTTTCGCGCCATACCCGCAAGTCATCCGCGTGTCCAGCATCGTGCTTGTGCCGCCACTCAACCCAGCCACTAATGAGTGGAGTCCCCCAAGAAAAAGTTAACTGACGATACAAATCTTCATCGGATAGTTCTTCAAAGGCGGAAAGGAACTTCAAACGTGCTTTTTCCAGATAATCCACCGAAAACTCCAGCGTCCAATCCTTAATTCGCGCTTGCAGGGCAATGTTGCGAACATCTAAATCTTCAATCGCTTCAATTTGATCTTCGCTGCCATTTAAGACAAGTTCAAGGCGCTCGGCGAAAAGGCGGTCATAATCGCCAATATGAGCTAGCACATTCGCCGCCGACCAATCAGAAAAAACAGGCATAGTCGTCAACGCTACCTCATCAATACCCATTAACCCGTGCAGCAGTCGTCCGCGTTCTGCGGCTAATCGCGCTAGAAGTAAGGCTCGTTCATTCATCAATTATTTTCCTGTGTCGGTCAATTTCCATGCCGCCTTAAGCGTATTTTTCATCAACATTGTGATCGTCATTGGCCCCACCCCACCCGGCACAAGCGTAATCGCCCTAGCTACCTCTTTGGCAGATTCAAAATCGACATCGCCCACATAGCGATAACCTTTTTCATCTTGGGGGGCATCGACCTGATTAGTGCCGACATCAATCACGACGCAACCCGGCTTGAGCCACTCCCCTTTGACAAAATTAGGCTTGCCAATAGCGGCGATGACTACATCCGCCTGTCGCACGATTTCCGGTAAATTTATTGTTTGGCTGTGACACATCGTAACCGTCGCATCAGCCTTCATCAACATCAGCGCCACAGGGAGACCAACAATATTGCTTCGTCCAATGACGACAGCATTCGCACCACGTAGAGTCGCACCAGCTTCGTCTAACAGCACCATACATCCTGTAGGCGTAGCAGGGGTAAAATACGGCTCACGCCCTTTCATCGCCAACAGCCCTACATTCACCGGATGAAAGCCATCGACATCTTTTTCTAAACTGACGAGGCTCAACACGCGATCTTCATCGATATGTTTTGGCATAGGAAGCTGAACCAGAATCCCATGAATCTTCGCGTCGTTATTTAAAGAAGTAACCGCCGCTTCCACTTCAGCTTGTGTGCTAGATGCAGGCAGCATAGACGCGACAGAATGGATTCCCGCGCTTTCACACGCACGGCGCTTCATGCGGACGTACATCGCCGAAGCAGGGTCATCCCCAACTAAGACTACCCCCAACCCCGGCATATCACCCGTTTTAGCCAAAAACTCTGCCGCGTCTTGCGCGATCTCCGTCCGCATTCGTGCCGCGACAACACGACCATCAATAATTGTTGCCACCATTGAAAGACCATCCACAAAATAAAAACTTAAGAAAAAACAAAGAAGCCTTAAGAGTAAACGTATCGGCGCTTTTTAATGACCCATCTAAAGGCTTTTCGCTCGATTCAGGATAGCACAGCGCATGAGTGAATGCGAATTTCAATCTTCCCCAGTTATTTGTAAACGGATTTGAACAACCCAGTACAAAATTAACCATACAAAGTTGGCATAATCGGGTAACATAATAGGAGGATAAAATGGCGAAAAATTATTGATTCGTCAATGTTCAGACAAGCCGATTAAAGGTTTAGAACTATGAATGAAATTATCGAATCACCTTCAGAAAATAGAGGACGAGGCCAAGCGTTGGTCGAATACGCGCTGATTTTGGCGCTCGTCGGTATTGCTTTCGGCATCGCACTGGCGGCGACTGGCCCAGCAATTGGCAATGTCTTTAGCAATACGGTCTTTAACTTGCTAGGCGGTACGCCTCCCGGCGAAGGCCAAGCCATCGGCGGCCCAGAAGAATTCTGGCTGACGGTCACTTATGTGGCGGCAAATCCCCAAGAGGAACGAGCGCTGCCAACGCGCACACGCCCTCCTGCGACGTTTACCGTTACACCTGGCCCCTCACCGACCCCATCGCCAACCGTCCCTACCAGTACACGCGCTCCAACCAATACGCCGCAACCGACACCGACCTCATTGGATGTTAGCGCAGTCGCTCAGTGGAAAGACGAAGCCAATCCGCATGAAAATACCGTCACGGATCCAGAAAATTGGCGTGTGGGATCAAGTTTCTTCTTGGGAACAGACGACTGGTGCGGTGATTATTACCCCAACACTAGCCTTACGGGGACACCCATCACAAAATGCAATCGTGAATATGGCCCTGCTAAACAAAGTAATTTGGCTTTTGATTGGCTCGATAACAGTGGGCCTATTACCAGTTGGCCTAGCCCTGTAGCCTATAATGCTTTTTCAGCACGTTGGACACGCCCCATCTGGATTGATCCTACGAGTGTTCCAGGAGGCACAACCAGCGTAACCGTCATTTTTAACATTACGTATGATGACGGAGTGCGCGTTTGGTACGATTATGCGCCTGGCTGTGCTGGCGGCGTAGCAAGTGGTGGCGCACCCAGCGGGACACCTGCCAATCCGTTGACTTACGCCACTGGCTGTTTGATTGTCGATGACTGGAACACTGGCGGCGGCAGTATCTCGGTTGCGCGTCAAGTTCCCGTAGGTGTTCCACTAGACCCTATCACCATCCACCGTTTGCAAGTGGATTATTTTGAAGATGCAGGCACAGCCAACATCTCGGTCACTTGGTCAGTCGCACCTAACCCGGATGATCGAAACCTTGCATCCGGCGCAGCAGATTGTAACTGGGGACGTACCCAAACCAGTAATTCGCTGCAATCACCTACCTCAAACTGGCTGTGGGAAGAATATCGCAATGGCGACTTCCGCACCGGGATGCGCTGCTACCTCGAATTCCGAGGCTATGTTGTTATCCCGCCGGAGATGAGCGCGCCGCAGTTCGTTTATTGGGATGTGTGGGATATGCAAGGCCCCGGCACAGCCCAAGCTGGTTGGCTGGAGGTCGCTGAATACGTTGAACAAGCCCCGGCAGGTTCACGAGTGGTTGATCGTCCGGCGATGACGTGGACACGAGTCAATCTACGCCAGAGCAGCAGTACCAACTATAATTGGACACGCAACGTCGTTGATTTAACCAACGTCGGTGGACGAGACTTCCGCAACAAAAAGGTGGCCTTCCGCTTCGTGATGGAAAATCAAGGCGGCGGTACCGGTATTCGCCGTTGGTACATTGACGATGTTGAATTCCGTCAGGCGACCCCACGTCCCGATATCGTCATCGGTGCTGGCACCGGCTCCCCCGCCCTCGGCAGCTATGTATATAATCCCGCTGGCGCAAACAGCTATTGGGACTTAAATTCAGATCAAAAGCAAGACTTTATCACCAGCGTCGGTTGGGATTTAACGTCAACCAATGTTGCTGGCGCAGGCGGCATGTCTTGGGAACAAAGCCCCAACACCAACTATGCGCGTTTCGTAGAAACACCGGCGCTTGGTACGAATCAAAATCAGATGCGCGCCCATTTCGTCGAACTGAACGGCTGGGTTGATGTCAGTGGCTCGACCCCTGACCGAGAAGGCGAAACTGGACAACCTATCCTCACCTTCTATCACGGTTTCACGATAGGTCGTTACACCGGGTTAGAATTGCAATATTCAACCACCCCCTACGGCTTGGGACCTGCTGTATGGCAAGCTGTACCCGATCCTGACCCACTTATCACTTTTCCGGCAGGTCGTATCATCGACTCGAACTCCGCCATCGACTTAACAAGAGGCATGGAAGAAAAAACCGTCAATCTGGCAGGTATTCCTGTGCAGCGTTATCGCTTGCGGTTTGCTATGATGGTGCGAGCAGATGCTACTCCACGCGATGGCTGGTATTTAGATAATATCTACCTAAATCGACTGGGGCGACCCCAGTTCCTCGATTATCCATTTATCGATGGTGCGGAACTCGGTGTAAACAATTGGCTGCTTAGCAATCAATGGGCGCGCGATCAGAGCGTGGCATGGGAAGGCCAACATGCCTTCACCGACAGCCCCGGCACCTATGCTGACGGCACACAGGCCACCTATGCCAACAATAACAATTCCACTTTCCGTTTCGCGTGGCAGATCGACTTTAACAACGACACGCCGGAAAATCTCTTGTTGACTAATCGCAATACCGCTGGCGGCAATAACAATCCCGCCGCACCCGGTACACGGGCGGGTCCTGCTGTCAACCCAGTGATGTCCTTCTGGCATAGACGCATCTTGAACGCCAATGACAATTTATTTGTGGAATGGCGCAAAGCAACTGAAAACGATACGCAATGGAAAACGCTTTGGGCATATACCAATGGCATGACCCCGCTGCGTGCCACAACCGATGGCCGTTGGAGTCGTAATGTCTCTTGGGAATACGTCTGGATTGATCTCCAGCCGATAACCAGCACCTTTACCGATCTTGTTAACCTGACAGACGATGATGTCCTCGTCCGCTTCCGTTTAAACACCGATAACAGCAATACAACAGATGATGGTATCTATCTGGACATGATCCGCCTTGAAAATCGGGTGGATATTTCTCATAAATTGTGGCCGGGTGTAGAAAATCGCACGATTGGCGCAACAGCCTACGGGAATGGCACGAGCGCAACCTACTTTGACGATTTTGATGGGCCTGCCAGAGCCGATAACTGGCTGCAAGGTGGCGGATGGCGGCCAGAAAGCTGGGAAGCAAATAACGGCATTTATGGGCTGCATGACAGCACGGGTGTTTTGTACCCAGTTGGGTCAGCGGCACCTGTCGGGGCGCAAACAATGGCACCCACGACACCCATTGATTACAACATGCCGCCTACTGGGAACGGTGTACCGCAGTTCTTCACACAGTTGCCTAATGACTTTAATCCGACCAGCGCACCAAATGGCTTGGTGCTGACACCGCATGACAGCTTCCAAGTCTTGGAACTCATTCCAACGATTGACTTGCGGGCGACGGATGTGGCGGAAAAACCAACACTCTATTTCTGGAGTCGCTACGATATAGGTGCAAATGACCGCATCTCGGTACAAATCTCCACCGAGTTAGCTGGCGATAACACCGCTATCAATACGCAAATGGCAACTTGGTGCCGCAACGCTACGCTCTATCAATGCTATGACCATTATCGTGGTTGGAGCGAATGGACGAATACCTCCTTTAACATTACAGGCGGTTCCAGCCGCGCCAGCAACTGGACATGGACACGCGGGCAGATCAACCTGCAACCCTATGCAGCAACAGCGCTCGGCGCAGGCGGCACAGCCGGTAAGCGCATCCGCATCCGCTTCGTCATGGACGCGCTGGATAATGCCACCAACCGCGACGGCTGGTATATTGACCAAGTCAGTATTGAAGCCCGTCGGGATGGCCCACTGCGGAGTGTCTCGCCAATTGCATCAAGTGCTTTTCTCGATAATGCGCGTAACTTGAACAATTGGATTCCCGAAGGCTCTTGGGGGCTTGATCCTGAAGTCTACTTCGGCGCAGGCGGCGGCCCAGCCACACTTGGCACTTGGAATGAATACTTCTGGAATGGCTCTGGCACTTGGGGCAACACACAAGCCGATGCCTTCTTGGATACACGCCGAGGCGCAGTGACTTCGGATGCCAGCCGGACAGTTGCGAATGTGAACTATGACATTCGCCGTAATTCCCCTCGGCCAGGGATTAACGCCGATAAATTTGTCGGACGCTGGACGCTCATAACGCCTGTAATCGGCACAGCCGGCGTTCAACAAGGCGATTACTCCTTCATCACGATCTCGGATGATGGTATACGCATGAAGTATGAGTTGATTGACGGCAGCGGCAACGTCATTGATGCCGACCCACGAACGATTTCTCCCGGTAATCAACCCGTGCCAGCCGCAGGAAACCAAACGGGTGCGATTGAACTCAGCGAGTGGAATTTGATCTATAACTGGACAGATCACGGCCGTACCGCAGATATGGGCAGCGCTTCCTTGCGGAATGGGAATCGCTATCGCATTACTGTCGAGTGGTATGAGAAAGACTCTGATACGGTTCTAATCATGACTGTCGGCGGCAGCAACTTCTCCTTCACGGATAGCCCTAAACAAGGCGCGGGACCCGCTTTCCCGGATATTGCCGCTGTACCACGCGCAAACTCGTCCCTCATTATGGATGGAACGCTTGACCTGCGTGGCACTACCAGTCCCGTCTTCCAGTACCGCACCCTATACGAACTGGAAGGGGCAGCCAACGCTGAAGTCTCAACGGATGGCGGCTTCACTTGGACACAGACCGGTTTTACCGATGCACTGGGAGCAGATACCAACTTCCAAAGCGGGGGCTTCTCAAACACTACCCTTGTCCCAGTAAGCAACACAAACTGGGTTATCCGGCGGCATAACCTCACCCGCTATATCGATACGCAGCTTATGATCCGCTTCCGGCTTGATCGTAACAGTGTGGACTGCCTGAGTCGTGATAACACTTGTACCACCTCGGCAAGTAACTTCAACCAGAACCGTTACTATGTCAGTTGGTGGATTGCAGATATTATCGTTATACAACCCTGACGAGTAGGGGACTTTACTTGAGAAACGCAGGGGCGCACAATCTGGTGCGCCTCTGTGTTTTTAATCCAATCTCTATAGTGCGAATGCCCATCTGCTGCTAAACTAAGGTGACTGCTGTTTCTAAGGGGTAAGGACAACCACATTTTGGACATTTCAAGAGAGCGACTTGGATTGTTATTCGCACTGGTGGGACCAGGCGGCGTTGGTAAAAATACGCTGATGAATCGCGTTCTAGGACGAAACGAGAATCTTCATCAACTGCCAACCGCCACCACCCGTCCCATACGCCAGAGCGAACAACATGGGCGTGAACATTTATTCCTCACACAGGATGAATTTCAGCGTTTGATCAATCAAAAGGCCTTATTAGAATATCAAGAAGTACGCCCCGGTCAGTGGTATGGAATGCCGCGTACCGCTATCGAAGAAGCGATTGATGATCGACGTGACTTAATCGCCGATATTGAAGTCTATGGCGCAACCATCCTCCGTAATACGTATCCCGAAAACGCCCTTTTGGTCTTCATTGCCCCCATATCAATGCAAATTTTGGCAGATCACATGCGTGAGCGTGGCAGCGATGAGCAGAATATCGCTGACCGTATGAAAAGGGCTGAAATGGAAATGACCTATGCCCCAACCTGCGATTATCTGATCGTCAGCGATTCGCTTGATGATGCCACTGAAGAACTTTATGCCATCATTACTAACGAGCAGCGTGGGCAAGCGTCCTCAAATACTCCCCTCAAAACGTCTTATTCTGTGAGAGTTTCTGCGCTTTATGGGTCTGAGATGCTCACTAAAACAGACACCGCCGTGCCTTTAATGGCGACGATCACACGTAGAGAAAGTCCACAAACAGCCGCTTTCCGCCTTATTGCTGACCATCTTGGGATTAATCCCGCTGCTGACGACTTGACCTATCAAGCACTCGACCATGCCGCTCCTGTCCAAATTCATTATGACCCTGCTCAAGCGGTCTACAATGTTACTTATCATTACGTCTACACCCTCACGGAACGGGTCACAGTGCCGACGGGTTATACTTGGAAAAGGATTACCTGATGTCGATGTCGCTACGAGAACTTTATTTGGCATACGGTGCCGCTTTAGCCGACGACGGCATTCCACTGCATTTCGGCGATTTGAAAACGGAATATCATGCCGCGCTGGAAAATGCTGTTTTGCTTGACCGCTCCCACGAAGGACGATTCACCCTTGCAGGGGAAGATCGCTTTAACTTGCCGCATCGCATGTCCACCAACGATATGCTCAATATGCAATTGGGTGAGGTACGCCCGACCATCTTCACCAATCCGAATGCGCGAATTCTTGACCGGGCGGATGTCTTTAATTGGCAACCGGAGTCTATTTTGATGATGACGGGGCCAGGTCGTGGAAGTGCTTTGTTTGATTATCTTCGCAAACACATCTTCTTTAATGATAAAGTCCGCATCAGTGATGTTTCTGCCACCACAGCGCAGTTTGCGCTGCATGGGCCGCAAGCCGATTCCATCATTAAAGCGATAACGCCCAATGCAGAGGCAATTTCAGAGGCAGCAGGCTTCTGGTTTTCACTCAATGAAGCCAATATTTTTGTAGGACGGCTTAAACCCTACTCAGGCAGCCATTGGACAATTATCGCCCCAATCGATCAAGCTGCTCAAGTTTGGCAAGCCTTGATGCACGCAGGGGAGCCTTTCGGATTGATTCCGGCGGGCGGATTGACCTTTAATACGCTGCGAATCCGTGCAGGGCGAGCCGGCGTTGGACGCGAGTTAAGCACGGAATATATCCCACTTGAAGTCGGTTTATGGGATGAAGTCAGCTTTAGCAAAGGCTGCTATACCGGGCAGGAAATCATCGCCCGGATGGAAAGCCGCAACCGTTTGGCGCGTACTCTCGTAAACATTGTTTTAGAGGCAGCTATTGATGCCCCTGCCGAAATTTATCATGAAGGCAAAAAAGTCGGCACACTCACTAGCAGCGCCGTTTCGCCCGATGGCAAACGCTTTGGGATGGGTGTAATCAAAACCGGGTTGGCGAAAAAAGGCACACGCTTAATTATTTCAGGTCACGCTGCATCTGTCGGGGAACGTCTCGGCGTACAACCTACTGCCATCTTAGAAGAAGAAGACTAATCTTTAGGTACCAAAGGATGCGCTCTATGCGTTTAAACATTATTCTAAGCGCAGTCTTAGCCTTGGTTGTCATTATACTATTCCCTATCGGTATCTGGGCAGTAGCGGCTTCAGATACATTTCTTTCAGCAGACACCTATAAAAATGGGCTTGCCAGCCAAAATTTATATGATGACTTTGCACCTGTCGCCCTACCCGCCATCGCAAGAGCTGCCGAAGCCGATGGTGCATCGTCCCAAATGATCGTCATTATCAACAACATCCGAGACAGAATTGGTGAAGAAGCCTGGCGCGAAATCGCCAATAAACTCATTCCCCCCGATTGGCTGCAAATCCAAGTCGAAGGGGTCATTGATACTGTTTTTGATACAATGGGCGGTGCAGAAATACCTGATATTGGGGCAGTGATCGATTTTCAAGGGCTGCGTAATCGCTTAACTGGGGCAACCGGAGACGAAGTGATTAATCAGATTATCGAGTCTGCACAAGATTGTACAGCAAGCGAAATTAACCGCTTAGAAAGTTACACATCACACGACACATCAAGCCTTCCGATTTGCCACCCACCCGAGAATTTAACTTCAACATTGCAAGGTGCTTTACAAAGCGAATTTGTCCGTCTTTCTGACGAAATTGCCCGTTTACAAGATAATCCAGCCACATTCATGACAAGAAACGGAGGCGACGATCAAGTTCTACGACTGCTCACAGAAACCTATCAACAACTGTTGAGTTTGGCGTATTTATGTCCATTGGGGATACTCGCCTTAATTGTGACATTTGCGGTGAGGTCTTTTCAAGGATTCGGACGCTGGATTGGCATTACGTTAATCATCGTTGGCATCTTAGCATTGTTACCCTTGCCCTTTATCCGCGTGAGCATCGCCGATGGAATCGCGGAACTTATTTCGTCGTCTGCCGAGACTTTAGAAACACGAGTCTTCCAGACTAATTTGGCGGCGGGACTACTGCTTTCGGCATTTAATGAATTTAGTCAGCCCGTGCTTCTGCAAGGCTTCGGCTTTATTGTGCTAGGTGGCTTCTTGCTCAGCATGATTGCGTGGCAAAAACGCCGCAAGATCACGCCTTTGATGATGACGGCAGATGGGCAGCTCTATTCACCTACAACCGGACGTTTTGTGGGTACGGTTACACCTTCAAGTATGCACCGTCCACCCGATCAATAAGGGGAATAATGTCCTTTTAAAATTCGGGCGGTGGACTATCAAAAAACAATGCCCACCACAACTTCCACGATTCCGGTTTGGGGGGTGTTGTTTCAACATCCATCATAGGCAATGGTGTCGGTTCAGGGGCAAGGCTTTCTACACCCAACGGCACAGGGACGACTAAGATTTCTCCGGGGCGGAACATTTTACCGTCACTCCGCGCCCACTGTTCCACATAAGAATCATCCATTGCATAATCACGTTCAGCGATCAAACTGCCTTGCTCAACACGCAAATCCGCAATTTCTGTCTCTACATTTTCATAGAATTGTTGCAGGGGCTGGCTGGCAGCGATACGACTACTCAGGGTGATGCCAAGCGCCATACCTATCGCCAGAATCGCCGCGAACATAAACTGCACACCGGAAAGCTGCCCCCGTCGGCGGTCTTCACGCGGTTTAACCTCACGCTTTGCACGTGATTTAGGCGGTTGTTCTTCTTGCGCCATCTTGTTTTGACCAACATCCCAAGCAAGAAATATTAAAACACTATTTTACCCGGAAAACAAAAATCCGACCAAAATGCCGGATTTTTGCTGTGCCGAAGGTGGGAGTCGAACCCACACTCCAAAAAAGGAACTACGCCCTGAACGTAGCGCGTCTGCCAATTCCGCCACTTCGGCGTGGATGAATGTAAGAGAAATTTTAGCAGAGAACTGGCTCATGTCAATATCAAAATATCCAATGATAGCGGGTTTCCTTTACCTGATCTCACCTGAGATGTAGGGGAAATCAACGGGTTTATGCACCGAATGACCATGCTATAATGGACAGCTTGAGTTGGAAAATGAGTTGGACAGGTTGTTATGCGACGCTTTATTTCTCCCTTTATCTTCATTTGCCTCTTGCTGCTTTTATCTATCATGCCAACTATCATCACAGGGCAGGCAACGACTAATGTGTTTGCCGAGGCAGTAGGTCAGGCAAATTTAAGAGCGACTCCCAATACCGAAGCACCCTTACTAGGGCAAATCGGAGCTGGCACACGTTATCCCGTCATTGGACGGAGCGAATTCTTTCCTTGGGTGCTTGTTGCCAACCCAGCATCACAGCAGCCGATTGGGTGGGTATTTCTCGATCTGGTCACGATTACAGGCGACCTCAACACCCTTCCGCTGTCAACCCTTGATGTAAGCAGCACACCTCTTATTACCCCACAAGCAAGCGCGGCTGGTATTACTACAAGTTTACCGACAGGAACGCTACGCCCCGGTGGTGCCGCTGGAGGCCAGCAAGATAACGAAATCCCAACGGCAACACCCGATTTTAATATAACTGGGATCGTTACGGGCGAGATCAACATTCGTTATGGGCCGGGCGTAGAATATCCGCGTATTGGCGGTGGCCTACAAGGAGATCGCTTAGAAGTTACCGCATATCACACCCAATTTCCCTGGGTGCAAGTCCGGCTGCCAGAATCCCCTAATGGGTATGGATGGGTCGCTATTGAACTACTGCAATTTGAAGGTGATCCTCTCACATTGCCCCCCGTTAGCCAGACGACCTTTAACTTACCGACACTCACACCAACCGCGCAGGCCGCGCAAATCAGTTCACTGCCGGGTCAGTCCCCTGTACCACTCAGTCCAGCGTTTCAGACATTGGGCGATCAAGCATGGAATTTAATCTTAGAAGCAGGCTTCCAGCCGGAACTCAGCCGTATGGGAGCGCTTTATATTCAGGATTTGCGTACTGGTGAAGCGATTACTTTCGGCAACACTATCGCCTTCAGCGGAACCAGCATTAACAAGATCGCCATCTTAACGGAGCTGTTTGCAGTGCTAAACAGTATGCCTAATCCAGCAGAAGCCGTCGATATTGCCAATACCATGATTTGCAGCGAGAATTCTGCCACAAATCGCTTATTGAGCCTGATTGGAGGCGGCAGTGCATTAGATGGCGCAGACCGGGTGACACAATTCTTGCAGCAGTTGGGTCTTAGAAACACCTTTATTGCCGCACCTTATGACACCACGAATGCCCTCGCCAGCGCAACCCCTGCCCCACGCCAACCGAGTATCCCAGCCAGCACGGCTGACCAATCACGCGCTAATCCTGATCTTGTCAATCAGCTCACGGTGGATGAGATGGGTTGGCTGCTGGGGAGTGTGTACCAATGTGCAGTTAATAACAGCGGCCCATTATTAGAGCGCTTTCCCGATCAATTTACCTCACAAGAGTGCCAAAAAATCGTGGACGTAATGAGTAATAACACCGTCGATGCCCTGCTCAGGGCAGGCTCTCCAGCAGGGACTGTCGTCGCCCATAAGCACGGATGGATTGAAGACACGCATAGCAATGCCGCCTTATTCTTCACCCCCGGCGGCGATTATGTGATCGTTATGGTGCTGTATCAACCCGAATTCCTGAACTTTTTAGAGTCACTCCCTTTAATGGCGGAAGTTTCACGCAGTGTTTACAATTACTATAATCCTGACACATCGCTTTCTGCCATTCGTGACGGCTACATCCCGGACACAGAAACTTGTGACGATTACAGCCCGACCTTGATTGATGAGTTAACTTCGCCCGTTTATGCCTTACCTATCACCCCCCGCCCCACATTGCCGAGGCCGACAGCTAACGCTACATCTACACCGCCGCCCGTCACCCCATCATCAACATCAGACGGGGTTATTACACCCACACCGACACCACTGGGCTAATTTGCGGAATAAAAAATGCAGGGGCAACATTTATGCCCCTGCACTCAGCACTATATACTCAGAACTCAGCACTTTTTAAGATCAGCCTTTGACCGCGCCTTGCGTTAACCCACCGACAATTTGATCTTGCAGGAGCAGATAAACAATCACAATTGGCGTAGCAGCAATCAACGCCCCAGCGGCAAACTTACCCCAATTAGAGCTGAACTCCGCACTAACGAAGCTAAATAAACCCACCATAAGCGTGAAATTGTCTTTATCGCGCAGCAAAAAGCGTGCCAAAACAAATTCGTTGAATACGCCGACAAAGGAAAGTACGCCCACCACCGCTAGAATCGGCCTGACCAGGGGGAAGATCAGCATCCAGAAGGTCTGGTCATGGGTTGCGCCGTCCACCATAGCGGACTCATCAATATCGCGTGGAATTGTGTCGAAGAAGCCCTTCATCAGCCACGTATTAATACCCATCGCGCCGCCTAAATAGACCAAGATTAAGCCACCCAAGCTGTCTAGGCCAAACAACTTGAGGAAACCCCAGTCGATAAATGATAGGAACGGCAGAACTTGTGGGATCACATCTGCCAAGCGTCCAATTTGCTGCAACATCAAAAAGAGCGCAACAAACGACAGCAGATTCGGGAAAACCTGAATAAGCAAAATTCCTAGCAAAAGTGAACGCCGTCCAGAAAAACGGAAACGCGAGAAAGAATAGGCCGCTAACGCGCAAATCGTTACGGAAAGGATAGTGCTAATCGTGGCGACAAAGATCGAATTAAACATCCAGTTCCAGAAGGGGAAAATATCAATTTCGTCGACCAACAGTGTGCGAAAATTGGTGAATAAGTCGCTCACGCTGTCCACGCCTTGCGGAATCAGGCTGCGGGTAGAGAGAGTGCCTCCCGGATTGAACGCGGCAGACACGACATAGATTACCGGATAGATCGCGAAGATAACCGCTATCCCGATAATAAACATGCGAACACTTACACTGATTATTCGCTCACGCTGCGACATGACCATCTTGGATTCTTCATGTTTATTTTTACTCTTGGGGGCGGGTGCAGTGGTACTAGACATTTGCGCCAGACTCCTCCCAACGCCGCGTGAATCGGAATTGGAACAACGTTATCGCCGCGACGATGACAAAAATAATGATCGTAATAGCAGATGCATACCCATAATCCGCACCACGCCCACCGCCAAAGGCCAGACGATAAGTATAGCTAATGAGGATATCCGATTGCCCTGCTGGTGTGATTGTTCCCTCAAAAGGCGGTCCACCTGCATTAAATGCTTCGATAATCAGGTAGTTGTTAAAATTGTAGGTAAAAGACCCAATCAGCAACGGCCCCATCGTAATGAGCAGCAGTGGCAGCGTAATCTGCCAAAAACGCTGACCTGGTTTCGCACCATCGACAGCCGCAGCCTCATAGACTTCTGAGGGGATGGCCTGCAATGCACCGCTACAAATGAGCATCATGTAAGGATAACCCAACCACAGGTTAACGAGCAGAATACCCGCCTTAACGCCCCAAGGGTCGGTGCGCCAGCCGATATGTAAGCCGATGCTGTCTAACGCCGTAGCGATTACACCCAAATTCGGGTCAAGCATACCGCGCCACACCCCAATTGCGATGATGCCCGGAATCGCATACGGTATAATCAATAATGAACGTAGAATTTTTCTGCCTGGAATCGCGGGATCGTTTAACACCATCGCCATAAACAAGCCCAGAGTAAATGTCGTTAAAACCGACATCAGGGCGAATGTCACCGTCCATGCAAACACTTTGACTAATGGGCCACTCAAGCCAGGATCGTTAATCAGGCGATCAAAGTTTCTCAAGCCAATATTCACTTGATAACCCGGCGAAAGCGGATCACCGCCGCGTTCTGGAAGAAAATCGCCAGTCGAATTGTCGGCGACATAAACAGTGCCATCCTGTTGATTGGTGATCGAGTCGGTATTTTTGTCGTAAACAAACTGCTGCCCCAGCGGACGTGCCGCTTGCCTGCGTCCCTGAATACCAGCAGTATCCTCATCTTTGCCGAAAACAAGACTTTGCACCTCTCCAAGTGCCTGTGTCCGTGCTGCTGGGTCAAGCTGGGAATACCCTTCGTAGGTCGCAGGAGGTTCCGCTAGCACCTCTGCAATCTCGATAATCGGTGAGTCAACAGGTGCAAAAGCTGCTACTGGTGCGCCACTTTCGTCTTCGCCAGCCAACCAGAGTGCATAATTGCCGTCTTCGTCACGGAACAACGTCCACTCATAAAGAAGCGCCCCATCGGGGACATACTGCCTCGCTTCAATCAGATCAACGGCCTGACTTTTCGTTAAAATATGGCCGTCAGAACGATTGGTAAAAGCGGTCAAAACTGTGTAAATAACCGGATAAATCACCAGCAACGTAATTAATGCGAGGCCGGGTGTCATCCATTTTATTGGGAACAAGCTAGGCACTAACACAAAAATATTTGCGCCGATTGTGATGACCGCAAAAACAAGCGCTAACCCCGGATTACCATCTTGTAAAAAGCCATAAACTAAAATTAGTGCAAATGCGTCTAAGATCATGAGGCCAAAATAACGCAGACCGATGACCACAATATTTGTGTCCTGTTTTGAAAAGGCCAGGCCCCCTTTCGGGTACCCGGCCTTAGATGCGGCAGCGCTCATAATCTGGCCTTAGTTAAAGGCTTCAGCGTTGTTCACGCTGTCTTGAACACTATTGCTATTGCTGTTAAAGCGGAAGGAAACTTCGGTTTCTTCAGCCAAAGACAGCGCAACATTAGCGCCGGGGTATGAACGTTCCCAACCACCGTTAATCGCAACTTTCCATTCATAATCGCCAGCCGGGAGTGTGACGGTAAACGACCACTGCCCACCACCATCATTGGTCATGAAAGTGGTTTCGCAAGCCGGGTCCCATTCACCAGGGCAGCCCGCTTCATCTTGAAGACTACCAACCAACGTCACGCTTTCAATCGGGGCGCTCATGCCTTCAATTGAAGTGAGAATTTGGGTTTGTGCATCGTTAAAGGAGGCCACTGGGTCGCTGCCCGTGCTGATAAGCGTTTGTGAGTTACCGGCTGCGCTCCACACCGCGCCCATTTCGGGGATAGCAGGCATGGGAATAGCATTCTCACCTGCTGCTACGAAGGCGGCTGCCGTCGGGAAAGCGCTGGTATCCACTGCTGTCCACGCCGGGATACGGCCTTCGGTCTCGAACAACTGCTGCATCACTTCATCGGTGGCAACATATTCATACAAGAAGGATTCCGCCAACAACTGCTTTTCACTGAAAGCGCTGATGATGAAGCCCTGCCCACCAGCGAAGGGTGAACCAGCATCACTAATACCTTCTGCACCCGGAATAGGGTCAATCGAGAAATTAATGCCTGATTCTGCCAATGCATTCGACTGCCAAGGGCCCGTCACAAACATCGCCACGTCGCCAGCATTAAATGATTCTTGCAGGGCGGTTGTATCCCAAGCAGGGGTCATGAGGCCAGCAGTATACATATCCGCCATCCACTGCGCCGCTGCCAAGCCACCTTCGCTCGCCCAGCCTACATTACTGGTGTCGAAGCTGCCATCCTCATTCTGACCAAAAATATAACCGCCGAAAGCAGAGATAATCGGGAAAGCATGGAAAGCATCACCTGTCTGCATCACGAACCCGTATTGGGAAGTACCATCTGCGACCAAAGCAGCGGAAGTTTCGGCAACTTGCTGCCAGGTCGTTTGGGGTTCCGGCACCAAATCAACATTGCGGACAAAAGCGACATTTTCAGTCGCATACGGCATACCCCAAACTTGATCTTCATAAGTGAAGAGATTAACCGCCGCTGGGTAGAATTGCCCTTCAAACTCACTCAGATCAAACGGAACAATCGCGCCGTTACGAACCAGCAAGCCAACATGGTCGTGGGGGATGATACCAATATCGGGACCTTCACCAGCAGGGCCGGCAACCAACAATTGATCGCGCACATCGCCCAGTTCAACTTGTTGAATTTCTACGGGAACACCAAATTCAGCAGTGAAGGCTTCGGCCAACGGTTGCAAAATCGGGGCGCGGCGACCATCTGCCCAAATGATGAGTGCATCGTCTTGCGCCAACAATGGAGCGACGCTGCTCAAAGCGATTACTGCGAGAAACAATACGGCTAATAACACTCTGTTGCGTTTCATTAAATTCTTGCCTTTCAAACAATTGTAAAACTTATACTCAGATATTTGCCATCGTAGGGCATTACCCTCTGGTGACGCACCAAATTTTGGTAGCCCTTATTATAGCGAACCTCCCATCTTGTCAAAGGAGTTGCTTCTGGAAATCAGCGCTTTCTATTGGGCTATTTGCACGAACTTTTGCCCAAAAAGGCGCGAATTTTATGTGAGTTAAACCTTTAACCTAAATTATTAAACGGCATTGACGGATGGACATAAAAGCCGCAAGTAATCCCATGTGTAAATTCCAGTTTGATGACCATCGTCCCAAGTAGGTTGGATGGCATAATTGCCAACCATCTGGATCTGCGTTACTGCATAAGATCGGGCAGGGATCAGCTTAAGAATATCATCTGGCGCATGGGCCGCCCCCATAAATTGATGACCACCCCGGCACTCGACACAGGGACACGCTTCACGTAATTGCGGCAGCGGATAGCGGCATTCCGCGCCGTCTGCCCATTGAATTTCAAGATACCCCTCAGTTTTGTTGAGGGTAATGCCAGTCGGTTTCGCATCCATTTTGTGCTTTCACAATCTAGTTAAAAGAGGCGAGGGTTTCTCGCCTCTTGATTAAAAGTGCATAATTTTAGGGGCATCCATCCAGATCACGCCATTTGTCAATCGTATGTTCCACCAGATATGTGCCATCCGGTTGTGCCTCGCCCAAATCGTCGAGATTAATCGTCAGGAGGCGATCCGCAATTTCTTCGCAGTTCTCCCCCTTTTCCACTGCTTCCCACCCACCGCGCACAAACTTATAATGTAGATTCGCGCCTTCCGAAAATTGCAGCGTGACCGTCCACTGATTTTCACCAACTGAGACAAGGACAATCCCAGTCGGATTCCACAACGGGAAATCGCTGCTGCCAAAGTCCCCCGCAACATACACATCGCTGTTGGTGGTAGGCGGCACATTGACGAGAAGCGTCACCGCGATTAAGCCGCGCTCGATGAAGACTTCATTGCTTATCGCACCTTCGGAAACATTATAAGCACGGTCAATCGCGGCTATGGAATAGGTGTAAGTCGCGCCATCAAAAGCGCTGGTATCGGTGTAAAGGCTTACATCCGCCTGAACGTCAAATGTCATTGTGCCATCAAGCCCGCTGCGCGTAATCCGGTAGATAGCAACATCTTCATCAGCAGCCGGATTCCACGTCATAATCACATCGCCCGGAGCAGCGTGGGTAATGGTGAAGTTAGTTGGTGCTTCGGAGGCGGTCACGTCATCAGATGCTTCGACAACGATTGTTGGAACAGCACCCGTGCTAGGAAGTACCGCTTGTGTCCAATGCAGTCCTCTATCCACGCTAAAACGGGCGACGATTTGATATTCTCCAGCAGCTTGTGGCGATAACGCAGCACGATAAACGGGGGCATTATCCCGATCAAAAACATACGCCATAGGTGTCCAGACCACATCCGCTTCACTTTGATCTGATCGGATCAAGGCAGTTTCCGCGACGATCCCCCGCTGTTCATGACCCGTCATCGCGCTTTCAGCAACACGCACAATCGCCTCGACATCAACCGTTGTACCATATTCGAGGGCAACCGATTCCGCAATGATCGGTTCTATTGTGGCAGATGTAATTTGATACGCTGGAACGGCTTCAATACCTTCGCTCATCGCGTCTCTTAAGCCAAATTCACTCACGCTGGCAACCGCATAAAAATACGCGAAGCCATTTTCGACTGTGTTATCAGTGAAAGAGGTTTCCACCGTTTCACCAATTTGCACAAATCCACCGACGGCAACTGGACTGCGATAGACGATGTATCCGGTTGCATCCTCAATCACTTCCCAATTGAGCGCCACTGTGCTTGGTTCCGCTTCCGCAGTTAAATTGGTAGGCGATTCAGGTGTAGCAAATGACAAATCTGGCACCCCTGCTGAAAGCCACATATTGCCGCTGCGAGGTGCAACCGTTAGATTGGTTATCCCCTGCTCAGTGAAAAAATCAGTGGTAAAGTCGCCTTGATTAAACAAAGCCTGCATCGTCAAATTGTTGGGTAGAAGGGACGCAAAGTTTAATTCGACGGTTTGTTCATCACTGCTCGTATTCAGGACAACAAGCGCCGCATTACCCGCTTCTGCATCAATACGGGCATACGCATAAATGCCGCGTTCATCATCTGTTATGAGTGTAACCATATCACCATTACGTAAGGCTGTATTTGTCTGCCGTGCCTGACCCAATGTTTGATAATACGTCAGCATAGCCTCGTCAGGCGCAGGGTAGAAATCACCTTCTTCATCCGGCCAAGGATATGGCGCACGATTGAACGGATCATCTTGCAGGTCAATATCGGGTGCATCCAGCGCAATTTCATCGCCATAATAAATAGTGGGTGCGCCGGGGAAGGTAAACTGTACTAACGCCGCCAACTTGAGCGCGTCTTGACTGTTATCGAGCGCGAATAAAGCACGAGTCGTATCATGACTGTCCACAATATTCATCATGGCACGGTAGGCCATCGGCGGCGTATCTTCTTCCACAGAACGCATCGCAGCCTCAAATTCGCTCGGCCTTAATCCTACAATCACGCCATCGTTATCAGTAAAATCATTTCCTCGCGCAAAACCGATCAATGCCCGACGAAAGCGATAATTCGTGACGGAATCCCATTCATCACCCAATAACCATTCACTGGAATCATGCCAGAATTCGCCGATAATGACCGTTTCTGGATTAACCAATCGCGCTACCGTGCGGAAGTTTTCCCAATATCCATTTTCAGGATCGCGCCCATCATCGACTTGTTCCGCTGCATCCAAACGCCATCCGCCAATACCTTCCGCGCCCCACGTCCGAACAACACTGTCCTCGCCGCGCACAAAATAAGCGCGTGTTGCAAAAACCGTGTTGTTGACCTGTGGGATACTGTCGAAATTTGCCCACGAGCGATAATACACATCCCCATTTTCGCCAGCACACGGCGCAGGTTGATTCGCTTCCGCCGCCACAAACGTAAACCAATTGCGCCATTCAGACTCGACACTTTCGCAAGCACCATCGGTCTCGTAGCGGTTATAGCGATCAAAAAATAGGCTGTCACTGGAAAGATGATTGATTACACCGTCAAGGATGAGATGGATTCCCCGCTCCTCCGCTTGAGACACTAAAGCACGAAAATCCTCCATTGTGCCTAAGCGACGATCTATTGTCATGTAATCTGCCGTGTCGTAACGATGATTAGAACGCGCCTCAAAAATCGGATTCAGATAAAGCGCCGTGACACCCAGCGCTTGCAAATAATCCAGTTTTTCTGTGATACCCGCTAAATCACCCCCGTAGAAATCGCTGTTCCAGTATCCCGCACCGTTGGGCAACAAATCCACCCGCCCATTAAGCATCGGTTCGTTCCAAGTTTCATGGAAGTAAAGCGGCACATCACCATAAAATGTGTCCGAACCGTCAGTAGGGTTATTAGACGCATCCCCATCCCGAAAGCGGTCTGGAAAAATTTGATACACAACCGCGTCCCGCATCCACTCCGGCGTATAATAGTCAGGGTCATACACTGCGATTTGATAATCCGCACTCGTCGTATTCGTCAGCGTTACACCACTCCCCCCTTTGCGGGATTCGATGAGGGTACCTTCCGAGTCAAACGAGTCGTCCTCATAAATAAAGACCTCACCATTTTTACTGAGCAAAAAGCGATAATAGTAGACCGTGAGTGCATCGCCTGTCGGCAGCGCGATCTCCCACAAGTCGTAACCGTCCGGTGTAGATGTAACGACATGAAGCGGAAGCACCGTAACCGCATTTGTCGCGCTGCTATAAAGCCGCAATCCAACCGAGTCCAAATCACCCGCTGCTGCCTGTAAACGAAGGGTGACAGTCTTCCCCATCGGCACTGCACCGTAAGGAGTGCGATATAAATCATTCCGGCTATCATGAAGGAGCGCAGCACTATTTACGGCATCCTCTTGGGCGCTTATGCTAATGGACGACCACGAAACGCTTATCATCAAAAAAAATAGAACACACAGAAAAATTCGCTTTTTCATATAACAACCACTCCTGCAAAACAATTGACAATTATATTTGTAGATCTGCTTTATCCTGACGCGATTTTAACCCGATTTAAAAGCACAGCAATACCCCCAACAAGCGAAACCACCCCTCACCTTGCATCTCAAGGGGGGTCTGCTACAATGCTAAAGTGCAATTCCCCGTAATATCGCAGGGAATTGCCATCTTTGTAACACAAATCCTCGGAGTTTTTTATGCAATTTCGTGCCTCAAACTTGAAATTAATCGCCAGCAGCGGACTGCTGATCGTCTTAGCGACTGCTTGCCAAGGGCAGCGGCCCATTGAATATCAAATCGAAGTCACACGCATTGTTGTCGTCACCGCAACCCCTGAAAGTGACGGTACAGCACAAAGCAGCGCCGTGCCGGGTAACTTAACGACAGAAATTCCGCCGCTTGCACCACCTGTCACAGTCCCAGCAGTCGCAGCAACTACGCCTGAGCCAACTACGAATCCGATCCCAACACCCATCACGAATCAAATTATCGTAGCTGAGCAGGCCTTCCAGAATGGGCGTATGTTCTATTTACAGACGACAGATGAAATTTGGGTGCTGCTGAACGATGGTAATGGGACGAGCGGAACATGGATTATCGCCCCAGATACCTTTGAAGATGGGCAGGCAGAATTCGACCCAAACATTACAGTACCTGCTGGGCTGTACCAACCTGAACGCGGCTTTGGCAAACTATGGAGAGAAAACGAGGTGATTCGTAATACTCTAGGTTTTGCTTCTGATACGGAATATGGTCATGTCACTGATTACACCTATATATTTGGTGGCACAGTAAATGCAAACAATGAATATGTTCCCGGACCGGGTGTGCATACATTGATGAGCCGAGACGGGACAATTTTTGTATTAGATGAAACAACAATGACTTGGAACATCCAACAATAGTAGCGCTTACGCAGTTGACCACATTTCGCGGTAAAAGTTGTTAGTTCCTAGTTTTTAGTAAGGGCAAGGATTTTCCCTTACAGATTGCTTTGACTAAAAACTAATCACTGTGAAGTGCGTAACTTCTAAATAGGATAGAGGACAATAAGCGATGACTAACCAGCAACATTGGCGATTTTCACCGTCGTTTGCCCTGACACTGGCGGCGGATGCACGTTTTAGCCAAACCGATTATACCGACGATCAAATATGGGAAGTCTCGCCCGGTGAAGCCAGCGCTCCCGCTTTAGCCCTACAAACGCGCTACGGTGGGCGTGTGGGGCTTGCCAGCCTCGTGCCAATGTGGATTCATGACGGGCGCAGTATTTACGAAGTACAGACGTATAACCAAGCCCCAAGCATCACAGATTTCGCGCCGGGATTTGCTCAAGTTCAGTCTAAAATCATCCCTGATCTTGAACTGCTTACCGAATTTTGGGCGATGGAATCACACGCTGTCGGTGCCCGCTTTACCCTGCATAATGTCGGCAGACAAGCGATCACGCTCCGTCTTGATCTTTTCGGACATATCGCCTCAGAGAAGATCAATCGCTCCCTTGCGATACTGACACTTCAAGATCAAACCCATGCGCTGGCATTAGGTAAAATCGGCAATCTGGAGCCGATTGTTATGCTGGAAAATGCGCGTACTCTTTTATCACCTGGCATTAAAGCTAGTCCTAAAATTGGCGTGGATTTAACGATCCCAGCCGGTGAGAAACTTAGCCTTCGTTGGGTTCACGCTGGATTAAGCAAAATGGGCGACTCGTTGGAACGGGCGCAGTTCTGGTTGGCGCAAGATTGGGACAATGCCTTTAGGCAAATTCAACAGGCAGCATACGCCATTCCTCAAGTCATCACAGGGGATGCGGCGCAAGACACCGCTATTGCGTATGCCTATCATCAGTTGATGCAAAGTTTCTTGTGTCCGACTGACAAGCTGCCCTTCGCCTCTTTCGTCGCCACACGGCAAGCCAATCGTGGCTGGAGCAAACGTGGCGATGGCACAGATTATGATCGCGCTTGGAATGGACAGCATCCGCATGTCGCGTATTTAGTCGCGTTAGCAGTCGCCCCTATTGCGCCAACTTTCGCGCAAGGTCTTTTAAAGAATTATCTTGTCACGCAAGCCGAAGACGGTTTCATTGATTTTAAACCCGGCTTGGCAGGTCAGACTGAGGGCATGTTGTATCCGCCTATATTGGCGCGTATGGCGTGGCAAATTTTTAATATCACCCAAGATACCGATTTTCTTAAAGAAGTTTTCTCTGCCTTAAACAAATTTTTTAGCCGCTGGTTCGATTCAGATGTTGATACGAATCAAAACGGCCTCCCAGAGTGGCAAAATGAACGACAGACAGGCTATGTGTCATGGCCTACTTTTTCCGTTGGGCAGGCATGGTCGCAAGGTGTCACTATTCACAGCGTCGAATCACCGGATTTAGCCGCATATCTCGTTTCGGAAGCTAGAGCTTTGGCGCTAATCGCCCAACAAATTAACGACGAAAACAGCCAAAAATTTACACAACAGGCGGAAAATCTTACCCTTTTACTGAGCGAATTGTGGTTCGTATCTGGCAAGCATTTCGCTTACCGTGACCGTGACACAAACCTCACCTCAATTGGCATACTTATCTTAAGAGATGCACGAGGCGACGAAGAACAACTACCAGTCATCAAAATTTCACCAGCGAGTCGTCTTGTCATTCGGCTTACTGGCGGGACGAGCCGCCCCCCTCGTGCCTCGCTTTATTTGGAAGGATTAGACAGTGAAGGCAAATCCGTTAGTGAAACCATAGCCGGCGAGACATTTATTTGGTCTTATGGAAGTGGTGTTGTCACTAGCAGCAAGATTTACGCCCAAATAGATCGGGTGCGTTTTACCGGCCTCAGCCGTGTTTATCGGGTGCAGGTACACACTATCGATCTGACACGCCTCGACTTGAACAGCCTTTTGCCATTACTCACTTTGCCCCCCCAAGATGAAAAACAGCAAGCGCTAACGAATTTACTGACCGACGAAAAACACTTCTGGCGAGCATCGGGCCTTTCAATGGTGTCCGCACAGGATACGAATTATGACTCAACCAGCGCTAACGGAGGCGGCGGTGTTTGGCCCTATTTTGTGACATTGATCGGCGAGGCGTTAATCACAAATAATCGACAGGATTTAGCGGCTGAACTCTTGAAACGACTTCTTAAAACACAAGCTGAAGTCTTGCAAGAGCAAGATGGTTTTAGCGAGTTCTATGACAGTGATAAGGCACTAGGACTAGGCGAATCAGATTATTTAGGCGGCATCGTCCCACTCCATCTGCTCATGCGTGTTCTAGGCGTACAAATCACACCAACTGGACGGGTATGGATAGGTGGAAAATTGAGTTGGGGTTCACCCGTCACCGTCACACAGTATCAAGTGAGTGTACATCGCTCAGACGACGGCACGACGATTCATTTCCCCGATGGACAAGTGATAACCTTACCGCCTGATGCTATTCCTCGATGGGTAGAATCACCTTCACCATTAGTCATGAGTCCAACAATAAAACTCCCAATGCCGCCGGATTTACTGAGCCAAAAGGGAAATAATCGAGTTATAATTGCTATACAGCACGACACAGACCCATCTTAACCAAGCAGCCTAAAATTCGGCATTCATCATGACTAACCGGACGCTACCCCAATCGCAAATTTATGAATTTATTTTTCGCAGCACGTCGGATGGAATCGTCACTGCTAACCCAATTGGGCTGATTGAGCATCTTAACCCAGCCGGAGCCGCGATGTTAGGCATCGTGCCTGAGCATGTTATCGGCAAAACACCCCGTCATGCTTTCAACCAAAATATGCCATTGGTGAATCTATTTACCCGCAGCGGCGATCAAACTTTAGATGTCCGGCTTCCGCGGAGGCGCTTGGCTGTCGGGATTGCCACGACTCTAGAAACCGGAGATCGCATGGTGATGCTGCATGATGTCACGGAAAAGCGTGATCTGGAAAATCGTCGCGAAGCGCTCATCAAAGCTATGTCGCACGATCTTCGCAATCCCATTTCGGCAATGAGTGGCTTTGCTGATCTCGTCATGAAATTCGGCGATCTCAACGAGCAGCAGGCTAAATTTGTCACGCGGATTCGCCAAACCGCGACCAAACTCTACGATGTTGTGGGATCAATGGTCGATCTGGCATGGATCGAAGCCGGAATGCCATTGGAGCATAAGCCGATTCAACTGCGCGACATCATCAACGATGCAGTTGATCGCGTTACGGCGCTTGCCCATACCCATAAAATTATTATCGCCACGTCTATTCAGAATCCGATGCCGATTGTCATGGGCGACCCTGAACGGCTTGGGCAAGTCATCTATAATATGCTGCATAACGCTATTATCTATTCGTATCCTGAACAAACCGTCGTCATTCATGGTTGGGGAGATACAAGCGAAGTCTATTGCAGCGTGGCTGACCGGGGAATCGGCATCGCCGATGATGAACTCGAACTCATTTTTGATCGCATGTATCGTTCACGGGATGAAGTCGTCCGCAATATGTCGGGCGGCGGACTTGGCTTGACGATGGCGAAAACCATTATCCAGCGGCACGGAGGCGACATCTGGGCAGCTAGCAATTACGGTGAAGGCAGTACATTTACTTTTGTGCTGCCTGTGGTTCAACTTACCTAATGAAGAAGATAAAAATTCGCCTGCCGGCGACGATGACGAATTTGGGGCCGGGTCTGCACAGCTTGGGGTTAGCACTTGGCCTTTATACATCTGTAGAAATCAGCGGACGCACTGACCAACAAATAGTCTTAGAAACATCCGGAGAAGGCGCGAATCGTTATCCCATTTCTTTAAAACATCCTGTCGTACTCGGCATAGGGCGCTTTTTCCAGCATCTTGAAAAGGCACATCTCGGAATAAATATCCGCGTCGAAAATCAAATTCCGTTGCAAAGCGGACTCGGCGCAGAAGCAGCGATGATGATGGCAGGTATCCTCGGCGCAAACTTTCTGATGAACAATCTTTATAAACGTACCGAACTCTTGGAAATTGCCGCTGAGTCAATCCGTCCCGATCATGTGGTGACGACTGTACTCGGTGGTCTAACTGCCAGTTTGATGCGCGAGGGCGAACTGATCTATCGCACTTTACCTGTGACCCCAGTCAAACTAATTGTGGTCGTGCCTCAAATGGATAACTACAAGTTGAAGCCCCTGCCAGAACGGGTGGCGTTAGCAGACACGCTGCATAATATAAGCGCAATTCCGATATTGCTCGAAGCGCTGCGTGTGGGCGATCTCAAACTACTTGCCAACGTCGTTGAGGATAAGTTGAATGCGCCTCGCATTATCGCGGCGATCAACGGATTTAACTCAGCAGTGGAAGCTGGGCGTAGGATGGGAGCGCTGGCAGTAACCGTTATAGGTGACGGCCCTGCCCTGCTGGCATTGGCGGAAAATCGTCATGAGCGCATCGCAGATGAAATACGTCTTGCACTACGCGAGGCGGGTGTAACGGCGCGGACGTGGGTGCTGCCGATTGATACACAAGGTGTTGTGATCAGTGCTATGCAATCCGCATAAAATAGTGAAAGATTTTATTTCAAAGACATCGCTCTACGATTCTATACGTCCTTTGAGGCTTTGCGGTTTATGCTTTTTCTTGATTCTAACTACTGCGTGTTCTGGCACACCACCGCCGCCTAACCGGAGTGGGCTTCAAGCCGCAACCCCCATCCCGACGTTAAACATAGGCAACCAGAGTGCGTTATGCGAAGCCATTGATGCAAATTGGGGGCGTGATTGGCCTCTCATTATTGATTCGCTGGAATCACTTGTTCAAATGCGTAGTGACAATACAGCATGTGATCCTGCGTTTTCGCTCTCCACTCGGCTGTATGCGGCCTATTTAACATATGGCACATTGTTAGAGCAGCGTAATCGTCCTGATGAAGCGGCAGCAGCTTATGCAGCGGCACTGGAATATAACTTTAATGGACGTGAGGCCAATTTGCGTTTGCAAAGTTTGCAGGTCGCCACCCCTCTACCTGCGGCAAGTTGTGATGCTGAAATTGTCCAACAAGCACTTGCTTCCATGAGCCCATATACCCTCGACACTACCGGAAGCTATGTCCAAGTTGAAGGCAATGGTTTTGTTTTGGATGGGCAGCCCTTTCCTATTTATGGCATTAACTATTATCCGCGTGATTATCCGGGTGAACGTTTTTTGACGCAGATGGATACCGATACACTTGATTATGAATTGGATTTGATGCGAGCTTCGGGCATTAATACGCTGCGAATCTTCTTGCGCCATGCTGATCTATTTATTTGCCCCGGTAATGGCGCGATTCCTGTGACAGCGGCTTTTGCGCGACTTGATGGTTTGATTAGTGCCGCATCGCAACGCGGTTATAAGCTGATTCTTGTCCTTAATGTCGATGCCGATTTGGTGGAGTTTCCACTTTATGCCGCACCCGAATTTGTGAATGACCAAATGGCCTTTATCGCGTCTCGCTACAGTATAGAGTCAACAATAATGGCCTATGATCTACGCTCTGGTGGTGATGCTGACTATGCGAATAATATTGCCTTTCGTCGGGAAGATGTGCTGAATTGGCTTTTGCAAGCGGCGGCGATTGTTCGACAAAATGCGCCGCAGCAATTAATAACGGCGGCATGGCAGGATGAAGCAGAAGTCACTGCACCTCTGGTCGATTTTGTCAGTTTTCAAAATTATGAAGATGTCGAGTCGCTCCGGCAAGAAATCGCCGTGATAACGGCTGTAACGCAGCGTCCGGTGCTGCTGGCAGAATTCGGTTTTAACACTTTTGCGATAGATGAACTCGCGCAGCGCCTCGCTTATCAAAGGTCAATCGAAGCCGTTGAGCGCAATAACCTTGCTGGTTGGATAGCATGGACGGCCTTTGATTATCCCCTCACGGTGCTTTGCGAAGCGCCAAATTGCCCAGGGGCCGATGGCCCGGATAATCGCTACGGAATTTGGAACACCAGCTACTTCCCCAAACGTGTCATCGAAGTCATTGAGCAGGCCACAGGTGTAAATATTAATCAGAATTAGAAAATGGATGCGCTGATCTCACGTTGTTCTAACACAGAATTGGCATAATGTGACAATATTCACGATTGAACCTAAGCAAAAGGCCAAGTAGTCCTATGATGCGCCGCAGAAATTCACGCAATGCCCCCGCACGCCCGGTTGAAAAAGATGCCAATGGAAATCCGATAACGGACGATACCCCGCAAACGCCGATTCAATGGCGGCAGATGATAGGCTATTTACGCCCTTATGTTGGAATGCTCATCCTAGCGTTAGGTGCAACGATTGTAGGCGCAATTCTAAGTCTCGTCTTTCCGGCAGTAATCCAGCGCGTTGTCGATTCTGTACTGCAACAGCGCAATTATCGCCTCCTAGATCAAATCACGCTTTTCTTGATTGTCGTGTTTATAATCCGCTCAGTCAGTTCCTTTATAGAAGGTTATTTGCTGAATTATGTCGGTGAGCGCGTCGTCGTCGATATTCGCCGCCAGTTATACGAGCATCTGCAAAAGATGTCTTTGTTCTTCTTCACGGAACGGCGGACGGGCGAATTGATCTCGCGTATCTCCAATGATGTGACCGTCATGCGGAGCGTCCTGACCAATAATATCAATACGCTGTTGCAGCAAACATTCATTATGATCGGTTCCATTATTGTGATGTTCGCGCTCAACTGGCGATTGACGATGTTCATCATCGCGCTTATTCCACTCATCGTCCTGATTGGTTTTGCCTTTGGCTTTTATCTACGCCGCATCAGCACCGAAGTGCAAGACGAATTAGCAGGCGCGACAGTCGTAGCTGAGGAAGTCTTTCAAGGCATCCGTGAAGTCAAGAGTTTCGTGCGTGAGCCGTATGAGGTCAATCGCTACAATATCGCCATTAACCGCGCATTGAGAGCATCGATTCGGCTGCTGCGTATTCGCTCGGTCTTTGGACCAGTGATGGCTTTCATGGGCTTTGGTGCGTTGGCAGCCATCCTGTGGTTCGGCGGACGCGAAGTGTTGGCTGATCGCCTCACAGGGGGACAGCTCATCGCATTTCTGGTTTACGGCATCGGTGTCGCAGGCAGTTTTGCTTCACTCGTTGGTTTATATACCCAGTTTCAAGAAGCACTTGGCGCAACCCGACGCGTGTTTCAGATCATGGATACAGAACCGGGCATCCTTGATAAAGCAGATGCGAAAACATTTGATAGGATTGAGGGGCGGATCACTTTCAAAGATGTGGCATTCAGTTACGATAAGCGTCAGGAAGTGCTGCATCATATCAATTTGGATATTGCCCCTGGCGAAATTTTGGCATTGGTTGGACCCAGCGGTTCCGGCAAAAGCACAGTCTTCAACCTGATCCCACGCTTTTATGACCCGGTTGAAGGGGAAGTTTTGGTGGATGGAATCAATCTGCGCGATGTGACCCAAGCCAGCTTACGTGAGCAAATCGGCATTGTGCCGCAAGAAACGCTGCTCTTTGGCGGGAGCATCCGGGAAAATATCGGTTACGGGCGGCTGGATGCAACCGAAGCGGAAATTATCGAAGCGGCAAAAGTTGCCAATGCTCATACCTTTATCACCGAAATGCCCGACGGCTACGACAGCATTGTTGGGGAACGCGGTGTGCGTCTTAGCGGAGGCCAGCGCCAGCGGGTCGCCATCGCCCGTGCCATCCTTAAAGACCCGCGCATTCTGCTGCTTGATGAAGCCACCTCCAGCCTAGACAGCGAAAGTGAGCATCTCGTCCAAGAAGCGCTCGCTCGGTTGATGCAAAATCGTACTACCGTTATCATCGCCCACCGTTTAAGCACGATTCGCATCGCCCACCGTATCGCTGTTTTGAAGAAAGGCGATATTGTAGAATTAGGCAATCACGCCGAACTCATGGCACAAAATGGACTGTATGCGCGGCTGTATGATATGCAGTTCGGCGAAGACCTACTGACCGAGGCAATGACGACAGGGTAGCGAGTCATTTTTATGAGGTAAAATCAGGTGCAGATGACCTTAAAAGTGCCTACTCTTTTTGCACTTGATTTTGATTTTCCAGAAACGAGGATTTATTTCGATGGGCAAAGTTTTTGAAACGATGTCTGATGAATTGCAGGCGTTCATCCGCAAACAGCATCTCTTTTTTGTTGGCACTGCCCCGCTGTTGGCGGATGGTCATGTCAATCTCTCGCCTAAAGGGTTAGATTGCCTCCGCATTTTTTCGCCGACGCAGGTAGGTTATCTCGATCTGACTGGAAGCGGCAACGAAACCTCGGCGCATCTTCAAGAAAATGGGCGCATCACCTTGATGTTTTGCGCGTTTGAAGGCGCACCAAATATTGTCCGCCTCTACGGCATAGGCCGCACTATTTTGCCAGAATCATCGCAATGGGACGAATTAAGCCCGAAGTTTAATCTTTATCCCGGCGCACGGCAAATCATCCTCGCAGACATCAGCCGTGTTCAAACCTCGTGTGGTTATGCCGTTCCTTTGATGAGTTATATAGATGAGCGTGATACCCTGCTAAAGTGGGCGGAGCATCAAGGTGATGACGGATTAGCAACCTATCAGAAAAATAAAAATGTTTGCAGCATTGATGACCTCCCAACGCCTTTGGCAGAGCGTTTTACCACAACATGAGCGATTTATTTGGTAAAACAGTCCTTATTACCGGGGCAACCGGCTTTCTTGGCGGCGCGTTAGCCCTGCGTCTGGCTTCTGAGGGGGTACGGGTACGTGCATTGGTACGGCGTGCGGGACGCGATTGGCATTTGCGTAATGCCGCAAGTATCGAGATGGTTTCGGGTGATTTAACGGATGCCGCCCAGGTCAATCATGTTGTCGAGGGCGTAGATGTTATTTTCCACGTCGCGGCGGCATTAGGCGGATCAATGGACTGGCAGCGCCGCGTCAATGTTGATGGCACACGCAACATCATGCAAGCAGCGGCAGCGGCGGGTGTTCAGCGTGTCGTCCATGTCAGCACCATTTCAGTGTATGGCTATAAAAATACGACTGACGTAACCGAAGAAACACCGATGAATCCGTCGCACGATCCGTATTCGATCGCGAAAGCCGAAGCCGAAACGGTTGTACAGGACATTGCAGCCAAACATGCCGTTCCGTTTAGTATTATGCGTCCCGGCATGATTTATGGCCCACGCAGCACTTCTTGGACACTGGGCATGTTCCGCATCGCTCGCCGCAACCCCACCTTCTTTATTGGGGATGGAAGCGGGTCTGCCTACCCCATTTTTGTCGATGATGTGGTGGATTTGATGATGGTCTTAGCGACTCATCCCAACGCAATTGGCGAAACCTTCAACTCTACACCTGACCCATCACCGACATGGCGCGATTTTGTTGGCAGTTATTCGCGCTTGGCAGGTCATGACAATTGGTTTGATTTCCCGCCGTCGCTCTTTAAGCCTGCCGCCGTTCTCGCAGGATTATTCGCCGCTGAGGAAAGCCCAAGACGCGATCTTGTGGATTTACTTCCTTTTGTACAACGCTCATTGACCTACCGCATGGATAAAGCCCGAACCTTGCTGAACTGGCAGCCGCAGATCAGTTTAGAAAACGGGATCACGCGCTGCATCCCCTGGCTGCATGAAATCGGGTTATTGACATGACCCCCTTGCTTTTCATGGTAGCGGCGCTCATCATTTTTGCGGGGATCGTCTGGTGGCTGGTGATCGAAACAGAGGGGGTCTATCTAGGCCGCCGGATCGTCATCTGGCTCTACGATGTTTACGCCAATCGCTACGATGGCATCAAGCACTTTTTGCCAGAATACGAAAGTTGGCTGTTGGCGCAACCCATCCTCGGCATCATCGCGCCACAACAGAATCCCCTCGTATTAGATGTCGCTACGGGAACAGGCCGTCTTCCCCTTGCCCTTTTGAATGAGCCAAATTTTCACGGGCGTGTCATCGCCATCGATCTAAGCCGCCAGATGTTAAGTAAAGCAGCAGAAAAGCTCCAGACTGAAGGCCATCGTGTTTCTCTATTATGGTGTCCAGCCGATCAGCTTCCTTTCCTCGACAATCAATTTGATGTCGTGACATGCCTCGAAGCGCTGGAATTTATGCCACATCCAGCCGAAACCCTGCGCGAGATCATTCGTGTATTGCGTCCCGGCGGACTGCTCCTCCTCACCAATCGCATTCATACGCGTTGGATGCCGGGCAAAATCTGGTCAAGCGAACAGATCACCGAACTACTCGATTCCTACGGCGTTGAAGATATTGAAATCGAACTGTGGCAAATGGATTATCATAAGATATGGGGGATGAAAGCTGGCGATACAATCCCCATTGGCGCACGGCCATTAGGCGAAATCTTGTGCTGTCCCCAATGTCCCGACCGCCTTATGCTTGAAGAATCGGGCTTTTGGCGCTGTGAGACTGGTGATGGAATAGCAAAAATTGGCACAGATGGTGTGGTCGAACTCAATCCGGTATATCACAAATAAGTACGCCTACCGCCTCTGCGTTGAATCTTCACTATCTTTTGTTAGAATGCCCTGTTAAGTTCCATCTTCGCACCATCACAGGATGATTATTTTGAAACCGTTACCTAAACAGCACGTTTTACTCATTGAACAAGCCATCCGCGCTGCCCAAGCCGCCGGAGATTTGGCTGATTTTGAGCTTCCCGCCATCGAAGTGAAACCACCGAAAAAAGCCGAGCAAGGCGATTATTATACGCCTATCGCCATGAGCCTAGCGAAAGTGGTAGGGGCAAAACCACTGGACATCGCGCAGACCATCGCCAAACATCTCCCGCAAGCTGATTTTGTTGGATCGGCAGAAGCAGTAGCGCCGGGATTTATCAACTTTCGCCTCAATGAAGATTGGCTGCGGCAGCAAATCGATTCGATTATCGCGCAAGGGGATGACCTCTTTCAGCTTGATTTAGGCACAGGCAAACGGGCGCAGGTCGAATTCGTAAGCGCCAACCCAACGGGGCCACTGCATATCGGGCGTAGCCGGGGCGCGATTGTGGGGGATACGATTGCGCGGATTTTGAAAGCTGCTGGATACAATGTGGAGCGTGAATATTATTTCAACAACGCCGGTGTCCAGATGGTCAATCTCGGCAACAGCCTGCGGATTCGTTATTTGAAAGCACTGAATTATCCCGTAGAAATGCCTAGTGATGACGATACGACATTTTATCAGGGCGCATACCTGATCGACTTTGCTAATGAGTTAATCGCAGAAAAAGGCGATTCATTGGTCGAGGAAGATTGGCAACCGTTTAAAGAATATGCCGAAAATAAAATGTTCGACATCATCAAGGCAACGCTTAAGCGCATTGAAATTCATCACGACGTTTTCTTTAATGAGGATAGTTTATATAGCAGCGGCGCGGTCTGGAAAACACTCGCGGATTTAGACAAAAACGGCTTTGTATATGAGGCGATTGCTCCCGAAGGCGAAGAAGATGAAAACGATCCCCACGCCAACGAAAGGCGACGCAAACCGCAGGGCGAAATGAAGCCTGCAAAATGGTTTCGCAGTACCCAATTTGGTGATGCTAAAGACCGTGTACTGATTAAGGGCGACGGCAACCCGACTTACACCCTGCCCGACATCGCTTATCACGCCAATAAGATAGAGCGCGGATTCGATTTGCTGGTAAACATCCTCGGCGCGGATCATTATGTGCAGCATCAAGTCGTCAAATATGGCGTTCAAGCGCTTGATCTGGACGCTTCAAAAATCAATGTCATCTTGATTCAACTCGTCCGAGCCGTGCGCGATGGCAAGGAAGTGAAGATGTCCACCCGTCGCGGTGATTACGATACGCTGGATGACTTGATCGACCAGACCAGCGCGGACGCAGTGCGCTATATTTTGCTGGCTCGGAATGCTAATTCACATCTCGACTTTGATCTTGATCTGGCTGTTAAGCAAAGCAACGACAATCCGGTCTACTACATGCAGTATGCCTATGTGCGCTGTGCCGGCATATTGCGCGAGGCAGCGGCAAGAAATGTCACCGACGACGGGGCGGATCTATCCCTACTCGGCGCTGACGAACTGAACATGATCCGCAAACTGCTCGAACTTGCGGAACAAATCGAGCGGGCAGCAGTTGAACTCACGCCGCACAGTATCGCCTTTTACGCGCTCGAACTGGCGAACCTCTTTCATCCCATGTATGACCATGTGCGTGTCTTTGGCGATGGCATTCCGGCGGATGTAATGAAAGCGCGGTTGCGTTTTTATCGTGCCGTACAAACCACATTTCGTCGCACTTTGCGCTTAATGGGCATGAGTACCCCAGAGCGGATGTAAAAAGTGATGAGTGCCGAGTTTTGAGTAACAAGTATAATCAGTATACAGAACTCAGCACTTGAAGCTGGAGACATACTGGAGACATTATGGGGCTTAAACCCGATCATTGGATACGCAAGATGGCGCAAGAACACGGCATGATTGAGCCATTTGTAGAAAAGCAGCAGCGCGAAGGCGTAATTTCTTACGGCCTTTCCAGCTATGGGTATGATATGCGCGTCGCGGACGAATTCCGCATCTTTACCAATGTCTATAACACAGTGGTTGACCCCAAAAATTTCTCGCCGCAGTCATTTGTGGAATATCAGGGTGATGTGTGTATCGTCCCGCCGAATTCCTTTGCTTTAGCGCGATCCGTTGAATATTTCCGCATTCCTCGCAGCGTTCTCACCCTTACTGTAGGAAAATCGACCTATGCTCGTTGTTTTCGTGGCGATACTCGTGTAGCACTTGTTGACGGCACAAGCCCAACATTAGAAGAAATGGCGAGACGTGCCGAAAATGGCGAAATATTTTGGGGATACAGCATAGGCCAATTCGGAAGGGTAATGGTTACACTGTTAGAAGCCCCTCGCTTTATTGGCCGCGATGCCCTTATTGAAATCACACTTGACAATAATGAAGCAATCTACTGCACGCCAGACCATATGTTTATCCTCCGTGATGGTCGCACCATTAAAGCTGATGAAATTCGTCCTGACGATTCCATAATGCCTTTGTATCGATATTTGTCTCGTGGTTATGAAATTATTTATCAGCCCTCGAATGGGTATTTTTACCCTACTCATCGTTTGGCAGATGAATGGAATTTACGTAGCGGTCTTTATGAAGACATTCCAAATACACATCGGCATCATATTGATTTTAACCGCCGTAATAATATTCCTTTCAACATCATGCGGATGGATGTGAGCGACCACATAAGATTACATAATGCAGAAAACTATGGCGAAGAGTTTGATCCAGAAGAACATGGTTTAGCCATTCAAGAAGCTATGGAACGATTAATGCAAAACCCAGAATGGCGCGAGCGGTTTTCGCAAATACAAAAAAACAAAGCTCTTGACTTTTGGAACAAGGATAACTATAGCGAAGCACGTTCAAAGTTACGAGAAAAACATCAGGAAAATTGGACAGAACAAAGGCGATTGGCTCAAAGCGAAGCTATGCAGCGATTTCACGATAATCCAGCAAATCGTGCTCATAAGGGAGAAATGTCGCAAGCAGCTTGGGCAAAAGATGATGGTACACGACGGGCGATGCAACAAGAAATAGCTCGCCAAATAAGATTGCGCGAAGAAATTACTACTGAAGTTGTCCGTGCTGCTCTCCATCAAACAGGGTCAATTCGTGGTGCATCACGACTTTTAAATTGTGATCGTGCAGTATTTAGACGTTTTCCTGAGTTATTGGCTGAATTTCGTGGGACGCGGACAAAATACAAAAATCATAAAGTCGTAAGTGTGCGCGAATTACCCGGCAATCATGATGTCTATTGCTTAACTGTTCCCGAAGCAGGTAACTTCGGTTTGGAAGCAGGGGTCTTTGTTCAAAATTGTGGAATTATTACAAATGTAACGCCGTTTGAACCTATGTGGGAGGGGCATGTTACGTTGGAAATCAGCAATACGACTCCCCTGCCCGCCAAGATTTATGCGAATGAAGGAATGGCGCAGGTCATCTTTTTCGAGGCCGACGAAGAATGTGAGGTCTCTTACGCAGATCGCAAGGGCAAATATCAAGGGCAAACCGGGGTTACGCCGCCGCGTTTATAACCAAATTGTATTATCAGCTAGGCAAAAATGGCGTTATACTCCTTTCAACAGACAGAACAGGAGTCCTAACCCCATGACCAAGTCCATAGAACGCAATGAAGCCCGCCGCCTGCGCTGTGAGGAAGGTTTATCCCTCAAAGAAATATGTGATGTCCTCCATGTGTCTAAAAGCTCCGCCAGTGTTTGGGTACGTGATCTTCCGTTGACGGATAACCAAAAAGAGATATTGATTGAGCGGACTGAGCATCGCAATATCGGCAGGATCACAGGCGGCAAAGCAAACGCGATTAAAGCTCGTGAAAAGAGAAAGTTGTATCAAGAAGAAGGCCGCCTAAAAGCCAGAAAAAATGACCCGCTGCATATCGCGGGTTGTATCTTGTATTGGGGTGAAGGGGCAAAAGGCAGAGGACAACTTAAATTATCAAATTCCGATTTTGATTTAATGCAATTTTCGGCAGTCTCCCTAAACACAGTTGGCAGGGACAGAAACAGTCATGAGTACGTCACGAATTGACCAGAGATGGTCAGTAATGCCCGCCGCCATCGCAGGAGATCGTTGTAGCCAACGGCGGTCAGTTGGGGGTAACACTTCAAGCCGCAGCGTTTTCACGGGTCGTGTGAGATTATAAACCACATCTTCCCAGACACAGGCGGCACACAACATCGCCAACTGTT